>Ga0247841_10007865_pt1 | contig 15614 bp, 12 predicted proteins | sample LaCruzMarch2015__2_FD_192410 | JGI IMG/M metagenome (GOLD analysis project Ga0247841, IMG submission 192410) | Freshwater microbial communities from meromictic Lake La Cruz, Castile-La Mancha, Spain - LaCruzMarch2015_18m | ecosystem: Environmental > Aquatic > Freshwater > Lake | place: Spain...
CAATCTTGGACATTTGTTTCCTGCGGGGAGGTGGCTCTGGATCAGCGTCGTCCTTGAGGAACTCACGGATGATTTTTAGTTGTGATTTGAGTAGAGATTCTTGGAATTTCGCCCACTCTTTCAGGTCCATGACAGTCTCCTTTCGGCAGGGTAAGGGTTAGCACATAATTGTAAGTATGTCAAGATATATTTTCGCATCCTTACTGAAATACAAGGATATCTTTTTAAGGATAGTACAGGATGGCGCAAGACGTCAAGGAAGTGTCGCAGCAGCGGAAATTTTGGGTTGATCGATTGAAAACAACAAACGGAAACGCCCTGACTATGGGGCAGTCAGAGTCTTAAATTGGCTCAGGGAATGACACATTTAGCCAATATTACAGGCGGTAGAAACGGAATCCTGTGATCGCATATAAAATAAAGACCGCAGGGAAAACATAACTGATGATAGAGTACAAAAACTTATTTCATAAACTCCGCAAATCGTCTCTAATCCTTAACCTAAGCTCTATTGTCAGTTGCAGAATCATCAATGTTTTAATTGGTCTGATTACCTTTGGTTACGCAGCCCGCGTTCTTGGCGCAGAAATGTATGGCTTAGTTGGTTTCGGGGCGTCTATAGTTGCGTATGCCGGAATAGTGACTTTACCGGGAATTACTATATGGGGTACCAGGTCGGTAGCAACTGATAAACAGAATATCGGGAAAACCTTATTGATAGTTAATTCCACCATTCTGCTTATGACCTGTTTTGCCTACGCCGGATTAGTCTTTTTTTCACTAACATTAAACAATCCAATGGAAAAGAAGATCGTCCTTCTCTCAGGGATAAGTCTTTTCAGTACGGCGTTATCGTTAGAATGGGTTTTCAACGGTCTCGAACAAATGCGGATACCTGCGTACCTGAGTATAATCCAAACATCCCTGTTCACGATAACTCTTATTTCTTTAGTTAAAAGCCCGGCAGATGTCTATATTTTCCCATTACTGATGCCTGGCGCCTCCCTTATTGTTGTTATAATTAGTTATGTCATATTTTTAAAAAAATCTGCATCAACTTATGTATTACCAAAATTTCCTGACTATAAAAAGGCTTTGCGGGCAGCAATTGCTTTAGGCATCATGGCATCTATGGTTACAATCCTCCACTTTGCCAATAATTTAATTGTCAATGCCTATTTGGGATTATTATCTCTGGGCGTCTTTTGGGCAGCGTTTAAGCTTATCGAACAAATTTCTGCAATTCCTGCCATCTTGGGAAGTATATTTTATGCGCGTTTGGCAAGATTTGTGATTGACGATAAGGAAAAGGCAAAGATGCAGGCAATAATCTTTGCACAGATAAATATGATCACTGGTTTTTTTGTTGCAGCTTATTTGGTGGCAGAAGCAAACGAAATCATTCGACTCATATATGGATCTAAATATCTTGATTCTGTAAGAATCTTGCAGATTATGGCCGTAGCAGTTATTTTCAACTTTGCAATTCATGGATATACAAATTGTCTTATACCATTTAGGAAGGACCATATCCTTATATTGGTTGTTATCATCGAGACGATAGTATCTGTTGCCGGCGGAATAATCTGTGTTTCATATTTTGGACTAATCGGAGCTGCTTTTGCTGTTGCTTTTATCGATTTTGCGGGGTGGCTGGTTTCATTGCCCGCATATAAAAAAATCATTGGAGATGTTCAGATTCATTTGTGGATTAAGCCAATGCTTGGATTTTTATGCATGATCGGAACGCTATTAGGACTTCAATATCTTGGGGCACCCGTTTATTTCAGGCTACCTGTTTCGGTCATAATATATGTGATATTTATTAAAGAGGATCTTAAGAATATTATGAGTTTATTGGCCGGCTCAAGTCTTCAGTACAATTTGAAACGCACATGATGAGCGCGTCGATGAGAATGAAGATTTGTGATTTCATCTGAATTTTGAGTGAATAGAAATAAGCAATGATGAATAGATAAAACTTCGGAGGGGAAATGGGGAACAAAACAGCATTAATTACAGGAATTGGTGGACAAGATGGTTCTTATCTGTCGGAACTTTTATTGGAAAAGGGCTATATTGTTCGAGGAATAGTTCGCCGGGCCAGCTATCCGCATACGCAAAGAGTAGACCATCTATTGTCGGCGTATGATGAACGAGATCCACAGTGCCCGTTTAAACTCTCTTACGCTGACCTTACGGACGTATCAAGCATCAGGAATGCCATTGATACGATACAGCCTGATGAACTTTACAATCTAGCGGCCCAGAGTCATGTGGGTATTAGTTTCAATACGGGGGAATCAACTTTGGAAATTAACGCCCTTGGTACATTCCGCCTCCTCGATACTTTGCGTCAAATGCGGGCGCCAACAAAGTATTATCAGGCTTCATCAAGTGAGATGTTTGGAATTTCCCCACCACCTCAAAGTGAAGATACACCCTTTATGCCCCAAAGTCCTTATGGGATATCAAAACTGGCAGCCTATCACATTACCAGAATGCACCGCATTGCCTATAAAATGTTCGCGGCAAACGGGATTCTATTCAACCATGAATCACCGCGGCGGGGAATTAATTTTGTAACGAGAAAAATCACCAGAGCTATAACAAGTATCGTTACGGGGGAAATTGAAAGGCTGTATCTTGGAAATTTAGACGCCAAACGGGATTGGGGATTTTCCGGTGATTATGTCGAGGCGATTTGGAGAATTGTGCAACATCACGAGGCAGATGATTTTGTGGTTTCTACAGGTCAAATGCATACGGTAAGGGAATTTCTGCAGGAAACATTCAGTTTATTAAATCTGGATTGGGAAGACTTTGTAGTATGCGAAGACCGATACCTCAGACCTGCTGAAGTCCCCGCCCTCCTTGGAGATTCTTCTAAGGTAAGACGTATTCTGGGATGGGACCCAAAGGTTCTTTTTAAGGATTTATGCTTTATGATGTTGGAAAGTGATCTGCAAGAAAAAGGATTGACCTTGGAAAAAGCAAAAAAGACCGCTGCACGGCTTAAGCAAAATAAAAACAAGAAATCGAAAAAATATTATAAATCAGTGGCGTCCAGCGTTGCTTAGAAATTAGATTTAGTCGAATATGACATTTTGAGTTATATACTGTTTTATTTTAACAAGTTACAACATCAATAAAATTCAACGTTGGGACAGCAGTGATGTCTTATCAATTAGTGGACGAATAAATGTGCCAGGACATCGAAGACTTATTTTGTTTTATCCGTTTAATTTAGGTCATAAGCTTAGTGCCTTAAAGTCTTTAAATTGCCAGATTAAGGGAAGGTTTCATTTCGAAAAATCATGACTGTCTTCTAAAGAGTATCCCGGTTTTATTGGTTCGTCCACGATGTCGTGGCACTCAACAACTATTGCGTACATAGACTATAATTGCAGGAATGCTTATATGGAAACCGAGAAACTGTCGCGCTGTCTTCTATGTAATTCGCCGAATCTTGTCTATCAGGATGAGGCGGTGAATCTTGTTGCTTGTACCGCGTGCGGTTACGTTTTTGACAACCCACGCCCGACGGCTGCTGCGATATCCGATTATTATTCTCGTAATGACAAGTATGACGGGTGGCTCGCTAATGAATCAGGCAGGGCGCTTTTGTGGCGCCGCAGGCTTGCATTAGTCAAGAAGTTTGTTCCCCGGGGAAGCCTGCTTGATGTAGGAACCGGTATTGGACAGTTTCTTGATTGTGCCAAAAATGATTTTACCGTTTCCGGAACTGAGGTTTCGCAAAGTGCAATCGCGATAGCTAAAGAGAAATATGGCATACTGGTTACACGGGGGCAGATCGAAGAGTTAAACTATCCGGAACCGTTCGATGTTGTTACTCTATATCATGTATTGGAACATGTTCCTTCGCCGCGTATCTGTCTGGAAAAGGTGCGTACGCTTCTTAAGGATGAGGGAGTTCTTATTGTTGCAGTACCCAACGATCTCTTCTCGGTAAGAACGGTTCTTATTGCACTGCTGCGTATGTTGCATGTCGGGAAGTTTCGCTATTTCGGACGGTCTGGTATTCGAAAACTTGCGCTGGATGGCTCTCTTTCAGAAATTCATCTCTCGCATTTCAAGCCGGAAGTGCTGCGCTCTTTTATCGAAAAACAGGGTTTCGAGATTCTTTTTTGTGGACTTGATCCCTATTATTCTGCACGCGGTGTTGCTGGATTGTTTCACAAGATTCTCTATTTGAAGTGTAAATGGTTTTTTGAATTGACAAAAATCAATTTTTATCCCACGATTATGGTAGTTGCCCGTAAAAAAACGAAGGTTTAAGCGAATAAAGTGGAGGGATTTCCCATCATTTTTTTTGCGATAAATTATTTTATGATGGTTGCGGTATGATGTTGACGCAGCAACTGTTCACCAGTGATAATAAATTCTGAACTATAGATCTAAAAAAAAGGAGAGGACAAATGACGGAACATTCGTTTTGGAAAGATAAGAAAGTATTAGTGACTGGCGGGGCGGGATTTATCGGGTCATACGTTGTCGAAAATCTAATTAATAAAAGGCATATGGAACCCGATCATATTGTTGTACCGAGATCGGTTGATTGTGATTTGAAAATATTTGACAATTGCCGCCAGGCTGTTAAAGGCTGCCAGGTAGTCATTCATCTTGCTGCCGTTACGGGGGGAATAAATTTCAGCAGAACAAATCCGGCAAGTCAGTATCACGATTCCAGTCTCATCGATCTTTATCTGATTGAGGCGGCGCGACAGGAAAATGTGGAAAAGATGGTGGCCATAGGAAATTTATTTGCTTACGCAACAGATGTACCCATGCCTATTATGGAAAGCAGCCTATTTGATGGCCTTCCTACAGATGCGCATAGAGGTGTGGGATGGCTGAAGAGAAATTTGGCTCTTCTTGCAGATTTATATTATCGCCAATATAAATTCCCAATGGTTGTCATTTACTCGGCAAACGCCTATGGACCAAGAGATTCAACAGATCCAGTTCATTCACACGTCATTCCTGCGACAATCATGAAGTGCTTTCGAGATCCTGAATTGAACGTTTGGGGCGATGGATCTCCAACAAGGGATTTTATGTATGTAGAAGATATCGCTGAGGGTCTGATTGCAGCAGTGGAAAAGCTTGCCCCCCCTAATTATGTGAATATGGGCTCCGGAAATGAAATATCAATAAGAGAAATGGTTAACATGATTGCAAAATTATCTGGCTATCAGGGTAAGATAACCTTTGACCATACAAAATCTGGGGGCGATGCACGCAGATGCACAAGCAATCAGTTGGCAAATAAGCTTATGGGATTTCATCCCAAGGTATCGATGGAGGAGGGTTTAGAGAAAACCGTGGCTTGGTATAAGCAAGCGCTTCTTGATGGATAGATAATCTAACATTCATGCCCGAAGCTGGCATAACAAAGCATGAAAATATGATCAGAAGAAAGGGGATTGCCATATTATGAATCATTTTGATTATAGTTTGTTGAAAGTATGCGGAGAGGATGTTTTTATCAGCTCCAACGCTGAAATCAGGAGACCTCATTTGGTGAGTATCGGCAATCATGTGGCTATTGATTCCGGTTTCTATTGCACTACCGGTCTGGAAATAGGAGATTACGTTCATCTTGCCCCTTACATTACTATTATCGGAGGCGCGGAAGGTTTGCTGAAAATGAACCACTTTGCTACCCTTGCCGCCGGGTCTCGCGTTATTTGCATCAGCGATGAGCATTTGGGCGCGGGTCTGGTGGGACCGAGAATTCCGCATGAATTTGTCGATCATTATAAAAAAGGGACTATTACCTTTGAAAAATTTGCCAACGTGGGGACAAATGTCGTGATAATGCCAGGGGTAACCTTGCGAGAAGGAAGCGTAGTAGGGGCGTGTTCCTTCGTGACGGCAGATACGGAACCTTGGACGATCTACCTGGGCGTTCCCGCCAAACCTGTAAAAAAGCGCCCTAAAGAAACAATTTTGGAAAATGCTAAAAAACTTGGTTATTGAGGATAGAATAGCTAATGGAATTTATTAATCAAATGGCGCCTTGGATAGGCGAGGAAGAAAAACAGGCGCTTATTGCATATCTTGACGGCGGTGGTTGGCTCACTGAGTTCAGAAAGACACAGGAATTCGAGGAAATGATTGCCACTTATACCGGCAGCCGTTATGCAGTTGCCGTAGCAAATGGCACCGTCAGTTTGACTGCCGCCCTTCTATCCTTGGGAATCGGTCATGATAACGAAGTAATTGTTCCTGATTTCACCATGTTAGCCTCCGCAACTGCGATCATTCTGGCGGGCGCAAGACCGGTATTTGTTGATGTAAATCCTTCCGACTGGTGCATGGATCTGGATCAGGTAGAGAAACTCATCACCCCTAACACTCGCGCCCTCATGGTGGTCAGTATCAACGGCCGCAGCCCGGACATGCAAAGAGCCCTTGAGATATGTCAAACTCATGACCTTGCCCTGGTTGAGGACGCAGCCCAAGCTCTTGGCTCGCGGCACAAGGGAAAGCATCTCGGGACGTGGGGTGCAATTGGCAGTTTTTCATTTAGCGCCCCAAAAGTAATCACCACCGGTCAAGGTGGGGCCTTGGTGACCGACGATGCTGCTCTTATGGAGAAAATTCGCAAGATTAAGGATTTCGGGCGAAGAAAGGCAGGCGAAGACTACTATGAGACAGTGGGATTCAATTTCAAATTTACCGACATACAGGCGGTAGTGGGCATCGAGCAAATGAAAAAACTAGCCTGGCGGGTAGAACGAAAAAAAGAAATTTTACGGCTATACATGAAGAATCTGGCCACTGTTCCGGAAGTCCATTTTCCTCAGACGGATTTGGCAGACGTCTCACCTTGGTTTATCGATATAATGGTTCCCGATCCGTCGGCGCTCACAGAACGTCTAAAAGAAAAGGGCGTCGGGACGCGGGCCGTATATCCTGCCCTTCATAGTCAACCCGCCTTCAATATGGCTGGTCATTTCCCGGGAGCAGAGTATGTAGCAAAACATGGCCTGTGGCTTCCTTCGTCTTCATTTCTCCGTGATGAAGATGTTGATTTTATTTGCCATTCAATCAAAACCTTTTATAATGCCTAAAAAAAAGTTAATTGTTTCGCTCATATTCCAGAACCCCAAAAATTTGGGCCATGATATTGATTATAATATTTGTGTGGGTAAAGCTGCAAAGTTATTAAATCTTAATCACACAACCCTACTGTCCGAAAGATGGCAAAATGACCAGAGCATCCCTGCGTCGTGGATGCCTTGTTTACAAATAAGCGATAGTCAGAACAAGTCAAAGATTTTCAGGGTAGTTGAGAAAATAATCGAACTAACTCCATCTTTAAAAAAAACCATACAAAATAATATTTCCCCTCTGAGCCACACCGTGATATTTTTCATGGAAAGCTTCAACTTATCGCACCTAATATCTTTTTACTTAGCTGTTTATAATCTCCCACCTGTTGATGTAAAGTGCGTTTTGCTTTTCAGACATAACTTTTTTTGGGAGAAAAAGCGATTTCTTTATAAATTACTGATCCATCTATTGTCAACAAAACTTGGGAGAACTTCTTTGTTACTAGCAACTGATAGCGATTTAGTTCAAAAAGAAGCATCAGTCTACTTGAACAAACCCTTCCATGTTATGCCGATGGTACATACAGATATAACCGATAGTTTCATTGATCGATCAACTTCCACATCGAAAGAAAAGCAAAGAATTATATGTTGGTGGCCAGGTTTTCCAAAAATCGATAAAGGTCCTACCATTGTTGAAAAAATATTGCGTGAAAAAAATGACTATTCTCAATATTTCAAAATCATTGCAGCTAATATTTCGAGTTTTAAACAGACGCCGGGAGGACCAACACTTGAACTCATTGACGATCACCTTGATAGAGTCCAATATGCTCGTATGTTTAGGGCGTGTGATGTCATTTTGCTCCCTTACGATAATAAGACATATGTTCTTGGTACTTCAGGTATTTTTGTTGAAGCAATCTCGGCCGGGAAGGTTGTTTTTGTCACAAATGGAACCTGGATGGCCTATGAACTCCGACAGCTCGGACTAGATGATTTGATCATCGACTGGTCCCATGGCGATATTCTGAAAAAAATGTACCATATCTATAAGGATGAAACGGTTAAGAAAAGAATCGAAAAAATGCAGATTTACTATAGAAAAAAGCACAGCATAGCTAACTTTTCAGAAATCTTTGGGAAATTAACACAAAACTAAATGTTGAGCCCTATATGAATATCGGAAGTGAAGTGCGTTACCTTACAAAGAAAAAAAGCATCCGTCTTTTACTATATAGCGTAGATTTATTCCTTGATTCATTCATCCACAAAGATCAGCAACTGCCAGCCAGAATTGAAAAAATTCTTATTGTCAATCCAGATCATCTTGGAGATATGCTCCTTCTCACATCTGTGTTGCCACCGATTAAAGAGAAATACCCTAAGGCCAAAATAGATATGTTATGTGGGAGTTGGGCGTTGCCAGTGCTGGAAAATAATCCGTACATTGAAGATGCATTTATTATCAACCATTCATTTGCCAACCGCTCCGATGCTTCGCGTGCAGAAAAGCTGTTAGAGTATCTTAAAACATTCATCGTTACTTTATGGAAAATTCGCAAAGAGAGCTATGATTTCGGTCTCTTCATGCGTTCCCGGCGCGGCAATTTGGCACTCCTTGCTCTACTTGGAAATATCCGTTTTTCCGTTGGGTATGGAACAGCTGGTTGTGGCGCTTTTTTTAATCGCCGCGCAGAATGGTCGCCAGGGAAACATGAAACAGAACATTTTCTTGAAGTTCTTGAACTTATCGACGTCTTGCCAGGAGCGCGAAAATTGAAGCCGGAAATTTATCCTTTGCCGGACGATGACGCAATACTGTTTGACCTTCTCGAACCATTTAAGGAACAGTTAACTAAAATTGCCATTGTTCATCCAGGCGCCGGTTCACATCTGAAAACACTAAAGCCAGATATTTGGAGACGGGTGATTGAAAGCCTGGAAGCACGTGGTTACTTGGTCTTCCTCACCGGAACATTGCAGGAGGAATCTCTCATCATATCGATTAGTTCCCCTTCATGCGTCATCCTGGCCGGCAAACTCACCCTCTCCCAACTTACGCTGCTCTTTAAGAAGGCGACCCTTATCGTAACCGTAGATAGTTTATCGTCTCATCTGTCAGGAATGAGCGGAACAAAAACTATCGTGTTTCATTGTGCAATGAATGACAGTGTACAGTGGAGGGCAATAGGTGACAATGTTACTGTTTTAGAAAAACGGTGCCTTACGCCGTCCTGTGAAAGTGGATGCGCCGCCATGGCGTGCATGGAGTTTGATGTTGCTGCTTTAAATCAATTCTTATGAAATTATTGGGAAATTTTAATTATCGAACGTCGTTGGGGAAATTATCGCCCACCATAAAATCTTACTGTTTCTGTTTATTACTACCCCATCATCACTTAGTGGTCACTTCGGAAAGGATGACGAAATTTCGACACTATTAAAGCACATGATATTATTTACGAATCAACCGACAGCAAAGAAGTTTTGACCAAAGAAAAATGACCGGCAGTCAGGAAAGCTGACTCGCATAATTGTTAAGGAAATAGCAATCTCATTGGCTTAAGGCATCAGAAATGAACATTACCTTTGCAAAATCGGCAATGTATGATATATTTACCTTAAACTAACAGGTTTCTGAATTCATTCTTTGCAGAAGTAAAATATGTCAAATACCAGGGCGCTTGTAAATGGCGGCAGATAAGTTAGCAACCCGGCAACTGACCAACTGTCCTTGGATTATTGACATCTTGGAAACGTAAGGGAATAAGAAAGAAGATGATCAGTAGCGGACCCATTCAAGATAAGCGATTTCAGTGGCAGACAACTGCAGAAGCCACGCTGAATGTAATAACCAAGATCATTCATATATAAATCGCCTATGTTGATAAAATCTATTTATTATTTGGGCGTATTCACCATATCGTTTGATGTGCTTCTTGTTTTCAATGTCGGTTTCAACTTTCGGCTGTCGCAAATATTTATGATTATTGCCTTTTATTTAATGATCACCCTGCAGTGCACTAAAGCGCTCAGATGGCCTATCGCTTTCAATGCGCTCTTATTGTGGAGTTTTTTTATCATCCTTTTTGTACCCAATACTGAATATCCCATTAGAAATATCGGATATGGATTATGGCTTTTTTTTAATATTTTACTGATTATTACAACAGTCACCCTGTTCGACAACTTTGATAAAATCAAAAGTTTAATGCGTATTTATCTGTATTCATTCCTTTTCATTTCCATTCTGGGTTTGCTACAATTCATGACGCCCTTGCATGGCATTGGTGCCGCTTACGTTTCCCAGTGGTGGATAGAGGGAGTGTTACCGAGAATCAACGTTTTCTCCTACGAACCATCCTATTTTGCATCGTATATGATCGCCGGATGGGTCATGTCGGGCTATATGATTAATAACCGTGTGCAGTTCATAGGCAGGGGGATTCTCTATCTAATTTTCCTTTTAACGACCATAGTGCTCATCCTTTCTTCTTCTCGCATGGGTTGGCTAATGATGATACTATGGCTAATGCAATATCCAATCATGTTTGTAATCAGATTTTCCCAAGGCTACATCAACCTGCGACACCTTAAATACATGGTATTTATTATTATTATATTAGTCCCTATTTCATACTTAGCTTCGCAATTAATCGGCATAGAAGATATGATTTTCCTGCTTCAGGGAACAGGTATCGCTGAGACACCTGATCATTCTGTCCGGGCGCGAATGGACACATTCTTGGATGTTTGGGATATTTTCTCCGCAAGCCCTATTATCGGTTACAGTCTGGGCGGCATACCTTCGGCCATATCTAATTTGTACATGGATGAGGTTCGCAGCATGCAGGATGCCAAAATGTACGAAGGAATGAATATCTTTGCAGAAGTGCTTGCCGCAAGCGGTCTTTTCGGTTTTATTGCATTTCTCTGTTATATTTCCAAAATGATCCTTGAACCCTTCAGATTGTCAGGTAACCTGACAAATCCTGAAATGAGGTGTATCCTGCGCGCCCTTACCTGGGCGCTTATTGCCGAGCTTGCTATTCTACAGTTCAATCAGAATATCTTAAGACCTTATTTATGGCTGAATATAGCCGTACTTTCTGCAGCTATAGGCGCTGCCAGGAGCATTGATCAACCATGAACCGTAAAGTTAAGCGTCTCACCGTCGATCTGAGAATGTTTAATCATTCAGGGATTGGAACCTATCTCCAGAATCTCGCTCCGAAAATAATAAGTTCACAAAATTACCGTCTCAATTTACTATGTAAATACGATAATGTGAAAGAATTTCATAATAATGCGGTTCCGACAATGTCCCTCAGCCCCATAGATTGTCCCATCTATTCCATTAGCGAGCAGCTTCAGATGGGATTCAAAACAGCTGGAAACAAAGGTGTTTTCTGGTCCCCCCATTACAACATACCCGTCACGTTCCGGGGGAAATTACTGGTGACAGTGCATGACGTAGCTCATCTTGCTCTTGATGAGTTCACCAATTCTCTACTGAAACGTCTATACGCAAATTTCATGTTTGCTATGGTACGAAGGAAGGCAGATGCCGTCATCTTCGTATCCGAATTCAGCAGAAAAGAGTTTTTACGTCTTGTGGGGCCGCCCAAAGCATCTTATGTTATTCATAACGGCATATCCGAAAGGTGGTTCTATCTTAAGAAGACTAGAAATCCACACCCGAAACCATTTATGATATTTATCGGCAATGTCAAACCGAACAAGAATGTCGTCCGTCTGCTTGATGCCTACAGAAGGATTTTGAACCAGATCCCTCACGATTTAGTTATCATCGGCCAAAAGGAGGGGTTTATCACCGGAGACCCGATGATAAAAGAATGCACAAGAAATAATGAAACACGTATCCACTTTACGGGGTACGTCTCGAAAGATCTCCTTGAACAGTATTATACCCATGCCGATTTTTTGGTTTTCCCATCTCTTTATGAGGGGTTTGGATTTCCTCCCTTGGAAGCAATGGCAGCTGGTATTCCCACTATTACATCGTGTGCTGCTTCTTTACCAGAGATCTGTGGCGACGCCACCCTTTACTGTGACCCCTATAATGTCGATGATATGGCTGAAAAAATCCTCACAATGGCCGGCAATGGCGACTTAAAGACTCAACTGATACACAAAGGCCGGAGACAGGCCAAATATTTTTCCTGGGATCGTTGCGCCAGGGAAACCATGGAAGTGATTGACAATCTTTATCATGAGAGATAACAAGCATCTGAAACTTATTGATCGATATATCGGAATACCACTCGTCTTTTTCTTCGGACTGACACGAATAAAAAGATCTCGGAAGAACATGAAGGACATGGCAAAGGCCGGTTTCTTAAAAATCAACGCCATCGGTGATACGATCCTCCTGACAGCGCCGATTCTTGACCTTAAAGAACGATATCCGGACATCCATCTAACCCTATTTACCGGTACAGATAATTATGAGACAGCAACATTGATAGAAGGTGTCGACAAAATCATACGCTTGCCTCTAAGCAATATCAATGAAACGATCCGACTTATAAAAAATGAAGGAGGCTTCGACTTTTGGATAGATTTCGGTCCCTGGCCACGCATCAATGCCCTGTTAACCCATTTGGCCCGTGCGGACTTCAAAATCGGATTCAGAACGGAAGGGCAGTACAGACATTACATATATGACCAAGCCATCCCTCATTCAGCTCTTCATCATGAGGTTTGTAATTACAAACGCCTCCTGGAACCGCTTTCAATAGCCGGTAGCCATATGCCTCGCATCGGATCGAGCCATCCAAACATGGAGAAAGATCTTGTTACTATCCAAATGTATCCAGGTGGCACTAGATCATATTTGAAGGAATGGCCGGAAGAAAATTGGATTTCGATCATTGAGGAACTTCAAAAAAAGGATACTTCATCTATCTGACAGGTTCGCGGACGGATCGCCCGAGGGCGGAAGAACTTCGGAAAAGATTACGTTCTGATAATCGTGTCAAGGTTGTTGCCGGACAATACAGTATCGGGGAAACGGCCTCATTGATTACTCAATCCAAACTCGTTATAACAGTCAATACTGGCATTTTACACCTCGCTTCGGCTCTCGACTGTAGTGTCGTTTCCCTGAACGGACCCACATCAACTGTACGATGGGGTTCCCTGAATAATCGCTCCATATCGTTACGAAGTCATTTATCTTGTTCACCATGTCTGAATCTTGGTTTTGAATATGGTTGTAATGAAAACAAATGTATGCAATCGATAACAGTACGGGAAGTACAAGATGCCGTATTTAGGCTTGTCTGTAATGCCGCTGATTCAAAGCAATAGAGGCGACTTCCGACGGAATCGGGCGGTGGCAATCAGCAAACTAGACCCGCAGAGAAGAAACGAACTTTGGGGGAGGATTTCTAACATGAATCAAAATGTAAAACAAAAATATAAAGGAATTTGCATATAAACTCGCAAACCATATATTATGAAAATATTAATATACTGGCACGATATTTACTTACCATATTCGGAATATATAATTGAGGCTTTCCATGATCACCCGAATGTTGAATCCATAATCATTGCAGGTCCTAAGATATCGATTCCAGAATCCATTTTTTCGGCTGGTGTTCTTTCAGGAAGAAAGTATCATAATTCAGTTGCATATCAAATCGAGACCTTAAAAAAGAGAAACAAGTGGGCCAAAATAGGGGCTTTCAAAAAGATAATACGGACGCATAGCCCAGATCTGATCGTAATTTTAGATGAAGCCTTATCCGTTAATGTTTTCAATGCCGGCCTCGCTAATCGACTGGCAAATAATCACGGTAAAGTATTATTCTACGGGTTTGAAAATATCCTTCAAAACATACCTTGGCGCTATCTTTTGCATAAGTGTGATCTCCCTGCTTGCTGGATGTTCCTGCGAAAGAGCTCTCGGTATTTAATATTTGACCGATTACTGCATCCTATTAGAATAAAATTAATTCATGGTGGTGTAGTTTGCTATAAGGAATGCCATGATATGATTTTAAATTTTGGTTGGCACGTGCCAGTGAAAGAACAATGGTGGGGGGTATCATTAGACAAGTTTACCACTGCTGTCGACCAAAAGGTCTTAGACCAAATGCGTCAAGCTCTCAACATAACTCCCGATCATAAAATTTTAGGATTTGTAGGACGTTTTGTTCCCGAGAAAGGTGTTATGGACCTTGTAAAAGTGTTGTCTCTTTTAGATGACAAATGGATATTACTACTAGTAGGAGATGGCACTCAAAGTGTTACTATCGAACAAACAGCACACGACATGAAAGTTAGAAATCAGCTACGCCTCATAGCACCAGTATCTCAAGTCGAACTTGCTGTCTTATATCGTTTGATGAATGTTCTCGCACTCCCTTCACATACAAGTTATTTCTGGAAAGAACAATATGGCAGAGTATTGGTAGAGGCAATGGCATGCGGGATAAAAACTATCGGCTCAGATTCCGGTGCAATACCATTTGTTATTGGAGATCATCGTTTCATTTTTCATGAAGGAGATATTTCAGACATTGCAGAAAAAGTTGATTTTGCTTACAAATTTAATGCAGATGAAGCATACCTTAGGGCCAGAGCTCAAAAAGGAGATGTCTCGGCATTTGTATCCAGTTTTATCTCTTTCTATGACAAAGACTGTCTTTAAAATTTCATGGTAGCAAAATTCTCTTGCAATGGGGATTAGATATAATGTCGACTGCCCACACATGATTCGCCCTTATGTTCTCATGATCTCTGAGAAGTTGATGCTCTTTCAAAAGTCGCGAGGCATCTATCCAGGGTGACGGGAAAAAATTCTTGCGCCACTCTTTGCAGATATTATCTCAAAGCAAGCGACAGGACTGGATTAAATTCTTGTTTTTTCTATTGTATGCCGGCGCCGGCGTCAAGTTGGGGCAGAACCGCAAGTATTTGCCAAAAATTATCGCGCAAAAATTATCGCAGTATGGTACAGTATAACATTATAATTCAGGTGGATTGATAGGTTTATGAACAAGACCGGTTTTGGCGTGTTACGCACTCATGGGTTCTTTTTCCTGACTTTCAACAGATTCGCTGATGCAGGGGTGATCTTTTTTTCACTCTGGGTGTCCGCTCAAATCGCAGCTTATCCATGGAATCCCCATTTCATGATCTTGGCTTTTGCGGCGGTGGTCGTTTACAACCTCCTGGCAGCCCGTAACAGCCTTTATGAATCATGGCGCATCGATTCTGCCTGGCACGAAACCATGGTCATCCTTAAAGCATGGATCTTCACGGTTGCGGTTCTCATTGTCCTTGCCTTCCTTCTGAAACTAACAGGGGAATATTTTCGGAAAGTATTCATTATCTGGATAGTTATGTCCCTCCTTATTTTAATATCATGGCGTCTGATAATTCGGATTTCATTAAGATTGGCCCGGAGGAAAGGCTTCAACATCCGGAGAGTGGTTATTGTCGGAGCAGGAGATCTGGGCGTAAGATTATTGGCGACAATTGAAAGGGCTTCCTGGA
>Ga0247841_10007867_pt1 | contig 15613 bp, 16 predicted proteins | sample LaCruzMarch2015__2_FD_192410 | JGI IMG/M metagenome (GOLD analysis project Ga0247841, IMG submission 192410) | Freshwater microbial communities from meromictic Lake La Cruz, Castile-La Mancha, Spain - LaCruzMarch2015_18m | ecosystem: Environmental > Aquatic > Freshwater > Lake | place: Spain...
CCGCCCGTCAAGTCAGAAGAGAGAGGGGCACCCGAAGTTCCTGTTTATCAGGACCGAAGGTGACACTCTTGATTAGGACTAAGTCGTAACAAGGCATCCGTAGCGGAAGCTGTGGATGGATCACCTCCTTTCTAGGGAGCAAATCTAGATTTCAAGGTGCAGTCAATCGTCGCCCTATGGGCTGACGGCAAAATTATGGAGACGCAATAACCTCCAACAACAAAGTTTGCAGTAGCAAATTTATTTAATCCCGCAAGGGAACTGGCAATCACTCGAAGAACCTTTCTAACTTGAGAGAAAAAATCAGACCTCGGCACTAGTTGCGGAGGTTTTTGGTTTGAAAACACGTTAATTAAACAGTTGACAAATTATTATTATTAACCAATAATGCGGAGTCGGTTGCGGTTCCTTTTTCACGTTCACGTTTAATGAGGATTGCTCTCATGTCAAAGCAGATTGAAATTAGGGGGCTGGATTTGCATGATATCAAGGGGTCGGTGAGTGTTCTTGCTTTCCATTTGCCGCTTCTGGTATTTGTGGCCATGATGTGCCTCTGGTTTGGCGCTCATAACATGGTGTTGGTCGGTGGTCCCTTGTGGTGGGTTTGTGCCGCATGGTCTGGCTTACTTGTCTTGTTTAACCTGCCGGAGTTTGTTCGACACAATGTCATTGGCAAGCCGATCTACTTTTGGTTGAATGGAAACACACTCGAAATTCGTAAACAGGAGTGGTGGGTGGTCGAGTATGGATGTTCTCCTGTTCCCAATAGTGCAGTCATGAAGATCTGGTTTGGCGGATGGTTTCGTCGGGATATGATCTTTCGAACCTCTTCGTCCTGGAAAGTATGCATGACCTGGACATTTATTTTTGGCAGACCAAAGAGTCTGTGGTTGCAGGATTTTGTCGGAGATGTCATTTCTGTCGGGCATCTCTTTAGCGTCAAGAAAGCTGGGCAACGCAAATACTGTTTCTGGAACACGCGGTTTATTGTGGATGTTCTTGGGATACTCAACAAGTGTTCCTCCGTATCCGATGCTCTATCATCGGCTGCGGCAGAGAGTGATAGTGTCGCTGTTGCGGGCAAGGTCAACACTGGGTGAGACAAGGTATTGGCTTCGGCTATTCGTTCCCGCGTTTCTCAAAAGGAAGCGCGGTTTTTTGTTTAGGCCTGGATATTGACGTGCATATTAAATTATAATACACTTCTAATGGTTTCGTAACTTGTTCGTTTTCTTGGAGGAAAAAAATGAAAAAGAAGAAGGCAAAGGGTCCTCGGACTCGAGAGTTCACCGGGATCGTTTTCCTTGCACTGTTGCACAAGTCCATCGAAGCAGTGTTGCGGGAGTATGGCTACGAGTTCTTTCCGGATCCGATCTATCCTCACAACATGCTGGTCATACGCGGAAGGAAGCTTGCCGCATCGGAGCTTGTGATGAGCGGTGTGAGGCCGTATCTATTGATATGGCACAGAGCCGAGAATCTCACTGCAATGCGCCAGTTCATGCGCAGTTCGTTCGAGGATGACATCCAATATCAAAAGGGGATCGTCAGACATCACGGATATCGAACGAAGCCCGCGGCAAATTCTATTTCTGTGCTTACGTAACCACCTCTTCCTGTCACCACGGCAGGTTTTTTCTTTGACGGCTGAGGATATCAGGTGGTAAAACTAGAATTCGTTGCACTTTCTGTCCTTTCGAAACCCTAATCGAGGTGCTCTCGTGAGCGAAGAAACGAAAGAAAACAAGGTCTGTCCCGCTTGCGTTACCATCAAGCCCGAACAGATGCTGTGTCGTACTTGGGCGATTGCGTGGTTGTTGCTTATGCCGTTAACTATGGGATTCACATGGTGGCATGACAAGAATGCCTCGCCTTGGATCTTTGGAATGGTGGTGGTTCTGCCGTTCTTATCTCTTTTGTGGTTGAGTTCGTTGTACAAGTACTTTGTTTACGTCGTGCTCGGTCGACGGTACTTCTTCTGGCTTGGAGCCAACGACTACTTGCACATCCATAAGTGGAGTTGGTGGTGCAGGGTGCTTGACCGCAAGAATTTCCCAGTGGATGTCCTACCAACGAGTCCGGTTTTGGAGATCTGGCTTGGTGGTTGGTTTCGGCGGTGTAGTATTATCGGTCTCCACGAGTCGGTGTGGAAAGTCAAAATCTCAGGAAGCTGGTTTTCCTGCTTGCCCAAGTATCTCGTTCTGACAAGCAAAGACGAGCTTGGGCGGGAACATTCAATCACGCTGACCTTCTCTAGATCGTGCACGTGCAGGTCTAGAGAAATCGATTACGAATGTCTTGCTTGGGCATTGAAGATGCTCAGATCGAAGTCTAGTGTGTTGAGTGTCCTCTATGAACTCGAGCGCCGACGTACTAACGACGAGGCGCCCGCTGTTGCCGGTCAAGTTGGGGTCGGTGCCTGATCGCCTGTAGCGAGCGAATCAGTAACCAAGAGTTCCGCCACACACCAAGTGTGGCTTTTTCAAACTTGCACAAACATTAAAAAACATGTCGAATGTTTTGTGAATTGTTCCCTGGCGGATTTATTATTGTGTGAACAGATAAGAACGGCTAAAGTACAGACAATCAGAACAATACATTATTAATGACGCTAAAATGAAACCAATAAATAAACTTAATACGCCAGCCAGGATAGGTATGGAGTTGGTTGAAAGATTCTACAACTATTATCTCTTTGCGAAATCAACACTTACATCGATTCCCACATTCGACGTAAACGATCCAGAAAAGAAGGCGCTGATTGGCAAGCAGTGGGGAATGATCATCAAACCAAATGATTGTGTTACTATTCTCGAGTTTCTGGACAGGTTTCGTGGACATAAACACGTTGCTGTGTGCGAAATTGGCACAGCTTCCGGAGCTACCGCTAATCGAATAGTGGAATATCTCCGACTCCTAAACATCACAACAACGTATTTTGGTTTGGATAATCTATCACTGGGGCTTACTCCTTCCCTTGATTATGGACGAATGTATTTCAGAAATGGGGACCGCGAATCCCTGGCGGAGTTGGTTACGGAAAGCTTGGATTTCGCTTTTGTTGATGGGTGTCACTGCGAAGATTGCGTGAGAGAAGACTCTATAGTAATCAGCAGATATATAAAACCGGGGGGCTTCATGCTCTTTCATGATGCGTCTCTTTTTGCCCAATATCCCTCTTCCCTTAAGTCGCGTCTGCGCTGGCAGCACTATGGAACATCGGCCAATCAAAAACCACTTGCTGTTTTAAAAGGAATAGAGACGAGTCAAGGAAAATGGGCAGGTGAGTGGGACTTAATAGTCCAAGACAACGACCATCTGCCGTGCGGGGGGATAAGAATATACGAAAGGACCAAGTAACCTAACTGTGGTGTTTTCGCAAGCTTGCGTAAACATCAAAAAACGTGTTCAATGTTGGGGTAGAAAAATTTTGTATTTGGTCTTTCGATTCTCGTAGAATCAAGTAATAAAATAGTCATTCTAGGGCGCGTAGCTCAGTGGTAGAGCATTACACTGATAATGTAAGGGTCGAAGGTTCAATTCCTTCCGCGCCCACTCGAGATTAGTTTCGCTTTGCGAAACAACGTAACGTACATCCCGCCTTGGGCGGGACACAAGAATCGAAGAACTCAGAGAATTGGCGCCAAGAGGCGATAATTCTCTGAGCACTACAAAGCCCAACTGAGCTACTTTTTATGAACAAGGGTCGAGAACTCCGAGAGAATGCGCCAATAGGCGCAAGATCTCGGAGCCCCTCTCTAGCTCAACTGAGTTATCTGGTAAATGAGTCCTGCAGCAGATGGGCTATTCGAAAGATGAAAGAGCTAACACTTTTTGCACAAGAATCGAAGAACCCCAGCGGAGCTTCGCAACAGCGATGCGTAGCGTGGGGCCAGCACAAAGACAGCTAATACTGCTTGCCTCGCGTGTGAAACTGAAGCGCGCAGCCATATTTTTGTTTGTCCGAAGGACAAGGCCCGCCTGCAACGCTATGCGTAGCATTGCGGGTAGGCAAAAATGGCGAGCGGCGGGCTGCGAAAAATTTCCGTTAGGAAATTTATTCGCTACCTATTACATCACCGTCCAAAATACTTTACTAAACTTCTTGTAAAATAAATGATTGTATGTCTAAATATGTTTATGATCTACTTATTTATTATTCTAATATTGGTTTATGTATTTGGAACTTTGTGGGTTTTTAAAAATGGTTCCAATGGATTTTACGTATTATCTGGTATTGGAAAATTCATGTTAGCAGTAATAATTGCGTATTCTTTATCTCTGGAGAATTTATTGGGGCAACAATTATTTTTGATTTTAGGAACCATCACCGGCTCTGTTTTCGGTCTAAGTTCTGGTAAAGTATGCGCGAATATTTTTGCGGAAAAGAATGAAATATTAAATACTATATTGCCTTACGCCCTAATGTATAGAAGGTTAGGTCAAATAAAATTCACATTTGTCCCAACATGGACTTGGCTTGTAACTTTACTAGCTTTTTTTATTGGTTCTGCTTTTATTGGCTCTCCCCAACTTGCAGACTACAAATGGGTGGGGGTAATATTATTTTCCTTTGTGGCCAGCGCAGCGTTTTTTGATAGCATAGTGTCTCTTCTTGCAACAAGGAAAAAATAAACCGCGATTTTGTAATTGTTGCCAAAAGGTTACAATATACTCATGGACATAAATTGGAAAACAATAGCGGCGATTACGGGAGGCGTAGTTTTTTTGATGCTGCTCCTTTGGCTTTCCCCGAAATGGTTTATTACGGTACTGATTTCATTTATTGGTTTTACGATGGTTTGGAAGACTCCGTGGTGGATAGAGATGTTTGGGCGTAACAGTTGGGCAGAGGCGCATCTGACTAGCGGTTTTGGTTCCGGTATGGGTGGGTCGTGGATGCTTTATAAATTGCTGGGTATCATATGTATTTTTTGTGCTTTTTTGTATGTTACCGGAATGCTTCAGACTATTTTGGTTTCCGTACTGGGCACTTTTTTTGGAGCAGGCCAAAGCTAACTTGAAGAAAACAATAAAAGAAGCTAGTCTTTCGTAGATTCCTGCGGAGTCGTGAACGCAATTTATAATAGTATTCGGTTCGCAAGTTACGGGTCTCGTGGGCCCCGAACTTGCGAACACATCCGAAGGAAAGGGGGAGTTGGGAGGGGAAAACGTAGTTTTCCACCCCAGATAAGCTTAGCGGTACCCCGCTTCGTTTCGCTCGTGGGGCAGGGAGCCATCACACTGATAATGTGAGGGTCGATGGTTATTTATAGATTCGCCAACAACCTCAATGTTTCAGCTTGTGCTTGCATTGCCGATGATAGATGGCAGGGGTGGTTGCAATAACAACACTGAATACGTTTCCTTGTAAGTTCCGCCTTTTCTGACTGCCATAATTCATGCAAATTAAAATCAAAATCTGCCAAATTGGCGAACGGTTTGGTTATTTCACACGCCGATACATCCCCATTGGGATAAATAACACAATCTCGTTTGCCGGCGAGGCATTTTATGTTTGATTTTTCCCCTTTAAACACAATATTCATTTCAATCTTTTTGCATAAGTCAGATAAGTCGTCTTGCAAGCGGCGTACTTTTTTATGTTCGCTAAAGATAACTTTTTCTAGCTCTTTTTGCTCCGGAAGAATATGTTTTTGTGCTAATTCCGTAAGCTCTTCTCGCATATCCGGCGGAACGTTGTGGATTCCAAAGCGGGGATCGCGAACAATCGCGAATCCCAAATTGGCTCCTGTTTTATCTGCCAAGTATTTTTTTACTTCCTCGATTTTTCCAACATTGTCTTTGGTTAAAGTTGCCAGCACGGCCAATCGCAATTTTGGATATTCTTTTTTGAGATCTTGAATTTTACTAATAGTATTAATTGCACGATCAAAAATACCAGGTAGGCGTCTGAATGAATCATGTTCTGCGCCAAGATAGTCGAGAGAAATCTGAATGGTCAAAGGCCAATTTTTCTTTTGCGCTCTGGTGCAAAAATCAATAATCCTATCGGTAAAAAAACCGTTGGTTGCAATTTGCAGTTTCTTTGTTTTGCCTTGTGAAAAAAAAGCTTCCGCAATTTCATAAATGTCCGGTCTTGTGAATGGTTCTCCTCCGGTAATTAGAAGTTTGTTCTTGTTTACGAGGGAAACGGCCATTTTTTTGATGTTTCCCAAAGAGATTAGCTCGCATATTTGCTGTCTGCCGGCTCGGTAAAAACAATGCTCACAGTCTGCGTTACAGCGATTAGTAACAAAAAAGATTATAAAACCCGGAGTTTCATAAGTATTTGTAAGCGCAAAATATTTATTCGCAATAGCGTACAAAACTTTTTTTATTGGCATTGGTGCGGCCAAAAACAGATTGTAGAGATAATCGATAAGCATCTTTTAAATATATCTAGTGTTCCGACTGTTTAGGGTTTTAAAATAATTAGCGATATTCCAAATATAAGCCGAAATAAGAGAGATGCACACTTTGGCGGCTATTTGGATTTTATTTGAAGAGTTGCTATTTTTCATTATGCGTATTTCCGTATTTTCCAAAGAAACAGAACGAGCGGCAATTAGAGAATTTTTGATTATTCTTAGTGGTTCGTATAAGAGCCCTTTTATGGAACCGTCGTTTTTTATAGCGGAACGGATTTCGTTTTTGTATAAACGAAAAAAGTTACTTTTTCTTTGTTCTTTCCTGTATTCGTGTAAGACCATGGCGCGATGGTCACAAATAATATCAAAACCTAGTTTATGGGTTCTTTTGCACAAATCCGCGTCTTCTGCGATGTAAAAATATTCTTCATCAAATCCGCCGATCTTGTACAAGAGTTCTTTGCGAGTAAACAGGTTGCAAGAAGCGAGAGTGCGGACTTTTACTAACTTGAGGTTGGTGAAGTTGGCTCTGTCTACGGGCATTTTGTATGATTCGTTTTCCGAGTCTATTCGTACGTACTCCATGCCGTTTTCTAGTAATAGCTCTCCGCCAAGGCATCCGATCTGCGGATTTTCGTCCATGAGCTTAATCATTTGGCTCAAACATTCCGGAGAAACGACACTGTCACTGTCTAGAAACCAAATATAGTTACTTTGCGCTATTTTTATCCCTTGATTACGCGCAGCCGCCGGGCCTTTTGGTGTGTCGTTGATAATAAGAGTGGTTGTGGGGAATAAACTTCTTATTGTCTCTGTTGTGTCATCTTTGCTTCCATCATCAATAACAATCACGTCAAAATCCTTGCATATCAGTGCGTCGATATGCGTAAGACAGCTGGTGATTATCTCACGACGGTTGTAGGTAGGAATTATGATCGAAACTTTTGGCATGTTTTCTTGATTGCTACCCAAGATTACCATACAATTTTTCACTCGATATATTACAAGGTAGAGATAATGCCAGCTTGAGTAAAATTAAAAAAGAAGCTAATCTTTTCGTAGTTCGTTGGTTTTATAACAAGTTTTCTGATAAACAGAGTGATAAGGGCCTGTAGCTTAGTGGTACCCCGCTTCGCTTCGCTCGTGGGGCAGGGAGCACACTCCGGTTTGTCCGCCAGCGGGCGGACCTCGCCCTGAAGGGCGGGCATCCGGGAGATAGGAGTTCGCTCGCCAACGACGGCGAGTGCCTGCTGACATAGCGGGCGATTCTCAATAAAGATTATATTCGTTAGAGTTAAATAACTTAGGGCCTGTAGCTTAGTGGTAGAGCACCCGGTTTGCATCCGGGAGATAGGAGTTCGATTCTCCTCAGGTCCACATATAAAAATACCGAGCGCAACGCTCGGTATTTTTATATGTCTGACATGAGCTAGGCAACTGCTTGCCTCGCGTAGGAGAATTGAACGGAAATTGATGTTTCGCTCGAAGCGAAACCAATTTCCGGTGGCCAGAAACTTGCGTATCAACGCGAGTTTCGAGGCCGATTCTCCTCAGGTCCACCCAATAATAAAAATCTCCACTGCTGGAGATTTTTATTATTGGGTGGAAGGCGCAGCGATGTTTTTGTTTGCCGAAGGCAAGGCAAAAACCGCGAGCCGGGGTCGCGAAAAATTTGCGTAAGCAAATTTATTTGTGACCACTCGAGATTAGTTCCGTTTTGTAGCAAAAATTAAGAACTCTGAGCGAAGCGCCAATAGGCGCGAAGTCGAAGAGCTCTTAACTTGCCCAACTGAGCGTGTTTAAGACAAGCAGTCTCTGGCGCAATAGTGTGTTTGCTTATAGCTGTATTACAATCAAAAGATGAATAAAATCTTACCAATGTTTTTAAACGCAGTTCCTGTGTTAATCATGATCGGATTGATCCCATTTATATCCAATGACTATTTATTAACCATTATCTACGTTGGTATTATTTTAATAGCACTGTTATTAAAACGGACTAAAAATGATTTTCTGGCTCTTGTTTTGGGGTTTGTCATAATGATTGTTTTCGAATATTTATTTGTGAGCACAGGGGTTGAAACTTTCAATCGAAATACATTGTTTGGAATAATGCCGCTCTGGCTACCGTTTCTTTGGGCATATGGATTTGTTGCAATAAAACGTTCTGTTGAAATAATTAGTAAGTAGCTAACCGCAAGATACTAAAGACTTGGTGGGTGAATTCAAACTTCTTGAATAATTAACCCCTAGCTATTACTATGAGGTCTCTAAATCTTGGAATAGGGTAGAATAATTATATGAGTAAAATCCCTCTTGAAATAACAGAAATAATCGAAAAATTACAAAACGCCGGTTTTGACGCTTATATCGTGGGCGGATGCGTGCGTGATCTTTTGCGTGATGTTGAACCGAATGATTGGGATGTGACAACATCTGCCAAACCAGAAGAAATCCAAAAATTATTTCCTAAAAATTTCTACGAAAACAACTTTGGTACGGTGACGGTTTTGACAGGAAGCAAGAAAGAAAATCTTGGGGAAGTAGAAATCACTCCTTATCGTACCGATTCCCAATATTCCGATCAGCGTCATCCGGACAAGGTTTCTTTTGGGGTAAGTTTGGAAGAGGATTTGGCGCGAAGAGATTTTACAGTGAATGCCATGGCGATGAACATCAAAGATGGCAAAGAAGTTGTTATCGATCCTTTTGTTGGTCAAAAAGATTTGCAAGACAAATTGGTGCGTGCGGTTGGTAATCCTGCGGAACGATTTAATGAGGATGCTCTTCGGTTGATGCGAGCTGTACGCTTTGCCGTAACGCTTGGTATGGAAATCGAACAGGAAACACTCAAGGCACTTAAAGACAATGCTTCTTCTTTGGCGCGTGTCTCGCAAGAGCGAGTGCGGGATGAATTGATAAAAATTATTATGTCTCCATCTGCTGAGAAAGGGGTTAACCTTTTGCAGGAAACGGGGCTACTTCAACAAATCATTCCGGAATTATGCGAGGGGGTAGGTGTACAACAAAATCATCATCATGTTTATACGGTCTACGACCACAATGTGAAATCTTTAGGATTTTCGGCGGGGACAAATGACGAACTGCATGTGCGTTTAGCAGTCTTGTTGCACGATGTGGGCAAGCCACGCACAAAAGCTGGGGAATCGCCGGAAGCGACATTCTATGGGCATGATATTGTGGGTGCCGCGATGGCACGGAGAATTTTGGCTCGTCTTAAATTTCCGGCAAAAATTGTTGAGCAATCATCACATTTGGTGCGGCATCACCTGTTTGTTTATGATGTTGGCGCGGTGACGGATGCGGGGGTAAGACGACTTTTGAAACGCGTGGGTAAAGAAAATTTTAGCGATTTAATAAAAGTGCGCATGGCGGAACGGCTTGGTTCCGGTGTGCCGAAAGCGCGGCCTTATCGTTTGCGCCACCTTGAATTTATGGCTGATAAAGTTTCACACGATGCCATTTCCACAAAAATGCTGGAAGTTAATGGTACTGATTTGATGCAAGAACTTAAACTAGAACCGGGACCAAAAATCGGCGCTATTATGGACGTTCTCTTGGCGGAAGTTTTGGAAGATCCGGGAAAAAACAAAAAAGAATTGTTATTGATTAAGGCGGATAAGTTAAAGGATGAAGAGCTATCTGAACTTCGTAAAAAATCTCAAGATGCTGTTGCTGAAAAACAACAGCAAGAGGAAGAGGATATCAAGAAAAAATATCACGTATAACCATGGAAGAGAGAACCAAAGGTTCCCTCTTCCAGACATCTCCTTCCTTTAGAAGTGTCGCAATGTTCGAGACCTTATAACCCGTAACTTTGCGACCGTTTCCGGTGTTTTATAAGATCCCTGCTTGCGGCAGGGATGACATTGTTTTTGGTTTTTTTGGATGAAATATAATTCTAAAACGGAAAAAAGAAATTTATTGTCGGAATAGATTTTGGTATAAGCATGCCCGTGGCCTCGGGGTAGAGTAATACAAAACTGATAAAGATTACTGTGAAAAACACGACTACAAATGGTCGGTATTTTGGACGATTCAAAAGATAGGTGAGAATGATCGACATTAATATAATTTCAAAGAAGAGGGTTTCGAAATAGTGGTAATTAAAAGCGATGCGGCCAATTTTTATCCACGGTAACCAGAAACCCAGCGCGGAAACGACGAGCCAAAGTACTTTTGGGCGGAATTTATACAGCAAAGAAAACGCGCTTGCTACCAAAGCAACTATCCCACTCCACCAAAGAAAAACATTTCCTGTGGCGTTGATGACACGGCGACCACCCTCCGCTTGCTCCCAAAAAAAGAGCACTGGATGAATGACTAGAGGCCATTGCCACCATTTTGAACTATATGGATGAGTCGCGGTCAAATTAACATTGTAGTTCCAAACGCTTGTGTGCCACCAAACAATTTTTCCCCAAATGTCCGCAGGGGCACCCTGTTGAGACATATCTGCGGGCCAAACCAACATGGGAATGAGCCAAATAAAATAAACTAAAATAGGAAGAACAAAAAAGAAAATAAAACAAAATCGTCTTTCTATACGAGGAAGCAGAATTTTTACGTTTTGAAGTATTTCATGCCTTTGTAATCGTATTAGGGAGGAATAGATGATAATCCATGACCAAATCACGCCTAAAATAGCGATGCCAAGCCATTTTGTAGAAATAACGTTACCAATAAAGATGCCACAGATTGAGGCGTAGATCATGGACGATTTGCGATCATTTGCTCGTATGCTGGCCAAGAAGAACGCAATAGAAAGGGCGATTTGAGAAAGCAAAAACATATCAGGCAGGCCGGTGCGACCATAAATGAAATAGGCGGTATCCAAAGAAACCAATAGGGCTGCTAATACTCCCGTTAACCTTCTGTTTGTTAGTAGATATGCAACGAAAGCGGTTGCCCAACAGAAAATTATTCCCCATATCCATGGTGATATTCTCCAACCAAGCGGTGTGTCGCCAAAAAGCATTAATCCCATGCCATGCGAGAGCTCTGCTAATACAGGGTGAATGTCAAAATATGATTGGCCATGAAGTAACTTCCACCCAAATACTGGAGAATAAACTTCATCAAAAACACGGGAGCTGGGAAATGTTATACGCACTAGGCGTAGGAGGGCTGATAATATTGAGATGGTGCTGACAGCCCAATAAAATCCTTTTTTTGATTCTAAAAAATTCAGGAAGCGAGAAAACATTAATGTATTTTCTAATAATAATTGGTTTAGTTGTTTGAATCAATGAATCTTCAAGTTCAGTTTTTTACCCGATTGCTTTATTTGAAAAAATGTGCTAACATTATCGCATGAGTTCCGGGGGAAAATTATCCTGAATCAGAAAGGAGGTGACGACGGAAGAATATGGAAACTTTAAGCGTTTTTGAAGCATCGAGAAATGCTATCATGATTTCTCTTCAAGATTTGTGGGTTAGATTTTTCGGGTTTATCCCCGTTTTAATCGGCGCAATCATTGTGCTGGTTATAGGATGGTTGGTAGCGGTTACCGTAGGCAACCTCGTCGCCCGCGTTTTGAAAACAGTAAAATTAAATGAAGTATTTGAAAAAATTTCAGGGCTACGAAGTTCTCTGCAAAAGGCAGGTATGGAACTTAATGCCTCTCTTTTTGTAGGAGCAGTTGTAAAGTGGTTCATTATCATTGTGACTCTTATGGCAACATCCGATATCCTCGGTTTGGCCGGAGTGTCGCTTTTCTTGAATCAAATAATCGCCTACGTGCCTAATATTGCAGTAGCGGCGGTTATGATAATTGCTGGAACATTATTTGCGAATTTTGTACAAAAAATCACAAGAGCCAGTGCTGCAACGGCACATTTGCCACACAGTAATGGAGCAGCAGCTATTGCCAAATGGGCGATCCTTGTTTTCACTTTTATCGCTACGCTAGTGCAGCTAGGTGTTGCGGAAGTGTTATTGCAGACATTGTTTACCGGTTTCGTGGCAATGCTTGCCATCGCCGGAGGTATCTCGTTTGGTCTTGGTGGAAAAAATACTGCCGAGAAAGTATTGAAACATTTAGAAGATGACGTGACCCAAAACAAGAACTAAGGGTAGATAAAAACAAAAAAGAGGGTAGTAAACACAAACCCCCGAAGCAGCATTCCACCCCGCAACCTGCGGGGTGAAGTGTTTTTGGGGCGAAAAACAATGGTAAGTTGATAAAACTTGACACGATTTCTGTAGTCCGTATGATGTATCTACCACTAGATGCAAACGAATCAAATATCTACTACCAGGGTTTAGGTCCCCACAGACCTTAGCGTTTTAAGACGCCACTCTGGAAGGAGTGGCGAAATTCATTTAAAGAGACCAAAAAGTAGCATTTAGAGAGTAATATTTTTTCCCAAAAGAATGCTTCTCTCCGGATGTTACATGCAATAATCAGTGTCGGAAGATATGATCGTTTCCCAACTGAATAAGTAACAGGTAAATGAATCAATAGAATAATATATATAAAAGTAGAGCGATATCATTTATCCCGTATCATCAAGTAAGACTGCAAAGTAAATCCTCTTATCATAGAGCGAATGCTGCCGAGAGGTCGGTGGAACGCAAAAAGCAGTAAGAGGTCAGAAGAATATATAATTCGTGAATTTAAAAAATTCGCGGGATATGTACTGTAAGCCATGAGAATAATACGCCGAAAGAGCGTGTGGTGGATGCCTTGGGAACAGACGACGAAGAAGGACGCGGCTAGCGGCGAAACGTCTCGGGGAGGTGCTGAGCAACCATTGATCCGAGAGTATCCGAATGGGGAAACCCTATACGAGTCATTTCGTATAATCCATATGCTGCAAGGTATATGAGAAGTGAAACTAGGCGAACTGAAACATCTTAGTAGCCTGAGGAAAAGGAAAAAATAACCACATCTTTTTTATTACGTGTGCGATGCAAATCGCACTGTAGTAAAAAATGATGATGAACATTCCCTGAGTAGTGGCGAGCGAAAGGGGAACTGCCCAAACTAATTGTGTGTCAAGGTGTGTACCGTTGCACAGTTGGGGTTGAACGATATAGATGTGGCTTTTACACAGAAGCCGGCATTGACGATAACCGTAGAGTAGAAGGTCGCTGGAATGCGCCGCCAAAGAAGGTAACAGCCCTGTAAACGAATACGAATTATCCTGTGCTATCTAAGTCGTGAGTACAACAAAACCGGTGAAATTTTGTTGGAAACAGCGAGCACTACAAACCAGTTCTCACGTTGCGCCTTTACGGGCGTGGCGTGAGAAACTCGCAAGGCGAAATACGTCTGTTCACCGATAGTGAACTAGTACCGTAAGGGAAAGGTGAAAAGTAGCCCGGTGAGGGCGTTGAAATAGATCTGAAACCACATCGCTTACAAAGGGTCGGAGCTTGAGTGATCGGAGGAAGAAAAGAAGGGGGGAAAGCCATGTTTTTTTTATGGAAAATTCTAGCAGGGATTATCCTGATTAGTTTCTTTTTGTGGGCGTTCAAAAGTTTGTTCATCCCACAGCAGAAATTCATCAGTCGTAAACCTCGTCATCGTGACGAAGACCCTGCATCCGTTCCCGGGAACCCGTAGTCAACAAGACTCGGTAGTTCCCCTTTTCTTCCTCCGATTGCCGAGTCACGGCGTGCTTTTTGCAGAACGAGCCAACGAGTTTACTGTCATTCGTCTTAAAGGTTAAGGTGCGACACGCACTGGAGCCGCAGCGAAAGCGAGTGTTAATAGCGCGTTTTTTCACGCAAGTGAAAGGATGGATGGCATAAAGACCCGAAACCAGACGAGCTACCCATGACCAGGTCGAAGCGTCGCCTAACGGCACGTGGAGGACCGAACCGGTCAGCCGTGCAATACTGTCGGATGAGTTGTGGGTAGGAGTGAAAAGCTAATCGAGTTTGGAAATAGCTGGTTCTCTTCGAAATAGTCTTTGAACTAGCCTCGGTTGCGTAACACGCGGGGTAGAGCACTGAATGGATCCGTCCGTCGCAAGACGGCGGCTCCAATCAAACTCCGAATACGCGTTGTGAGACACCGGGAGTCAGAACACGGGGGCTAAGCTCCGTGCTCGAGAGGGAAATAGCCCAAGATCGCAGCCTAAGGTCCCTAAATGTGAGTTAAGTGGCGAAGGAAGTGAAGAACCCCAGACAGCGCGGATGTTGGCTTAGAAGCAGCCACCATTTAAAGATCGCGTAACAGCGCACGCGTCGAGGTTCTTTGCACCGAAAATATAACGGGGCTAAACCACTACCGAAGGCGCGGGCCACTCTGTTTACAGAGTGAGCGGTAGAAGAGCATTCCACCTGCCTTGAAGGAGTAGCCGTGAGGCGCTCTGGAGCGCGTGGAAGAGAGAATGTTGGCATGAGTAACCTCACAGACCGTGAAAACCGGTCTCATCGAAAGTCCGAGGTTTCCTGGGCAATGGCAGTCATCCCAGGGTAAGTCGGTCCTAAGGCGAGGCTGAAGAGCGTAGCCGATGGATAGCAGGTTAATATTCCTGCACTTCTGTACAGTTGTATGGAGATCACAACACGGAAACCAGTTGGGGCTATGGAATGTCCTAATGGGAGCACTTAGTCGGGCACCTCAGGTAAATCCGGGGAGCTGTCGCAAGACAACGGCGAATGTTATCAACCCCCAAACCTTCGGGAGAGGGGAGGCTGGCGGGCCGAGTTGGCTAGAAAAACTTCGTTACGTTAACTGTACGGAATCCGTACCGCAAACCAACACAGGTGGACAGCTGTGCAAATACAGCAAGATGAACGGGAGAACCCTCGCTAAGGAACTAGGCAATACAGTGGTCGTACCTTCGGTAGAAGGCCTACCCAAAGTAGGGTGACGTAACCATTCGTCATCCAAAATGGGCCGCAGCGAAAGATGCTTAACGACTGTTTACCAAAAACACAGGTCCCTGCGAACCCGTAAGGGGAAGTATAGGGGCTGATGCCTGGCCAGTGTCTGGTCGTGAACCCGCTTGGTTGGTAGCTGAGCGGCGTAGCCCAGATGAACGCCGGCGATAACTATAATCGTCCTATGGTAGCGAAATTCCTTGGCACGTAAGTTGTGTCCCGCACGAATGGCATAACGATTGAGCAACTGTCTCGGCGAGGGACCCGGTGAAATCGCACTAGCGGTGAAGATGCCGTTTACCTGTGGCAAGACGAAAAGACCCCGTGGAGCTTTACTACAGCGTGCTATTGATTAGCGATTGTTACTGCCGAGCATAGGTGG
>Ga0247841_10007868_pt1 | contig 15613 bp, 17 predicted proteins | sample LaCruzMarch2015__2_FD_192410 | JGI IMG/M metagenome (GOLD analysis project Ga0247841, IMG submission 192410) | Freshwater microbial communities from meromictic Lake La Cruz, Castile-La Mancha, Spain - LaCruzMarch2015_18m | ecosystem: Environmental > Aquatic > Freshwater > Lake | place: Spain...
GAAACTATGGAATAAATTTGTTTCCGACAAGATTTGATATATCTAAAACAATCGGAATAAATTTTTAAAAAGGAAAATTTTTTGGGAACCATTTTATCTAAAAAGATTCTGAATCCTCTTTGTTTTATTCGGAAATTTTTTTCTTAAATAAAATCCATAAATCAAACCAACAACTAATCCTCCAAAGTGAGCACTATTCCCTATTGGTAAATCAATGTACAACCCAATAACGGCCAATGGAACAATTGCAACCACAGGAAGCAACCACATAGGAAGTTCCACGGGTAAAGAAAATTTCCTAAATGAAGAATTGAATGAAAAAAGAGAAAAAATCATCAATATCATTAGAATATTAATCAAAAGACTCAAACCAGGTAAAAATGATTGAGGAAGAAACTCATTTAAAACCACATTTAGTATAATTAAAATAAAAGGTCCCAGGATTAAATAAATTTTAGAATAAGGAACTAAAACAGCAAGAACACCCAATAATCCAAAAATAGCGCCGCTAGCTCCAACTGCAGGCACATCTATTCCTCCAAAAACCAAAGAAGCTAAAACGAAAAAGACCCCCCCTACAAGCCCTGCAAGGATATAGGTCCAAAGGAATCTTTTTTTTCCAATTAAATTTTCAAGAAAATTTCCTATAAAAAATAAAGAGAACATATTAGCAAACAAATGAAAAAATCCCGCATGAAGAAACATACTAGTGACTAGTGTCCACAAACATTTTCCAGAAAGAATAAGAGAAGGGGTTAAAACCAAATTGGGAATTAATCCCTGACTATCTAGGAGTTTTGAAGCAATCCAAAAAAGAATAAAACATAAAATATTCAAAAAAATCAATTGGGTTGTAATACTTATCTTGAACAAACTAAAAAAATTCAATCTTTTTTTTGGAGTAATAGAATAAACTTCTGACATTATTTTAATATTAACCTCTTTTATATAAAATTATTTTTTAGATTTTTTAATTTTTATCGAAGATTTTTTTACCTTTTTAGTCTTAAGGGGTTTAGATTTTACTTGTTTTTTCTGGGAAGAAGATTTGGTTTTATTTTTAAGAGCATCTCTTATCTTCTTAGAAGCTTCTCTCTTTTGTTTTCTAGAAGAATCTTTAATGAGTTTTTGTTTTTTTGCTTCCCTAACTTTAGATTTTTCCGTCTTTTGTTTTTCTATATCTAATTCAACCTCAATCAATTTTAATTCCTCCTTAAGCTTTTCTAAATTTTTTTGTAAATCTTTAACTGTTTTTGAATTATCTTTTAAAGTGAAAAGACCCCCACACTCATTACAAGTAAAAGAACTTATTAGAGCAGTTTCTTCATTTAGTTCTACATTACATCTTTCACAGATGTAAAAATCTTTTGTTTCTTTACTTTTTATCTGATAGGCCATTTGTTCTATTTTCTTAATTAAAGAATTTCTTAAAAATTCTAAAGATTTGGTTGGTTCTATTCTCCAAAAATAAGTATACCACCCTTTCCTTTTATCTTTTTTTCTAATGGAAGAAACAATGCCATAATCGGAGAGCTTATATAAAATATTTCTTGTTTGATTGATAGTAAGTTTCATTTTTTTTGATAAAAGAAATTCATTTACGTGCTTAGTATTATATAGTAAATCCACAATTTCTTCTGCCGGTTTTCCAATGATTAGAGATACAGAATCTTTCAGAAATTTTTTCATCATGAGATTATTAAAAATAATTTGAATAAATACCTTTCGGTTGCAAAAAATAAAAGTTTTTAAACCTATATACTCTTTTATAGGGTATTATAAAAGAGATATTAACTTGATTTAAATGGGCTGGTTCAGTAAAAAAGAAAAAGAGGAGATAAAAATGGAAACTATTCCTAGTCTTCCAGATCTTCCTAAACTTCCTTCTATTCCTAACTTTGGAGAACAAAATGGAGAATTACCGCAATTACCAAGTTTTCCAAAAACTATCCTAGGAGAAAAATTTTCTCAAGATGTTATTAAGAAAGCCGTAAATGGGAAAAAGGAGGAAGAGAGAAGATTTTCTGAAGATGATTTTTCTAAAGAAAAAGGACAAATGATTCGGGAATCATCTCAAAAACAACCATCCTACGACTATCCAGGTAAATTTATGAGAAGAGAACTTCCTGAAGAACTTGAAGAAACAGGAAGAAAGAATCCAATTTATGAGCCTCCAAGAAAAATTATAAACAGAGAAATTCCAGAAGGCTTTGAAGAGGCAGGAAGAAAAATAAAAGAAGCCGAGCCTATTTTTGTAAGAATTGATAAATTCGAAGAAAGCAAAAGAATTTTTGAAAGAACAAAGGAACAAATTTTTGAAATTGAAAGCGCATTGAATAAAATAAAAACTATCAAACAGGAAGAGGACAAAGAATTAGCCTCTTGGGAACAAGAGATTATGAATATAAAAGATAAAATAAGCAAGATAGAGAAAGACATTTTTTCTAAAGTCTAATCCCATGAAAAAAAAGAAGCAGAAAAAAGGGAAAAAAATAATAGAAGAAAATCCAATTTACGTTAATATCGTTGCTGAAGAAGCAATAAATTCTCAGAGAGAGATTCTTTCCTATCAGATTTCATTACTTAATATGATGAAATCTATAAAGAGATATGGTTTAATCAGAGATAATGAACTCAATCTCAAAATAAATTTGCAAAACACGATTAAAGGAACTAATGAAAATATAAAAAAAGTATTAACAAATTTTCCAAAAGTAGAAGAACACAAACAAAAAGAACCATTAGAAAAAGCACCAAAAATAGAATATTATAACCAAGATTTAGAATCCCAATTAGCACAAATAAGAAGAAAACTAGAAGAGATAGGAAAATAACTAATTTTTTATAAATGAATTAAAAATAACTAGTTAATCCATATTTTTTTACTAAGTTATTGCGCATAAAATATTCTACTAAATTAATATTTCCATTATTTTTTTCTGATGCAACTTGAATTCTATAAAGAGTCTCGGCGTCGCGATACTCTTCTAAATTCCCCCCGAGGGAGGCCCCATTAGAAATTTCAATTATCTCTGGGTTAGAATAGAGTTCTCCTTTTTCAGAATATTCCCCTTCACTATAACTAATAATTGCGGGTTGAGTAGATTCGACAAAACAATAGCCAGTATTATTCCAACTATATTTTTTAGGGCACTTTATTCCAACCGCTTCATGATTTTCAGCGTAATAATGAAGTATAACAACTTCATAGCCAAGTTCTTTCAATAAAAATGCTAAAAGATCAGATTTGCTTCCACATAATCCTTCTTCTTCATAGAGAACATCGTAGGGATATTTTAGAGACCAACTTTGATAGTTTTCTTTATCAAAAACAGCACTTGTTTCATAAGGAATATTTTGCACTAAGCTTATGGCAATTCTTGCCTGGTCATCTTTATTTTTAGCAGTATTTTGTATTGCAATTACTAAAGGAAACAAAAGCTTTTTTTGTTCTGGTTCTTCTATAACTCTTAATTTAAAATCTTGTAGAGAATAATTATCACTTAAAGAATAAAAAGAAGACTGAGGATGATCACCAAGATAATCCACCATTCCCTGATAAACTGTAAAATCTATCTTCTTTGGTTTACCTTTAAAAAAATAATCCAAACTCACAACTTTTGGAACAGTTTGAAATTTATATTCACAGGAATCTCCTTTTTGTTCAAAATTCTCAGGACATTTGCAAAATGAAGCATCTTGAACAAGAACTCCTTTAAAACAAAAATAGGGGGCAATCCCAGAACATTCTCCATAGGGAGTTCCATCACCACAAAATTTTTTTTCAAAAATTCCAAAAAAAGAAATAAAATAAAAGAAAGAAAAAACAACAACGAGAAAAATAATTATTCCAATCACAGGATATTTGTTTAACTTGACAATATTTTTAAAACCACTAGAACCAATTTTATTTGATCTTAAATTATCTTCATAATGAATCTTAGACGTTTTATCCTCTTCCCGTTTATCAAACATAAAATAAAAAGTAGAAAGAAGTATAAAAAAGTATCCAATTACTCTAAATGGATCCCTGGTCTTCCTGGTTTTACCTTTTTAGATTTTCCTTGGGGATCATATTTTTCTTTATCACTTACTGAAATGATATCTATTTTCATCCCGGTTTTTCTTTGTATTTTTTCAATAGCTTCTGCATAAAATCCAACTTCATTAGGGAGAACATAAACAAAAGCCCGTTCTGATTGATTGTTACTTTTTTCTTTACTTTGACCAATCTTGGACGAAGTTTGATTCATTTTTTCTTTTAAAATATTAGAGATATTATTAATATCTTCTGCTAATTTCTCCACAGCTTTTTCTTGCTGTTCAAATTTCTCATTTATTTTTGATTCATCAGCAACTGGCCACTTTTCAAGAGAAAGAAACTTTTTATTTCCTAATTTTTCCCAAAGCTCTTCAGTTATATGTGGACAAAAAGGATGAAGAAGTTTTAGATATTTTTCCAAATCTTCTTTGTTAATTTGTTCTGGAAAAGAGTCAAATAAAGTTCTTATCCTAATCACCGCTAGATTATATTGGAATTCTTCCAAATATTTTGTTACTTCTTTAATAGTTTGATTTAATTTACTTTCTGTTTTTTCATTTGTTTTTCCTATTTTTACATTTTCAAAATAATTCATAATCCTTGAAATAAACTTTGAAGTTCCTTGCATTTCTGAATTATTCCAAATAAAATCGCTATCGGGAGAAGCTACAGAAACAAGGTATAATCTTAATGCATCTGCACCAAATTTTTTGATAGTTTCCAATGGTTCAACAACATTCCCATAAGATTTTGACATTTTTCTTCCATCTTTTCCATAAACATACCCCTGATTAAACATTTTAATAGCAGGTTCATCAAAATTTAATAATTTTAAATCTCGCAAGAATTTTGTATAAAATCTGATATACATTAGATGCATACAAGCATGCTCTTTCCCCCCTATGTAAACATCCATTGGACACCAATAGTCTACTTTTTGCTTATCAAAAATTTCTTTTTTATTTTTAGAATCACAATACCTCAAATAATACCATGAAGAATTTACAAAAGTATCCATTGTATCTGTTTCCCTTCTTGCTTTTGCTCCGCACTTTGGACATTTCACATTCACAAATTTATCACTAGTTTCAAGAGGATTTCCTTTTCCAAACTTAACTTCTTTTGGTAAAATAACTGGTAAATCTTTTTCTGGAACAGGAACAATACCACATTTATCGCAATAAACGACAGGGATAGGTGTTCCCCAATATCTCTGACGAGAAATAAGCCAGTCTCTTAATTTATATTGAACAACTTTTTTTCCTAATTTTTTTTCTTCCAAATATTCTGAAATGGATTCAATTGCATCAACATTATACATCCCATCAAAATCTTCAGAATTAACTAAATTCCCACTTCCAGTATAGGCTCTTATCATTTTTTCTGCTTTTAATTCTCCCATCTCTGGCTGGATAACGATCTTCATTGGAATTTTATATTTTTTAGCAAATTCAAAATCTCTTTGATCATGTGTTGGAACAGCCATTACCATGCCACACCCATAATCAGCAACTACAAAGTTCCCAGTATAAACAGGTATTCTCTCTTTAGTCACAGGATTTATCGCATAACTCCCGGTAAATGCTCCCTCTTTTTCTAAATCCTCCATATCCTTTTCACTAGTGGATTTTATTTTTTTTAATAACTTTTCAACATCTTTTTTCTGTTCTTTTGTCACGAGTTCCATTAATCTGGGATGCTGAGCAGAGATAACCATAAAAGTAACTCCATAAATTGTATCTGGACGAGTTGTAAACACTTCCCATTTTTCCCTATTTATTTCAAAAACAATATTTGTTCCGTGACTTTTTCCAATCCAATTTTTTTGTAGCTTCTTTATGAGTTCTGGCCAATCTTGTAATTTTGAAAAATCATTTAATTCTTCCACATAATCTGTAATTTTAAAATACCACTGATCTAAATGTTTAAGCTCAACATCAGTATCTTCATGTCTCCAACATTTTCCAGAATGAACTTGTTCATTTGCTAAAACAGTATTGCACTTAGGACACCAATTCACGGAAGCCCTTTTTCTATAGGCAAGTCCTTTCTCAAACATTTTTAAGAAAATCCACTGATCCCATTTATAATAATCTGGATCTTGGGTTTCAATTTTTCTTTCCCAATCATAGGCTAAACCAAGAGCTTTTTGTTGTTTAATATAATTAATTATAGAACTTTTTGTATACTCCTCAGGATGTGTTCCTGCCTTTATTGCAGCATTTTCTGCAGGTAAACCTAAAGAATCAAAACCCATTGGATGAAGGACATTAAATCCCTTCATTCTTTTCATCCTTACATAAACGTCCCCGATAGTATAATTAAAAGCATGCCCAATATGCAATCCGGTAGCAGAAGGATAAGGAAACATTTCTAAAACATAAAATTTTTCCTTCTTTTTATCTTCCTTTATTTCAAATATCTTCTTTTCTTCCCATCTTTTCTGCCATTTTTTTTCTATTTTTCCGAAATCTATATTTGAATCCATCTTCTACTAACCTTACTCCTGTTTAAAAATATTTTTAAACGTTGCTCTGTTTAAGATTTCATGAATAAAATACAAGCTTATTTGATTGGGGAGACTATTTCAAGTAATTCTTCTGAAGCATATTCTTTGAATGCGAAAAGTTCTTTTGGAGAAAAAAAAGAGGATAAGATAATCTATTCCCCTTCCGAAGCTTTATTCTTAGTGGAAAAAGGAAAAATGGAAGTTCTTTATAAAAATAAAAAAATAGAATCTAGAGAACTAGAAGGAGTTTTCAGAAAAATGGATAAAAATATACAAATGAAATACCCAGTTTTCAAGGAATTAAGAGAAAAAGGCTACATTGTAAAAACTGCTTTAAAATTCGGAGCAGATTTCAGGGTCTATGAAAAAGGAAAGCTTCCTGGAGAAGAACATGCAAAATGGCTCATATTTGTTGAATACAGCTCTAGAAAAATAAATTGGAACGAATTTTCTGCGAAAAATAGGGTTGCCCATTCTACAAAAAAGAAACTATTGCTTGCAATAGTTGATGATGAAAAAGATGTTACCTATTATGAAGTATCATGGATTAAGGTGTAATTAGATACGACAATTCTTTTAAAGTAAAAACATATTCAAAAATTATGAAATATAAATATGATGTTTATATGATATGCCCGGTAAGAAAAGCAACTAAAAGAGAAAGAGAATTCTTGGAGGGATACAAAACAGAATTGGAATCAAAAGGGTTCAAGACCCATTATCCAAGAACAGATACTGTTCAAGAAGATAAAACTAAGGGATATAGAATATGCATGGACCATTGTAAAGAGATAGATGAATCAAAAACAGTTCATGTTTATTGGAATGGGAAATCACCCGGAAGTCATGTTGACTTGGGAACCTCTTTATTTGAACATTATAAAAGAGGATTGGATATAATTTTAATGAAAAGGGGTTTGGTAGAAAAAATTGTTAAACAACAAGAAAAAGAAAACATAACAAAAAGTTATGAGATGGTTTTGTTACATTTAGACGATATTGCAAATTCTAGAACAAGAATAAGATAACAATCTTTATAATTAAACATTCTTTTTCTAACTAATGGGAAATCAGGATACAACTCAATTAAAAGAAAAAATAGTTGATTTTTTGAGAATAAAAGGGCCAAGTCTTCCTGTACACATTGCTCAAGAGATAAAACTGAGCGGTTTGTTTACTTCTGCATTCTTATCAGAACTTTTTTCTGAAAAAAAGATAAAAATGAGTCATCTAAGAGTGGGGAGTTCTCCGGTATATTTTCTGTCAGATCAAGAACAAGGTTTAGAAAAATTCTCTATTCATTTAAAAAGTAAAGAAAAAGAGGCTTTTTTATTAATAAAAGAGAAAAAGATTTTGAGAGATTACGAACAAGAGCCAGCAATAAGGGTTGCTATGAGGGCAATAAAAGATTTTGCAATTCCTTTTGAAAAAGACGGAGAATTATATTGGAAATATTTTATAGTCCAAATACCAGTAGAAAAAGAAAATATTACAATCTTAGAAACTCCAATAGAAGAAGAGAAAGAAGAGAAGAAAGAAAAACCTAAGAAAGTCCAAAAGAAAAAACCAGCTAAAAAAATACAAAAATCCAAAAAAGGTAATGATAAATTCTTAGCAAAAGTAAAGGAATTTTTAGCAAAAGAAAATATTGAAATAAAAGGAATTGAAAGCTTTAGCAAAGAAGGGATTGTTTTGAAAGTCCAAACAAATGGAGAAGAAAAAGCGTTTATAGCTTATAATAAAAAAAGGATAGATGAAAAAGACCTAATAAACGCTAATCAAAAAGCAGAAGAATTGGGATTGAAATATATTATTCTCAGTTTAGAAGAGCCTTCAAAAAAGATAAAAGAACTGATTGAAGCGATAAAAAATCTTTCTGGAATAGAAAAGATAGAATAGTTCTTATCTTGATACATAAATATAATATAATCAGAAGATTAATTTTCTAGAACATAATCATAAACGCTCTTTGAAATGTTTGAAATGACTGAATCGGCTTGTTCTTTAGTATTTCCGCTACTCATAACGCATAAGAGGTAATCCTTTTTTTTCTAAGTAGATTATACCACAATCGTGGTAATAACCGGATTCTTCGTTGGCTCCAAATTTATGAGAAATCTTTACTGTTTCAGGTAATCCAGCAGAAAGCTGTTCTTTAAAATCTGTTTCTGCCATAATCGATAGAGCTATTTCTGAAAAAGGTCTTCTCAAATAATTTGAATAATAAAGAGAACGAAAAAGGTTGGAATATTCTTTTGGAGAAACAGTAATAACTCCATTTTGAGGAGGAGGCAAACCCATAATAGAAGTAACCTCTAGATAATTGGATTCATCTAAAAATCTATTAGCCAAGGCTTTCGCAGCAGTATTATCAGATTCTTTGACCATAATCTCTAAAAGTTCTTTAATCGTGATAGGATACCCTGCTCCTTTCTTGAAAAGAGAACCCGATTCTGAATCTAAGTCTGCTTTTGAAAGATAGATTGTAGTATCTAATGCTAATTCCCCATTTTGAATTTTTCTAAGAACTACAACCATCAATGGAACTTTAAAAAGACTTTGCGGAAAAAATTTCTCTTTTTCATTTATACCTATGGAAAGACCGGTATCAAGATCTTGAAAATAAATCCCATATTTCCCACCGGAAGAAATCTTTGTTTGATTCAGTAAACTCTCTTTGAGTTTAGAATAATCAAGAGAATAAGTTCCTTGTTTTTCTAAGAATGAATTCACATCAAGCCATGCAATTTCTGGAGAAATTAACTCAAACTGCTCCAATTGAGAATTATATTCTTTTATTTTTGCTTCATTTTCTTGAGATACGTGAAATGTTCTCCATAACCAAAAGCTATTAGTTATTATTAAAAAGATAAACAAAACTAAACATGCTCTTTTAAAAAAATTTAATTTATCCATTCAATTTATAAGAAGATTAAAACATTTAAATATATTCTGTCTAAACATTTGAACATAAGCTTTAAATAGACAAAAAAGTACCCATAAAAATGGGAAAAATAAAATCAAAGCTAGTAAAGAGATGCGCGAAAACCATCTTAAAAAATAAGATAAATCCTAGGGATAAATTTGAAGAAAATAAAAGAATTCTAAAAACAATCTTTCCTACTAACAAGTTGAGAAATCAAACAGCAGGATACTTGACAAAACTGAATAAAAACGAGAAAAAGAGACTTAGCAGACTTGAAGCCTAAGATTATCTACGCTTTTTTGATTGGGAAACTAAAATTTTTTTGATACTCTCTAAATTTTCACTTATTTTTTTAATTTCCTTTTCTTTTTTCCTAGATAAAAATATATTAATTATGTTGAAGATCACATAGAGTAAAATAGCCACTCCGAGTGCTTGCAAAATATTTACTAAAAAAGAAATGTTTCCAGCTAATTCTAAAGGAATTGAGGAAGCAATATCTTGTGCAAGAGCCATATTTAACCAAAGAGTGGGCTATTTTTAAAACTAACTAGAATGGCAAATCTTTTAAACGAAATCATTGTCTTATTTTTGTCTCTGTAGCTCAGCGTTAGAGCGCTGCTCTCATGAAGTTTTACTAAAAACTTCATTTACGGAAACTGAAAGTTTCCAGTATATGAGGTCAAAATAAATTTGAGAAAGGCAGAGGTCGGGGGTTAAACTCCCCTCAGAGACATCCTCCATAGAGAATGGATCTTCTAATTGAGAATTATAAGATCAGAGACATTTCTTAATCAACTAGATAGAAAGAACGCTAGCCCAAGAAACATTATCTCCTTTTTTCCTTGGGAGAATGTGAAAATGAATATGTTTAACGGTTTGTCCACTTGCCTCAAAATTATTATTAGCAACATTAAATCCTTCTGATTTATACGTTTTCATTAAAATAGCGGATGTTTTTTTTATGCAATCCAAAAGCTCCTGCCCAAGACTAGAAGGCATATCTAAGACGGTCTCAAAGTGTTTTTTTGAAATTACCAAACTGTGTCCTTTAACCTTAGGATGAGCATCGGGGATAGAAAAAAAGTTATCATTCTCATAAATTCTAGGGATATTTATTTCCCCCTTAGAAATTTTACAAAATATGCATTCGCCAGACATAAAAAAAATAGAAAAAAGAAGTTTAAAAATATATTGTAAAATAAAATTAATAAAATAAAAAGATTCAAGATAGATCAAGAAAGCTTATTTCTTTTTCTTCTTTACAGCTTTTTTTGCTTTTTTCTTTGCAGCCATTTTGTTGTCACCTCTAATTTAATTAATAATAATAGGAATGTCTTATTTAAAAATTCTTCGGAAAAAATTAATTTATAAAAATTTTAAAAATATAGAATCAAATAAAAAAGGAGTGGGAATTGGGAAGATTAACGACGATGAAACAGAAAATTTAAGTTATTTTGATAATTTTCCTGCTTTTTCAAAATCTATTTCACAATTTATGAGTTTTCTAAAAACATCTCTTAAATCGGAAACCTTGACTCTTATTTGTTTAGTCGTATCTCTATCTCTGATTGTAACATCTTTATTGTTTAAAGAATCTCCGTCGATAGTTATGCAATAAGGAGTACCTATTTCATCATTTCTTGCATACCTTCTTCCAATTGACCCTGATTCATCATAACTAACATTCCATTCTTTTTTCAAAGAAGAGTAAACTTCTCTTGAAAAATTTACAAATTCTTCCTTATTTTTTACAATTGGAAAAACCGATGCCTTAAATGGAGCTAATTTGGAAGGTAATTTCAAAACCACATTCCCTCTTTTCTTATCATCACAATAGGCCTTTGTTAATATCGCCAAAAAAACTCTTTCCATACCAAAAGTAGGCTCTATCACCTTAGGAAGAACTTTTTTATTGTATTTCTCGTCGAATAAATCCAATTTTTCTTTACTCTCATTTTGATGTTGAGTCAAATCAAATTGCCCTCTATTAGCTATTCCAGCCATTTCCTTGCTTCCAAAGGGATATTCATAATCAATATCAAAAGTTGCAGAACTATAATGGCTAAGTTCCGATTTAGTATGTTCCCTTATTTTTATCTCTTTCAAACCTAATCCAACAAACCATTTAATCTGTTCTGCAAGCCAATAGGCATGCCATTCTTCCAACTTCTTTTCTTTCAACATTTTATCAATTGTAATTTCTTTAAGTGAATTTTTTCCCAATCCTTGAGTCTCTGCATCAAGAATTTTAAATTTTAAACTCAAATGTTCCTTTGTTAAAAGCGGACACTTCTTCTCTTCTAAATTTATAAAAAATTCAAATTCCCCTATATGAAATTCTCTGCTTCTAAATAAAAAATCTCTTGGAGCAATTTCATTTCTAAAACATCTTCCTATCTGAGCAATCCCAAATGGAAGTTGCATCCTAGAAGTTTGTTGTATTAATTTAAAATCCATAAACATCCCCTGAGCAGTTTCTCCTCTAAGATAAGCATCTACTGAATCTAAAGCCCCAACTTTTGTTTTGAACATTAAACTAAACTCTCCTAGAATAGTATAATCTCCTCCACAATCACAATTTACCTTTCCAACTTCAGATTTATCTATTTTTGTTGATTTCTTACATTTTTTACAAATAACTGCTACATCATTAAAATTAGCTATATGCCCAGAAGCTTTCCATGTTTGGGGATGAGAGATCACACTGGCTTCCATTCCTACCATATTCTCCTTTCCGTGAACAAAATATTCCCACCAGCTTTGCTTTAAATTATTAAATAATTCTACCCCTAAAGGCCCAAAATCCCAAAATCCTGCGAATCCCCCATAAATCTCGCTTGATTTGAATACAAACCCCTTACTTTTACAAAATGTTGCAAGTTCTTCTATTGAAAGTTTATTTTCCGATTCCTTTTCTTTTATCATCTTGTCCTCATTCTTGCGGATAAAATTTCTGATGAAATTTCATAAAGCGGAGACCGGGACTCGAACCCGGGAAAATCTGCTTCCTGCTCTCTAGAGAGTAGCTCTTCTGTTCTCGAAGAGAATAGACTTTCTGTCTAATACTCCTTAAACTGCAGGCAGACGCAGTAGCCGCTGTGCCATCTCCGCATAAGAAAATATGGAATAAACATTATTTAAAGTTTTATTCTACCTAACAAGGTTTTTATATTTAAAAAACAAGAGTAAAATAATGATTATCCAGGGATATATTTTTTCTTTAATTTCTGCGCTTTTTTCTGCTGGTGCTGCAATTGGTCAAAAAAAAGTTTTATTTAAAGAATCCGTTTTAAATTTTTCAATAGTTTTTTCTCTTTTTAATCTCATTTTAGTTTTACCTCTCTTTTTCACTATGGACTTTTCTAAACTAACTCTCTTAAATCTATTAATTTTATTGGTAAAATCTTCCCTTGAGGCTGCGGCATTTGTTTGTGTTCTGATTGGAATTAAGAACATGGAAATAAGTAAAGCGCTTCCTTTGCTTATTCTAACGCCAGGATTAGTTGCAATTAGTGCATTTATCTTTCTTGGAGAATCCTTGACATTTTTAGAGATATTTGGATTAGTTTTGCTTACAGTAGGAATCTATCTTTTATCTTTCCATAAAGAGGATAATAAAAAAGCTATATTAAAATCATATTTCAAACATTACATCTTCATGATAACTGCTCTCTTCTTATTTACCATTACTGCGATTCTAGATAAAACTCTTTTGAGTATATTTAAATTTTCAATAAATGAATTTATGGGATTCCAACATTTATTCATCCTAATAATTTTTCTTTCTTTTCTTCTTTTTTCAGATAAAAATAAAACAATAAAAAAAACGTTTAAGAATTCCTGGAAAATTATTTTATTGATTTCTATTTTTACAATAATCTACAGATACACTAATTTGCTGGCAGTTCAAATAGCACCAGTTGCTTTAGCATTGGCACTTAAAAGAACTTCTGTGTTGATTGCAGTTATTATAGGCGGAAAATTTTTCAAAGAAAACAATTTATTAATAAGAATAATAGCAACCACTATAATGACTGCGGGAGCATTTTTGATTATCTTCGGATAAAGGATATACCTTTTGCTTTAGAAATCACCCCTTTTTTTGATTCCGAGATATTTTCGTGCTTTGATTTTTCCAAATATTCTAAGATTTTCTTCTTTCTTTGAGTTATATTTAATGGAGAAAAAACAGCAGGACCACCAATACAAGATCCTTTACAAAAAGTTGCATCTAAAAACTTTATATTTTTATCGGGAGACTTAAGAAATTTTTTTAGATTTAGAACACTATCTACCACTTTAATTTCTTTCTTGTTTAAAATTTTTTTAGAATGAACTGTAGCAGAAAGTCCTCCAGAAATAGGATAAACTTTTGTATAATCATTGTAAAATCTATCAAAAGTTTCTTTGGATTTAAATTTTGAAAAATCTATTTTTTGTTCAGAAAAGATTTCGTTTAATTCTTTATAGTTTACCGCAAAATCAACATACTTAGATTGTTTTGCCTCTATTTTTTTAAAATCGCAAGGAGAAATGAAAACTATTTTATGCTTAGGGTAAGTTTTTTTGCATATCTTTGCAGTTGCAATCATAGGACTATCTATGTTTGCAATATTTTTTTTATATCTCGGAAAACTTGATTTAATTGTTTCTACAACTCCCGGACAAACAGAAGAAATAACTAATTCCTTGGAGTTTTCTAAAAGAGAATGATACTCTCTATTTACCATTTTTGCTCCAAAAGTTAATTCCACTACTTTATCAAAACCTATTTTTTTCAAAGCAAGAATTATTTCGGGATAAGGAAAACAAACAACAAAGCTAGGAGCAAGCATCACAAGATACTTCCCTTTCAATGGAAACTTTAGTTTTTTTTTCACCATCTTTTCAATTTTTATTTTTTGTGCCCCGGAACGACTAAGCCTAGACGTTCTCGCATTCAGCAAATTCAGTGCACAACTGAATGCCCTAAGATGACAACACTTTGACATCTTTGCATAACCCTGAAAAGGGTTATGCCCGAGACAGGATTTGAACCTGCGACCCCCTGCTGTCTTCACCCCTAAAAGGAGGTTGACTGTCAAGGAACCTTGGTTCCTTACATTAGAAGGCAGGTGCTCTATCCAGGCTGAGCTACCCGGGCATGACTTCTCAAAATTATAATCAAATATTGTATTTAAAAGTGTTTGTTTAAACAATAGTTACAAATCAAGAACATCAAAATCTTCTGCAAGACTAGAATTTTTAAAATATTTCTTTGCCTGGTTTAAAATTTCTCCAGCATTCTTAGAATATCTTTGACTTATGTGGGTGATAATTAACTTTTTAGATTTTGATTGTTTTGCAATCTCTGCAGCTTGTTTTGAAGTGAGATGTTTGAATTCTCTTGCCTTATCTTCTTCCTCAGAAGAAAAAGTAGATTCGCAAATAAGCAAATCAGAATTTTCCACAAAAGAAACTACTCTCTTCTCATAAGCAGTATCAAAAACAAAAGAAATTTTTTTACTTTGTTCTCTGTATGTTAATTGTTTTACTGAATATGTTTTTCCATTACAAACTATATCTTTACCTTGTTTTAGTTTCTGAAGCAAAGGCCCTGGAGAAATTTTGAATTTTTCTAATTTAGCTTTATCTATTCTTATTTTATCTTTTAAAATAAAAGAGTAGGCATTGCAAGGAATTCCATGATTCATTGCGCTTGCTTCTAAAATAAAATCCTCCGTATCCAAAAACTTTCCAATAACTTCCTTGACTTCAAATTTAAGTTTCTCTTTGAATGCAAACGTCTTGAAAATTGTTTTTATAAATTGTTTAGACCCTTTTGGACCATAAATAAAAAGCGTTTTATTATAACCGCTTAATGCAAGAGTTTGTAAAAGACCAGATAAACCAAGAACATGATCTCCATGCCAATGAGTAATTAGAACTCTCGTTAGCTTGCACGGATTTATTCCTGCCTTTCTCATTTGTCTTTGAGTTCCTTCTCCACAATCCACAAGAATGTTCTCTCCTTGATGATTCAATAAAATTGCTGTGTGATTCCTTTTTTCGCTTGGAACCGCATCAGAAGTTCCCAAAAAAGTTATTTTTACCATAGTATAAAGAAGCAAAAATCATTTAATAATTTATCTAG
>Ga0247841_10007869_pt1 | contig 15612 bp, 18 predicted proteins | sample LaCruzMarch2015__2_FD_192410 | JGI IMG/M metagenome (GOLD analysis project Ga0247841, IMG submission 192410) | Freshwater microbial communities from meromictic Lake La Cruz, Castile-La Mancha, Spain - LaCruzMarch2015_18m | ecosystem: Environmental > Aquatic > Freshwater > Lake | place: Spain...
GAGATGATCTTGGTAAATGCCAGGGAAGGGTTCTCGGTTAAAATAACCGGCTTTGCGGTTTTCTGCGCGTCAGCTGAGGTAATAATCGCCGAAGCAGCCGTCTTATCCATAAGCGGGCTGTATTTAGAATTAGCCAGAAAGGTAATATCCCCCTCTGCCGCTTCTTTAATACCCGAGACACCCGTAATTAAGGTATCTCCGTCGCCGATAACCTTTCCGCCAATAAATTTGGCTATTTCATTCAGGGTTTTATGCAACATTATGAATATTTATTTTATTTGCTAACCTTGTTTAAAGCCTCAATAATCTGGTTTGTAATCTCCAGGGCCTTATTCTGATACACTAACACACGGTCATTAAAAACCATGGTGTAGCCTTCTTTTTCCGAGTATTTCTTCACCGCATCTTCAATATCCTTGAGTATCTCTTTCATTTTCTCGTCCTGCTCTTTACGCAAAGCTTCCTGCTTCTGGCGATCAGAATCCTGGAAAGCCTTCATCTTGGTTTCAAGTTCGCCCTTTTTCGTTTCTCTTTCTTTATCATTAAGTAAATTAAATTTATCCTGAAGGGCTTTAAGCTCAGCTACTTTTTTATCACGCTCGTCTGTATAAGCTTTTTCTTTGTCGTTTAAGGTTTTATCATACCCTTTGGTTTTGCTATATTCACTAAAGGTACGGCTTAAATCAATATAACCAAATTTATCCGCGGCTTGAGCGCTTCCTGCAAACAAAAACAAACCAATAACCATACTGCCTAAAACTACTGCTGTCTTTCTCATCTTACTTCCTCCTTGCCCACAAGGGCACACCCGCGCAATACTTTATAAGCGCGGGGTGTTGTTGGTTAGTAATTATTTATTAGAACCCATGGCTGGCGCTGAAATGGAACTGCCCGCTCTTTTTATCACTCTCGCCAGGCTCTTTATCAAACGGGATGCCGTAATCCAGCATTATCGGGCCGATCGGTGTTTTAATACGCAAGCCTAAACCTACGCTAGACTTTAACCCGCCGCTGTTCTCTATACCATTAGCATTTTTATTTGAAAACATATCCCCTATTTTTTCCCAGACATTACCTACATCATAGAAAGCTGCAACCTTTAAGAAACTAAATAAAGGATAAGTGTATTCAACATTACCTACAACCATAGACGCGCCGCCTATAGGATCATGGTCATTTTTACTAACCGGGCCGACTTTTCTTTCTTCATAACCTCTGATTGTGTAAGCGCCGCCGGCAAAGAACCTTTCATAAATAGGGATTTTTTCTGTATCGCCATAAGGCTCTGCTAAACCAATCCTGCCACGGACTTCAAGCACAGCGCCCCTGGGCATGGGAAAATAATGCGATGCCCGGGCAAAAAACTTTGTAAAATTTTTATCTCCGCCAAGCGGGCCGCCGGCAAAATCAAAAGCAGCGGTGAATAAATTGCCTTTTCTGGTATCAAAAACATTATCCCTGGAATCATAAGTCAAGCTGGGAGAAATCGTGCTAATCAGATTCGTGCCCATTTCCTCATCCAGATCTGAATCGCCAGTATCAGAAGGATTACTAAGATCCACCTCATCCAAACGATACATTATATCCCCTCTTAAGTATTCGGAGATCTCCTTACCTAAACGTATATCTCCTCCGGTAACCTTTTCATCATAACCATAACCTGAATCAGTGTCCCGGTCATGCGTGCGGCGGTAAAGATCAAAGCCAAAAGAAACCGGATAATCAAACATCCAGGGGTCGGTAAAACTCAATTCAAAACCATTGCTCGAGCTACCGATGGATGCGCGCACCTTCAAATTCTGGCCGGCTCCGGTAAAATACGGCCAGTTTCTCCAGTCGAAATTCTTTTGTTCAACCTCCACAAAACCCACGAACTGATCAACCGTACTATATCCGCCGCCGAAACTAAAGGCCCCGGTCTTGCTTTCCTTCACATCAACCACTAAATTCTTTTTATCCGGCTCCGGGGTATCTTCAGTGTCATAGCTGACCTCTTCAAAGAAACCTAAGTTTGTCAACCTCTCCTTGCTCCGGCGAAGTTTCTCACCGTCAAACCTGTCCCCGGGATGCAGGCGCATCTCCCTGCGGATAACTACATCCCTGGTTTTGATATTGCCGCGGACTTTAATCTTATCCACATAAACTATCTGGTTTTCGATAATCGGATAGGTTATATCTACGCGTCCGGTATCCGGGTTAACTATAGTTGACTCCTGGACCTGCGCAGATATATATCCACGGTCAAAATATAACCCCTGTATGCTGGTAACATCTTTTTTCATTGCATCCGCGCTAAAAACCTTACCCGGGACACACTCACTAAGACGGCTAAGAATAGCTTTTTCAGCAATATCCTTATTTCCTTGAATGACCACCGAACCTACGAGATATTTTTTCCCTTCTGTAACCTTAATCGTAACATATAACAAATATGCCTTTTGAGCATCAGGATTTACCTCATATTCTACCGCGACATCAGTAAAACCTTCCCGTTGATAAAATGATTTGACGCGCTCCATATCTTCCTTTAACACATCTTCTTTTAAAATCCCGGCATTAAAAAACCAGGCGCGTTTGATCTTAAGCAACTTCAGGATACGCCCGCTTGAGAAAGACTTATTCCCCTGGACGATAATATCCTTAATACGGACTTTCTGGCCCTCTACAACATCAAAACTTATCACTGCCTTATTTGTTTCAGGCTTAAGCTCAACTTTATAAGTAACGTCGGCCTGGCTATAACCTATTTTCTCATACATCTTCTTTAACGTACGCACATCCTCAGACAGGCTGGGATAATCCAGATATTGCGTTTCTTTTGATTTCAACTGCTGCTTCAATTTATCTTCCTTCATGGTAATCCGGTTTATCCCCGTAAAACTTATTTTATCTATAATCGGCCTTTCTACAACGTTAAGGACGACTTTTAATCCATCCTTATACGCCTCGGTATCTATCTTAATATCACTGAAGAAACCCAACAGGTAAAGCCTTTTTAAATCGTCGCTGATGATATTTTCCTGATAGGGGCTGCCAATGCGCGTCTTCATTTTAGAAACGATTACATTGGTGCTGATAGATTTATTGCCTTTGACTTCTATGGCAGTGACATTCTTTGCTGAAGGCGCTGCTTCAGAAGAAACAGCAGTATTCTGTTGGGGCTGGTTCTGTAGATTTTCCTCAGCAAAGACAAAGGAGGCGGTAACGAAAAGAAGAAAAACAGCTAAAGATATTAAGATTAATCTGCGCATTTGAGGTTATTATATAGGAATGGGCTTTTAAAATCAAATATTTTATCCAGTTTATCGCAGGCGGCTGTCATATAACTCATTCTATTGAACTATCTACTCTAGATAAGTTGTCAAACCTGGTAAATTCTTTAATAAAGGCTAATTTTAAAGAGCCTACCGGGCCATTACGCTGCTTGGCGATAATCGCTTCCGCTATGCCCTGGTTATCAGGAGAAGGAGTATAATACTCCTCCCTTAAAATTAGCACGACTACGTCGGCATCCTGCTCTATTGCCCCGGATTCCCTTAAATCTGAAAGCTGCGGCCTATGGTCTGTACGCGATTCCACTGCCCGGGATAACTGACTGATCGCAATAACCGGAACGCTTAATTCTCTTGCTAAAGCTTTGAGTGAGCGCGAAATCTCAGAGATCTCCTGCTGCCTGCTCTCCATATTCATCGCTGATCCACGCATTAACTGCATGTAATCTAAGATAATTAATTTTATACCATGATGCGATTTCAGACGACGCGCCCTGGCACGCAGCTCCATTACGGAGATCGCCGGGGTATCGTCAATATATATGGGTGCCTCGGAAAGTTTTCCTGCAGCCGCAGTCAGGCGCGGCCAATCGCTGGTAGCTAAATACCCGGTCCTTACTTTATGCGCATCAACTCGCGCATGCGAACAAAGCATCCTCTGCACCAGCTGTTCCTTGGACATCTCTAAGCTAAAGATCGCAGTAGGCACCTTTTCAATTACTCCGGCGTATTCAGCTATCCCCAAGGCAAAGGCGCTTTTGCCCATTGAAGGCCGGCCTGCAACAATAATTAAATCCGACGGCTGAAGCCCTGCGGTCTTAATATCAAAATCTATATAACCTGTAGGAATTCCGGTAACATGCGCTTTATTTTGATAAAGCTTATCGATAGTTTCAATACTCTCTTTAACAATTTCCTTGAGGTGCAGATAAGAACCCTGGTTTCTGCGGTCGCTGACCTCAAAGATAAGCCTCTCGGCGGTATCTACAACTTCAGCGATGTTGCCTTCACTTTCATGACAAACAGTGATAATCTTGGTAGAGTTATTAATTAAAGTCCTTAAGATATATTTTTCCCGCACAATGCCGGCATAATGGTTGATATTGGCGGCGGTAGGAACAGCATTGGCCAAAGACGTAAGATAGCTTGCCCCGCCTATCTCATCAAGAGAGTTATCTTTTCTTAAGGCGTCAGCAAGGGTGATTAAATCTACCGCCTTATTGGCATTATAAAGATCACTTATTGTCTGAAAGATCTTCCTATGGGTATCCTTATAAAAACATCCCGCGTCCAATTTCTCAACGGCAACCGAAACCGCTTCTTCATCCAGAAGCATAGATCCTAATACGGCCATCTCAGCGTCAAGATTTTGCGGAGGGAGTTTATCTAGATTTAAGTCTTGCGGCATGTTAAACAAATCTCCTAAAACCTGAATCACTTATACTGCATCCCTTCAGGATGCAGTATAACTTCGCGCAGATAACTTGCGTTCACTGTCGCTCCGTAAGTTATGCGCTCAGTTACTTTTTAACTACACAAAGCTTGAGCGTTGCAATTACTTCCGGATGCAACTTCACGGAAAATTCATAAACCCCTAAAGATTTTATCGGCTCAGCCAATTCAATAACATTTTTATCTATAAGAAAACCTTCCTCTTTCAAAACAGCAGCTATATCATGGCTGCTGATACTGCCATATAACTCCTCACCTTGAGCCAAAGCAGAAATAGTTAAAGAAAGCGCGCTGAGGCGTTTCTTAATTTCCCCTGATTCTTCTTTACCCTTGGCATATTGTGCCAACCTAACCTGCTTTTCTTTGTCTAATTGTTTAAGGCCTCCCGGAGTAGCTATCTTGGCGAGGTTATGCGGAAAAAGAAAGTTCCTGGCAAACCCCTCTTTGATCTTAACCACCGAGCCTGCTTTACCGATTTTTTCTACATCCTTGATTAATATTACTTCCATATTATTTAGCGGGTATAGGGAAGCAGGGAGAGAAACCTGGCTTTATTAATCAATTCCCTGATCCTTCTCTGATGTCTGGCGCAATTTCCGGAAAAACGGCTGGAGACGATTTTACCTTTCTCGGTGATAAAAACCTCAAGCCTTTTAATATCTTTATAATCAATACTGCCTAATTTATCCGCGCAGAACCGGCAGAATCTTTTTCTCACCGGGCCAAGCAGGTCCTTTTTCTTTTTAATAATCTTCTTGTCTTTACCAAAACCTCTAGTCTTAACTTTCATGTGTGTCCCCCTATCCTCTTTTCATTATTTTGTTTAATTTAAATTTTCCACGCCATGCTAAGCACAGATATTAATTTACCCCCTCTTCAGAAGGTTGAGCATCATCGCCGCCTTCTGACAACCAGGTTGATTCGCTGCTCGGCTCATCAACCAAAACCTCTGCGTGTGTTTGGCTGGCTTGTCCGGCTGGCTTGCCCTGGCCAGGCGCACCCATAAACTGCACACGTTCCGCCCTGACCTCAATTACCGATCGCTTTGCCCCGGTATTATCCTCCCAGGAGCGCGACTGTAATCTTCCCTCGACAAAAACACTGCTTCCCTTATGTAAATACTGATTGCATGTCTCTGCCTGTTTATTCCAAACTACCGCGGTTATAAAACAAACTTCTTCTTTTAGTTCCTGTTCTTTAGTGCGGTATTTACGATTTACCGCCAGGCGCAGATTAACTACAGCGGTACCTTGCGGAGTATAGCGCAACTCGGGATCCTTAGTAAGATTACCCATCAATAATACTTTATTATAACTGGCCATGTAAGTCCTCCTTAATCTTTTGTCCGGAAGAATCTTGATGAACGAAGCGAATCAAGGTCCTCCTTGTGAATCGCCGCTTTAAATATCCATACGGGTAAATAGAACCCTAAGGATATTCTCATTAAGCTTGTAAATATTACGCATCTCCTTGATCGCCTGCGGCGGAGCGGTAAAAGCTACCAGATAATAAATACCTTCCTGGAATTTATTAATAGGAAAATATAATTTGCGCCTTTCTGCCCATACCGCTGACTGGGAAATCTGACCGTTATTCTTAGTTACCGCATCATCAATCTGTTTAAATAACGTTTTCTTATCTTCATCGGATAAGTCCGGTTTGACAATCAACATTGCTTCATACTTATTCATTTCTACTCCTTGTGTTAAAAGTGTCCATAGTAATAATTATGCCATTTTCTACCCAACTCAAAGCGCAAGCGACGGCATCTTCCCTTGCTTCTTCAACAATCACTTTTTCTTTACGTAAAAACCCTGACAAAACGTACCGTGCGGCATCTGCCGGATTCTTCGGCCGGCCAATACCGACGCGCAGCCGGCTAAACTCTTGCGTTCCTAAATGCTCAATAATAGAAACCATTCCCCGCTGCCCGCCGCTTGAGCCAAGCGGCCGGATCTTAACTCTTCCCAGCTCTAAATCCAGATCGTCACAGACCACCAAAAGCTCTTGCGGGCTTACCTTAAATTTCTTAAGCAGGGCCTTAACTGCTATGCCGCTTAAATTCATAAAAGTCTGCGGCAGAGCTAATACCAGATTATGCTGGCCATAACTGGTTTTACCGACTAAAGCCGAAACTGAACTATCTCTTTTAAGAACGACCTTTAAAGAACGGGCTAAGGATTTAATTACCGTAAAACCAATGTTATGCCGAGAGCCCGCATAAATCAACCCGGGATTACCTAATCCTACAATCAGCTTCACCCAACACCCTCTATCCTATTCGCCCTCTTTTAATCTTTAGGTCCTTATTTCTTCTCTTTTTCTTTTCCCTTAGCTTCATCAGCCGCTGCGGCGCCTTCAACAGGAACTTCCTTCTTCTCCTTGATTACTTCTGGCTCAGCTTTAGTTTCCCCTTCAACTGCTTCCACCGGCACCTCTTCCTTCATCGGAGCGGCAACATGCAAGACAATCGCCTCAGGATCATTTAAAGGCTTAACTCCCGCAGGGAAAACTATATCCTTGACATGAATAGCTTCACCCATTTTAAGCGCGGAAACATCTACTTCGATATTCTTAGGGATATTTGTAGGTAAACACTCTACTTCAACCTCCCAAAGTATATGCTCTAAGGATCCACCCTCCTGTTTTACACCTATAGACTCACCCTTAACTTCAATAGAGACATTAACCTTGATGGCTTCAGTTAGAGAAATCTCATTAAAATCCAAATGCATAATATCCTCGCTCACCGGGTCATACTGAATTTCCTTAACCAGGCATGGACGCTCTTTGGCCTTCTTGTCATCCTTAATCTTAAGCTTAATAATAACGCTTTCTAAGTGATGCTGATGTACCAGCTTTAAAAGTGCGCTCTTAGAAAACTTTATGGACAGGGCATCCTTGCCATGAGAATAAACCACTGACGGCAAATAACCTTTATTTCTTAATTCCCTGGCCTTAGCGCTTCCTTTTTCTTCTCTTAATTCTGCTTCCAAAAATATCTCTTCCATTTTCTTTACCTTTCTTTTCTTTATTAAGAATTACACCTACCGCTTAATCAAATAAGCAGCTGACTGACTCCTCATTGTGGATTCTTTTTATTGCTTCGGCCAAAAGGTTGGCTACTGAAAGCACCTCAATCCTCGCATGCTGCTTTTCCGCGGATAAAGGCACGCTGTCAGAAATAAGCAATTTCTCCAAACCTTTGCATTGATCAATACGCTCGATTGCCGGCCCCGATAAAATACCATGGGTAATCGCCGCATAAATAGCCTTGGCCCTGGCTTTTTTTAAAGCCTCTACAGCCTCGATCAGGGAACTGCCCGTAGCAATCATATCATCAATAATAATCACATTCTTATCTTCTACCTCGCCCATAATATGCATGGCTTCGGCTTTCTCAGGGGAAACCCGGCGTTTATCAATTATCGCCAGGCCTGCGGAAACTCTTTTAGCATAAGCCCTGGCCATCTTGATACTCCCCACATCAGGAGAAACAACAACAAGATCCTTAATATTCATCTTGGAGAAATAATCCACGAATACACCAACGGAAAAAAGATGATCCACGGGAATATCAAAGAACCCCTGAATCTGTCCGGCGTGTAAATCCATGGTTAAAATCCGGTTAGCCCCGGCGGTAGTCAGAAGGTTAGCTACTAATTTTGCGGTAATCGGCACACGCGGCTGATCCTTCCTGTCCTGGCGCGCATAACCAAAATACGGGATAACCGCGGTAATCCTTTGGGCGGATGCGCGGCGCAAGGCATCAATCATAATTAATAATTCCATAAGGTTATCATTCGACGGAGGGCAGGTCGGTTGCACTACAAAAACATCCTTGCCGCGCACATTCTCATTAATTTTTACCCGGATCTCGCCTTCACTGAATCTGCCTACCAGGGCATCCTGTAATTTAACTTTTAAATTCTTACAGATATCTTTGGCTAACACAAGGTTTGCATTACCGCTAAAAATAGCTAACTTATCCATATTTATTTATCCCCCTGCCTGCCGGCAGGCAGGCTTCTTCCTTAAAATTCTCGCCGGAATTCCTACAACAACCGTATTATCCGGGATATTTTTAGTAATCACTGAACCAGCTCCGGTAACTGCGGACTTGCCGATTTGAACCGGAGCAACAATTACAGTATCAGAACCGATATTAGCCTTATCCTTAATAACTGTATTATTTTTCCTAAGGCCATCAAAGTTAGCCGTAACAGTACCTGCTCCAATATTTACGCAGGAACCGACGGAGCTATCTCCGATGTAAGAGAAGTGTTTGACGAGTGTCTTGGCGCCGATCTTGGCGCGCACAATTTCAATAAAGTTACCAGCCGTCACATCATCTTTTAGTTCGACACCTTCACGCAGGTGGGCAAAAGGACCCACTGCACAACGTTTTCCAATTTTAACACCCCTTTCAATTACTGTAAAGGGATAAATCACCGTATCTATACCGATCTTGGTACCAAAATTAATAAAGGTAGATGCCGGATCAATAATCGTTACACCACTCTGCATTAATTTTTCATTAACCCTCTCCTGCATAAGAGAATTAGCTTTAGCTAATTCGGCCCGGGTGTTAATCCCCAACGCTTCCCGGGTATCTTCAACCTTTACCCCATCAACCAGGTAGTTCTTTTTGGCTAAAATACCAATTAAGTCGGTTAGATAATATTCTTTCTTGCGGTTATTAGCGCGTATGCGTTTTAAATTTCCGGCCAGGACTTCTTTTTTAAATACCATAATTCCGGTATTAATCTCTTTGATATCTTTCTGCACCTCATCGGCGTCCTTTTCTTCAACTATGCCGCATATACTAAAGTATTTATCGCGCATAATCCTGCCGTATCCGGAAGGCTTTTTTAACTGCGCCGTTAATAGTGTTGCGTCAACATTATTTTCTATATGGTAATCTAAAATCTTCTTAAGTGTTTCTTTCTTTAATAAAGGATTATCTCCATAGAGAACAAGCACAGTACCTTTAAATCCCTTCAAGGCCGTAAGGCCAGTTTTAACCGCATCTGCGGTACCAATCAATTTCTTCTGTACGGATATCCCAACCCCTTTAGGAATAATCTTACGCACCAACTCTTGTTTAAACCCTAAAACCGCGACCACCTGTTTAGGTTTCAAGGAAGCTACCAAATCCAAAACATAACCCAGCATAGGCCTGCCGCAAAGATTATGCAGCACTTTGGGCGTTTCAGATCTCATGCGTGTACTTTTACCCGCTGCCAGGATTATTACTGCGATATTATTTTTCATATTTTGTTTTTATTCATAGTTGCCCGGCAAGGATTCGAACCTTGACAGTCAGACCCAAATTCTGATGTGCTACCATTACACTACCGGGCAGAAATTACATCTTCCCTACCTCTCCAAGCCGGTAGGCACTTGCGCTTGGCACAAGTGTTTCACTAAATAAAAGATTTAAGGTGCTCTAGATCCTTGATCTCACTAACGTTCGATCAAGGATTTCGCTAAACCAAAACTTTGGGTGCTCAAATTTATACTTTAGTCCTATTCTTCTCTTGCTCGTACGCTTCAAGGACTCTTTTTTGCAAATATTCCCTAAACTGCTGCGTTATAGGATGGGCTATATCCTTATGCTCGGACTGGCTGCCTGCCGCCTCTTCCACGCGTTGCGGAACAGCCTCAACCGGCAAAGCAGCGGCACACTGATTGCAATATTTACTGCGCAATTCATTCTTAAAAGAACATTTCGGGCAAGGGTGTTTTACCTTGCGGGAAGGCATAGCAATGAATAACCCCGTCGAGCCTTCAATAACCTTAATATTCCTTACCACAAAAACATTATCAAAAGTAACCGTAGCGTATGACTTTAACTTCTTATCCGGAGAATCCTTCAACACTATCCTGACTTCCGTTATCTCCATATTTTCCCTCCCTGACTGCCGTGGCTAAACTGCAGAACTTAGGAAAACCTGCCAAGATTTATGTTCTTTACGCAACTTATTGCTTAAATTTTGAGCCTGGGCCCGGCAATTACAAATTGCGAATACCGCCGGACCGCTTCCAGACATCATTACCCTTTCTAACCCCATAGCAAAAAGCGCTTTTTTTACCCGATTAACTACAGGGTAGAGATTACTGGTAACAACTTCTAAATCATTAAAAAGGCATTTTGAATCAAAAGAGCAACCATTTTCCAGCAATTCAGGAAGAAGTATTTTAACATCAGGCGCCCGCCTTGTCAACCCGGAAATACCTTTAAAAGAAAATAAAGGGTTCTTGTGCTTGGATAGATAAAAGTCGAATTTCCGGTAAATCAAGGGAGTGGAGACTTTAACCCGCGGATAAACCAGGATAAACCACAATTTAGTGTTTTTTAAAGAAGTTAGCGGTTTGATTTTATCTCCCCGCTGGCTGCCTAAAGCAAATTTCACATCATAAATAAAAAAAGCGACATCACTTCCCAGTTTAGCTGCTAAAATAGCCAGCCTTGCTTTAGATAAATTCAAATGCCAATATTTATTTAACCCCAAAAGCACACTAGCAGCGTTAGATGATCCTCCGCCAAGCCCGGCACCGACAGGTATGCGCTTTTTAATCTCTATCTCCAGCCCGTACTTTAACTTAAACTCCTGTCTTAATAAATCCGCGGCGCGGAAACAAAGATTAGTCTCATCCTTTGGCACATGCCGGCTATCGCATTTAATCCTGATCAGATTATCTTTACGCTGCTTAATGATAATCGTATCCGCCAGATCAATACGTACAAACAAGGTATCCAGATTATGAAAATTATCTTTGCGCTTGCCTAACACGCGCAAATAAAGATTTATTTTAGCAAAAGATTTAATAACCAGCGGCTCGTTACGAGGCTTCATGAATTTATGCTAAAGCTTAGGAGATATTGGATAAAACCGCTTTTTCTATATCCAGGCTGGTAAGATTATATTCTTTTAAGAGCTCTTCCGGCTGGCCTGATTGGCCAAAGCGGTTACGAATACCAAGACGGATAACTTTCCTGGGACAATGTTCAGCAACGACTGCATCGACGCTGGAAGCCAGGCCTCCGATAACATTATGCTCTTCACAGATAACAAAAAACTTAGTTTCTTTAGCGGCCTTAAGAATAATTTCATTATCCAGCGGCCAAATAGTATGCATATTAATCAGGCGCGCCTTAATCCCTTTTTGCGCCAAACTTTTCACTGCTAAGAGCGCCTCCGAAACCATTATTCCGCAGGCGATAATAGTGAGATCGTCTCCTTCAGAGATCACCTGGGCTTTACCGAATTTAAACTCATTTTTATTCTCAATAGTAGGAAATTTTGAGCGACCTAAGCGGATATAAAAAGGTCCCGGAGTATTTGCTGCGGCAATAATCGCATCTGCTGTCTGAGGGCCGTCGCAAGGAACAATAATATTCATACCGGCAAGCACGCGCATCAACGCAATGTCCTCCAGGGCCTGGTGGCTTGCGCCATCCGGTCCTACGGTAATACCGGCATGAGTAGCTACAATTTTAACATTGAAATTATTATAAGCTATGGAAACCCGTATCTGATCCCAGGCACGGCCTGCTGCAAAAACGGCGAAGGTAGAAAGAAAAACCGTTTTACCGCAGCTGGCTAATCCTGCGGCCGTAGCCATCATGTTCTGCTCTGCTACGCCAAAATTAAAAAATCTGTCCGGGAATTGCTTGGCAAAAAGATTCGTCCGGGTAGAGCTGGAAAGATCGGCGTCTAAAACCACAATATTCTTATCTGATGCGCCAAGTTTCACTAATGTCTGGCCGTAAACATCCCTTTGATAAAGCTGCTCTGCCATTATGCCAACTCCCTTAAAGCCTTTTCTGCTTCTTCTTTAGTAGGAGCTTTACCATGAAAACCTATTACGCCTTCCATAAATGAGACCCCTTTTCCTTTTATAGTGCGGCCGATAATTATTGTGGGCTTGGATTTTACTGTCTTGGCCTGCTCATAAGCGGATAAAATCTGCCGCATGTCATGGCCGTCAATCTCAATCACATGCCAGCCAAATGCCTGCCATTTAGCAGCTAATGGCTCTACTCCCATTATATCTTCGCATTTACCGTCAATCTGACAACCGTTAAAATCTAAAATAGCGCAAATATTATCGCAGGAAAAATGGCTGCAAGCCATAGCTGCCTCCCAGATATTTCCCTCTTGCGTCTCCCCGTCTCCCAATAAAACATAAACCCGATAATCTTTTTTATCCATTTTTGCCGCCAGGCTCATCCCCAAACCAATAGAAAGCCCCTGGCCAAGCGAGCCGGATGCTGATTCAATACCCGGAGTCAAACGGACAGGATGCCCCTGAAGATTCGAGCCTAATTGCCGCAAAGTCATTAATTCTTCTTTAGGGAAATAACCTGTTTGCGCTAATACCGCATACCAAAGCGGACAACAGTGACCCTTAGACATATGAAAACGGTCCCTGTCCGGCCATTGCGGATCTTTTGGATTAAAACGTAAGATATTAAAGTATAATGCGACAACTAAATCCGCGGCAGAAAGGCTTCCTCCGGGATGCCCTGAGCCGGCCTTAGCCAGCATCTCAATAATTAGACGCCGGGCCTCTTTGGCCTTAGCCTCTAATTCTTCTACTGATAATTGTTTGTTTTCCATTATTGGCAAACTTGGAGCAGTTTTTCTTTCACTTGTTCTTGGGTAGAATCTAATTTCAGGGATTTCTCCCAATTTAGCTTTGCGTTATCCGGGTTGCCTAACTTCATAAAAACATCCCCCAGATGCTCATATATAACCGGATCGCTTAAAAAAGACGCTGCTTTTTCCAAATGGCTTAACGCCTCTTTAAATTTACCTTTTTTGAAATAGAACCATCCCAGGCTATCAACATAAGCCCCATTTTCCGGATCAAAACTTAAAGCCTTCTTAATTAATCCACCGGCTTTATCAATATTCCTATTTTGCTCCAGGTAAAAATAACCCAGGAAATTCAAGGCTTCATGATAATCGGGTTTTAATTTTATTGCGACCTTAAATTCTTTTTCTGTAGCAGCGTAATCTTTCAGGTCATAATAGACGCTGCCCAGATAAAAATGTGCCTGCGCATCAAGCGGGGCCAAACCTGTAATTAATTTAAGAATCCCTTCAGCTTCTTTGAATTTACGCTGCTGTAAATAAACCGCAGCTAAATTTTTGTAAATCTCAATATTCTCAGGCTCAAGCTTAGCGGCATTCTTAAGCGTAAACGCATATTCCTGCGTAGCCAAATCCGTTTTATTCTGAGTTGTGTAAACCAGCGCTAATATCGCATGCGGCTCTACGGCATCAGGGGCAAGATTGATAGACTGTTTTAACTCTAGTATTGCCGAAGGAATATCATTTTTTTTAATGAAAGCTGAAGCCAGATTTAAATGTAACAAAGAACTCTGATCGTCGCTCTCCAGAGCCTTACGATATTCCTGGATAGCCCTATCTATATCACCAAGGTCTTCGCAATAAATAGCCGTGATATAGTGGCTTAAACTCTGGGTGTTTTCTAACCTATCCGCATCTAAGGCCCGGGCAGTTGGAGCGAACAAGGCCAATAAAAGGCAAAGGCAGACTACGCTGTTAAGATATCGTAACTTCAAGAATACCCTTCTAAAATTATCCAGAAGCCCTAGAAGAAAAAACTTAACCCTTACCACCCCAAGCTCTTTTCTTCAAGTGACGAAGACGACGACGCATCTTCTTACGCTTATGGGTTTTAATCTTCTGTCTTTTTCTTTTCTTTCCACAAGGCATGATAACCTCTCCCTTACTTATAAAATAACCTTATTCAGTGGATATTCAATAATCCCTTGAGCGCCAGCTTGCTTTAAAACAGGAATAAGCACCCTGACAACTTTCTCGTCAATAATTGTCTCGATGGCAAACCAGCCATCATCACTCAAACCGGAGATAGTGGGCTTCTTTAATGCCGGAAGCTTAGCGATAACTGCCTTAAGATTTTCTTTTCTTACGTTCATCTTTAAGCCGACTTTTTCTTCTGCGGCAATTGCCCCCTGTAGAAGCAAGGCAATCTGCTCCATCTTAGCCCTCTTCCAGCTGTCCTTATAAGCATTTTTATTGGCGATTAGCTGGGTAGTAGACTCACAAAGAGTGGCAATCTCAATTAATTTATTCGCCCGCAAGGAACTGCCTGTCTCAGTCAGTTCAACTATCGCATCAACCAGTCCGCCGCTGACTTTAACCTCCGTTGCCCCCCAACTGAATTCTACTTCTACATTAACTTTATTTTTCTTAAAATAATCCTTGGTTACATTTACCAACTCCGTAGCCACACGCTTACCATTTAAATCCTTTACGCTCTTAATCCCGGAGCCCTCCGGAACCGCCAAAACCCATCTTACTTTATTCAAACCCTGTTTGGCATAAGTTAAATCCGTAATCCTAACCACGTCAGATTTATTCTCCAGGATCCAGTCATTACCGGTAATTCCGCAGTCAAGCGCGCCATCCTGGACATAACGTGACATTTCTTGGGCGCGCAATAAAACCGCCTGGATCTCTGAATCATCCACAGACGGAAAATATGAACGCGAACTGGGCAAATTAACGTTAAAACCGGCCTTTTTAAGCATCTTAAAGGTAGACTCCTGGAGGCTACCTTTAGGTAAACCGAATTTTAATACTTTGTTTTTCATAATAAATTTCCCTTTTCTTAAAAAGCTGCTGTTAAGAAAGTTATTATATCTATATTCTGACACCTTGTAAAGAAAAAATATTTGTGTAACCTATCTTTTTACCCCCGCGCTGGACTCGAGCCGCTTGACTTTCTCAAAATCCAGGCTTGCCTGCTGAAGATTATCCATATTCAGATAAGCAACTGCCCTGCCATAATATGCCTCGGTAAAATTAGGGTCAATTTGTACGGCCTT
>Ga0247841_10007873_pt1 | contig 15609 bp, 12 predicted proteins | sample LaCruzMarch2015__2_FD_192410 | JGI IMG/M metagenome (GOLD analysis project Ga0247841, IMG submission 192410) | Freshwater microbial communities from meromictic Lake La Cruz, Castile-La Mancha, Spain - LaCruzMarch2015_18m | ecosystem: Environmental > Aquatic > Freshwater > Lake | place: Spain...
AGATGCTGCGATGAGGATGCCTGAAACAGGTTGAGAATCTTCACCGGATAATCTTGCTATACCTGGTTTCATCGGTCCCTTAACAATGATCGGTGCTTTGTCATTGCCTTTTGCAGAAACTGCAAAAGCTCCCAGTTGCTGCAATGCAGTTAGCATCGGTTTTACGGGGCGGTTATGCCGGATGGAATGATCTCCTGTAATCACGGTATAGGTATCTGAAAGGGCTCCGAGCGCCCCGATGAAGCGAAGCACCTGTCCGGAATTGCCCGAGTCGATCACATCTTCCGCAGGATGGATTTTTCCGGATGTTCCCACGATCTGCAAGGAGTTTTCTTGCTTTATGACTTTAGCACCAAGTGCTTCAATTGCACGAATCATCGCTATCGTATCAGGGGAGTTGAGGTAGTTGGTAATGCAGCTAGTTCCCTCTGCCATAAGAGCAAAGACTAAGCTTCGCAAAGTATGCGATTTAGAAGGGGGGACGGCAATAGTCCCTTTAGGGGAGCTTTTTTTAACAACAAAAGATTTCATCGCGTCTTCATCCATTCAAAGGTTTCTTTTAGTATACTGTCTGCAACGCCCACGCAATACTCTCCATTAAAGGGATGGGCCTTCCCTATTTTTTCAATTAGGACAAAACGGGCAGACTGAGAAACCGATTTTTTATCCAGGGTCATCACAGCTTGTAAGCTTTCCAAAGTGATCTTAGAGGAGAGTTTTAAAGAGAATCCGCATTTTAGCAGCAATTCTTCCAGCCTCTCTACATCATTTGCAGACAGGTATCCAAGCTTCATGCTGAGGAAGCTTTCCATGTACATCCCGATAGCTATAGCATCTCCATGTCCTATGGTATAATTTTCCAGGCTTTCAATGCCGTGACCTATCGTATGTCCAAAGTTTAAAATGCGTCTTAAGCCTTTTTCTTTTGGATCTTCTTCTACAATACGGCACTTGATCTCTATGCTTTGAAGGATGAGTTCGCTGATAAGAGAATGATCTCTTTGTTCCCAGAGAGAAAATTTCTCTCTTAACATGTCGATGATCTTGTCAGAGCTTATAAGTCCGTATTTAATGATTTCCGCAATTCCATTTCTCCACTGGTTTTCAGGAAGTGTTGTGAGAAATTGAAGGTCCATCCCTATCATTTTTGGAGGATAAAAGCTGCCGATCATATTCTTATAGGGGCCTGCATTGACAGCCGTTTTTCCACCGATGCTCGCATCTACCATCGAAAGAAGCGTGGTAGGAAGTATCACATAGGGAATCCCTCTACAGTAGGTTGAGGCTACAAAACCTATGATGTCGCTTACCACACCGCCGCCGAGGGCGATGAGGACAGTGTCCCTTCCCATTTTTAAAGCTAAAAGCTGATCTTCAATATGCGCTTTTGTTTCTCTTGTTTTGTCCTTTTCTCCTTCAGGTATCACGATCAAAGAGGTGGTGAGGTTATGCTTTTCAAACTCAGAGAGTACTTCTTTTGCATGCAGTTTTTCCACAATGGAGTCTGTGATCAGCACAAAGCGAGATCCTAATTTTTTGATTTTTTCAAAAAAGGATGCTTCCTTGAGCAGATGGGGCTGAAGTAAAATCTCTGTGAGGATTTCTTCTATGCTCTGTTTAAGAAAAAATGAGTTTTTCATGATGTCCTTATTATTTTACAGGCCTTCTGAAGTGCCTCTATTCCAGCCTTTATGTTCTTCTCTGATTCACTAAAAGCAAAACGGACATACCCTTCCTGACCAAAAGCCATGCCTGGAACGCAAGATACATTGCCCTTCTTCAAAAGCTCTTGGCAAAACCATACGGAATCCAGGGAATCTATTCCCAGATCCTGCAATGAAACAAACAAATACATAGAAGAAATAGGAGCCTGTAGTGTCACTCCAAACCTCTTGTTAAATTCCAAGAGGAAGAGATCTCTTCGTTTGCGTATTTCTTCTTGTATAAGACCACTTACCTCTTTTCTTTTTTCAAGTGCTCCTATCGCTGCCTTTTGGCAGATGAGTGGTGCAGAGGTTAGGCTTTGCGACTGTAGTACAGCTAAAACACTGATAAATTCTTTAGGGGCAAGTGCAAAACCCACTCTCCATCCTGTCATGCCAAAATTTTTAGAGCAGCTTTGTATGATGATGACATGATCTTTAAATTCTTCGAAGCTACTGCAGGAGACAAAACGATGCTCATCGAAGACGATCTCGCTATATACTTCATCAGAGATGACTACAATCTGGTTTTCTTTTGCAAACTGCAGAATGCTTTTCAGCTCTTCTTTAGTATAAAGAGCTCCGGTAGGGTTATTCGCGCTATTTATAATTAGCACCTTTGTCCTTACAGTAAGGGCCCCTTTAAGATCTTCTACTGTCACTTTCCAGTTTTTTTCAGCAGTTGTTTTTACAATCTTAGGCACTCCCTTAAAAAGCCGTACTATATCGGGATAGGAAACCCAGTAAGGGGAGAGTATAAGCACTTCATCACAGGGTCTTAGTAGCGCCTGCAAGGAAAGAGATAGGGCCATCTTACCCCCACAGGTGACAAGTGAGTCTTCTATTTCAAAATGAGCTCTATAGTCCTCATTATACCAATCTACGAGAAGCTTTCTAAGCTCTGGTAGTCCCTTTACAGGAGGGTACATATGGTAGCTAAGATCTAAGGTTTCTTTCGCTCTCATCATAATGGATGGATGACAGGCAATCGCCGGATCTCCCGCTGCAAAATTATGTACTTGCTCCGTTTTTGCTTTTTCTCTCGCTAGATTATTGAGGCTCACAGTCACGGACGCCGCAATGGGAATTTTTATCGATTTTAACATGGACGGATTCCTTTTAGGCTTGTTTGGAAAAAAGAGAGCCATTCCTCTATTGATCTTTGGATCCAGAGGGGATTCATCGATTGGATTTCTGTATGAAGAAGGGCATTGTCTTTTCCAAGACGTGTAAAGGAAGAAAATCCAGGTCCCTTCATCTTTATAGAGTCAGGATGATTTTGCTCAATAAACTGCAGGTAGCCGCATGACAGAATGTAGGGTACATGGGAGATTAGTGCTGCATACTCATCATGGATACTTGCATCTAGCACGATTGGATCCGCTCCCAAAAAGGTGATGAGTGTCTCTATCTGTTTTAGACAGTCATCGGTATTTTTTTTATGAGGAGTGATGACCCAAGGTTTTTCTACAAATAAGCTCGTTTTACTGTTTGCAAACCCTTGTTTTTCAGATCCCGCCATCGGGTGGGTCGCTATAAATTCTACTTGGGTGGTAGAGAGGCTTTCAAAAAGCTTTGTGATCTCTCCTTTGACACTTCCGATGTCTATGACAATCAGTTTTTTTGTTCTTACCTTTTGCAGCAAAGCGATCTCTTTGGCGATTGACATCACCGTAGAAAGCGGGGATGCAATCACGATGAGATCTACTTCTTGGGCCATCTCTTCTAAAGTGGTAAATTCCAGGTCTAATGCATCAGATTGGCTAGCTAAGAGTTGCTCTGGATTAGTTCTTGCAAGACTACAAATAAGAGTGGAACCTCTTTTATTTTTTAGAGCTTTGGCGATAGATCCACCCAAAAGTCCAAGACCTATGATCCCTACTTTTTTAAAGGGACATTCTTTCGCCATTTGTAGCTTTTGCCACTTTCTTGACGCATCAAAAATACAGGAGTAAATCATCTCTATGTGCTCTTTTAAAGCAGCAGTATCTGCTCTCTTCATTAAAGAGTTCACAATTTCTGATTCTCTCTCTGAGTCAGAGAAGGCTAGATCGTTCTTTTCTTTATATACTCCGATCTCTCTAGAGATAGCCATTCTCTGATTTAATAATGAGAGGATCTGCTCATCGATCTCATCTATTTGTTTTCTGCTTTTCTCTATCTCTTTCATAGCTTTCCTGCTTCATAGCAGCCCAATAATTGCAGCGATGTTGTTTTAGGTCTTATCTTTTCAAGCACTATTTTTGTTTTATTCTCTGTTAGATGTGGGCTTTCAAAATCGATGTAAAAGATGTACTCAAAGGCTTTGCCGATCAGGGGCCTTGATTCAATTTTTGTTAAATTAAGCTCATGTTTTTTTAACACATCTAGCAAATCCGCCAAGGCTCCACTCTGATGGGGTAGAGTCAGCATCAGAGTGACTTTGTTTCCCTTTTTTTGACTCTCTTGCAAAGGCTTCTTTGTAATCACAAAAAAACGAGTGTAATTCTCTTCATCATCTTCGATGTTTTCATAAAGCACCTGCAGATTATAGATATCAGCAGCCTCTTTGCTTGCAATGCAAGCGACATTCTCTTCCTTACTTAAAGAGAGATCTTTAGCGCTTCCTGCTGTGTCATAGTAGATCACTTTTTCGATCTTCGGGAATGCAGCTAAAAACTGCTCGCACTGGCCAAGAGCCTTCGGGTGGGAGATCACTTTATCTAATACTCTCATCCTATCCTCTTTAGATAGAGTACTTGGATTGCAAAGCAGGCAGTGATGGATCCTTCGATACTCTTCCGCTACAATGCAAAATCCAAATTGGCCAAGTAGGTCATACACCTCATGGATAGAACCTACTAGGCTGTTTTCTATAGGAAGCAGGCCGTAGTCAGCTCTGTCAGTTTTAAGAGAGGAAAAGACGTCAAGAAACGTCTTTTCTCCTATATATTCAGCGGAGTCTCCAAAGTGAGCCTTAGCACAAAGATGGCTAAAGGCTCCTTTCTCTCCCTGATATACGACTCTTCTTTGATCAGACATGAGCCACTTCCAACTTCTGAATCAGTTTAGAATACTCTATGATGAGAGAAAAAATCTCCTCGATCACGATAGGGCTTAAAGCATGGTTTTTTGCCATAGAGCGCAGCATCATATACTGCTCAAGCTCTCTTTTGTCGTCATGAATGGGTAGGTTGTGCTTCTTTTTTACTACAGCCACTTCTTTAGAGATCTTTAGCCTTTTAGCTAAAGACTCTAAAATTTCCTCGTTGAGCTGATCGATCTGCTGTCTTAATAGATCAAGGCTCATAAATCCCTCCCGATTGCTTGAGCAATCAGTTTCAGCTCTTTTCTAAGAGCATCGAGCTCTTGAGGAAGGAGGGCTTGCAGAGGATCACACTTAGCAGATTTTGGATCGTGATGTACTTCGATGAGAAGTCCATCAGCTCCAACAGCTACAGAAGCTTTAGCTAAATGAGGTATGATATCTTTTTTGCCTGCTGCATGGCTTGGATCTACAATGACAGGTAAGTGAGATAGGTTCTTTACAACTGCTACACTATTTAGATCTAGCGTATTGCGTGAAGTATTTTCGAAGGTGCGGATCCCTCTTTCACATAATATGACGTTGTGGTTGCCGTGAGCCATGATGTATTCTGCACTCATCAGCCACTCTTCTACAGTTGAGGACATCCCTCTTTTCAAAATAACAGGACGATTACACTTGCCTACCTCTTTGAGAAGGTTGAAGTTTTGCATGTTTCTTGCGCCGACTCTAACGATGTCAACATGTTCTGCCACGATTTCTACATCACGTACATCCATCACCTCTGTTTCAATCAGAAGGCCGTGCTGTATTTGCGCCTCTTTATGCCATTTTAGTCCTTGGGCGCCTGTTCCTTGGAAGCTGTAAGGGGATGTTCTTGGCTTGTACGCAGAGCCTCTAAGTACTTTAACACCCATCTTTTTCATTTCGGAAGAGATGGCAAGAAGCTGCTCTAGGCTTTCAATGGCACAAGGACCTGCCATGAGGACAACATCGTTACCACCAATCACTACATCTTTGATTTGAATGAGTGTTTTGGTGTTTTTGTATTCTTTGCCAGCGAGCTTGAAAGGGGTTTTTGTTGTAATGACGTCTTCAACAACACTAGAGCCTTTTATGGCTTTAATGAGTTCTTCTGAGCCGTTTTTCTCAACACCAAGTACTTGGTGTCTTTCATTTTCTGAGTGACAATGGCCAAGGCCGTTTAGATCGAGCAACGCTCTTATTAGGTCTACGTCTGATTTTTTAGCATTTTTATTAATTGTGATAATCATCTTATTTTCCCTATTTATGAAAAAATTTTAGTTCTTAAATTTGTTTTGAGTATGGGCGAAAAAGCGCCTAAGTTTCCAGTACCTTTGTAGGTCTGGGTCTAATACTTTCAAATCTGAGAGGGCAAAATAAGATGTTTGGCGTTAAACGCCAAAATAGAAATAAAAAGAAGCTACCGCAGCAAAGTTTTTTTGCTGTTGAGAGACACACACGGATGTGAGTTGGTTTTGTAGCTTTTTCATGAAGTCCATTATAGCAAAGGAATGATTTGAAAATCAAGGTTGGATTTTTTTGGTTTTTTTTAATATTTATAAACGGTTAATAGTAAAAGGTTTGAGATTTGTTTAAATGAGATGTAAAATCCTGCATAAACTTAAGGTTCTCCACGAATGATGTTCTTAAAACAGGCGTTTTAGTATTTTGGAACTCTAATTTATCTGAAAGGGACAAGGATCTATGCTATTTGGTGTGTGTAAAGGACCCAGTTACGAAAAAGCTTTCGATGCCTTGGCGAAAATGCAGGAAAGCGTTGATGGAGTCGAAATTCGGCTGGATCTATTTTCTAAAGTCGATGCTCTACAGCTAAAGCAGCTGCTAAAGAGCTGGAATAAGAAGGTGTTACTTACCTTTAGAAAGAAGTCTCAAGGTGGGGGATTTGGAGGGGATGTAGAAGAACAAGTCAAGGTGTGGCAGCAGCTTGTCCTCTTAGAGCCTGACTTCATCGACCTTGAATATGACGCTCCGCTATCTCTTTATCAGATGATCAAAAATAACTATCCTAAAATCCAGATCCTCTGTTCCTATCATGATTTCGAAAAAACACCTGATAAAATAGAAGATGTCATTGCTGTAATGAAAAAACAGCCCGCTGACATCATTAAAATTGCCTCGCAGGCAAACACCTCGCTAGATGCTCTAAAGATGATGCTATGGGTAAAGCAATCTTCCGAAAGAGGTGAAAAGGTGATAGGCCTTTGCATGGGTGATACGGGGAAGATCACTCGTATTTTAAGTCCTGTGGTTGGCAACTTCATGAATTATGCTTCTTTTGAACAGGAATCAACTGCACCAGGTCAGCTAACAACTGATGAGCTTTTTGGTGTATATCATTATGGTGATCTCCAAAGAAACACCAAAGTGTTTGTTGTGATCGGGTATCCTGTGGAAAAAAGCATAGGTCCTGAAATTCATAATGCTGTGATAAGCAAGCTCAAAAGAAATGCAGTATACACAAAGATCCCCATTCAAAAAGAGGAGCTTCCTGCTTTTTTTGACTACGTAAAAAAGCTCTCTATTTTTGGTGGCATTAGTGTGACGATGCCTTTAAAGGAAGAGGTCTTAGTGTATCTTGATGAGATAGATCCTGAGGCTAAGACGATAGGGGCTGTCAATACGATCGTTTTTAAACAAGGAAGATCCATTGGCTATAATACGGATGGAAAAGGAGCTATTAAAGCTCTTGAGCAAAAAATCCCACTACTTGCTAAAAAGGTCATTATCATCGGTGCTGGTGGCGCGGCTAAAGCGATAGTGTTTGCAGCTATGCAAAAAAAAGCCCATGTTATTGTTCTTAACCGCACTGTACAAAAAGCTCAGGAGCTAGCTGCACATTTTCAATGTGAAGCGGGATCTTTGTCCGACTTAAAAGAACTGGCAAGGCAGGGCTATGATGTGATCGTCAATACAACGCCGGATGTTATGCCGATTGATGAAGAAGATATTGTGCCTAGCTGTATTGCTATGGATATAAAAACCCAGCCTGTTTTACCAACCTTTTTACAAAAAGCGCAAAGCAAAGGCTGCGAGATCGTCTATGGGTGGGAGATGTTTATGTACCAAGCTGTAGAACAGCAGGGGCTTTGGTTTGTAGATGCAAAGCAAACATCTCATACAGAGCAAATTGTAAGGGGATCTATTATCGATCGATTAGTCCTTTAAATAGTAAGAGTATTAATTTTTATCTAAAAAGTTATGCTTTCATGAATTATCATAGTTTGGTTATAATTATTCCAATTTCGGATGCGATATGTATCTTTCGAGGATCTTGTTCGATTCTCAATTTTTATTAATTAATAAATATGAAAATTTACTGAATAAAGGCTCTTAAGATTAAGGGATCCTTGAACGCATCTGTTTTTGTAATTCAAATATGAATTAATGCTAAATTTTTTATTAAGAACAAATAACACAAGAAGAGGATTTTAGTGAGTGCTGTAAGGTTACTATCCACAGATGAATTTCATTTCAAAACCAAACTAGATGAGTTGGAATCTCAAATAAAAGCTTTATCTGATGATTCATTGGATTCTGAAAAGGCCAGGATCAAAGATTCTGCTTTAGAGGCTTTAAAGTTACTGGAAATTTTAAGCCCAAATGAAGCAGATTCTGTCCCTTCTTTAATAGGACGATGTTATGAGCTCGAATCTTCTCTAAACTCTTTAGAAGTAACTTGTAAGCGCAGTGAGAGTATCCGCGATTTTTCAAAAAAAATGCGTAAGCCTCAAAATGATGTAATTAAAAAGATCCATGAGGTAATGGATCGAATTTTAATCTTTACTTCCTCAAATCATATAAAAAATAGTGCAAAAGCAAAAGTAGTTACAGATTCTTTGTCAAATGACCCTGATCAAAGGATGCTACAAATTGCGATTACCTCTACAGATGAGTATCAACATACGAACCTCGAACGAAAACTTGAACTTCTGAATAGAACAACCGATCTTTTGGGGATGATTCCAAGAAAGAAGAGAAATCTAGAGGTTTTTTTGCTTTATGCAAAAGCTACTAGCTGTATGACAAAAAAAGAATTCGAAGGGTTGATAACCTCAATTCAAGAGATCGATAGTAAAGATTCCTTAGATATTGTTTATGCGTGCTTTGTCTTATACGATGCTTCCCCATCTGAAAGTCCTGAATCTAGAAAAAGTAAATTACTAAGCAATATTAAAGAAGAAGGAAAAATCATCATTCATGTTTTAAATTCATCAGATAAGGCTATAGAAAAAGCTTTGCTAGAAAAAGCAAACATCAATTTTGAGATAAGGAATGGCGAAGATGAGACACTGCTTCATATCTTCGCAAAAATTGGAAATTTAGAAATGGTTTCTTATCTTATGGATAAAAAAGTAAATCTAATGTCTAGAAGTTTTTTCGGAAGCACTCCCTATATGGAGCTTAGAATGAGAGGGTTTTCGATCCCTAAGGGACTACCTGATGATGAATTTGGCTACAATTTAAAAATGGCAACACTCATTTGGGGTCTATCAGGTGAAATTAAAATACCTGAGTCGACAAATTATAATTGTGAATGGGGTAGTACTCAATTTGCCGTACCTGAAGATCTTTCTAAGCTTGCTTCTTTAGACCCTGTAATCAAATTGGCATTTTCTAAAAGTTGCGAAAAGAGACCCTTGCACGATATTTGTAAGGATATTCAAGCAGGGGTACTTACAGTAATCAATACAGGGTGTTTATCTCATTCGATCGCTCTTGTTTTTTATGAAGATCTCCTTTTTGTTTGTAATCGTGGAGCTGGAGCAGTAAAGGGGAACCATCTATCCTGTTTTCGGATTGATCAAAAAAAAGTGGTTAGTCAAACAATTCAACGGATTCTTAATATTAGATTAAAAAAAATCGATGAATCATTATCTTTTCTTTATAATTATTTGCCGATTTCTTTATCTCGAGATGGGGTTGTCCATCAAATCACTTCAGAATTTAGTGAACTACAACCTAAATCTCAAATAGCAAGAAATTGTTATGCTGCAAGTAGCAAACTTGCCATCAGAGCTTGTTTAGCAGCTCTCAGCTATAAAAAAAATGGAGATTCCCTTCCCATAGAAGTAAGTAAGTCAGTTAGGGCAGAGAGCAAAATGGCTACAATTTTTTTAAGGAAAGTAAGCTATGAAAGAGTAAAAAAAGAGGTGCTAGTATTGCCTAAAAAAATTTCAGGTCCAATTTTGAAACATTTTGAGGCAAAACGAATCAAATATAGGATTGCAAGATAATACTCTATTTTCATCTAGAACATAGTCGGATGGTAATTTTGAAGAATGGCTTCTTTATTATATTTGTAGGTGTTGTATTTCTGAATTTTGGATGCGGTTATGGAATCGAAAATGAGGTGAGTCGATTGAAGGAATCAAGCTATGTGACTATTGTTATTACCGTTTCAGAAAGCGATGCAGATACTGTGAGAGAGGCTATGGGAACAGCAGGAGCTGGGTAAAGTTGGCAATTATTCCTAAAGGTTGTAGCAGACGATATTGGAAATAAGGGTCATGATTAAAACACCTTTAGGATTGGTAGCAGCACCCATTAAAACCTATACGAATATAGGATTCGCTTTAGCGTGTATCTTGATAGTTTATTAATTTTTTTTGAATATAAAGCGTGGATTGGGTACAGCTACGTAAATAGCTACCAAGAGGTTTCCTTCCATGTTCCCGATCCCTCCCCCTCCCTCAGATTTTTCACCCAAAGAGACCTCTTATCACAGCCTACCGGATTTTGATTCTGTAAAATCGGAAACAGAACTAATGACGGATTGTTTAGTAAGGACAGGACTGTACTTTCACTGGTTGCAAAGAAGGGGAGGGGCAGAAGGGATCGATAAAGGGAGGATCTCGGCTGCGATGTCTGAAGCTGCAAGCAAGATTAGGACTGTTTATGAAAAATGTCAGTCGGGTAGTTATTTACCAGAAGGTGAGGGGTCCTCATGGGATCTTTCAGCACATCAGCTCCCAGTTCCGGTGAAACCTTATGCAAAGATAGCTCGCTTCCTTTTGCATTTAGAAGAAGGATCTCTTTCGAAGGAGGCTCTTGCTTCGGAATTCCACTCGTTGAATTTAGATAGACAAAGCGTAAAATTTTTATCTAAGCACCTAGGAACATCTCTTGGGCAAACCTCCGAGCTTGCTACAGAAGCCATGTTCCAAGATCCCCGTCTGCTATTGCAAATACAAAATGATCAACATGAGAATATCGTTGAAGTGCTTTTAGACAGGCTTGAGCAAAGGGATTCTATAACGGCTGAGCTAGAAAGAATCAATAAAGTGATAAGATCGTGGCGAACGAACGAGGATGAGCCATATAACATTCTTAGAGACAGTCCCTATCATGAGGTGTTTTTTCGTTGTCTGGAGAAGATTACCCCCGAGACCAAACCGGTTTCAGAAGAAGATTTTAACGAAAATCCAAGAGACTACTTAGAGTTTCTTTCTCACCAGCTTTCTATTCTGCGGCGACCCGGCGACGCATTTGTGAGAGCAGAGGGGCAAGGTAGAGAAAAACAGGGGCTGATGGTGGAGTTTGCAAAAGCCTATGTTGAGCAAAAAGGTGAATTGACAGATTCTTGTACAGAGTCCTTCGGGATCGACTCTTGGAATGAACCAACACGTAGTGAGTTTGCACAATTCTTGGCCCAGCAACCATCTGGAGAGAGTAATCTATTTTACTTTTTAAACCGTTTCCCGATTGCAGGTGAAAATGATCGGTTTAAAATCGCACAGGAATATGCTCAGTTAAATGGTGCCGCCATGGCATATAATTTAAACCTATTCGGGATTGAAGATGAACAGGATTTAATAGAGATCGCAAAACTGTGCGCTGAGGAAAGTGGTGAAAGTACATGGTTATGCTTAGATATGTTCGGTATTACAAATTCCGAAGCTTTGTTCAGTATAAAGATTTTATGTTTGATGGATGTTCTTTCGAAAGGATTCAACCCTGGAGGCTCACCAATCTCTGGCGAAGTTAAAGAACTTATGTCGGAAGTTTTTTCGGGAGATATTGAGGGAAAGTTGTCTGGTTTTTATCCCGAGAGAAAACCCAAAAAAGCTGGGGAAGGACCACAGGGAAATCCGATACTAACTCAGCTAAAAAAAGAGAAAGCGGCTTGTGAAGGGGCTTTAGAAGGCAGTCCCCTCACATTGAAATACCGTCTGGATTATCTTCTGGCTCTTTATGTGGGAATAGAGAGTAGCCATTTAAGAGCGCCAGAAGCGGCAGGAGCCGCTGGAGAGACTGCCGGGGTAGATAGTGAAACGCAAGCTACCTTAGAAAAAATTCTTAAGATTCGAAATAAACCCCTTCAAATTTATTTGATCTCTGTTCTTATGAAAGTAACAGCGGATTCTCATCTGCAGGCTAATTTTATTTCTTTAGCAGAATCCGGAGGAAGCAAAAGAGTTCCTATAGGTTTCGAATACGCACGCCCGATCCTGTTAATTGCTGCGCATTGTTTCCAAAATGTAAAAAAAGGGGAGTTGGAAAGAGCGAAGCCCTTGATTCAGGGTGTTATGACAAAGTTCAAGGATAAAATAAAAGATTCTAAGAGATACACACTGAATAAGACCTGTCTTACAACGCTGAAGGCTTTAGAAGGAGCTCGCTTGCCTGCGAAGGATAGGCTACATCTTTTTACACAAATATGCAAATTAGCTTCAAATAGAAAAGATGCAGCAGATTTTGAAAAAAACTTAAAATATCTCAAGTTGTTATGTGAGGGAGGATTTTTTTCCGCAGAACTGCTAGCTCCTTTCAATGGAGAATTTGCTTTTAAAGACTTAGAAAAGGCCTGCATAACAACGGCTAAAACGGCTTTATTTGGGAGGGAGGACATTCCTGCAGATATTGAAGAGCTTTTAAAATCAAGGTATTTAAAGTTGACTGCGGAGCAACGCAGGCCGCTTGCTCTTGAATTGTATGCGAGTCGGATTCGAGCTCTGAATTATCCAAGCTTTAGCGAAGCGTTGAGCCGCTTTCTTAAGGGTGTGCTCGGTGAATCTTTCAAACATAACAGATATGATGTGAGTTTGAGCCCTCACTTACAAATAATTCAAGCAAGCTTTCCAGATCTTTGGGAAGCATGGCAATCGCTACCTCCTTCAACAGAATTACTTTCTGCTAGAGAAGCAGCAGAACCGGCTCCGGGAGAAGTTGGGGGAGGAAGAGAGCAAGAAAATGGATCTTTGGAAGTTTCGATAACAGACGATTGGCAAGATCTGTTTTTATGTGGTACGGAAGTTTCTGGCAGTTGTATCAGCATAGATGATGAAAATTTTTTCTGCCTTTTAGGGTATTGTTTAGACGGTAAGATCCAGATGGTAGCTGTAAAAGACAAAGAGACGGGTGAAATTAGATCGAGAGCTATTTTAAAACTGCTACTTCCTCAAGAGGGTGGCAAACCTGTTTTATTTTTAGAAGACATCTATCCGACTTCCTGTTCTAAGGATCAAGAAGAAGCATTGAAAGCTATGGCCTTGCAAAGAGCTAGAGAATTGGGGATAGACCTGTATAGTAGCCACACTTTTAGCTTTCCAGCTGATGCACCTCTAGTTTCCTTGGAATCAAAGGGATGCCCCGCTCCCGTTGAATATGAAGATGGAAGAAAGGATTCTGGAGTAGACGGTGTTGTAGAAAATGGAGTGTATACGATTTCAGCTCATAGGGTGATCGTTCCATCGATTTGAAACTTTGATTGCAGCTAAGTTTTTTATGCGTCTTGAGGGGCTTTCTCTAGCTTAGGAGCGGATACGATATACCCTTGCTTGAGCTCTGCTTGGTATACAATCCAAAGACCCAGCGATACTACACCCGTAGAGAGGAAGATCGTCCAAGAAGGTGTTTCTCCCAGGAATATCCAGCCGTTGAGTGAGGCAAAAATCGGGCTTAAAAGGCCTACGAAAGAAAGGAACGTCGCTGTATAGCGCTTCAGCATCATGCCGTAAAGGTTATAGCAGACGATATTGGAGATAAGGGTCATGATTAAAACGCCTTTCAGAACGTCTGGAAAATGACCTGCCACTACAGGAATAGGACTCCAGCTATCAGCAAAAGAAGAATGAATCAAAGCAAACATCCCTCCAAGCAGCATGCTAGCACCATTGGCAACGAGTGGTGATACTTCTGTGTCTTTCACAACGATACGAAGTAGAACCCATCCATAAACGGAAAATAAAGCAGCGCCCATGATGGCAAGTGTTGGCCAAGATAGGAAGCTGAAGGCATTAAATAGTTCTTCCGAGCCAGTCTGAGTAAGGAGCACTGGGATAAATCCAACAAATCCAATCGAAAGACCGAGCCACTTAAGCGGAGTCATTTTTTCTTTGAAATGGATGTAGGAGAAGAAAGCGGCAAAGAAAGGAGATAGGCTATAAAGGAAGCACGTCTTTGCAGCTGTTAGATGCTGCAGACCCCAGAACTCTAATATATTCGTCAGGTAGATGCTAAAAAAAGCAAGGAGTCCAATGGAGATGTATTGCTTTTTTTGGAGCTTAAAGGAGTTTCTCTTCGCGATGAGTAAGTAGGCGCAGATCAGAACTCCAGCAAGGGCCATTCTAAATCCGGTAAGGAATATGGGAGGACTATAGGCAAGAGCCATTTTTCCAAGAGAAAATACACTCGACCATAGGGCATACATAAGCACAACGAGACTTAGCGTCATAGGGTAGTCCTTTTACTTCACTTTTGAACCTAACATGATAACAATTGTTATAACATTTGGTCAATCAAGCATTTACCTGTTTTCAGGACGAAGGTTCTTAAAAACGCACTCTAAAATGGAATTCTGATGAGTTTCTTAATTTAGTCATTAATCCTTAGTGGGATAAAATGGCTGTCTTTTCAAGGGTAAACTGTAAAAAGTAAAAAAAAGTAAATAGATCAGATTAAAAAAAATATCTCATTTTTTATTGTTTTATTTTAATTTGGCGTTCCTAATTCTATGAATTTGAATGGTTTATTTAAAATGATTAATAAATTATTTATCTTAATTTATAATTTACGTTTTTATTTTATAATATTATTAATTTTTAACGATATTTGGTTTTTTCTATGTGTTCAATTTCCTCAAGATTATCTGATTTTCCCGCTGCGGTAGCTAGTGTCTCCGATACAAAATCTCTTGACTCGAGGGATCGGCCTGAAGGTCTTAAAATGCGCATTGCTTCTGCTTTTGCTTACATAGCTGAAAATACTAGTAGTAAGTGGGGGCTTTACAATGGTAGTTCTCGTGGATATGCTCTTTTTAGAGCAGATGAATACGGGCTTATGGAATCGATTGTTCGTAAGGCTCCTCCAGAGCAAACTGACTTCTATGCGCTCGATATTGGATGTGGAAATTTTCAATGGGGGACAGGGCTTGCAAAGCATTTTGATGAACTTACAGATCTGCCAAGACCTTTTACATTACATATTCTCAATGTAAGAGGAGAGAAGTATCTTGAAGAGCCTGTTAGTGAAACAAGCAGATGCAAGCTGTATAAGTTAGGTGCGTTTAAGATCGAAGAACTTTTTGAGCAGTTTAAATCAAAGGGTCTTGATCTGGAAAATAAGGTAGATCTTATTGTTTCTAGGTGGGCGTTTCGTCATCTTGCAGATCCAGTGGGTACTTTTTCTCAAGCGTATGATCTTTTAAGGCCCGGCTCGGGCATCCTTTCTATTGATGGATTTTTTTCATTGGACTCAGGGGATGTAGAGGATATTAAGTTGTTGGATTATAATGAAAGAATGGTTCGACTCTTTTTAGATACTAAGGCTCGTTTTCTCTTTAGGCCCTATGAGTATCGTCACTCTTTAGGTCATTTTATGTTGCAGCGCCCTGATGCT
>Ga0247841_10007874_pt1 | contig 15608 bp, 16 predicted proteins | sample LaCruzMarch2015__2_FD_192410 | JGI IMG/M metagenome (GOLD analysis project Ga0247841, IMG submission 192410) | Freshwater microbial communities from meromictic Lake La Cruz, Castile-La Mancha, Spain - LaCruzMarch2015_18m | ecosystem: Environmental > Aquatic > Freshwater > Lake | place: Spain...
AAGAGGGAACACCGACGGTAACCACGACGACAACCTACACCCACACCGACCACCTCGGCGGAACGAACGCGGTGACGGATAACAGAGGGAACGTTGTTGAGACCCTCGACTACTATCCGTACGGAGAGGTGAAGCTTGATGAAAAGGCCGGAAATTACAACGGATCGAAACGAAAATACATCGGCGAAGAGTACGACAGTGTCACGGGCCTTTCGTATTTGAACGCGAGGTATTACAATGGGAAGGAGGGGAGGTTCTTGAGCGAGGATCCGGTATTTTGGGAAGTGGGACAAACGAAAGACGGGAAGGGTGTTCTCTTAAACCCGCAGGCGATGAATAGCTATGCGTATGCGGGAGGGAATCCGATAGTTAAGAAGGATCCAGATGGAAGAAATCCACTTATTGTTGCGGGCGCCGCCGCTTATGTTGCCGCCGTTGCGTGGGATCGTGGGACCGACATCTATCAAAATTATCAGGATGTTCACGCGGGAAACCTGCCTGCTTATCAGCTCTTACAAACAAGGGGTGAAAATCCCGGCATGCGGTATTTTAAAGATGCGAATACTGCGGCCCTTACTGCAATGGGAGTAGTTGGTATGGGTATGTACTTTGAAGGACTTGCGACAGCCGGGTATGTTACACCAAAAGGTGCGCAAGTTCTTACTGCGACATTTGGTGGCGCTTTAAATGCTGGTATAGGGTTAGCAAATGGAAGCTCTAAAGACTCGTCTAGCGGAAAAGTTAATCCAGCCGGTGTCTTGATGGATTTTTTGGGCGGTTTCATTGGCACTCGAATTGGACAACAAGTGCCAAATCCGTCCGGAAGGCCGCCGGTTTCAATAGGGGCTTCTTTGGGTGGTGCGCGTGCAGTAACAGAACAATTACGAGTACAATTAGGTCAGTTGGCTCAGGCTTGCGGTTCATTTCTTGCTCCCTTACCAATTCAAACGGATAAGAAAAAGTAATATATGCAAAATAAACATCATTATTTACGAGTAAACCCTAATGAGCTTTGGTTGCAATATGGGATTATTTTTGTCCCATATTTCTCCCTTTTTCTTGTTTCAGAATACTCTGTTGTATTGGCGACATTGTGGTATTGGTTAGTTTGTGGAATATTGTTTTATCTTGAATATGTGGGTACTTATTTCCTTATTCAAGATAAAAAACTAATCAGTGTTGCTTCTTTTTTACACGGTAAGGATATTCCCGTTGAAAATATAAAAGAGCTAACAGTGGGTCAGTCAGAAGTGGCGATTTTTCACCCACGTGGGCTAAAAATTTTGTTTGAAGATAGTTTCGGAAAGCTAAGCCATCGTGTGCTAACGTTTCGTCGTTTCGGTATGAAAGAAATGGAAAAGTTTATTCGAGATCTTCATGAAACAAACCCGCGAATTATCATCAATAAAGAACTCCAAAATTGGATTGAAAAGAAAAAAGAAAAAGCAAAGAAAAAGAAAACCATCAGCGACTTTTTCGATGTAGACTAGAGGAAAATATTGCCGAGTCTTATTAATTGATCACGCTTGCTTTTACGGGTTTTACTCCGGAAAAAAAAGAAGTAATCGTTGTTTTTAAAAAGCTTTATGGTAAATATAAATATTTTTAATTTTGAAAAACCGACCTTTAGCTTTAAAGGGTTGTTTGGAAAAAAGAAAAATAATTTGGATAAATCAAATGTTCATATCCTTTTTATTGATGATGAGGTTGATGATTTTCCAGTTATCCAAAATTTAAAGGACGCAGGATGGTCAGTAGAAGGAATAAAAGATATTCAAAATATCGAAGATGACGTGGTTAAAAGATCTCAAATAATTTTTGTGGACTATAGGGGCGTTGGTAAAACGCTTTCTGAAAGTGAACAGGGTATTAGTCTAATCAAACTTTTAAAGGGGGTATATCTCGAATCTAAACGCATCATTCTGTATTCTGGGCATAATAGATTTTCTTTAGGGGATCAAATTGACGTTGCTGATAACAAACTTCTCAAAAACGCTGATACCGCGGAGTTCATAAAAATGATCCAGTGTGAAATGAAGAAATTATAATGATTTATTTCGAAATAAAACGAGAAAATGGCGATATCGTTGCTTCAAATATAAGAAAGTGTCCTTATTTCGATCTTTTTCAGAAAGAGAGAAATTTAACGTTGAGAAGTAAACAACTAAAGAGCGCTGTAAAAAAATACGGCTCTATTTCTATTTGGTTAATCGTAGAAAGTGAGGAAAACCTTCTACGAAGTAATAGACTTTTTAATAAGATGATGGATTTACATGCAATGTTGGTGCACAATTTTTCAGAGTACTATTTTTCAAAAATTAGAGTGCATTCACACACCCTCCGGACTATTCAAGGGAAGATGAAACAAAAAATAGACGGATTGGCTGCAAAAAAAGATTTTCAAGGAAAAGATTATTCTGAGTCAAAGAAGAATATAATTAAAAAAGTAGAGTTAAATATTGAAAAAACCGCAGACACTATTTGTTTTTTGAATAAGCGAGTTGCAGAGATTGATGCACACATTGGTGGCTTTGACGTTCTTTACATGGGGGATGAACAAGACATAAATGCTGAGTCTGTTAACATTAAAAAAGTTTTATTAAATATCATCGCACCGTTTTTGGGTGATTTTGAAAAACAAGGAGTAAGTATTAATTTTGCCATTAAGGATGATTACGCTGATGCAAACAAGATAAGTCTCGATTATAAGATGTTTAACTTGGCTTTGTGTAATTTTTTTGATAATGCCATAAAATATTCAAAACCTTATTCTGAAATAAATATCACTTTTCTTAAGAAAGACCATTCTTTCATCGTTGAGGTTTCGATGATGAGTCTGAGAATGGATCAAGATGAGCTAGATTTAATTTTTGACGAAGGGTATTCAGGGAAATATGCGTCCTATGATGCGGGAGATGGTATTGGGATGTCTGTAATGAAAAAAGCATTAAATCTTACTAATATGAAAATAAAAATAGAACCCAATTATAGTGAATCAGAAATAATTGGAGGAAGAAAATACGTTCGTAATATTTTTAAAATAATCTCAATTTAACTCTTTAAAAGAGGTTGATACTTTTTTAAAAAGTCCAACAAACTCAAACGGTCTCCGTCACCGTCTACGGCCCCACGGATTCGATAAAGCTCTCTTCCGCGACGTTTAACGGCTTCAATCCGACCTCGCCTCTCGATATTGCGACGACGACCGCGGGAACGACAGGGAACCCATCAGCCACGCTTACAACGCGATATGTAAATGATCTTATCGTCGATACGATAAACCGAAATGGTACGACGACGGCAACGACAGCAAACATTTCTCTTTTCTCGAACAACGCGTCCTCAACTTTTTCCGCTGCGAGTTATCGTTTTGCAACAACGACAAAAGCCTACATCGACACGTACACGGGCTCAACCACGCAGCCCTGGACCTTCGCCATGGCGGCGTTCAGACCCGCAACGATAACCACGGCTGCGACAACGACTGTCCGCTACATTCACACCGACCATCTCGGCGGAGCGAATGTCATTACCGACAAGAACGGCGCGGTGGTTGAAACGCTCGACTACTATCCGTACGGAGAAGTGAGACTTGACGAAAAGGCCGGAAATTACAAGGGATCAAAACGAAAATATATCGGCGAAGAGTATGACAGTGTCACGGGCCTTTCGTATTTGAACGCGAGGTATTACAATGGGAAGGAGGGGAGGTTCTTGAGCGAGGATCCGGTGTTTCTTGCAATGGGAAACAAAGATCAAGTATCTCAACTGACCGGGCAAAAACTTCCAGTGATTCTTACTGACCCCCAACAATTAAATTCTTACAGCTACGCAAGAAACAATCCGACCACCTATCTGGACAAGAACGGAAATTTTGCTTTTCTTGCGTTGGCCGTTGTTTATGCTCCAGAAATTATGGCAGGGTTGACCGCCGTTACAGGAACCGCGTTTCTTTCAAGTCAGATGGCGGATTCGGTCTCTGCTCTTGGTAACCAGAATTCTTCTGCTGGTGATAAAATGTGGGCAATTCCTGGATTGGTTATGCCGACAGAAGGTAGTATTGGGGCTAGTGTAAAAAGTTCTGTTAAAGGACTAAATGCAATAGGCGGAACTGGAAAAATCGGGGAAGATGCTCTTAAAATTTTAGGTGGTCAATCTCAGGTCCCGTTTAAAACTTCTCAAGGGATGAGATTTGTAGATCAACTTGTAAACGGTGTCGCGAATGAAGCAAAAGTCGGCTATACTTCTCTTACACAGAGAGCCGCAAATCAAATCTCTAAAGACCAACTACTTGTTTCTTCGAACGCCGTAAAAAATGCTGTTTGGAATTTCTTTACAAGCCCGATTACGGGTAAAACGGGTCCATCAGCTCCGTTGCAAAACGCCCTTAAACAGGCCGGAATTGGTGTTGTTATAAATAAATAATTAAACATTTATGGACAACGATATATCAGAAATACGCTTTAACGACTTGCTGTTTAAAGCATTAGATCATGCTATTGACTCTATTAAAGAGGGCGGTCCCTTAGTTCCATTTGTAATGACGCAAACAAATATCCACCGTTTTTCTGCAGATAAAATCGAGGTAGCTCAACGTGAGGCTGAAAAATTTATGGAGAAAAAAGAGAATGAAGCACTCTTGGTCCTTGCTTATGATGGATTTGTTACAATTTCAGAAAAGAAGGAAGATGCTATCTTGGTGAAAGGAATTGACAAGAACAGGAGGATTAAAATGACTCTCGCGCAACGATATATTTCAAGTACCCCGAAAAAAGATTTTGAGGTAATTGGCAATCCTGTTTTAATTGCACAAGAAAATTTATAGAAGTAAAGGGAAAAATACTGAAATGTTAAACGTATTATGAAAGAAATAATTGATCTAATTGATAAGTTCGAGAAATTTACTAAATCTGAAATCGCATCTGCTGTCGTTGAGCTAGACGGGATAAAAATTGAAACCAATAGAAAACATCTTCAACGGCTGGTATATGTAAACTTAGTGAATCGTTTCGATTCGTTAATAGATTCACTTCTTTTGGTCTTCTCTATTAAAGATTCAGAATTTAAGAAGAGAATTCTTGGCGACACTAAGGAGGAGCCAGTTTTTCTTAAGGATGTTTATGAAATCTTTTTGTCTGAAGATCCTAGTGGAAATGGGGTCAGGCACCATTGTTTTGAAAAATCTGTGGTATAATATTTCCCACTAGCTTTTTCTCGCCTCGACCACCGGCTCATACTCCGATACCTACACCGGAACAACAACGGTGAAATGGGCTGAACTTATCTCGGCATGGAAGCCGAATGTCACGACCAAGGCGGGAACTCCCATTACCGTCACTTCTTCTTCTCTGCTTTACATCCACACCGACCATCTCGGCGGTGCGAATGTCATTACCGACAAGAACGGAGTGGTGGTTGAAACACTCGACTACTATCCGTACGGGGAAGTGAAACTCGACGAGAAAGCAGGAAATTACAACGGATCAAAACGAAAGAGGAAATGGAAATGGGGTCAGGCACCATTGTTTTGAAAAATCTGTGGTATAATATTCTCTATGGCAAGAATTGAAAGAGTGGATATTGCTGATGAGATATATCACGTCATCAATAGGGGGAACGGACGACAAACCATCTTCCGTGATGAAGAAGATTTTCTTCTTTTTGAATCTCTTTTAGAAGAGGCAAAAAAGTCCGTTGTAGACATGCGCGTTCTAGCTTATGTCCTCATGCCTAACCATTGGCATCTTATTCTCCAGCCCAAAAAAGACGGCGATCTTTCTTTCTTCATGCATTGGCTTACGACAACACATACCAGAAAGGATCATGTAAAGACAAAAACGATCGGGGGCGGGCATCTTTACCAGGGAAGGTATAAGTCTTTTCTTGTGGACTCGGATAAATATTTTCTTTCTGTGATAAAATATATCGAAAGAAATCCGGTTAGAGCGAAACTTTCCATCAATTGTGAAGATTGGAGATGGGGAAGCGCATGGCGACGAATATACGGGGACAACAAACAGAAAAAATTCCTTTCTCCTCCGCCGGAACCTTTTCCAGATCATTATCGGAAATGGATAAACACGAACGATAAAGAAGAAGACCTGCTTAAAATACGAAACTGTGTGAATAAGGGCGTTCCATATGGGGGAGACAAGTGGTCTGAACAAATGATTGAAAAACATTCGCTTTTTTCGACATTAAGGAATCCAGGAAGACCGAAGAAAAAATATTAGAACACATATTTTCCAAAAGAATGGTGCCTGACCCCATTAACTGACCCCATTAACTGACCCCATTAACCATTAACTCAGCAGATAAAACGAAGAACGCCGACCCCTGAGGGGTCGGCCATTCAACCATAGCGAGCCGAGCGAGCGGTCAGATAATAGTGGAGATGACGTGTGGTATATCCAATTCTTTAATAAGCTGGCTGAATAGATTTTGGGATTATTATCAATCAAGTCCTGCGTTACAGAAAGCTCTCGAGTTGTTTTAGTATAACCATCTTTTTTTACAAAATGCCGTGTATCTGTGTCATGGATTTAGTGGACTTCACTATATTCAGGGATTTTTAAACTTTTCGGTCTTCCGCATCGCTGTATTTAGTTCCGCATCGCCGTAATCCATCATAGACTTCCGCATCGCTATAACTCATATATGAAATTTTAGAATTTTTTACAAAAGTGAGGGAGATCCCATACCCCTATGGTTCCTTATTGCCGTAGGAGTCCCAACCAAAACACCCCCACCCCCCATACCGACAATCAGAAGAACAAGACTGGATGGACGGGATAGAAATTACTAACGAACATACTATCTCCGCGCTCCGAAGGCGTGGTTCTTTAGCATAAACAATACAATGCTATTTGAGACAGAAGCCGAAGCCATGAATCAACTTCATGACGACATCGGTGATGGTGGACTTGCGTATCGTCGTGCACGTCCAATCAAGGAGGTCATACAAGAAATGCCTCTGACGAATTATCAGGGTTCCGAAATTACCAAAGCAATGGTGGAGGAACAAATCAAGGAGAGATGGGGAGAGGAGGTTGCCAAACAGTACGATCCTTTCCATAACGTCCGAAGTTATCGCGCGTGGACGGAACTTGGACGATGCGTGAAGAAAAATGAGCATGCCTTGAAAAGTATGACCATCGTGGAGAAGAAAGATAAGCAGGGGAAAATCCTCAAAACATATCGTCGCCCCGTCTTCCTCTTCCACATTTTACAAACCGAAGAGGTAGCGAAAAGTTAACTATGAATAAATATGAAAAAAGTCCTTACTATTGGATATGGAACGGATGGGCACTACCGTTACCAAGACGGGGAGATAAAACCTCAAATAAGAATAGCAAATCGATACCTTCTCCGTTCTGGTTTCCGCACTGGCCACAAGATAAATGTGCACTATAAAAAAGGTATTATCACTATCACTCGTAATTCAAAATAAAATGAATACTCAATCAAAATCTTTTATACCGTCTCCGTTTCAAGTAAAAAGGAGAACTCCGACATCCTTTAATCCCGACCTGAGCAAAAAACAACCTGTCCGAGAAGAGATTGCCAAGAATATCGGGACGTTCAACTTTACCGCTACGATAGAAGAAGATACGCAGACTTTGGGAGTTATGAACCACATCCCTGGCATCGTGGCATTTATCTGTACTCTCAAAAGGGGGAATATGATTATCGCCCAAGGCAGAGGATCGGCAGTCATAAACCGCATGAATAAATACTTCGAGAGGATTGTCAGTACCGCCTGCAACGCCTCACTGATTGATGCCTTGATACGGTCAGTCAAAATTGATGCGTTCCATACTGATATGAATATGAATACCGCCCAGATCATGCGACAAACTCCTGGCAGTCCCACATACGCCGTACAAGAACCGAATATGTACGAGGAAGGAATCACAGACCGCCAGAAAAGCTACCTTACCGAACTGATACAGACCAATGTTCAAGATGCGGATGAGAAAGAAAGGTGGATGTCTCAAATGTCTGAATTTACAAAAGAGGAGGCGTCTCAGGCGATTGCATCATTCGTACGATAAGACGGTAGAGATATTAAAGGCAGTAGGAGTATTTTCTTTTACTCTTACTGCTTTTTTTCTACCATTGAAATTCTCGCAAAATACTGTACAATAAAAGGACAATTGAATAGGTATTGCTTTAACTGGCAGATACCAAAAAGTAATCTAAACCGTTCAAAAGATCGGCATGATGAAACAAGTCCCGCAAAGACAATTGAATCCTATCTCAAAGGATTGTCTTTGCGGGCCGTGCAGGGAAACCTACACGAGCGGCTTCGGTCGCTGAACTTTGGGGTAGGATTTTGTTGTGTATGGAAATATGTTATACACAAACTAGAGAAAAAACGATATCGCACAATTCACTAGCACACTTACCATGGAAACAAAACTTTTAGAAATTGAAGAGCTTAAAAACAGGATAGCAAGCTTCATAATTAACGAAGGAAATGAATCTTTTCAAGGAGAACAGGATACTGCTTGTAACTTACTCAACGCGAGTTTGAACGATGATGAAGATATAAACTGGGTAGCAATTTGTATCTATACAATTGCCGTTAAAAAATATCAAGAAAATAGATTTTTTACTGATGCATTGAAATGGTTGGAATACGCACTTTTAGTAAAACCAAATTATCCGCAGGCTTATTATCGAAAAGCGGAAATAGTCGGAGTTATTAATGGGGATAATCTAGCTGCCATCTCTGAGTACGATAAGGGACTACAATACTTGAGTAGTCAGCACAAACCATCTGTCTACATCTGGGGTCATTTTGATAAAGGTCTATGTTATGCTCGTCTTCAACAATACACGGAAGCAATAAAAGAAATATCGTTAGCTTTTGATTGTATAAAAATAAGTAATCAAGATTCACCGCATGCTCACGCTATGTACTCAAAAAAGGACGTTGAGGTTTTATTAAAATTAATCTCTTGTGCTAAGAAAAGCGGAAGTATGGCAGATGTAAATAAGTTGTATCTCTTTATAAATAATTACGATCAAGAAGTTATCGATCATCACACAGCACATCCAACTACGGCCCAAGGTATTGGAGATACGACCTTATCCCAGAACATGAAAATAAGAAGGTTTATTGAATGGGCACAGAAGAAGCATAGTTAAAAATTGAAGAAGGAGAAATTTATTGTTTAAAACAAAATTAAAACTCTTAAAAAATTTAAAAATAACAAACCAATCTTGTGAAACTTAAACTCTCTCCAGAAAAAATATAAAGCGTGAAGTGGGTAACAGTAATTTCCTTTACTCCCGTATTTCTAATGCTTCTTGCTCTTCAAATCCTTGTCGGGTGGCCGATTGCTTACCGAACTGAGAGAAGAGTATAAAAAAGATGAAAATAACGAATTGTCGCGCGTTGAGCCTTTACTGATTAAAGACTTCTTGCTTTACGGGGAACCAATCGGTATCGTAACCAGAAGCTTAGAAAGAATGAACACTAAAGCGCAATGGGGTCTATTCGGTTAATAACAAAAAAATATAACATGAAACTTTCAACTCAAATATATTTTCCAACATTCCCAAAATTTTTCAAATGGATATGGAACAGTCTTATAAAACCAATCGGTTGGTTTATCCTCATAACATTTGCCGTGGGTGCCGGAAATATTCTTTCGCTTTACCTTAGTGCTTCCGACGATGGCTCATCAGGTGACGAAACTGCCATTTCAGAGGATGGTTCCGCAACGACAGCGGAGGGAACGGAGGCATGCAATATCGCAACAATCCGAATGGACGGCGATGTTCTCCCGTATTATGGTGCCAATTATGATGGGAGCGGAAATGAACCGGTATATGCCATCGACCCGGAATCATCGCTAGCTATGATAAAAGAAGCCGAAGGCAACCCCGAGATTAAAGGTATTATTTCCATAATCAATTCATACGGCGGAGAGGGGTCTGCAGCAAGTACCATTGCGAACGCCTTAAAGCGTTCAAATCTCCCGACGGTGTCGTATATCAGATCCGCAGGCACGTCTGGCGCATATTTGATTGCCACCGGCGCAAACACCATTATCGCCTCGCCGTGGGCTGATGTTGGTGGAATAGGGGTTACCATGTCTTATGTCCAAAACGTCGAGCAGAATAAAAAAGACGGTCTGGATTATGTTCCTCTTTCAGTAGGGAAGTTCAAAGACGCCGGTGACCCAAATAAGCCGCTTACCTATGAAGAACGCTCACTGTTTGAAAGAGACTTAAAAATTTTCCACAAAGAATTCATAAAGGAGGTGGCTGAAAATCGTAAACTTTCGATAGATGAGGTGGCTAAAGTGGCAGACGGAGCATCAATGCCCGCTTCTCTCGCTCTCGAAAACAGGCTCATTGATCAAATCGGAGATGAAGAAACAGCGAAATCTTGGTTTGCGTTAGAACTGAAAATGCCAAAGGAGGAGGTTGTGTTTTGCGAGTAGGTGGATCTTAAAAGGAGGGCAGTTGGGTAATCCGACTGTTCTCTTTTTACAAGTTTTTTTCTCATTCCCCTAGCCGGGGAGACCGGACGACGGAAACATTAATCAATTTTCCTCAATCTTTCACACATCTTCTCATATTCATCTTTGCTTATCTCTATCAGTCCGCCGACACTTTGCATGTTTTGATTTATCTTCGGACAAATTTTTCTTATTTCGGACAGTGGTATTCCACGACCGTGGGGAAGAACACATTTCTCAATCGTCGTGGTCACATAAATCGGGTACTCTTTATTGTTCGCGTGGCATTCTCCTTTTTTTATATTCGCATCTTCAATTTTCCCAAACGCATAGATACATTTTGCGCCGTCTTTGTCTGCGTCATTTTTGAAAATTTCGTAGAGAAGAAAACCGTCGCAGTTTCCGAATTCCATACATCTTCCAAAATATTTTTTGCCAAATTCTACTTCCCACCCTTTTGCATTTGGTTCTAAAAGACCCGGGGCAGCAACAGCCTTAATATAATATTTGTCCATGTACGCATAGTATCATTTTTCCTTATAAAATGCGATATTTTTGCGTAATCCACAGAATATTTGTGTAAATGGCTTGACTTTTGCGTAAATACGGAATATCCTTATGTAAATAAGACAAAATATTATGACTTCTGAACAAAAAAGAGAGCGTTTTAAACGCCTTGCAACACAAAGAACAAATACCGTTCTCCAAAAAATAAAAGTACTTGGGAACTGCTCAAACCGCAGTGCCTACGAGTACACCGAGGAAGAAGTAAATAAAATATTCTCGGAGATTGATCGTCGTTTGAAGGATGCGAAAGCGAAGTTTATTTTTACTAAAGCAAAAGAATTTAAACTCTAATTATTTATGACTATCAAGTTACATATCTCGCCGAGAATCATTCCGTCTATCTCTACCCTCTATAACGATGTGAATCGTATTTTTATGGAATACGTGGATAACTCCATAGACAGTGCGGATCAGTATTGGTATTCACAAGAAAAACTGGGATACGAGAGACCGATAGAAATAAGAGTTCATATTTCCGGGCACAGTTATAAAGATGGCATGGTTACCATCAGCGATAATTGTTATGGTATCACCAACTTCACTAAGGTTGTCGAAAGCATCGGTGATTCCGACAAGAAAAGTCAGCGGTTCACCAACGGACAATTTGGCTTCGGTATTTTTTCATTTATGGCGGCGTGCGATTCTCTTGATGTCTCCTCCAAAGAGCAAGGAAAAGATGCTTTGCATCTTGCGTTAGCGAAATCTCTATTTAACGAAAAGCGAGTTGAGGATGTAAAGATCAAGGAGCCGGATATTCTTAAAAAGTTTCCTGTGGAATCTGGGACGATTATGCGCTTGAGTGATTTTGATAAAGACCATTGGAAAACCATCAACGCAAAAACCTTAAAGGAGGAAATTGAAAAACACTTTGAACGTATTCTGAGTCGGAATAATTTATCAGTTATTGTGATAGATGAGAACGGCATAGAAAGCACATGTGAGGCCTTTGACTATGACAAATACGAAGGAGAATATTGGGATGACCATATTGAGCATCTTGATCTGGAAGGCGGTCGTCGATATAAGACGTGTGAAAAAATTACTATCAACCCGCCGGTACATATCTATTTGAAGATGACAAAAGGCATATCACTGAATAAGCCCGTTGTTTTTGTTTCAAAAGGTCGGCGAATCTGCGAAGTAAAAGAAGTAAAATCATTCAAATCTCAACATAAAAATGATATTTGGGGACACCCAACAGTTACCGGATACATTGACCTCGGTGACTTGCTTGGTCCGACTATCGCGAGGAACGATTTCAAAAACGACAAAAACTCAAAAGCGTTGTTCCAAGAACTTATTGCGATTGAGGATATCGTCAGTGATTATGTGAAGCGTGCAAATCAGCATACCGAAGACCGCCATTATCAGCAGTTGGAAGATGTTTTAAATCAAGCTTTGTCTAAACTAGCGCGGCAGGATTCAATGAAGTATCGGACGGATTATTTGGCTGGGAAAAAGGTCGGACTTGCTGGTGGTGGTTTCGGCATGGGGAAAGGTGATGACTTCGGTGACATTGTGCCGGGAGATGGAGATGAAATAATAAATCCAGACGACACTACTAATCCGTTGGACGATGGTACGGGGCTTACAGACGATGCAGGAAAACTCCCAAGCGACAGTGATGGAGGAAACAATCCAAAGAATGAAGAGAAACAGGACAAAAACGAATTCGCAGGCGATCCGAAGAGGCGAAGCGGTTTTAATATCCGTATCTCCGAAGGTGATCCACAAAAAGACGAAGCAACAGGAAAACCTCTTCGTTCTATGTACGATGGCGATTCCATTATTATCTATAAAAACCACCCAGATTTTCAAGCGCGGGTAAGCCATTTTCGTAATAATGAAACAAAGATCACGGAACGGCTTATATCTTATCTGGCGAGTGAAATTACGGTACACTATAAAGACCTATTCTATAAAAAACAGCAGAATGGACAGCCGGAATACAACAAAGCGATGTTTGAGGGAATGGTGGAATTTATCTATTCCTTTGAAACGATGCTTCAAGATTTCCAAGGAAAAAATTTATCTGAATTATCATAATGAATATCACACAACTCATATCTGCCATTACCCCCTATTACAATCAATACCGAGCGAATAAAAGCACACTGACGGGAACAGAATCATTGGGAATTATTTGGGAGGTTGGTGAACTTATAAAAAAATATGTTGAAGAAACGGGGCTTGCTCCGCACAAACTTTATCGTGAGATATACGGCAAATCAGAAGGTGCGGAAAATGTGGCTCAGAAGAGTTATATCACTAGAGAATTTTTGAGCAGAAGTTATCGGGTGAGGAATATTTTTAAATCAAAAGGAGAAATACAGAAACTTCTTCCTCGCCTTCAAAAATACCGTTTGTTTTATCAAGCAATGCCCTTTATAGACAATCCCTCGTACGCTTTTACTGGCAAAGAAAGAGAACAGCTTTTTAAATTGCTAAACTCTGCCAAAAGCTATCCAGTAATAATGGCGGAGATTCACCGCCTTCAAAAAGAAAAGATCGGTATCTCAAATCCAAGAACTCAAAAACTTCAAGAAATGTCTGGAGATAAAGATACATTTGTCGCTTTCTATAATTACATTTACCAACTTCTCAAAAATAATGATTACGGAAAAGCAAAAAAAGAAATTGCGGGAATTGATGTTGAATTTATAAAACTGCTTTCCAAAAACACGGGTGCTATTTCTTTAGATGGGTTGCTGATGCTTGAAATGGAAATACCAAAAAAAATACCAAAAAAGTGGCAACCTTTCGTTGCTCTGATCCAGCGTTTAACTTCCAAGAAAGACCCACAAGAACGCCGAAGATTCCGCCGACTTATCCCCGCCCACAGAATGACACACCTCGGAGAAATGCTTTACCTCCTTACTTCTGAGAATTTGTACGGCACGTTTAGACCATAGCGAATATTCCTTTATATAAATATAAAACAAAATGATATGAACAAAATAGATGTTGAAACAAAAAATATCACCGAAGAGCAAAAGGTTCGATTGAAGGAACTTTTTCCCGAAGCGTTTACAGAGCAAGGCGTTGACTTTGAACGCTTGAAGAATCTTCTCGGTGATTTTGTGGAAACATCTCCCGATCGCTATTCTTTTACGTGGCCAGGGAAAACGGAAGCAATCCGTGCTTCGCAATTATCCAGTATGGGGACACTCGTTCCCGACAAAGCATCTTCCGTTGATTGGAACACGACAGAAAACCTTTATCTTGAAGGCGACAATCTGGAAATCCTCAAACTTCTCCAAAAATCATATACAGGAAAAGTAAAAATGATTTATATAGACCCGCCTTACAATACGGGAAAAGATTTTGTATATCCCGATAAATATGGAGAAGGACTCAAAACTTATCTTGAATACACAGGACAAATAGACGGCGAAGGAAAGAAGATCTCCACGAATACTGAAACTGATGGACGCTACCATTCCAAATGGCTCAATATGATGTACCCGCGTCTGATGCTTGCACGGAATCTTCTTAAAGAAGACGGGGTGATTTTTGTGTCTATTGATGATCATGAAGTAACAAATTTAAGGAAGATTATGGACGAGATTTTTGGCGGGGAGAATTTTGTAGCTACTTTTCCGTGGAAGAAAAGAACGGCTAAAAGTGATGTTCCGTTCGGAGTGTCTCAAGATTTTGAGTGGATTGTGTGTTATGCGAAGGAGGATTTTCTTGCAGGACTTGCGCAGGAAAGAAAATATTATAAAACGGATGATTTTCCGAACGACAGATGGCGTTTGTCTGACTTGACGAAGCAAACAAGTGCAAGCGAAAGGCCAAACTCGGCGTTTGAACTGGTTGATCCTAAAACAAAGAAAGTATATCCTTTTAATCCAAAACGCACTTGGTCAATCACTCAAGAAACATTTCAAAAATACTACGACAAAGGAAAAATTGTTTTTCCTGATGATTATGATTTTTTAAAAATAACAATTCCCGCATACCGTGTTTTTGAAAGTGAGGACAAAGAAAAAGCGTTAAAAAAATATGGTACGGAAGATCAAACAAAGTCCGCTTCAACACAACTTCCTAAGGGTGTGGGTATGAATGAAGACGGCAACAAAGAGATGGAAGAATTGTTTGGAGGAAAACCTTTTTCTTTTCCAAAACCGACCTCTCTTATAAAATATCTACTTGATATCGTAAACAACAAAGACGACAACGACATCATTCTCGATTTCTTCTCAGGTTCAGCCACTACTGCACACTCTGTAATAGCTCTGAATACTGAAGATGGTGGCAATCGTAAATTTATTTTATCTCAACTTCAAGAACCAACCTCAGAAGATAGTGAGGCAAGAAAAACGGGATATGTGAATATTGCCGAGATTGGAAAAGAACGTATTCGCCGTGCCGGAAAAAAAATCCGTGAAGAAAATGCGGATAAAATCAAAGACAGAGAAACACCGCTTGATATAGGGTTCAAGGTTTTTCGACTTACTTCGAGTACGTTCAATGTCTGGGATGTGAATTCAGAAGATAATATCCAACAGAAACTTATTGATTCTTCTTCGCTCATTAAGGGTGATGCAAAAGAGGAAGATGTTT
>Ga0247841_10007876_pt1 | contig 15605 bp, 14 predicted proteins | sample LaCruzMarch2015__2_FD_192410 | JGI IMG/M metagenome (GOLD analysis project Ga0247841, IMG submission 192410) | Freshwater microbial communities from meromictic Lake La Cruz, Castile-La Mancha, Spain - LaCruzMarch2015_18m | ecosystem: Environmental > Aquatic > Freshwater > Lake | place: Spain...
GTTCTGGAGAAGATTGCCGCAAGCGGCTATCCTGGGGATAGGTATCAGAGTTTTTGGTTGGTGAGTTGATGAAATGTTCAAGTTCTCATAAGCAAAGATCTATGAGAAATACTTTCGGGACTGTACAATACCCATAACACTATTTAACGCACAATGACCTTGGTTATCTGATGAAGCGCCGCGACCACCTCGCACTGATTATGCACGATGTGGGGCATATCTTCGAATTTTTAGGGTTTGCATCGCTCGTGCCATTTGTTGTGCTTGTGATCTTTCGTGAATGGAACCTTATCCTCCCGATGGCGTCAGCTCCCTTTATCTTCATCATCCTCGGGCGGCTCATATCACTCGTGCCCGGGCGGGATATCGAACCCCCCATTTCTGTCGCGCTGGTTGCTGTTGCCATCGCATGGTTTGCGATTGCCCTTGTCGGGGCGCTTCCTTTCGTCTTCGGGTTGCACATGCATTATACCGATGCCGTGTTCGAGGCGATGTCAGGCTGGTCCGGTACGGGTTTTACAATGATATCCACGCTTGATTCCACGCCAAAAACGCTCCTGTTCTGGCGATCATTCATGCAATGGATTGGAGGGATTGGCATTATTGCATTTGGGATCTCGGTGCGCCGCAAGACACGGGTCTCCCTCTTCCAGCTCTTCAGGGCGGAAGGAAGACCGGAAGAGATGATGCTAAGTGTTGAGTCGACGAGCCGGAGAATGTGGAGGATCTACCTGTTTCTCACGGTTGCTTTTACGGGTCTTGTTATGCTCTCCGGTTTACCGTTGTGGGACGCGGCAAACCTTGTCATGGTCGCCATTGCCACCGGAGGGTTTACCCTTCACAATTCAGGATTGGCATATTATAACAACCCGCTTCTTGAAGTGCTGCTCATTCCGGTGATGCTTGCCGGGGCAATACCGTTCAAAGTATTTTTTCTTATGTATCACGGGAAGATCAGGGACATGTTCCGCGACCAGACAGTACGTATTCTTCTCGGTATTGCACTGGTCGGATCGGTTATCGTGTCGCTGGATCTCTACATCTTCGGAAGTATGCCCCTCTCCACCGCATTTCGTGAAGGGGTGTTTGTTGCAGTCTCCGGGCTGTGCACCTGCGGGCTCCAGAATGCAAACCCGCTTTATTGGGCGGCAATTCCTATCGCGATTGTCACGATGATGATGTTTATCGGCGGTGCAATGGGAAGTACCGCCGGGGGGATCAAGGTAAACCGGGTTGCGCTTGCATATACCGGGGTGAAGTGGTGGTTCCGGCGTTTCTTTGTGAGCAGCCGGGTAATTGTTCCATTCCGGTATGAAGGACGCACGCTCTCAAAAGAGATTTCGGAACTGGAAATCTCAAAAAATATGCTGGTCATCGCGCTCTATGTGATCACGATCTTTGTCTCGACCATTATCTGCCTGCACCTTTACATCACTTCGTTTCGTCTTGACGAAGTGGTCTTTGAGATCGTCTCAGCGTTGAGCAATGTGGGACTTGGTGTCGGGTTCATCAGTGCGGTCAGTCCTCTCTCAATCAAATGGATCTTTATTTTATTGATGTGGCTCGGCAGGCTGGAGATCGTACCGGTCATCATTCTCGTTCTGGGAATATACAAGAGCGTAGAGGCAGAGTTGAATAAAGAGTTCAAGGTTAAGTCTCATGACGAGTGAAAGGAGAAGCGATAAAAAAAATTTGTAATTTCACGGATGGTTGTCTTCACGCATGGATGAACTTACGATTACGCGTATAATGATCGTTCTCTCATGTAGTCGCAGTTCAAAAATCGAATCACACGGTTTTTAATAAAAATCTGCGGGTTCCAAAAACATTTGCAAAAAACAGAATGGAGGCATTGGTGTCCCCGTTCGGGATCTAATCAGCCCTTCTTTGCCCCATATTTAGAAATAATGGCGATGTCACAACGCGGCGACAGTGTCTGGCAGTAAATTGTTGGCGAAACAGTTGGGTGTGCATAACTGGCTAATCGCAATGGCACTCCCGGGCATCGAGTGGTACCGGGACGTACGGCAAACGCCGGGATACATTAAAAAGCGGGTGGAGTTGGTGCGAATCAATACTTTATCCCAAGACCGGAATAAGTGCGATGCGGGCGTGTGCGAAATTATGTGAATTGTTTGAGCAGCAAGATAGAAATCCACACAAAAATTCTGGAAGATAAATGTTGGCGGCAAAAAAAATCCGGGAAATATTTTTTTGCGTGCGAAAATTTGGATAATAAGCCTTATCTTGATTCAATTATGATTTAAAAACAGGTGAAGGTGTTATCATGAGCAACCGACCGGGAGGAGAGCTTGCCACGCGACCTCTCCACTTTATTTGGATCTGTGATTGTTCAGGTTCAATGTTTGGTGAGAAGATCAATCAACTAAACCATGCGATCCGCGATTCGATTCCAGAGATGAAGACGGTCTCAGGGGAGAACCCTAATGCAACCGTACTCATACGCGCATTGAAATTTTCCAGTGGAGCGCAGTGGATGAATAAAGATCCAGTGCCGATAGAAAATTACACTTGGGTGGACCTTGATGCCGATGGAGTTACGGACCTGGGAAAAGCGCTCTCTATGGTGGCGGATGAGCTGAAAATCCCTCCAATGACCGAAAGGGCGCTACCTCCGGTCCTGGTGCTGATTTCCGACGGTCAACCAACCGATAATTTCGATAGTGGTTTGAAAGAATTGATGGATCAACGCTGGGGTCAACGCGCGGTGCGTATCGCGATTGCAATTGGTAATGATGCCGATAATGATGTGTTACAAAAATTCATCGGTAACACAGAAATGAAACCTCTTATCGCCACAAATGCTGGAATGCTCGTCAAGCAAATCAAGTGGGTTTCCACCGTCGTTTTAAAAGCGGCTTCGCAACCAATGAGTCAGACACGGGACGCACCTAAACCAACAACAAATGTTCCCATTCCAACAGTGCCCGATGATGTCACAACATCGGCAACACCTGCTGATGATGTCTGGTAAAAGATACTAATGGTTATCAAATTTTTTTCCAATTCGTGGTATTGTGTTGGAGATAGTGTACAGGGAGCATCTCATAAACGCAATAAAATAAATAGGCAGGATGAAATTGGCATACCCCGGGCATATGCTGATTTCCCTCTTGTTGTCTCTGTCGCAGATGGACATGGGGGGAAGGATTATTTTCGAAGCGATAAAGGTGCAAAAATAGCGGTTGATACTGCAACCGAAGTTTGCCAGCAATTTTTTTCAGCCATACACATTCAGAAATATAATCCCGAAAACAATAAAGATTATCGTGAATCTCTCCGCCGTGAAATTGTACGTGTTTGGCGAGAGCGGGTTTTTGAACATATCAATGTTTTACAGCCTTACGATGATGAAGAACTTGAACGAGTGTGTCAAAAACAAAAATCTAACCGTACTACTACGGCTATTAAAAATCGTCCGGAAACACCTTCAAATGATCCAGAGTTAATCCCTTATGGCTCGACACTTCTATCGGTTGTTATAACCGAATATTGCATAGCATATCTTCAGATTGGCGATGGGGATATTTATTGTATTAATCGGGATGGCAGGATTAGCCGCCCAATCAGCAAAGATCCAAATCTGATCGGCAATGAGACAACATCTCTATGTTCGGTAGAAGCCTGGTCGGATCTAGAGATAAAAATTGTTCCCATTGATGAACAATCACCCCCACCGATGATGATTATGCTCTCATCAGATGGGTATGCAAATTCGTATCCTGATGATACTGCTTTTCAAAAGGTAGTTTGTGATTATTTCGAGAAAATTTATTCCTACAAAGACGGTGTAATTGATGGAATCACAGATATTGGTCAAAATTTACCTCATTGGTTGGATGAGGCCTCTGAAGGTGGATCCGGTGATGACATATCACTTGTTTTGGTAGGTAATGTTGACTATCTGAAATGACGACAAATGTCAGATTGGTCAGAAATATGTTCCGCTAAAAGTCATTAACTGGAAAGGTTCAGCAAATAGGTACCCCTAAAGGATAAAGTTCGACATTTATTGCACCTTGGGGGGAGCATAATGGAATTGACACCAGAAGAACAGGAACGAAAACAAGCTATCCGACGATTCTTGGAAGGGGAACGCGCGGTCGACATTTGTCGGTGATGTAATACATCAAATTCTTTGCGACATTACATGATTGACTAGACACTACCCATGCGAATCCTTTTTCCGGTTGCCGATTTCTTTTTTACCTTCATAGGAGTTACGCAAAATGCATCGGCGTATCAAGATTTGGCAACGTCAAATAACAATATCTATGAAGAGTATACCGAAATCAGTTATCGAAATGGTTGATCTGCGTAAGTCCTACCTTCAAAAGAAGAGCCTGAACAGAACGGCATCCAAAATTTTTATGCTCCTGTGTGCGTGTGGCACGTGGGTGCTTCATGGTCGTTTTCATATACATTCCCGGTGTGCTTTTTCATTTTCATTGGCATAACAGAATCCACATTCGGAGAATAGCCCATGAAAAAAATTCTATACGGGATTGCAGGGAGTGTCAGATGACTTCTATAATCCGCTGTTTTTCCCTGTCAGACAATCTTTTATTAACAACATATTGAACGATGACACCTGCCACCGCAGATAGTAATCCGATGATGGTGGAGGATGTAATATAACTACCCGCTGTGCTCGTTGCAAGAAGAAATTCCGGCACTCCACTGATAGAGAGGATGTAAACGCTGGCTCCATAGAGAATAAGCCCGACAGCGGTGACAAAAAAGGGAAATACAATTACCTTTCCAAGTCTCTCACGCTCATTTAAGTATACATCGATAATCACACCAACTGAAGTCACGAGTCCTGCAATGATAAACCAGACTATGGCGCCGTAGATAAACGTCATCAGGTACAGGAGGGCGCCCAGACTCGCATCGGACGAGTAATACTTAAGCACAGTGATAAAGCCCATAGTAAACCCGATAACAACAAGAAGGATAGTGATTGTATAGGTGATGAATGAAAACCTGCCGCGGGACAGAGACACACGCAGTGCATCGAGAATACCGTGGAAAATCTCATCAAATCCGAACCCTTTGTACAGGAGATACATTCCGATCACACCAACGACAATAATTGTCGCGGTTCCCGGGTACCCCAGCAGGAATGCACTTGCATACAACAGCATCGCAAGTCCGAGTGGCACAAATACCATGCGTGAGATCTTCGGGTCGTCCAATAATTTTTTGAGGATATAGTAGGTACCCTCAAGATTGGGCATCTGGTTAACAATCACACGCCGGATGCTCGACACGGGAAGTCTGGACTGAATAATAGGGATGACATATTCATCTTCCGCACCATCTGAGACGAGGATACAGCTGGTTGGCTGGGTCTCTTTTGTCACTTGGTCAAGGTTTTTTGCGATCCTTCGGTCACCTTCAATCATATGCAGGTGATTGCCGGCAACAACAGCAACCACCGCATCTTCACCTTTTGCGATCAGTTCATCGTAGATCTTGATCGCTTGAAAGATTGCATTAACATCTGAGTCTTCGGGATCAGCCAAGGCTAACGTAATTGCTGCGTTCAGGCATGCTGCCCGCCCGACGACCGGGCTTTCGACTTTTGCCTTCCACCCGATATCATCGTCCCGGTCTACACTCAGGACAAGTGTCCGACTCACGATCATTCGTATAGATAAACTCGCAGTAAATCTATTAATTTATTGCCCACAGTTAAAAAAAAGATTGTACTTCTGGAATCAGATAAGTTTTGAACGCTGGAGGAGCAGGATATCGTCAGTAGTAAGTTTTTCACCGGCACGGAAATTTTTAAAGAGGTGCTCTGCTTCCTGCCGTACTGCCTTTTGCTCTTTTGTTACCTTGACCTTCTTTGTCTTCTTTCGCAGACCAGAGATCACCTTATCGTAGTCGCGCAGTTCCTTCTGGCACGCGATGAAGAACTTGTGCTCGGAATCTGCCGATTCCTGCGCTTCAACAAAACTCTTGTGCGCTGCGTCAGCAGCTTCACGGGACTTGTCGGCTTTTCGGTATGATTCAACCATCAGATCATGATGTTTCTGGGCGCGTTCGGCGACTTCGGTCACCTTTGCATGAAGATCAGATGCCGATTTTCGAAAATCCCGGGCAGATGTGATCTTTGTCCGCATCTCCTTGTTCTGCTCGAACTCCGCCTCCTGCTCTTTAACCTGACCCTTCATCTGCTTGATCTTTTCGATGAGTTCGCGTTCCTTGTCAGTTGTAAAGACTTCGGTCTGCTGGCGGTACTCCATGTAATCGATCTGTTTCTGGAGTTCTTTTATCCCCCGGTTCTTCAGCGTCCCGTGCTCTTTTTTAAACCCTTCGATGTCTTCGAAAAGAACATTTGCCTGATCGTTTAACTCGTTGCGCTGTGCTTTTAAGTCAAGGACTTCCTGGTTGGATTTGTCCCGGAGATCCTTGTTCTTCTGTGCCTCTTCGACAAACTCACGAGTCTGGTTATTGAGGGTATTACGCTCGCGTGCTGATTTGCTTGCGGCGGCATTAAGTTCATTTCTGCGATTTTTATGCTGTTCAGACTCGGCGAGAATCTTCTTTCTTTTTTCCATCAGGTCATTCAACATGCGTTACCACTCCTCATCTCATTCCCTGCAGGGAAACGCGAGCACAGTCTAAGAAACAAAAATATTCCAGAGAGCGTTCGAGTTAACTCTCCGGGGTCTATTACTTGACAGCTCTGCATGCAGGATGCAGGGCGAAAAACATCAGAAAAGGATATTAGCGTAGAATTCAGGTAAGACTTCAATGTGAAGTCTTTGTTCGACACACGGTTCATGATGTTCAACTCCCGATACAAGGTGCCACCATAGTAAGTAGTGTCACCCACATTCTCCCTGCGAAGGTTCGATCGAATGTACTATATTTTAAAGGTGTGGCGCCTTATTAAGCATTCCGTCAATTTTCCGGGGAAGAACCGGTCGTTATGTAAGGGTAAATATCAAAACAAAAGTCATTGCACTACTCAAAAAGGATGTTGGTCTTAAATTAACCAACAATTCCCAGAATCATTCGGGAGAATGCTTTTTGGAACGTTTCTCTTTGGATGTGTGTGGCAACGATTAATTCATCCAGTCAACAACTCCGCCACCGCTGGTTTGATCCCTGGTCGTCCTTCGGGCTTGGGGCATCTCAACCGGTTTGGGGTTTGAACGCTTGTTGTCGATGTCTGAGATCATCGTTTTATATGACTGGCGCGTGCCCAGGATCTGCGCGCTCTTGACACCGGTCATGATGGCGAGTACACGGATTTTTCCTTCCATGTCTCCTCTTACACGGGCGCCCCAGATCACATCTGCATGGGGGTCAAGTTCGTACGTAAGTGAAGTGGCTACTTCTTCTGCATCCTGCAGCGTGAGATCAGTGCCGCCGGTGATGTGAATAAGACTTCCCGTTGCGCCGCGGTAGTCGATATCCAGCATCGGGTTGGACAGGCACTCGCGGACAACACTTTCTGCCTTGTTCTGCTGCTTCGACTCACCAACGAGCATGACGGCGACTCCACCCTTGGACATGATCGCACGGACATCGGCGTAGTCGATGTTGATGAGGGACGGTTCGGTTATGGTCTCGGAAATTCCCTTGACGGTCTCACCGATCAGCTGATCCATGACCGAGAATGCCTGCCCCAGCGGGAGGTTCGGAACAAAGTTCTTTAACCGGTTGTTATCAAGGACGATAACAGAATCTGCAGCCGCGGCGAGCGCCTCAAGACCTTCTTCGGCGCGGATAAGCCGGGCTTTTTCAACCTGGAACGGATAACTGACCATCCCGACGACAATTGCACCCTGCTCTTTTGCAATCTGTGCGACAACCGGGGCAGCACCGGTACCGGTACCTCCACCCATACCTGCCGTGATAAATACGAGGTCTGCAGATTCGAGCAATGCTTCAAGTGTCGGGCGAGCCATTTCCGCTGCACGTTTCCCGACATCCGGATACCCGCCTGCACCAAGACCTTTGGTTAAGGATTTTCCGATAAGGACACGTTTGTCTGCCTGGATCATGTCCAGGTGCTGCTTATCGGTGTTGATCGCAATCGTTTCGGCACCGGAAACGCCCATGTGATGGACACGATTCACGGTGTTGTTTCCTGCCCCGCCGCAACCAATGATGACAATTCTCGGTTGACCAACAAAGTCATCTTCAATTGCATTTGCGCCGGGCTTGTTGATCTCTTTTTCAAGTTCGGCGTTTTTCAACGCATCATTAATAATACTCTGCATTTCTACCCTCTCATACCTTGAATGAAACCTGGTCGTTATCCTTCAAGACACGGCTAGCACGTTTTTCAACAAGCTCACGAACCGATGCCCGCACAGCTTCGGAGACATTGGGATATTCTCCTGCATCCACCATCTGCTGGAGGACGCTAATCTGCTGTTCTGGCAACCGTAGCGTGATTCTTTGCATCATCGTTTCTTCCATTTCTGACATATGTCAGCCAATTGTCTTGTATATGTCAGACAAAGAGAACTCTTATGTCTGACTTAACCAGATAACCCAAAATGAAACACCAATCTATAAATACCTTCTTCTTTGATTCCGGACATGATCTCAAAACGAATTTATCAGTTCCCAGCACAGTATTTGATAAAATACGGGATTTGGCATGGCTTTTGATTTTCCAAAACGTGTGGTGCATGGGGGTACCGGAAAGCGGCAGCATGAAAAAACGAAAAAAATGGTGCTGGATTTCAGCGCGAGTGTGAATCCATATCCTCCACAGTTTGAATGGGAATGCAATCCTGCCTGCCTGTCATATTATCCTGATAATAATTATTCACGGCTAAAAGAGTGCATAGCAAAAACGTTTCACCGTGAAATTGATGAAATATGTGTCGGGAATGGATCGATTGAACTTATCCGGGTGTTCTCGTCCGTAATGCTTTCCGAAAATAAGCGGTACTCTGTCGAAACGCCCACGTTCAGCGAGTATGAACTTTCGGCACACCTTGCGGGTGCCTCCCCTGCCGATTCCATGGGTGATATTGATGTTTCATTTATCTGCAATCCGAACAACCCAGATGGCACCCTTCGTACCCGGGATGAAATGCTCACGATTTTAAAAAAGACATCTCAATCGGGAGGGATGCTGTTTGCCGATGAGGCGTTCATTGAACTTTCTGACCCTCGTGAGAGTCTTGTTGATATCTTGGATGAGCATCTTTTTGTCCTTCGGTCACTCACCAAGAGTTTCGCGGTTCCCGGAATCCGGTTTGGCTATGGGTTTGGTGATCCGGTGCTCGTTGAAAAAATTGAAGTTGCCCGTCCACCCTGGAGTGTAAACGCATATGCCGAGGCATTTGCATTGCAGGCATTCCAACACATGGGTGCACTATCTAAATCCAGGGCTTTCATAAAAAAAGAGCGTACGTGGCTCTCTATGCACCTGAACGCAATCGGGCTATTCTGCCATGTGTCATCGGTAAATTATCTGCTAGTGGAGACCGGGAAACTGGCAACTCCCCTCTGCGAACGGCTTGAAGCACACGGTATTCTTGTCCGGGACTGCACGTCATTCGGGTTACCCACCTGCATTCGGGTTGCAGTAAGAACCCGGGAAGAGAACACCATTCTCATGGAGATGCTCACTTCATGCGTGCGCTGATTATGGCGGGGGGTGCGGGAAGCCGTCTCAATCTTGGCGAAAAGCCCCTTGTCTCCTGTTGCGGGCGCCCGATGATCTCGTATGTCGTTGATGCGTTTATTTATGCCGGGCACGAACCTGTGGTGGCCGTTACCTCCCGGACACCCATGACGCACAACTGGTGCAGGGCAAATGACATTGCATCCTGCAGCGCAAAGGGAAACGGGTACATAGAAGATATGGTGGAAGTCGTAACTGCACTTGAGGAAACCTGTCCGCTCTTTGTCAGTGTTTCAGACATCCCCTGCATCACGCCCGCAATCGTAAAAACAATAGAAGACAATTATGTCCATTCCGGAAAAGATGCCTGTTCAACATGGATTCCTGCATCGCTTGTGGGGAGTGGTTCCGGACAGGATTTTTACCGCCAGGTGATAACCGGCATCACCGCATGCCCTGTTGGGGTGAATATCCTGCGGGGGGACCGGATTAAAGAACCGCAGGATGAACTGCAACTGCTTCTTATTGATCCCCGGCTTGCGGTCAATGTAAATACCCGGGCTGATCTTGCGGCTGCTGACAGACTTCTCACAAAAGACAAGTATCGATCTAAAAAAACCCTGATAAACCATGCCGGTTCCGGGAAGCCATGATGGAAGTCGGCTTGCCGACTTTCATGTCAAACATGACAACCACTCTATCCCCGGGTCGTCATTACAACCAGCCAATACTTCGCAATCTGCGCCATTCCATCAAAAATAGGCTCAATTCTGCCATTTTTAACAATAATGCATATTAAGGGGCATTACCAAATATCATCCTGTATGGTGGAGTCGCAGGAAATTGAGCTCGAAGGTCATATCATTGATTCCGGCATCATGACCCAGCTCTTCGACAAAGTTATGGACATGGGAGGTAATTTTGAGATCCTCGTGTTCGAAGTGGGGAAAAAGAAGACCGATCACAGTTACGCCCGGCTCCGCATAGCAGCATCAAACAAAGAGAAATTGCGGTCCATTCTCTCTGAGCTCCACCGCCTCGGTGCCCACCCGCTGGAAGTTAAAGATGTTAATCTTGTTTCTGCTGAGGGCAACCGGATCGTGCCCAAGGGGTTCTACACTACCACCAACCACCCGACCCAGGTCAAGTTTGCCGGAGAATGGATCCCCGTCGATGCAATAGAGATGGATTTTCTGATTGTTGTTGATCGGGAGAAGAAGCTTGCCCGGGGTACTTCACTTGGAAAGATCCATAAAGAGGACATGGTTGTTGTGGGTGAGCAGGGCGTACGCGTAAGTTATCCTGAACGTCCACGCGTGAGCAGCACATTTGAGTTCATGCATGGAACCGTATCACCCGAACGCCCGAGCGAGACGCTGATTGCACAGATTGCAAAAGAGATCCTTGAAGTCAAGAAAAAGAACGGCAAGATTGCACTCGTCGGCGGTCCTGCCATCATTCATACCGGTGCGGACAAGGCTCTTGCCGAGATGGTACGCAAGGGGTATATTGACGTCCTCTTTGCGGGCAACGCACTTGCAACGCACGATGTCGAGTACAATCTCTTCGGAACCTCGCTCGGAATGGATATCTCTACCGGAAAACCCGTGATGGGCGGGCACAGGCATCACCTCTATGCTATCAGCGAAATTTTGCGGGTGGGCTCAATAAAGAATGCCGTGGATAAAGGAGTACTTACCGGGGGGATCATGTACGAGTGCGTGAAGCACAATGTACCCTTTGTCCTTGCCGGTTCAATCCGGGATGACGGTCCGCTCCCGGATGTGATCACCGATGTAATGGAGGCACAGGATGCCATGCGCAGCCACATCGATGGCTGCCACATGGTGCTGATGATCGCAACACTCCTGCATTCCATTGCAGTAGGCAATTGTCTTCCTTCAAATGTAAAAACGGTCTGCGTGGACATCAACCCGGCATCACTGACGAAGCTCATGGACCGGGGGACGATGCAGGCAATTGGGGTTGTGTCTGACGCAGGCACATTCCTCCCGCTCCTTGCAAAACAGCTCGAGATACAAAGCAGCGCAAAAAAATAGTCTGGTACGAAAACAGAAACGATGCCCGCGTGCGACGAACATACCTGATGATTCTCTCGTTATCAAGGGCTATAACCCTTTTAGTTTCACTTCACGGGGTCATCATTGGATGAGCATTTTTAATCCATGGATAGCACAAAAGTCGATAGACCTTTTGCGTGTATGGCAATCTTGAAGAGGAGGTACCCGAGCGGCGTGTACAAAAGTACCCCAGCGCGGTCAAGTCGAGATACGTGTTCTTTTTATTTTTTCAGTTTAGCGCAGTCAAATGCTGGTGCAACAAGATCACGTTATCGTACTGTTTTTTCATGTGGCAGACCTCTGACGGCAGGTTCTCACAGGATCTTTTTTATTTGCGGTGGGTCAGATTACCGGGTCAGGGGCATTGCATACGGCTGCTCGTGAAGGAGAACATATTCCCACTCCGGTTTACAGGAACAGTCGGTTTCCATGAGTGCCCCGATAAGGTCCCTGTCGCCGTTCAGGGAATAGTCCCGTATACCTTTTACGATCTCATAATCGCATTTTCCGCAATTGTGGGGTCCGCGATGCTGCCCTCCCCCTAAAGGATCACAGGCAACATACACCGGAGCATCTTTTAAGATAGAGAGGATGCTCCAGAGATAGGGTGGGCGGTAGGCATGCTCGCGCCAATAACGTTCAAGTTCAGTGCGTCGCTGCACCGTGCAGGGGTTCATGGAGATGAGATCTGCAAAGTGAGACGCTTCGGCAATCGAGACTTTCATATCCGCTACTGCTTCCCCCTCGGTAAGAAAAAGGGGTTTGAACAGGAGGTATGCTTTGACACCGGCACCTGCTGAATGTGAGACAGATGCGGCACGGGTGAAATCAGAAAACGCAAATCCCTTATCGATGCATTTCTCCCGGATGCGATCGTTTGTCGTTTCCAGTCCGATGGCGCAGTACACGGGCGTTGCATGACTCCCGTCATCGACTCCTTCGATGAACTGGCTGATAGCATCACCCTGGACATATTCCGGGCGGGTCTCAGCAACGACAATTTTGCCACGGAATGTTTGTGCAATTTCTGACTGGAAAACCGCTGGCACTTCGTTTGGATCAAAAAAACTCCCGGAGGTAAAGATCTTCACCATCTGGTAATCTTCGGGCTTGTATTGCTCCCTGACCCATCCAAGCTGGTGATGAAGATGGGTGGTGAGTGCTTCACAGGTCATCTTCTCGTACCGCTCGTGCCGGTAACTGCACATGCGGCACCGTGACCATGAACATCCCCCGGTTTTGAATATAATGGTAAGGCAATCGAGAAGATTGTTGTCGTACCGCTCTTTTCCCCGCCAGCATGCGAGCGGTTTTTCAATCCCATCAGAAATCATTAACATCCACCATATTGATCTTGTACATAGATGAATAAGATCGTCCTGATTGTAATAGGACTGCTCTTTATTTTTGGGGGTGCATCGGCATATTATATTAATATAGATGCACCTGAAACTGTCACCATTGGAAAACCCCTCATTGTTACCGGAACCACGACTCTTGGGATCGGCACTCCAATCGATGTGTCTCTCTATTACCAGCTGACCACCAGCACTCGAGTTGGTACCCCTCGAACTACGTATGTCATGGCGGACAAAACATTCCGTGTCGTCTTCGATACCACCAATCTGAAGAAGGGAACGTACAAAGTCGAGGTTCCGTCAAACGGACTTGGTGATTCTTCTATCCCAATGAGACTCGTGAACCTTGTTGACCGGTCAGACGAAATATCTCTTTCTTCACCCACACAGCAGTATTATAATGGGAAATTATATGTCGCCGGTACTCTTTCCACTGATGCAAGTTCCGGTTTCCAGATCGTGGTATTCGATCCGGATAATGCACCTGTTTTCGGTCCGAGTTACGTGAATACCAATTACCTGGGAGCATTCAGTGCAGAGGTTCCCATCACCCAGCCCGGGGATTATGAAGTGAGTTTCACTGATTCAAAGGGATATGTCGGATCACGCATCATAACAATCGTGGGGGATGTTACAGCAGCAGCAACCACGATTCCAACGACCGTATCAATATTGTCCGCTCATGGAAAGGCATCGCGTGACAACCCGGCATATTTTATTGTCAAGCCCATGTATGGGACAGTCACGTTACATACATCTTCATCCATTGACTGGGTGATAGAATATGTCGATGAGCTGGGTATCCTGCATATGGTCAACCATCAGGGCGAGTTAAACCCGGAGGAGATCAAGATAGCCGGTAAAGGCAAACCAATTTATGTCAAGGTCTATCCGTATAAGTACTCGGTCACCAGTGAAGCGTTTCTCTATGCAGAGAATGTAAACACGGTATCGGTAAGTCCTACGGTGCCCGCCGCGTTCGGGACTCCTGCAAACAGTGTGCCAGCTGAAACCCAACAATCTCCGATCTCACCATTGTTGGCGCTACTCGCAGGAGGGGTTGCAGGTTACGTTTGGAATCGATGGGGTCAATGACCGTTCCAGTCTTTGAAAAAATCTCGTTTTTTTAATCTCGTTCTCCTATTCATCTAAAGAAGCATTTTTTATATCTCCCGTCCAACAGATAGCCACATGCCGGGGTAGTCTAGTCCGGTAAGGCGGTGGCCTTGAAAGCCACTGGTGCCCCGCACCTCAAGAGTTCAACTCTCTTCCCCGGCGTTTTGACCGAGCCTTAAGGTCTAATTCTCTTTTACGGCCTAAATTGCTCGTATTTTCCCTTTTGACTTTTCTGCATAAAAAATGATCACTGATAAGCATCCGATCGTCGTGCGCATTGTTTCCCGCGTGTAAGCTGCAAGAATGCAGATTGACCGCGTGCCGGGTAGTGGGAGATCCTGCGTACCTGAAAACAGGCTCTGTTCCGTTTTGCTGCATTCACCCATCAGCGCTGAGAAAAGCAATTGTAGGAGCAATGGTGTGCCCCTTTATTCGGGCTCCTTATGAGATTGCGGCTATATAAGCTGCCCAACAATCCTGTTCTGTGTGAGAGCCGGTACAGTATTGCACTATCGTACCTTTGCTGTTATTAGACTGCACCGCTTTGATTGAGCAGTGCCGTCAGTTCATCTTTTGTCATGCCAGCATATACCGATCGCCCTGCCCAATCCGAACCGACAGATCCCCAGAAAAGTTGTTCATTGTTTACGGTGTTGTATGTCGGTCCTTTCGGTGCGGTATTTACCTCCAAAGACGTTTCATGCCGATAGATTGCCGCTGCCGTGTTTACGGTGTTGTATGTCGGTCCTTTCGGGGTGGTATTTACCACCAAAGACGTTTCATGCCGATGGATTGCCGCTGCCGTGTTTCCGTTGTTGTCGATGTAACTGGATCCGCTGCTATCTTCATACCCGAGCCATGGTTGCACATACTTTGATGGGTCGAATGTCGGCGTCGGTCTTGGCGTTATGTAACCAACAGCACCCATTATATTCGTGTTAACCGGTGGTAGTGTAGGTGTCGGGGTTACAAACACCGTAACGTAAACTATACGGGTCGTAGTGTTTGCGGCTGGCGGGAATACCGAAGTGCACCCACTTGCCAATACCAGAGTAAAGATCAGTAGTGCGCCGAAAATAAATCCCGATGCTATTTTTGCCATTAATCACACAACCTTTGAGTGTCTCGTTATTATCACGACATCTATTTAACAGTGTTATTGATGTTATGTGAATGTCGGCAGATCAGAAAAAAAGATTGTTTTCATTTGCCGCATACTTTTCCCCATCATTGGGTGTGCACTTTCAATTAAAAATTCATTCTTGGCAATGAGATTTTCAAGAAAATGAGTTGGAGCCGACCTTCGGCAGTAAAATTTAACCGTTTTTTAATTATATAGTACATAGATATATAACTAAGAGCCGTCAAACAATTACATGAACCCATGTCGCTAATAGACGGCTCAAATGTAACAATCGGGCA
>Ga0247841_10007878_pt1 | contig 15605 bp, 17 predicted proteins | sample LaCruzMarch2015__2_FD_192410 | JGI IMG/M metagenome (GOLD analysis project Ga0247841, IMG submission 192410) | Freshwater microbial communities from meromictic Lake La Cruz, Castile-La Mancha, Spain - LaCruzMarch2015_18m | ecosystem: Environmental > Aquatic > Freshwater > Lake | place: Spain...
GTAAAGGCAGGTGGTAGAACGTGAAAGAATTTAAACATTTCAATGCATACAGTGTGGATGAGGCCGTGGCCCTCATGGGGCGCTACGGCGAAAGGGCTGCCGTCATCGCCGGCGGCACCGATATCCTGGGCAAAATGAAGGACTCCATATTGCCGGCCTATCCCGAAGCCCTGATCAACATCAAGACCATCCAGGGATTGAGCGGCATCAAGGAGTCGGGCGGCATGCTGAGCATAGGGGCGCTGACACTGCTGGCCGATATCGCGGATAACCCTGTCATCAAGTCGAAATATGCCGCCCTGGCCCAGGCTGCTGGCAGGACCGCCTCACCTCACCTGAGGAACATGGGCACCATCGGGGGCAACATCTGCCAGGACATCAGGTGCTGGTATTACCGCAACCAGAACAACAGGTTCTCCTGCCTGCGCAAAAAGGGCGGCAGGTGCTACGCCATCAAGGGCGACAACCGCTACCATTCCATCTTCGGAGGCAGCGTCTCAGGCGGCTGTTTCGCGGTCCATCCCAGCGACACCGCTCCGGCTCTGGTTGCCCTTGACGCCAAGATCGTGACCTCCAGCCGCACCATCGAAGCCGAGAAGTTCTTCGAGGTCAAGCCCATCAAGACCACGGTGCTCAAGGCCGATGAGATCGTAACCGGGATACAGGTACCCGAGCCCGCTGCAGGTTCCTCCAGCGCATTCCTCAAGTTCGCCCTGCGCAGGTCCATCGACTTCCCCATCGTCAATTGCGCGGCCATGATCACTTGCAAGGACGGCAAGGTTACTGCAGCACGCATATGCCTCAACGCCGTCCATGTCATCCCCTACAGGGCCGTCAAGGCGGAACAGGCCATAACCGGCCGTACCCTCGACGAAGCGGCCGCGGAGGAGGCCGGCGCGGCCGCTGTGGCCGAGGCCAAGCCGCTTGAACACAATAAATACATGGTGGCGATCGCCAGGACGCTGGTAAAAAGAGCTATCCTGGCATGTGCAGGGAAGTGATCAAGTTAATAAATCTGAGATATTAAATATATCTTTATCCCGGGCATCCTTTCGCGTGAATCAAAGCCGGAGGTGATAGTGAATTGCTGTTCTCAATGTTGCTCGCAATCATAAATATTGCAATGAGTATAACTGCAAAGACCAACAAGTCTATGAAGGATCTGATTAAGGTACGCAACTGTGCATACGTAATGATGACCAGGGATGGGAAAATCGGCAGGCGCTTCCTTTTCAGAAACGGAAAATATTCATCGGATAAGGTACTCAAAGACTATGACCTGGCCTTCGTGTTTAAAAACGCCGATGTCGGATTCAAAACACTGGCTCTGGGTGGGGCGACGGGGATACCGGAAGCAATAAATAACTGGAACCTAAAGCTTGTAGGAAATATCGACATCGCCTCCTTCTTCCAAATAATGATTGGAGTCTCAATGGGCATGATGAAGAGGTAATAATAATGAAGATCAGGCTCTACTACGATAAGTTAACCGGAAAGTCGCTCAACGCAGAAAAGTTTCAAAACGATTCGCTAATAGAGGTGCCTGACAAATACACCGTGCGCGATCTGATAGTACTGCTGGAGACACCCAGAAATCGCAGGGAGGCCATAACCGTTTATGTCAATAATGAACCCGTATGGAATTCGACATTTTTAAAAGAAGGCGATTCCGTAAAGTTACTTATTTTAATTGGTGGCGGCTGAATAATGATGGGAGACAGCGGCAGAGAGGTCATCCGGCAGATAAGCAATTGATCGTGGCTGACTTTAACATATAGAGAGTGCTTAGTTTCTATTTATTGAGGTGCTTTAATAGAGCTTTGGCCTGGGACACCATTTGTCTTACTACTTCACCGGCGCTCATCAACTCGTTAATAGCTCCAACTGCACCGCTGACCGATACCGAGCCCTGAACTACATCGCCGAGACAAAATGTGCCATACATGCGGCTTACCAGATAACCGGGCTTTGTCATTATATGGGATTCCATCAGGTTTATCAGCTCTTCCAGAGATGCGCCCGTGATCTCCCTCTCGTAAAACTTAGTGCTCCATTCATTTTTTATTACTCGCGCCATGCCGATACCTCTGTTCTTGCACAATACCACCAGGTCTGAATCCGTTGCCTTCAGCACAGCTTCCTTAACATTGGGGTGTGCGTCGCTTTCATAGGTCGCTAAAAACCGTGTCCCCATGGATACGGCTTCCGCACCAAGTGCAAGTGCCGCAATTAAACCCCTGGCATCTGTGATTCCCCCCGAAGCAATTACCGGTATGCGCAGGGCATCCACTACTTGAGGAACAAGACATATAGTCGTTTGATCTTCGATTCCAAGATGGCCGCCAGCTTCATAGCCACTGACAACAACGGCATCCACACCTTCAGCTTCGGCTCGTTTGCCATGTCTCACGGTTGATATGGTTTGTATAACTTTCACCCCGGCATTTTTTAGTTCCCTGGTATAAACTTGCGGACCACCCATGGTTACAATCGCAACAGGCACATTCTCATCAATAACTGTCCTTACAAACGCATCACTGAATTTCTTCGCATCTCCGGATGCAACGGCAATATTTACTGCAAAAGGTTTGTCGGTAAGGCTCCTGACTTTGTTAATCTGACCGCGCAGTCGCTCTGCCACTTCCTTATCGTCATTGCATGGTGTCTTTTGCCCTGCATTAGGCCCAAGTGTACCCATGCCGCCTGCCTTGCTGACAGCGGCCACCAGATCAGCGCCGCTGATCCAGTTCATAGGTGCCTGTATGATAGGATATTCAATATTCAATAGTCTGCAAATATTTGTTTGTAACATAGTTATATTCGTTAATAAGTTACTTGATATCGTGCCAGAGCTTCATGTGATGTCGATGTTCCTGCGTCATTATTTCTTGTGGGAAATACTTATCATAAAATTCAGTCTCAACGTGATGGACCTGCAACCATACCGGAAGTAGCATTGTATCCAGGGTTGCTGGAATCCTCCCATACTGATCATACAAATAACTAAAATAAGCTTTGACTTGTCGCAAAGACAACTCCGACGGCCTGTTAAAATCGGGTTGAATGCTTTTCCAGTTATTGAAGGGCGTCATCCCACTATATTCGGCAGAATAGATACCGTTTGAACCATATTTTTTGTCGCAAAACGCGTCCACAGCCTCATCCATATTCTTATAGTAGGGTGGACAGTATGATTCAAATACGCCATCAAGTCCAACTGGATTGGGCTTGCCTTCCTTTGTCATAGAAGCGCGAAAACCGAGGCCTTTACTGAATGGAGTTACCCCCAGAACGATCTGTCCGACATAGCCGCTAAACATGATGGCTCCCAGCCCCATGGCCTCAGCAACAAGGTGGATATTTTCAAGCATCAGATAGGCTGGCGCTATGTTACCATATTGTACATTAGTCTCCGTTGACGATACTGGTATATCCGGCCCTTTTAATTGTCCATTATCGATGAATTGCTGTAATCCGGCTGATTGATTCTTAATATCATCAACCATCCTGTATCCACGGCCTTCCCTGTCATAAACAGACAATATGAAATTAATATATTCTGCAGTCTGGTCAACAACCGGTATGAATATTGTAGTGCCCGGTTTATTGATGTTCCAGTTCATGGTGTTGCCCAGCAGTTTTGGAATAAACTCCACACGTTCATCTAATATTTTTGTACAGTGCCCTTTATACTGTGCGATTATTTTGTCCCAATCATTAACATCCTCAATTTCTATATGTTTGCCGACTTGATCTGGATTGTATAAATAAGTACCACTGTCATTAGTGAAAAATAGTCCCGTATTGTGAACATTGCATGGATAGGGAGTAGCCTTTCCTACCCAGCTACCAAAAATGTTCCCAAAATACCTTGTTGGCAGATCTCCGGTAATCGTGCCGGTTACACCTGCGCCTGCCCAGCATAATAAAGCCAACTCATCATCGCTGAGCGGACATGGACTTAATCTCGATTCATGATGCATTGCTCCTTCAGGAGATGTGCATCCCTGGGGAAACCTTCGCCCCCTGCGCCTCGCAATTGCCTGTATAACAGGGTACTGAAACACTTCCTTAATTTCATCTTTAACGGGTGGCAGATTCTTATTCATAATTTCTCCTTCACTGATATTTAGCAGATGATACACGACTATTAAAAAACGATCTTGTTTTTCTTTAGCCTGGAGATTTCTTTCTCGTCATAACCCAAACCGCTCAGGATTTCAGTAGTATGTTGACCAAGGGTAGGTGACGGGGCTTTGATCTGTGAGGGTGTGTCAGGCATGGTCCATGGTATATCAAGTACCTTTGTCTTGCCTGCAACAGGATGTTCCACTTCCTTAATCATGTCTATAGCCTGTATCTGAGGATGCATAGATCCACCAAACAATGCCTCATAGTCATATACTGCAGAACCCATACCTCCCAGTTCATCGATCATACTTATCATGTCTTCGCTTGTCTTCTCAGCAATATATGTTTCGAAAAGCGGCTTCATTTCCTGGGCATCCCTTCCTATCCCAACGGCTCGTAGCCCTTTATATCTAAACCAAGGATCTTCCAGCAACTCTCCAAGACCGAGCCTCTTTAAAAATTCAACCCATATGTCTAAAGCTTTTTCTATGCCCCCACCAGCCCGTCCAAGGACTGAGAATACTATCGGTCTGTCCTTAGTTGCATAACCATGCTCAGCGTGGTCATAAGGACCGGTAAGGAAAAATCCGCCGAATGTATCAGGATTGCAAAACGCCTGTATCCACCATGCACCCGTCTGGAATATAGAACGCCACATGGAGATTTCGACTTTCTGCCCCACACCTGTTTTCCGTTTGTAGTATAAAGCTGCCAGGATACCCTGCATAGCATGCAGGCCACTTGCAGTAGCCACTACGTCAGCCCCGATCCTTACTGGCTCCTCGCCAGGCTCACCAAGGTACTGCAAATACCCGGAAAGCCCCTGTAATTCGAGTTCGGATGCAGGCCTGTTTCTATAAGGACCGGACTCGCCGAAGCTGGACATCGAACAGTAAACTATCTGAGGTTTTATAGGGACTACATCTTCGTACCCCAGACTGAGTTTACTCGCATAACCCGTATCGAAGCTCTCCATGAATACGTCGGCACTGCGAGCCAGTTGATATACAATCTCCTTGCCTTCAATCTTATTAAGATCTACGGCGATACTCTTCTTATTGCGGTTCAAGCACATAAAAAGAGAGCTTTCACCATTTATGAAAGGACCAAGCTGCCTGGTCGTGTCACCCTCAATACTCTCCACCTTAATAACTTCAGCACCGAGATCACTCAGAAGCATAGAACAGTAGGGACCGGCCGTATCCTCACATAAATCAATTATCTTTATTCCTCCAAGAACCGCCGGATTATTTACATCTGCCATTTCCTTCTCCTTTCCAAGTTATTCGCTATTTACCGTATATCGCTTATGCATCCAGCATTTTCAGTATCTCATCACGATTCTGGTCGGGTTTCACCGTAGGCGTCATTTTTTCCGTCTGGATTTTACTGAAGTTCCAGGGAGCGGCATAACCCTTGATGACTCCAAACATGCTGTCCATATCGAATAGCCATTGATTTGCCTGCACGTGGGGATCACTACTGAGGTTTTCGTAGTCATAGTTTGTCCCGTACGGAACATCGCATCTCCGCAGATGGAGTTTCCACCAGTATGCAGGCTTGTCCGCTATCTTTTTCTGTATAAGCGGTATTAGTTCAGCGCGATTCTTTACCCTTTGAGCATTCGTCTTAAACTTAGGATCGTTCTGCAGGCTCTGCAATTCCAGGGCTTTACACAACTTTGGCCAGTATCGCTCTTTATGTACGCTAATATTAATATATTTGTTATCCCAGGTCCTGAATGCCTGCGAGGGGACAATATGTACATTGGCACTTCCCAGCAAGGCTGGAGATTTTTGGGTTACGAAAAATTCAGACAGCCGGTTTACCTGCATGGACATGGTTGACTTCAGATGTGAAGTCTCAATTTTTTGTCCTTTGCCTGTAATTTCCCTGGCCATCAGTCCGCTCAATGCCGCCGATACAATTACCAATGACGCATTTATGTCTGCATGCGCTGCGTATCTGAGTATCTCTACCTCACCACCTTCTTTCCCGTTTATGCTGGCAAAACCGGAGGCAGCCTGTACGAAGTGGTCGGCAGCAGCATACTTGGACCATGGGCCTGTAGTTCCATAAGATGTGCTTTCCACATAAATCACTCGGGGATTGATTCTGTTCAGTTCGTCATAACCATATCCCATTTTTTCCAAGGCTCCAAGCCGCCTGTTATTCACTATTATGTCAGCCCATTTAATCAGCTTTTTACATAGTTCCTTTCCAGTTCCCCCTCTGATATCCAGGATTATGCTTTTTTTATTGAAATGACTGCTTATATAGCTCTGCCCATGCTGTCCTACCATAACACCAACGAAAATAAGCCCGTCTAAATTTGGTGGTTCAATCCTGATCGCCTCAGCACCCATAAGTCCCAGCAGGCTACAGGCGACCGGCCCCACAGAAAAAGCACCAATGTCGAGAACTTTGATTCCGGCTAATGGTCCTGTCATCCTTGATTTCCTCCTTAAAAATAGTTGATACGCAATACTATTCAATCATGCCTTCTATTTTACGGCACTCGACTCTTCGCCAAATATTGTTTCCTATTGGCTCAAGCTATAATGCATCTCTTAACCACTGAGCTTGGCAACGACGATACTACCGTGCAAATCCATTGTTTTGCTCCCGGTATATCGCCGTCGCCACCTTCACCTATTAATAAACAGAATGCCGTTATTTCTCAGCTAACACAGTGTCACTGACCAGCTGACTTTCTTTCGGATAGAATTTCCAGTTGATGCCGTAGAAGACCACAGCTAAGAAGGAGATTGGAAGCAACCACAGGAATCCGGTGCGTATGCCAGGAGCTCCACCACCAACAGCATCAGAAATGGCGCCCACGATCGATGGGCCCATCGCACCTACCACAAAGACACACGTTGCCAGGACGCCATAAGAAGAGAATCGGTGGGAGATCGGCGTAACATCCATAGTAAGACTGAAAATAATGGAGGTTGCAATACCGACTACGAACATTGATGCAAACAGAATAGCGGTTATAGCAGGTATCGGTATCGAACCCATAAAGTATATTGCAGCGCCCACCAGGCAGGCGAACAGGAACTGGGCTATGGTCATTACATAAATGCGCGCCCCCTTGTTCTTCCTGTACCAGGCATCCGCAATGAAACCACCAGCTAATGCGCCCAGGATGCCCACTAAAGCGGCGGATCCCACGATAGTTCCGGCCTGTGCGGCAGTAATCTCATATGCACGCATCATGAAAGCAGGCAGCCAGCCGGCCCAGGTAAACGCCATCATACCAAAACACATGTGTCCCAATACCGTAAATAGATAGGACTTTATTTTAAAACACTGGATCCAGCCCTTGAAGTATTGCTTGTTGAACCAGGCCTCTCCTTCCTGCCTGGGGCTCCGATAATCTTTCAGGAAGAGTGCCCAGATGCCGAGGATAACTCCGGGGATGGCGAATATGAAAAATGGCATTTGCCACATTCCCGTCTTAGTAACAATAATTCCGCCCACTATCATGCCGAGCGCAGTGCCGCCGGTGCCACCCATGCCAAAGATGCCGGCCACGATTGCTCTTTTGGTCTTGCTGAATGCCACTGACAGCCAGCCTGACCCGAGGGTTGTGAAGCCGTCCTCTCCGAGGCCTACAGCCGCCCGGACAACGAGCAGGCTGGTGAAATTTGTGCACACGCCGGTGAGAAAGGTCGTCGTGCTCCACAATAGTGCCATTATGGCGGCAAGCTTACGCCGGCTCCAGCGATCGATCAGCCAGCCAAGCGGGATTGTAACCAGGCCAACCATGATCTGGAATGCAGTTTGTATTGCGCCGAGTTCCGTATCGGACAAACCGAGGGAGACTTTGATCTGCTGGAGCACCACCGACAGAATCGACCTGTCAGCATAATTGATCATCATCAGCAATAACATGACGATGAGGATACTGGCCTTCTGGCCATTAGTGATTGAATAGGTCTTCTGAGATTGCGTTGATTCAGCAGTTGATTCCATGCATACCTCCTTCAAATTAATTTAATCCTGATCTGTCAACAGCTTAGCAATCAATGGTCTATCAATGTTGCATGTAACCAATCGATCTACTTTCTCTTCTTTAGAGCCGGTTTTTTAAATCCATACCTCCTATAATATTTAATGGGGATTTTCTCAGGGTCCTTATAGATGTGGTATTTACAGGGTCCCGCGCCCATTGTTTCAGGGATATCGATCACCCATACAGGGTAACCGGTTTTTTCCATAGCAATGATTTCTTCCATTGCGCAGTGGGCACAAAAAATAGGAAAGTCATGCTTGCCAAATGTCAGTTTTTGCGGATTTTTAATCCTGGCAAAGTTCGTCGGTTTTCCATACCCTTTATTAGCTATGGATCTCCCGGCGCTGCCGCAAAGCGGCATCATGACGGTAAATTTGTCATCGTCCTCCTCTACCACTACTGATGTTAAATGCCCCCTGAATCCAGCAGCCAGCATCTCGGCCTGGCGTCCTGCATCCACGCTTCGGTAGGTATCCATAATAATAGATAGCTGCTCAAAAGCATCGTGAAGCGCTTCATAAACAGCCTTGTCCCCATTGTGCCTGTAGATATAGCTCAATAATGATGTAATCCAGTCTCTGTAATTTTCATGCAGGAAAAAAGCCTCGCGATACATCCTCCTTACAAGCTTTTTGGTTTCTTCCTGTTTTCCTGCATCAACAGCCTGTTGAATCCGGTCTACCGTTTCAACACCCATTTGTTTGAGTTCAGATTTAGTAAAGAACCTGTTTTTTTTGTCAGGCATCTAATCCTTCCAATCCCATAGATTTTTACTTCGTCGATTTCGGAGCCGGTTTTTTTAACCCGAACCTCTCGTAATATTTGGCAGGGATTTTGTCAGGATCTTTATATATATGTAATTTACAGGGTGTTTCCCCTAATTTTTCCGCCACATCAGATATCCAGATAGGGTAGCCTGTTTTTTCCATGGGGACGATGTTCTCCATTGCACAATTAGCACAATAAATAGGGAAATCGCCCCTGCCGAAAGTTATTCTCTGCGGTTTTTTAATCTTGGCTAAGTTCTTTGAAGTTTCATACTTCTTGTTGGATATAAGCTTTCCACCACTGCTACAGGGCGACATCATCACGGTGAACTTTTCAGCATCTTCCTCCACTACTACCGGGGTTAAATGAGCTCTTAAGCCGGCAGCCAGCATCTGGGCCTGACGTCCTGAATCCTGACTGCGGTAAGCGTCCGCAGCATTGGACAGCTCTTCTAAACATTCAGATACCGCTTTAAAAACAGCTTCATCCCCGTTATGTCTATAGATATAGCTCAATAATGTTGTTACCTCACTCACCCAAAAATCATGCAGGGAAGAAAACTCGCGGAACATTCTTCTTGCCAGCTTTTTAGCCTTTTCCAGTTCACCGGCATCAATGGCCTGCTGAACTAAATCCACTGTCGGAGTACCCATTTCCTCCAGTTCAGCCATGGTAAAGGACCGCTTCTCTCTATCCTTCATTCATGCCTCCTTCTCTAACTGATCTCAGCCCATATTTCCTCTATACCGGATACGCAGCGCTGACAAAAATATGCCGCCCAATCCTTTTTATAAAGCGGCTGCCTATGGCACTAAACTAACTGTAACATGCCGCTACATACCCAATTTAAAAGCCGGTTTACTAAACATTACCTTGAATTCCACCAGCCTAAATGATAGATGCTTCACCTGTACCATAAAAAATGTAATAGCGAAAATATTTAGTAGCTAATTAGGATACTACAATAACAGTTAGTATAAGTTTTGTCAATAGTCATATAACATGTATTGACAAACATTGTACACATTGTTATTATACTATCGCAATTTACCAAACTGAGGTTGGGTTAATGGATAAATTATGCCCGAATACGGATATAGCTATTGCAGATGTCTTTGATGGCGCTGTAATCGCCTTCGGCGGCTTCTTTTCGGCAGGGAAACCTACTTCACTCACAAAGGCGCTGGTTAAGAAGGGTGTAAAGAATCTGACGGTGATCGTTCAGCAGGTTGGCACGGGGAACGAGGAAATGCTGGAGCTTGTAACCAACGGCCAGATCAAAAAGGCAATCTGCAGTTATCCTTTTCCGCGCTCGGCTACCAAGGGTGCGGACCACCCCTTTGAGCAGGCGGTAAGAAAAGGGGATATCGAACTCGAGGTATTTCCCATAGGTACATTTGCCGAAAAACTTCGCTGCGCAGGCGCTGGCATACCTGCATTTTATACCCTTGTGGGCGTAGGGACAGTCGTCGCAGAAGGCAAAGAAGTCCGGGTTTTCAACGGGAAAGAAAACATCCTTGAAAGCGCCCTGGAGCCTGATTATGCCTTTGTACATGCATGGAAGGGCGATGCTGAGGGTAATCTCATTTATCGCTTCACGGCACAAAACTACAACAATGTAATGGCGATGGCCGCCAGGGTAACGATTGCAGAGGTTGAGATATTCACAGCAATGGGAGGGCTTGATCCGAATTTTATCCACACACCGGGAATATTCGTAAAGCGCCTGGTCGAGACAGGTAGGCCTGAATTCAACAGGGTAGCGGTTTAGCAAGTTAAAAATATCAATATCGGAGAATAGCAAGTGATCAAGGGCAAAGTCATTTTACCGGAGATGCCGCCTATTGAGCGTGAAATGATCGCATTGCGCATTGCCAATATGCTTGAGGACGGCAGCTATGTGAACCTGGGCATCGGTATACCGACACTGGTATCTAACTGGATAGAAGGTCGTGACATTACAATTCAGTCCGAGATCGGCATGCTTAAGTGCGGGCCGCTGGCAGAGGAGGGTGATGTCGATCCCGACCGCATCAATGCAAGCTGTCAATATGTTTGTGATCTTCCAGGATCATGCTATTTCAACGTTGAGACATCCTTTGCCATGATCCGCGGAGGCCGTATGGACGTTGCAGTGCTGGGTGCGCTGCAGGTGTCTGAGAAAGGGGACTTAGCCGGCTGGAACAATCCGGCTCGAGGCCTGGGAAAGACAGGTAATATCGGCGGTTCGATGGACCTGGCCGTCGGCGCCAACAAAGTGATTATTGCCATGGAACACGTCACACCGGGTGGCGATCCGAAGATTTTAAAAAAGTGCGAATATCCTTTGACTGCCAAAGAGTGCATCGATTTTATCGTGACTAACTATGCCCTTATAGAAGTAACACCAAAAGGTCTGGTTTTAAAAGAAGTCATCCCCGGAATCACAGCTGAAGATGTTCAGAAGATGACCGAAGCAAAACTGATCATTGCTAACGATTTTAAGGAAATGGAGCTTTAGGAACTAATTAAGGTCTGTTAATTCGGGTTTCGCCTATTAAAGGAGGATTTAGCGACCATGCCAAATCAAATGGGCAAGAAATATGTATGCCCCAAGTGCGGGTCCGAGTTCATCGTAACCAAAGGCGGCAGCGGCGCCCTCACCTGTTGCGGCCAGCCCATGGAACAAAAGAAGTAAACACGGCTATTTAACAGGAGATATATATATGGCTAACCAGCTTGGCAAGAGATTCAAGTGCGAGTCCTGCGGGACCGAGGTTCTTTGTACCAAGGCCGGCGCGGGAACCGCACAGTGCTGCGGCAAGGATATGGAACTGCAGCAGCCAAAAGCCCTTCCTTCATCAGATTAGACAAAATTTCAGACATTATGGCGCCACAAAAAATGAATTACTTGCCACTGGTTGAAAGGAGAAAAAGATGCTGGCTTTAGACGGTATTAGAATTCTCGATCTCGGTCAATATGTGCCAAATTCCTTGTGCACTATGATCCTGGCTGACTTTGGAGCTGAGGTGATTAAAATCGAGAACGCTGCCCCCAATGCACTGAACTTCCAGGCTTCACCGAGGGGCGAAGAGCATAGACGGGAAGCTGCTTTTGATGCTTTAAATCGTAACAAGAAGAGTATAGGGCTGAATTTAAAGTCTGACATCGGTCGCCAGATATTTTACAAATTATCGAAGGAAGCTGATGTTATTATTGAGGGTTTTAGACCGGGCGTTGTCAAGCGTTTAGCAATAGACTACGAGACTATAAAAGAAATAAACCCTCGTACTATTTATTGTTCTTTCAGTGGGTACGGTCAGGACGGTCCATACAAAAATTTGCCGGGCCATGATGGCAATTACCTGGCAGTTGCCGGAGCTCTCAGCCTTTTCGGCAATAGGGAAGGCCCACCCGTTCCTCCTATGAATTTATTAGGTGATTTTGCCGGAGCTTCCCTGCATGGTGTTATGGGTGTATTAATCGCTTTGCTGGCTAGAAGCAATACAGGGCGGGGACAATATGTCGACATATCTTATACCGATGGGGTCATGACTTTTTTAACTAATTTGTCTGTAGACTACTTCCGTGATGGAATTTTACCTAAACGGGGTGAAACTGTCCTGCACAATGCTTATCCCTACTCCAAAACATATAAAACTAAGGACAATACATATATTGTGATTTGTGCCATAGAGCCGTGGTTTTGGCAAAACCTTTGCCGAGCTCTGGGAAAAGAAGATTACCTCAATGACCACTGCCAACCGCAACACTTTTATAGCAAGCCCGAAGGTGATAAATGGGCAGAGATATCTTCATATTTGGAGCAGGTTTTCTTGACCAGAACGAGTGATGAGTGGGTCAGTTTCCTATCGACCAAGGATGTACCCATCTCTAAAGTTAATACCTTTGATGAAGCTGTTCGTGACCCTCAAGTACTTCTTCGTAACATGGTAATAGAGATAAAGGATCCTACCCTGGGTAGTATTAAACAGTTGGGAATGGCTATCAAGCTATCCGATACGCCCGGCCAGGTGAGAAGTCTCGCCCCTCTTTTTGGTCAGCATACAAAAGATATACTGCTGGCAGCAGGATACAGAGCAGAAGAGATTAAGGAAATGCTTGAAAAAGGAGAGGTGGTCTGAAGAGTGCTTCCACGGTAGCGGGAACTGAAAGAAAAGACTCACCCTTGGTTCTTGAGGCTGGGCAGAACACATTCTGAGACATATTGACGGCTCTTTTTACCGAATTTAGTTGATACCGCGAAACTCATGCACGTTAATGCAGCCAAATTATAAATTCAAAACTTGATAGGAGGTAATCTGATGTTGGCACTTGAAGGAATTAAGGTATTAGATTTGACCATGGTTATTCCGGGGCAGTTTTGCACTATGTTATTAGCTGATATGGGTGCAGAGGTAATAAAGGTCGAACGTTATATACCGGAGGAACTTATACCCAAACCAATATTAGATCGTTTACGTGCAACGAGACGCCTTGACCGCAACAAAAAAAGTATCGGATTAAATTTAAAATCGAAGGAGGGATTACAGCTATTCCATGAGCTGGCAAAGGGAGCAGATGTGATTTTTGAAGGCTACCGGCCTAAGGTAACAACGGGCATGGGAATAGATTACGATACCATAAAAGGAATGAATCCCAGGATCGTGTATTGCTCGTTATCTGGATTCGGTCAAGATGGCCCTTACGTGAATCTCCCGGGATTCGATTTGTCATATATAGCAACGGCAGGAGTTCTGGATGTAATATGTGATAAGAACGGGTTCCCTGTAATACCATCCAACTTTATAGGCGATATTGCCGGTGGAGGTTCGCTTGCGGCACTGGGCATTACAATGGCTTTACTTGCCAGAGAGCGTACAGGTAAGGGTCAATATATTGACATCGGTATAGCGGATGGTGCAGTTGCTATAATGTCGCAGGCCTTTGCAATGCACTGGTTCGACCGCGAAAACTCAATCACCAGCGATACCGTTCATATTGAAAAGCAGGCTGATTATGGCGTCTATGCGACAAAAGGGGGAGGATATGTATCCATATCAGCCATTATACCTCAGTTCTGGACCAGTTTATGTAAGGCTGTGGGGCATGAGGAACTGATATTTGATCAAGGCAATGTGGAAAAAAGGCAACAGATTCGTAAGGTACTGGAAGAAGTTTTTCGCACCAAGACCAGAGATGAATGGTTTGATATATTAACGCAGTGTGATGTTCCCGTGGCCAAAGTCAATGATCTTGATGAAGCTGCTGAGTGTCCACAGTTCATACACCGCAAAATGATCGTTGAAATAGAAAATCCCGTTAGCAAGAAACGCGAAAAACATGTGGGGATTCCAATTAAACTATCCGATACGCCGGGATCTTTGAGAACGAGTCCCCCATCTACAGGGCAACATACAGATGAAATATTGAAAAAAATGGGGCACAGCGCCTCCGAAATCAACAAACTGCGCCAGGAGAAGGTAATTCATTGATGTAAAGTTTAGCAGCGGAGCGACGCAATGCATGGCAATCGCCGAAATGTATAACAGGCGTATTAATGATTTGTATTGGCTCTCTGATTCAACACCAAACTAATTATTCATTTCTATAGGAGGTCAAATATGGACTTATTACTTAAGGATAAAGTAGCCCTGGTTACCGGCGCCGGCAGGCACATAGGACGGGAAATTGCATTAACCCTGTCCCGGGAAGGAGCCAAGCTTATTGTCAACGATTTTTACGCCGACCGTGCCAAGGCGGTCGTTGACGAAATTACCGCTATGGGACATGATGCAATAGGCATACAGGCTGATGTACGCAAAGAAACTGAGGTCACCGCTATGGTCAAAAAGGCTGCCGACCAATTTGGAAGAGTGGACATCCTGGTAAATAATGCCGGGGTGCTTCCCGAAGCGCTTCTTTCTGAAATGATTGAAGGCCTCGGCGCCACCTTTGCATCTACCGATAGAAAACACTGGGATGGCAATATTGACGTTAACCTCTACGGGGTGCTGAACTCTACCAGAGCAGTCATCAATTACATGATTCAGCAGAAATACGGGAAAATAGTGAATATAATATCCGATGCCGGCCGAGTGGGCGAGCCAAGGCTGACTACTTATTCCGCCGCCAAGGCGGGCATCGTGGGCTTCTCTAAAGCGCTGGCCAAGGAGGTTGGTCGCTATCGAGTAAATGTAAACTGTGTTTCCGTGGGAGCCACCCCGCAGAAAGGGACAATTACTGAGATTGCCGACGAAAAAATGAAAGATTGGTTCCGTATGTATCCTCTGGCGCGGGGCTGGGAGAGATTGGGGATACCCTCAGATGTTGCCAACGCCGCAGCCTTCTTTGCTTCGGATATCTCCACCTGGGTGACAGGTCAGGTGCTTAGCGTCAGCGGCGGCTACACAATGGTAGATTAAAAACTGGGGAGGTCTTAACTTGCCATACGAAGCTGTAACCTATGAAAAAGAAGATAGTGTGGGCCTGATCACGCTCAATCGGCCTGACAATCTCAACGCTTTTAATTTAAAAATGGCCCTCGAGCTTGAGCAGATCGTGGATGATATTGCTGCCGATGATTCGATTAGAGCCGTGATTATTACCGGTGCCGGACGTGCTTTCTCGGCCGGAGCAGATGTTAAAGAAGTATTATCCGGAGAGGGTATTGCACAGCATTTAGGTAAAGGTAAACCGCCGCTT
>Ga0247841_10007879_pt1 | contig 15605 bp, 17 predicted proteins | sample LaCruzMarch2015__2_FD_192410 | JGI IMG/M metagenome (GOLD analysis project Ga0247841, IMG submission 192410) | Freshwater microbial communities from meromictic Lake La Cruz, Castile-La Mancha, Spain - LaCruzMarch2015_18m | ecosystem: Environmental > Aquatic > Freshwater > Lake | place: Spain...
CGCAATCTGCGGCCATGGAGTTTTCTCGTCGCGACCGAACGATCCGAGATCGCAGCGCTGTGCCAGGCCCATCCGTACGCTGGTTTCGGGGTGGACGCCGGTGCGGTCATCCTCCCGTTCGGATCGAAGGGAAGCCACAAGTGGTTCGATCAGGACATGGCAGCGGCAACGGAGAACCTGCTCATCGCCGTCGCCGATCTCGGCCTTGGCGCCACCTGGTGCGGGATGGACGACGAGAAACAGTCAGAAATTCGGGCTTTGGTCCGCCTGCCCGAGGATCAGTTCGTCTTTGCCCTGATCCCGGTCGGCGTGCCAGCCGAGATCCCCGCATCACGGACCCAATTCGAGGCGTCACGCGTACACTGGGAGCGCTTCGGAAACGTGGGCCCTCGCGTCTAGCTCGCAAGGTGATCCTCGGCGGCGCGGAACCCGACCGCGCGGGCGCGGCACGAGACCGCGAGCAGCTCGGCGAAACGCTCTGCCCAGTGCATGGCAAAGGCGGCGCCGAGAGATCGAGGGGAGTAGAGGACGCCGATCACGTTGCGCGTCTCGGCGCGCACTTTCGTGGCCATGGAGTCCTTGACGGGGTTCCCGCAGGGCTTCCAGCTGCCCGCCTCCGCGCGGCAAACGACCAAGAGATCCTCAAGATCAATCGATTGCCCCGAAGGGTTGAACACGTAGGTCTCGTCCGGGAGCCCGTAGCGAAGGAAGAGAACGGGTCCCGTGAGGTCTGCGTCGAAGATGGACCCAGGTAGCCCCGACGCAACGCTGATCGCATTGTTCGCATCCACCGGCCCATTGACGAGCGGGAACTCTCCGCGCAACGCCGCGTGGAGAAGGAACTCGCTGGCCGGCTTCCCGCGACCGCTCGGCTTGTACGCGCCGTGCCGGAGCATCGCCCGAACCTCTTGCTGGACGGCGTTCGAAACGGGACTCCGCCCCTCCTTCGCGCTCGCCAGCACATCGTCCAGCAAGGCCGGGCGAGAGCACGCATCCGGCGCATCGATCGCCTCAGCCCAGACCAGAACTGGGAAGCAGCTCTCTCCGACTCGAGCATCAAGCGTCAGGCGATACGGGGTGGAATCCGTCAATCGATCTCCTAGAGCTGGGGCGCCGTCCCCGCCTGCTTGAAGAGGAACGTGGCGGAAGCGCCGCCCGCCGCCACTGTGTACTCCCCCGGGGGGAGGCCCCGCACGACAAGTGGCACCGTCGCCTCGAACGGCACCTCAACGTCCGGGCACTCCTGAGCGGCAATCGCCCTCCGCGTCGTCAGCGTGAGAGAGAACACGTGACCCTCGAGGCTCTGCTTGATCGAGTCAATCCGCGTGCATGAGTCGCGAAGCATCCCGCGAACGACGGCGCTGGCTCGGCCCGGCACCCCGCGGTCGATGGACATTTCGATCCTTTCGACCTGCGCCACGCCGTAAAGGAACTCTGGCTGCGTTTGGCGAGATCCGCACCCAAGAACGAGCACCAACCCCGCCGCCCCGAAGAGAACCAGTGTGATTCGCAGAAGCCTACGCGCCATCGCCCCTCCCGGCGCCCGCACGAGATCCCCTATCGTACCCCGGCGCGCGACGCGGACAACTAGGGGCGCTCGGGCTCGGCGCGCAGCTGCCCCCGCCGTGCGGCGATCTCGACGCGCAGAGTATCCTGAAGGTAGCTCTTCACGGCGCACTGCTCCGCCGCTCGAGCGCAGGCGTCGACGTAGTCCATCGGGAAGTCGTCCGGGAGAGCGATGTGAATCTCGATGCGCGTGATCCTGTGCGCCGTCTCGTCTCGCACAGCGCTCAATGTCAGGGTAACCTCGTCCGTCGGGAGACTCCTGCGTTGGCAGAACGCGAGGACGTAGTACCCGGCACACGTCCCCAGCGACGCAAGGAATAGGTCGAACGGGCTCGGCGCCGAGTTCTCTCCCCCGACGCTCTCGGGCTGGTCCGTTCGTATCGTGAATCCCTTGTAGAGCGCGTCCACGCGCTTCCCGCCTGAGAAGACGATCTGCATGCTCATGGCCCCTCCTCCCCTGCCGCGGACCATAGAGTACCTCCCCACAAGTGTGCGAAGCGAGCGTCGACGCGACGCTCACGAAGATGAAGGCAGGAGCGCTCTTTGCCCGGGGGCAGAGCGTGGCAGTGAACCTTACCTGCGATCGCGCGCACGATGAGACGGCGGAGCGCTTGATTGACACGGGGCGAAAGAGTTCCCATGATGGAATGGCGCAGGTAAAGGAGGAGCGGAATGAGGAGACTGTTCGTTGGGGGGCTGTGCGCAGCCCTCGTAGTGCTCAGCGGGTGCGCGCTATTCCAGAGCGGAATCCTCTATGAGGAGAAATGGTCAGACCCCGCGCACACCGATTGGACAATCGGCGAATCGGAGTCGGCCAAGAAGTCGATTGAGGGAGGCCGCTACCATGTTCTTGTCAAACAGAATGTGACGGCGATGTATTCGAATGCCACCGAGGGGCCGTTCGGCGATGCGCAGTACGACGTGGATGTGCAGCACGTCGCGGGGACGAACAACCTATCGGGAGCCGGCCTCCTCGTTCGGCTCGCGGACATTGACAATGTCTACATGTTCGAGATCAGCGCCCTTGGAACCTATCGGGTCGGCAAGTATGTCGCCAATACCTGGACAAATCTTGTGGAGTGGGCCGAGTCGTCGTCCATTCGACAAGGCGTCGCGGAGAATCACCTCACGGTGATTGCCGACGGCGCATCGTTCACCTTTCTCATCAACGGGACCGAGGTCGCTGAGCTGACCGACGCGTCGTTCTCCAGCGGCCGCGTGGGGGTCGCGGTACAGGCGTTCTCAACCGATGTCGATGTGCATGAATCATTCGACAACCTCGTCGTCCGCGAGCTGAAATAGACATCCCGCGCCCTCGGCTCAGCAACGTGGAGCGGGAGAAGAGGGAGGTGGAACGTGCCGTTTGATCCCGTGTGTCGCATGGATCTTGATGACCAGAATGCTGTTGCGTCGTCCGACTACCAGGGAAAGGTCTACTGGTTCTGTGCCCACACCTGCAAGGAGGCGTTCGAGGAGGATCCCGAGCGCTACTTAAAGGACATCTCGGTCAACCCGCCGAAGGTACGGTGGTGGAGGCGCCACAGGCCCGTGACGGGAGCTTTCTAGAACCGCGAGAGGATGGACACGCATGCCGCTGTGGGCTACGACCCGCGGCGGCTTCTCTTCTTCCAACACACGAGGATCGCGAACGCCGCCACGGCTCCTGCGCCGGCGGCGGCGCCGGCGGCGTCGAACGCCAAACCGAGGAGGTTGAAGGATCGGGTCGGTGTTGCCATCTGGGCCACCTCAAGAAGCCAGCCATACGCCGTCGCGACGAGAAAGGCAAAGGCAGCGCGACGCCCCCACGCCCGGCCTGAGCCGACCCGCAGCGCCAAGAGCCCGGCAAGGCCGGCGTACGCTGGAAGGTGGAAGTACGCTCGTCCGACGCCGTCGATCGCACGTTCGATCGGCGAGTCGCCGAATTGCCGCAACGACATATAGGCAATAAAGCCCGCGTACGCGATCACCGCGCACCAACTGCCCCACAATGTCCAGGCACCTCGCAGTGATCTCAACATCGTTGCAGCTCGTCCTCCCTACCCCGGACGGCCGCCGTCCTGCGGACACTGCCCAGGGAAACGGTGCCAGGTCACGGCTACAGATGCACCAGACCGGCGATCGCGAGCGCGACGACGGCGAGGAAGAGAATCTTGCTCGTCGTGACAAGACGCGAGTCCGGACCCACCTCGTGGAACGCCCGCACGGCGTTGATGGTTTTCGGCAACGTCACCATGTCCTTCCAGCCGAACGCCTCGCGTTGACCCACGGCGACCCACGCCTTGCCATCCACGATGGACGATGACCAGACGACCACATAGTACGTTCCCGCCGTGGGCAGGTGAACCAACGCCTCGCCGAGAATCCACGAATCGGTGTCCGTGGGCGGCTCGTGGAAGAACGCCCCATCGGCGACGCTCGACGTCACGACAAGAATCCCTCCGAGCCCACTCGGGACCGCAAAGGGCAGGGCGAGCGACGGCAAGCCCGGACCGACGATGGCCATCTGGGGACGGAACGCTCGCAGCCTCTCAAGCGCCGGGACGCCAAGTTGGACATAGAGATCCATCGCCGCCGCCACATCGACGGCCACCCAGAGACTGGGGTGCGCGACGGACACGTCACCGTACACGACCTGCGAAACGTCGGGATCCGTCACCCGAACCGATTCCGCCGGTCCATCGAACGTTCCTCCGATCGCGACCGGTCTGTGCGCCTGTGCTCCGACGCTCAGGAGAGCAGCCAGCGCGGCCGCCCCTAGGCCGAGCCAGATTCGCTTCGCCACGCTCCACCCCTTCGGCCTTCCCTTGTTCGCCACTTCAGTCTACGCTATTCCAGCCGATCGACCAGGGGTGCGACCTGCCGCGTGGACACGCGGCGACGATGACGAGCTGCGGGCGGAGTACTGTGGGACACTATCACGCAATGCGCGGTGTAGGTCCCGAGAAGGTCATTCGATGCGCTCGAAGAGGGGGAATACATGCGGAAAGCGCTGTGGGTAACGGTCTCCCTGGTGATTCTTGGCGGGTCGGCGGCCCAGGCTGTTGGCCTTGGCCCCGTCGCTCTCGGATTCCATCTCATCCCGTCTGTGGAGGCGCAAGACGGTCGCCGCGCGTGGGATCTCTCGTTGTCTCTTGGGATTGCCATTGCTCTCGACGTGGCCAACTCGGTCGAGTTCACGGGGATCATGGACTCCGGCCCGACGGCCCTCGGCACAACCGTAACGTATCGGGGCGAACTGACCGACCACGTCTCGCTTGGCGGGGGCATCACTGCGCTGTGGCCCATCGCGGACGGTGCTCAACTGCGCACGCCGCTGTTCGAGTCGTTCGCTTACGCCTCCGCGCGCGATGACGTCGGAGCGGGTCTCTCCGCGGAAGTGTCTGCATCGTTGCCCTTCCTCACGGTGGCAAAACGGACGGATCGATGGGCCATCTTCCCTCTGGCCGACCTCCCGTCGATCGGACTAGCGGCCGACGTCCACCTCAGCGAAAACGGCTCCCTGAAGTTGCAGCTCACGCTGCAGCCCGTGATCGTCGACGCCACGGCGCTCATCAACCCGTTCGGCCGCGTGACGGATGACCTGCTGGTTCTGCCCATGCTTTCGGCGTTCACGAGGTACATTCCGTAGCGGGAACCCTCGGCGCACGGTGGGGAGCCTGGCCCGCTAGTACATCGTTTGCATGTCGAGGAGTCCCTTCGCTCGGGCCCGCCTCTCCGCGAGGCGAAAAGCGAGGACCGCAAGAACCGCAAGAACTGCCGTCGACCCGGCGATGATGCCGACGAGTGCGCCATTGGAGAGCTCGGAGAACAGAGCGGTCCTCTGGCCGAGCAGGGCCCGGCGCCATGCCTCGATCCAGTAGGTGATCGGGATCGCTTGGCCAATGCTCGAAAGCCAGGTGGGGAGTGTGTCCAGTGGGAAGACCACGCCACAGAGAAGATACAGACCACCGGCCACCGCCTCGCCCACACCGTAGTTGTGCCGCGCCGTAACGAGCGTGACTCCGCCGAGAAGGATGCCGAAGAACGCGAGCATCGCTGATCCGAGGACGAGCGATCCGAGGACAAGTGGCCAGTCGATGCCGCCCAACCGGATGGGCACTCCGAGGCCCAGCGTCCCCAGCAAGAGCATCATCACGACCGCGATCGTGGCGACCATCGTCTTGGCGACACCACGGCCGACGAGATACGTGAGCATGTTCACCGGGGCGGTGTACACATACTTCAGCATCCCGTAGTGCTCTCGATCGTCGATGATCGTCCAACTGATTCCCGCGAGGACCGCCGGGACGTAGATGAAGAGCGCATTGCCGACGAAGACGCCCGGGAACAGCGGGCTCTGAAGACCGCCCTTCGCGATGACCGCATACATGAACACGAGGATCAGCGCACCGGCGAGCGGCTTGACGAGAGAGTAGATCGCGAACACGAACGGATCCGCCCAGTTCGACTCAATTTGCCAACCCAACCACGCCGCCACGCGCAGGCTGCGCAGCGCTTCGCCTCGGCATCCGTTGGCGCGCATCATTGCCCCCTGATGGAGAGTCGACCCTCGCGGCGTGCGAGAGTTTCGAAGTACGCGAGCGCACGGCGAGCCAAGATGAGGAACAGAACGGCAAGCCCCGCCAGGATTCCCAACTCCACCTTCGCAGGCAGGAACCGCAGGTTCCCCAGCATCGCCGGGAAGAGAAGCTGACGCATGGCGTCGAGGCCCAACGTAATCGGCAGAATCGACGCGGCAGCCGCCACGACCTGGCCGAGCGCACGCACAGGGAAGTAGAACCCGGATACGAGCGACACGGGCTCCTGCAGGAGGTTCGACAGATGCCACGCCTCGCGGCCGAACAGGAGGAAGAGCGAGCTCAACAACATTCCAAGACCATACAGCGCGACCAACGTGGTCACGAACACGCCGAGGAGCACGGGCACGTTCTGTACGGTCATCGAGACGTGGAAGAGAAGCATTCCGATCGTGATCACGGCGATCGCGCGCAGCGTCGTGGCGAACATGCCGCCTAGCGCCATCCCTAGGAGAATCGCCATCCGCGATGTCGGAGCCACGATGTACAGTTCGAGGTTGCCCGTCTCCTTTTCCCAGTAGAGTTGGCTTGCCATGCTCCAGAGAACATTCAGCCAGTAGGCCGACATCGCCCCACCCAGCACGACGAACCCGATGAACTCGGGCGGCGCCTCGATCGCACGGTAGATGTACACGTAGGCCGTTACCTGCAGGAGCGGCAGGAAGATCTCGAAGAACACCCAGCTCTTCTCCCGCTGGGCGCCGATGACTCGCGGGTAGGCGCGCCCCAAGACGGTTCGCCAGAAGACCGTCCAGGCCGAGCGGGGCCTCATGCGCCCCCGCCTTCGCGCTGCGCGTCCTCGAACCCATGTCCGACGACGTGAAGGAAGACGTCCTCGAGCGTAGGCTCGTGCTTCTCCAGAGACAGGAGCCTGCCACCGGCCGACTGGAGGGACGCGAGGACATCGGTGAGCGCGCCGTCGCCCGACAGGATCAGATCCACCTCGATGTGCTCGTCGCGAACTGCCTGCGCGAAGCGGCTCACGTCCGCACGGCCCGCCACCGCCGCGTGAGCGTCCGCGAGGTCGGCGATGCGCAGGCGGAAGATCGCATCGCTCTGCAGACCGCGCTTCAAGACCGCGGGAGTGTCGCAGGCGAGGATTCGCCCCTTGTCGATGATCGCCACGCGCCCGCAGAGTTCGTCCGCCTCGTGCATCGCGTGGGTCGTGAGGAGGATCGTCCGATCGCGGTGCTCGGCAAGCCAATTCGAGACGAACCCACGCAGCGTGCGCGCCGTCTGGACGTCCAGGCCCAGCGTCGGTTCATCGAGGAAGAGGATCTCGGGATCCGTGAGGAATCCGCGGACGAAGTTCATCTTCTGCCGCATGCCGGTCGAGAGGTGATAGATCTTCGTGCGGGATCGGTCGGACAGCCCGACGACGGCGAGAAGCTCCTTGATCCGAGCCTTCGCCGCGCGCGTGTCCATTCCGTAGAACTGGGAGAACATCCAGAGATTCTCTTCGATCGTGAGAAGCCCGTAGCCGGAGGTCTCGCCGCCCGAGACCATGCCAATGTGTCGCCTCACGCCCTTCGGGTCTGCGGCGACATCCACGCCCGCCACCCACGCGCGTCCGGACGTCGGCGAGAGCAGGGTCGCGAGGATCTTGATCGTCGTTGTCTTCCCGGCCCCATTCGGGCCGAGAACGCCAAACAACTCGCCGCGCCCGACAGAGAAGCTGACGCCGTCGAGGGCGACGATCTCACGCTTCTGCTTCTTCGCCTCGCGCCGCTTCGCGCGGAATACGCGCCGCAGATCTTCGGTGTGTATTGCGTAGGAATTAGACAACATCGGTCCTCCACGTCCATCGCGGGTGAGCCCGAGGTGGGCGAGCACGAATCGTGCGAGGGTACCGATCCCCAACGCGCGACGCAACCGCTTCGGCGCAAGGCGGCTGCGTCCCCGCCGGGCGCCGACTAAACCGCCTCCGCCGTCTTCCGTCGCGCGAGCACGAGCTTGCGCACTTCGAGCGTCAACGCCGGGAAGAGGACGAGCGGCAGGATGAGGCCCCACATCCACCCCTCGAGCGTCACTGTGTCGAACGCCTTCTGCAATCCCGGCACGTACAGAACCAGGAGCAGCATGGCGAGAGACAGCGAGACGGCCCACTGCATCGATCGGTTCGAGAAGAGGCCGATCTTGAGGACCGACACGTTCTCTGACCGCACCGCGTAGGCCACCGGAAGCTCCGCGAGGACAAGCATCGTGAACGCGATGGTCATTGCGTCCGCATGCACGGCGCCCTTCGCGTAGACGCCCCACGCGTAGGCGCCAAGCACGACGGCCGTCAGCGCGCTGGCCTGGAAGGCGATGCCCGTCGCCATCGCGCGATCGATAATGCGCGCCTTCGGCGAGCGCGGCCGTCGCTGCATGACGTCCGGCTCCGCCTTCTCGAGCCCGAGCGCGAGCGCTGGGGCCCCATCGGTCAGCAAGTTGAGCCACAGGAGCTGGATCGCCGTGAGCGGCGCCGGCCACCCAATGAGGATCGCGCCGAAGATGATCGCCACCTCGGCGAAGTTGCAGGAGAGGAGGAAGTAGACGGTTCGCCGGATGTTGGCGTAGATGACTCGGCCCTGCTCCACGGCAGCGACGATCGACGCGTAGTTGTCATCCGTCAGCACCATGTCTGCGGTGTTCTTCGCGACGTCGGTGCCGGCAATGCCCATCGCGATGCCGATATCGGCCCGCTTCAGCGCCGGGGCGTCGTTCACCCCGTCGCCCGTCATGGCGACGATCTCGCCGTTCGTGCGGAGTGCCTCGACGATCTCCACCTTGTGGTGCGGGGAGACGCGCGCAAAGACGTCGATCCCGTCGATCTCGCGCGCCAGTTGACCTTCCGCCATGCGCTCCAACTCCGCCCCCGACACGACGCGCGCCCCGGGCCGCAGCAGGCCGATCTGCCTTGCGATCGCCTCTGCCGTCGCGACGTGGTCGCCGGTGATCATGATCGTCCGCAGCCCGGCCTCGCGAGCCTTGGCAATCGCGCCGGCCACCTCGGGACGCGGCGGATCCTGCATCCCGAGAAGTCCGAGGAGCACCAACTCGCTTTCGAGCGCCTCGGGCGTCACGGAGGTGGGTTCGTCCGAGAATGGCCGATACGCCACGGCAAGCACCCGGAGTCCCTGCGATGCCATAGCGTCGTTCGCCTTCTGCGCTTCCGACCGTCCCGCAGCGTCGAGCGCCGCCGAGCCCTCGGCCCCCTCGATTCGAGTGCATAGGCCGAGGACGACGTCAGGCGCGCCCTTGACGAGCGCAAGACAGCAAGCGCCTGGCACACGGATCCGCGCTCCCCCAACAGCGTGCAGCGTCGACATTCGCTTGCGATCGGAGTCGAAGGGAAGCTCCGACAGGCGCGGGCAGCCGTCCACGGTGTCTCGACCCATGCCCGCCTTCGCCGCGGCGACGACCAGCGCCCCTTCGGTCGGATCGCCGACAACGCGGTGTCCTGCGCCATCCTGGCGCAGCTCGGCGTCGTTGCAGAGGAGGCCGGCCCACAACGCCCGCTCGAGAACGGGGTGATCGCCGACTTGTGCCGCAGCGCCGTTCCGCGTGAATTCGCCCGTCGGGTCGTATCCCCGGCCCGTGACGCCGTAGGCCTGCCGCCCGGCCCACACCGCGGTCACTGTCATCTGGTTCTGAGTCAGCGTGCCCGTCTTGTCGGTGCAGATGACCGTCGCCGACCCAAGCGTCTCGACGGACGGCAGCCGCCGCACGAGGACGTGCCGCTTCAGCATCTCGCGCGTCCCAAGCGCCAGGCACATCGTCACGATGGCCGGGAGTCCCTCGGGAACGGCCGCCACGGCCAAGCTCACGGCGACCATGAAGAAGCGCACGAGATCCCCGGCGCCCGTGGCGAGGTAGGCCCGCAGGCCATCCTTCCAGAGGATGGGCAGGTTCGGATCGCGGGCGATTTCGAGGGCGAACACCACGCCGCACACGATAAGGATGACCGTCCCGAGAATCTTCCCGAACTCCTCGAGCTTGCGCTGCAGCGGCGTCTCCTGCTGCGCCTCCTCGATCATCTCGGCGATCTCGCCCAGTTGGGTGTCTGTACCCGTGCCGACGACGAGGCCGCGGCCGCGGCCATAGACAACCGTTGTGCCGAGGAACGCACAGTTGGTGCGATCGGCCAATCCAGTCTCCTGCGCCAGCGCCACGTTGGCTTTCTTCTCGACCGGCGCGGACTCTCCGGTCAGCGAGGACTCGTCCACGCGAAGCTGCGGCGCATCGAGAAGCCGCAGGTCGGCCGGGATCATCGTCCCGGCTTCGAGGACGACGATGTCGCCAGGCACGAGGTCGCGGGCACGCACGGTCACGCGCTGTCCGTCACGGAGGGCTTGCGCTTCGGGCGCCGCCATCTTCTTGAGGCTCTGAAGCGCCTTCTCCGCCCGGCTGTCCTGCAGTGCCCCGATGAACGAGTTCAGGGCGATGATCGCCGCGATGACGAGAGAATCCAGCCACCCGAGAGGCTCGGGCTCGATGAAGTAGACGAGGAGCGACACCGCGGCCGCGAAGATCAGGATGAGGACGACGAATCCCTTGAGCTGCCCGACCAGGCGCTTCCAGAACGGCGCCATGGCCTCCTCGGGAAGCGCATTGGGTCCGTACGTTCTTAGGCGGACGGCCGCCTCCGCGCTCGTCAGCCCGGCGGCTGGATCCGTTCCGAGCGCCTGGGCGGCGTCGCTCGCGCCCACGGCATGCCACGCCTTCTTCAACTGGCTACCCGTCATGCCGTTCCTCCGCGTCGTCCTCGACAAGGAACCCCGCCTGAGCGGCGGAGTCCTTCACCAATGGCTCTTCTCCTTGTCCACCCGCCGCAGAGAGAGACGCCGAAGCGTCACCTCGCGCCCCCGAGCCGCGCTACCTGCTAGGGCGCCGTCAGGGCGATTTCGCCTGCCGCCCGCCGACTGTGACGCTCCGAGAAGTCGTCGCTCGTGGCCTGATACGCCACGATGATCTTGTAGGTCTGCCCAACCGCGAGCGGACGGTCCGCCGAGTCCCCCGAGTTGAGGGGAATGGCGAACTCCAGGATCGTCTTGCCGTCGACCTCGCGGCCGGCTGCGGCGAGAAGGTTGTCCTGTCCGCCGACGCTCGTGTCGGGGCCGTGGCTGAAGAGCCCCGTGCCCACGTCGTCACGAGCGACGACAGCGCCGTTCACGACGGCGCCAAGGATCATGTTCGCCTTGTCCATCATCACCTGCGGGTCCAGGCCGATCGCCACCCAGCCGGTTCCCGGGCTGACGAGTCCTATGCGGAGGGCGTTCTTGTCGGTCGACCAGTTCACTTCAACTCCGACGACATCGACCTTCCCCGAGTACTCCCCAGGCTTGATCGTGCCATCAACCGACGGTAGGGTGGTTGACGTTCGCACGACGGGAGCGCTGCCCGTCGCGGGCGCCGCCGTCGGCCCCGGCAGGAGCAGGAACACGGCCGCGCCGACAGCCGCCAACAGCCCTAAGAGAATGAGAAGCGTCTTGTCCATCGCTGTACCCTCCTCGTTGTCGCACTCTCGAAACGATCGGCCTTACTCTACTCGCCTCGACCTCTCGTCACCAGGCGACGAAGGGGGGGGACTAGGGGATGCCGGCAAGCTCGAGCTCGCCGGGGCAGCGGTCGAGCATCTGCGGGTTCTGCGTGACTCCTCCGGTCATCGCGAGGATCTGCACTCGAGGCCCGACGTAGGCGGCGCACTCTTCGGCCGACGTCATGCCATCGCGATCCCCGGCCGCATCGGCGCGTCCGTCGAGAGCCTCAAGCAGCGCGTAGGCAAAGAGACCGTGCCCAAGGCTGCCGAATTCCCACGAAGGTTCATCGAAGCGGGACGCCGAGAGCGCGACGAGGGATTTCGCAAGCCCATCCAGGTCCTGCGGCCGCAGCGCAGGAATCTGGGCCAGATCCTCGAGGAAGCCGTCGGCCGCGCCCATCCCCGAGCCCCTTGCGCCGAGCGTGTTCAGCTGCCCGCCCGAGTAGCACGCGTCCATCATGATCGCGATGCGCCGCATCGGGAGGCTCTCGAGTAGGAGCGCGAAGGTATCGTCTAGGAGATTCACGTCGTAGAAACAGAGGACCTCGTCGTAGCCGTCGGCCTCGTCGCCGTTCGTGTCCTCCACGCGGTTCCCGTGCCCCGAGAAGAAGATGAATAGGACGTCGTCCTCGCTCCCCCCCTGCAGCGCGTCGAGAAATCTCGTGAAATTGGCTCTCGTCGCCTCGGAGTTGAGCAGGAGCACCATGTTGTCTGGTTCCCATCCGGGCAGCGAGACCAGCCTTTGGGCCACGGACTCGGCATCGTCGTCCGTGTAGTCGAGCTGCGATATGCGCGCGTAGGCCGCGATGCCGATGATGATCGCGTGGTTCGTGCCCGCGCGAGCCACGATCTCGGCCGTGGCCGTGCTTGTCGTCTGCCGCCGATCCTCGACGGTGAGCTCGACCGTGTACGTCCCAGGCTGCGTGTAGGTGTGCGTCGCGTACATCCCGCTCCCCGACGTTTCGTCCCCGAATGCCCACCGGTACGACGTCACCAGGCCGTCCGGGTCGTAGGAGTCACTCGCATCGAACGTCACGAAGAGCGGTGTGCTTCCCTCGGACGGAGTCGCCGTGAAGACGGCTACCGGAGGGTCGTTCGGAAGGAGAAAGCACCCCGACAGAAGAACGAGCGCCCCGCACAGCACGACCGCGGGGACACGACGCAACACCCTCTGCTTCATCCTGGTCACTCCTCCGATCACGATCGACGTACGGAAGCATCCTAGCATCGCCGCCCTCCGGGCGCCACCCGTTGGACGCCGTAGCCTCTTGGCTTATCCGTGGTTGATTCCTTTGTGTCTGTGTCTCCATCGTATCGCATGCATGCTATCTTCCGATGACCTTGTCTAGTATTTGGCCGTTCCATGTGGCTACTATGGATTCGTGCCAAGCCGACCCGTCAAGATCCGTACGCTGTTGGCCGCCCTGTGGATCGCTGGGTCCTGTCTGCTTGTTGTTGCGTCAGGACCGATCGATCCGCCCGTGGTGCGCATCGTCTTCATCAATGTCGGCCAGGGCGACGCGATCCTCATCGACTCAGGGTCAGAAGAGATCCTCATTGACGGAGGACCGAACGGCGACTGGGTGTCGCAACTCGACAAGTACGTCCAGGGTCCACTGGAGGTTATGGTCGTCACCCACCCGGATGCTGATCACATCCGCGGGCTTGACGAGGTTCTCGACGCGTTCAGAGTGCTCGCGGTAGTGACAAATGGAGCGGAGTCCGGAACGCACGCGTACGAGCGCTTCGCCTCGGCCGTGAACGCCAAAGGGCTTGTACCGACGATTGCGCGACGCGGCGGCACGATCGCTGTCGGGGGATTGTCCATGAACGTTCTTGGACCCGCTCGGCTGACGGGAGATACTGACCATACGGACGTGGACTCGCTCGTCCTCTCGCTCAAGGTGGGCGCGACGAGCTTCCTGTTCACCGGGGACATCGACAAGGCAGCGGTGAAGGAACTCGTCGACAGCGGCTGCCTCGGCCCAGTCGACGTTCTCAAGGTGGCGAGTCATGGCTCGACGGAAGGAACAAGCGATGCGTTCCTCGACGCTACGACCCCGACGTGGGCCATCTACTCCGCCCGGCCGGGTAACCGCTACCATCCCGCGCCAGCGACGCTCGCCCTCCTTCGCGAGCACTGCGCCGAGCCTCTCGGAACTGACAGACTGGGCACCATTGTCTTCGCTGAGGATGAGAGAACCGGTACGCTGCTCCCTGAGTGGGGAGATGCCCTCGACGACCGCTAGCCGGAAGCTGGCAGGCGGCCGGGGTCTGGTCTCTGAGGCGAGGAGAGACAGTGTAACACGCAAGGCTCAAGGCGCTAAGCGCCCGTCAGACGCCCGCGTCGGCGAGGATCTTCAGGATCGCCGCGATCCTTGACGGACTCGCGGAACGGAACACCACGCGCCGCTCGCCCGGCCACAAGAGAGTCACCGTCTGAGTGAGCCCCATCGTCCACCACCAGTCGGCGCGGACCACAATGCGGACGTCGGCAAGCCGCGCGACGACCCGCCCCGCGGGGTCCTTGAGCGCGCTGTCGCTCAGGTCCACGACCAACGGCCCGTCCGCCTCTCTCTCGCAGCGGTCACGCTCCTCCTGTTGACGGCTCTCTAGTGACATGCTGTACATTCATCCTCTCATACCTCATCGCCGCCGGGCAGCGGTGAGGCGTTCGCCGAAGGAGGCATCGATGGTCGCGATGAACAGAGCCGCGCAGCTCGCGGAAGGTGGGACAGTCGGGACAGGGTGGCTGCCGCCTTGGCCCGACCTGCGGGACTACACGACGGACAAGCCGGAGATCGCCGCGATGGTTGAGAACCTCGGTCTGGCCAAGCGCGTCGCGTCTCCGCCGAAGGCCCCGCCCCGCATGGACTTGCGCGAATGGTGTTCGCCGGTGGAGAACCAGAAGAACCTCGGCTCCTGCACGGCGCACGCGGCGGTCGGCATCGTCGAGTACTTCCAACGCCGCGCGTTCGGCAAGCACGTCGAGGGTTCACGCCTCTACGTCTACAAGACGACGAGGAATCTCATGCGAACGCAGGGAGACACCGGCGCGTGGCTGCGAAACACGATGGGTGCGCTCGTTCTCTGCGGCGTCCCGGACGAGGCATACTGGCCGTACACGGACGCCGACCCGGACTTCGATCGGGAGCCGGACAGCTTCGTCTACGCCGTAGCCGACAACTGCAAAGCTCTGCGCTACTTCTGCCACGATCCGGCCAGCGCTGACATCCCCGCGGCCACCGTCCTCGCCGAGGTGAAGAAGCATCTTGCCGCCGGTGTCCCCTCCATGTTCGGTTTCTGGGGCTTCCCTTCGTTCGCCGCCTGCGACGTCAAGGGCGGGATCCCGTATCCGTGTCCTGGGGAGAAGGCCGAGTGGGGCCACGCCGTCGTCGCGGCGGGTTACGACGACGCAAAGGGAATCAAGAACACGACATCCGGCAAGACGACCACCGGCGCACTGCTCATCCGCAACTCGTGGGGAAGGGGGTGGGGAGACAAGGGATACGGCTGGCTGCCCTATGACTACGTCGCCAATCGACTCGCCTGCGATTTCTGGTCCCTGCTCTCCATGGAGTGGGTCGACACAAAGCAGTTCGGCATCTAGCCACGCACCGTTGGCGCAGTGTGTGGACGCGACGCCGATTTGACTGCGCGGGTAGCGGCCATTCCCTAGAGACATGGACAACGACCGCCGATGGTTAGTACACTGGGGCAACCGCGACGTTCGTGGCGCTCTCGATGAGCGACACGGGCTGCGGGGAGTTGGCTGGGGGATCGGGGCTTTACCGTTCCCGTGAGCCCCCGAGGTATCCGGTTTTGGGGCGTTCCCGGCGTAACGCCGGAAGCTCCACAAGAGAAAGGGAGTCACTATGCTGCGACGTGTAAGCCTTCTAGTGTGCATCTTCGGACTCATGGCGCTCGTCGTCGCCTGCTCG
>Ga0247841_10007880_pt1 | contig 15603 bp, 9 predicted proteins | sample LaCruzMarch2015__2_FD_192410 | JGI IMG/M metagenome (GOLD analysis project Ga0247841, IMG submission 192410) | Freshwater microbial communities from meromictic Lake La Cruz, Castile-La Mancha, Spain - LaCruzMarch2015_18m | ecosystem: Environmental > Aquatic > Freshwater > Lake | place: Spain...
TTTTTTTGTGTAATCATCGGCTTTGTCGTAAACATTGTTTTGTATCGAAAGGTCCTGCGCTAATAGTATCACCGGAGCTATAAAGAGAATAAAACATGCAATTAATTTTTTCATAGCGTTTTTTTATATAAGTTAACTGTATATATTTAAAATTAAAATGATAAAGAATAAAGTTGCAAATTTGATAAAAATAATTTATAATTACTAAACATTTGATTATGGTCACAAATCCGGATTTAGAGAAGCTTAAACTTGATAAAAATTCAAATTTAGCATATAAGATATTCAGGGATATACTGGATGCAAGATGTCCTGACCAATCTACGCTCGACAGGTTATACGGAGCAGGAAAAGCGGGCATTATAAGAAGAATTATCAAAGAAATTCTTGCCGGTAATCCCGACGGGAAACGGATTATCAGACCGAGCAATCCGTCTGCGCCGGATAATATCGCAAAAGCACGGCTTGCAATAGATAAAAATAAGTCCTATCAGGAAATACATTCTGCGATACTTTTAAATAAAATTCCGGAAGAGAAATATTTGCGTGAATTTTACGGGAATTATGCGGGGGAAGTTCTAAGGATTATTTCACTTTATACACAGCTGAACCTGAGACGCAAATGCGAACTTAATGCCGCCGCGCATTTAAACCGTGTTGGCGCAGTTGTTTATCAGCTGAAATTGAACGACGAAAATTCTTTCCGGTACAGCACAATAGCCGTTATGCATGATTCTATAGAAGATTTGCTTACTCTTTCGACTAATATCAGCGGTTCGGGATTGGATTATTCGAAATATCAGGATTTTGTAGATAATATTATTCCCGCTGAGCTTCAAATCCCGGTTAAAATACTCACGAATCATTATAACCTTTTCTTTAAATATATTTACGAAAAACTGGAAAATGAAGGCAAGGCTTTGAATAAAAAATATATGCTTGAAGAGCTTGAATTGCTGAACAGACAGGATATAGGCGAGCTTAGAGGATATACAATAAAGATGTTTAATTTAATAAGTGACTATAAAACTGAAAGCAATATATCTGAAGCAGTCAGATGGGAATGCTATCAGCGCCTTTATCTTGATGGTATTGCCGAGGAGACTAAAAATAACAACGATTTCAGAATTTATGAGGTGAAAGGTGTTGACCTTTCGGATAACGCTCACGGAAAGGGGGCGCTTTCCGCAGACGCGAAAATCAGAAATATTAACAAAAATCTGATGTGGGGCATAAAAGGTTACGGTATGCAATCCGATTGGAAGCCGTTTAACAATTTTATAGAAGAAATTATACAGGATTCACAACTCTCGGCGGAGCATATGATACTTAGTGATATACTCCAGTTGTATTCTCCTATGGATTTTATGGTTTCCGCACTGTTAAAGATAAAAAAATTAGAATCGGTTTTTTATATATAGAAAAAGCCCGTCAGCGATGCAGGGGCGGGCTTTTTTTTATGATGAACCCGGGAAAATTATTTTATCAGCGTCATTCTCTTTATATCAGTGAAATTACCCGCTTCAAGTTTATAGAAATATACTCCGGATGAAAGACCGTCTCCTCTGAATTCAACCGTGTAATTACCCGATTGCTGTGCCGTGTTAACAAGTTCATTTACTTTATTTCCGAGTAAATCATATACCGTAAGTTTTACTTCGGATGATTTCGGCAGTGAATAATTAATTTTTGTCACAGGGTTGAACGGATTAGGGAAATTTTGTTTCAGATTGTAATTTACCGGAATTGACGGGTCGGTAATTCCCGAAGGAGATTTAATTACTAATTTCTTATTCGGAGTCCAGTTCCACATACCTGAGTAATTTACATCTATTGTTGCATAAAGCGTATCAAAGCCCGGCGTTGCAGGAGCGGTATAATCGAATTGAATTGTGATCGAATTAGTGAAGTTTATTTTTGCGCTTTGAACTAATTCATTGCTCAACATTTTCAGATAAGCAGAGCCGCCGCCTATTGCTAATGTCCCGAACTGAGCCGCAATATCTAAACCGCCTTTCCAACTGCCCGAGCGGTTCAAAGTTATGGAAAAAGCAACTGTTTGTCCCGCATTTACAGTATCAGGACCGGTAATTGTGCCAGTTAAAGACGTTCCGAAGGAATGACAAGACCCGCATCCGGCAGTTGTGGTTTTTAACGTACATCCGGCTCTGCCTCCCGGGTATGAGTAAGAAATTTGGAAAGAAAGAGCGATAATAAAGACGATTGTCAGAAATTTAAAGATGTTTAATTTCATATAATAATTTTTAAATGTTTTGAATAAATAAACTATACACTGCAATAATCGTGCCAATAAATTAACAGTAAAATTCTTCATTTTAGTTAATGTAGAATAAATGTTTGTAGAATTTTGGGACACGTCGTGTGGAAAGAATACGCAACGAACTAATACCAATTTTTTCATTCAAATCTTTGTTATTTTTAAGCTATTTTAAAGTAAAGTAAACGCCATACATCCGGAATAATTATATGAAATTACTTACAAAACTTTTTCTTTATTCAGCAGCCTTTTTAGTTGTTTCTTCAATTGTATTTAAATGGCAGTTTGAGAGACAGAAACAGATAGTTGATTTATATGTTACTCGTATGCTTGAGCAGAAAGAAATTCTCTATAACACTGTGGTTGACCTTAAAGGTGATCCGTACAGAAAAGTTCTTGCAGAGAATACACTCTGGGATGATATGATAAAGTTTCTTTCCTCAAGGGATGAGAAATGGGCGCAGGAAAATATTAATACGATGCTTGATGTGCATAAGGCAAACGGTGTATGGATTTATAATGACAAAAACAAACTTGTCTATTCGAAGACAACAATCCCCGATAAAAATTTTATAAAACTGCCGATACCCGATGATATTCTCGATGATTTATTTATTGAAACAAAATTCCCGCATTTTTTCCTGAGTACGGGCAGTGAACTTATAGAAATCTGGGGATCTACTATACACCCTACGAATGATTTTGAGCGTAAAACCCCTGTAAAAGGGTTTTTTCTTGCCGGAAAAACATGGGATATGGAATACAGGAATGCTATTGAGGAACTTGTTGACTGTTCGGTATTTGTTGTTCCTCATACAGGGTTCGATTCGCTTAAAGCAAGACCCGATACGAGGACGTTTAGCAAGCATATAATAAGACCGTGGGATAAAAAAGAAATTGGAAGTATCATTGTATCAAAAAATATTGATGAGCTTCAGGATATGGATAAGCTCGCAGAAAGAAATTTTTATTTTATTCTGTCGTTCTTTATAATATTCACGTTTGTTACGGCGTTTATTTCGTGGGAATGGATATTTTTACCGTTAAGGAGGATTTCTGATTCTTTAATTAAACAGGATAACTCGGGTATTGAAAAATATACGAACTCCAAGACAATTTTCGGAAATCTCTCGCGATTGATATCCGAATTTTTCATTCAGAAGCGTAAATTAGAGATGAGCGAAAAGAAATTCAAAGATATGTTTGAAAACCATAGCGCGATTATGCTTTTGCTCAACCCTGAAACAGGAAATATCGTTGATGCTAATTTTGCTGCGGCAGAGTATTACGGGTACAGCGTTGAAAAAATGAAAACAATGAATATTAAGGATATTAACACCTTGACGGAAGAAGAATTAACAGAAGAACTTAAAAGGTCGCGTTTTTATAATGAAAATTATTTTATTTATCAGCATAAACTCGGCGGCGGCTCTGTGAGGGATGTTGAAGTTTACAGTAAACCTATAAGCATTGACGGACAAACTTTGCTTTTTGCAGTGGTTCACGACATCACTGAAAGAAAAAAAACTCAGGCAGAGCTTGTTAAAGCAAAAGAAACTGCTGAAGCCGCAAGTAAGGTAAAATCAGAGTTTCTCTCAAATATGAGCCATGAAATAAGAACACCGCTGAACGTAATAATCGGCATTTCTGATATTCTGCTTCAGGAAAAACATAATTCCGTAACGTATGAAAACCTCAAAGCCGTAAAATTTTCCGCTGATAATTTGCTCGTTATTGTCAATGATATACTGGATTTTTCGAAGATAGAGGCAGGAAAGATTTCAATTGAAAGTATTGAATTCGGACTGAAAAAATTAATCGGAGAGATTAAACGCACTTTTACGGGAAAAGCAAATAAAAAGAAACTGGAATTTATTATTCAGGCAGATGAAAATATTCACGATGTGGTTTTCGGAGATCCTGTAAGGCTGAACCAGGTTCTCGGAAATCTTATTGATAACGCTTTGAAGTTTACTCTCGAAGGAAAAGTTGAACTTACGGTTGAACTGGTAGAAGATAAAGAGAAAGAATCACTTGTGAAATTCAGCGTAAAAGATACAGGAATCGGTATTGAAAAGAATAAACTGGAAAAAATATTCGAAAGTTTCACGCAGGCATATACGGATACTACAAGAAAATTCGGAGGAACGGGTCTTGGACTTGCAATATCCAGGAAATTAGTGGATTTGCAGGGAGGAAAACTCGAAGTTGAAAGCCGGTCAGGAAAGGGTTCTGTGTTTTTCTTTTCTATTTGGTTCAGAAAATCATCGAAGAAAATAATTGAGGACTTTGCCCGCGAGGAAAATTTAATTGATTTATCGGGTGTAAGAATGCTCGTCGTTGAGGATAATATAATGAACCAGTTTTTCATAGTACAGCTTCTGAAAAAATGGTCTGTTGATTTTGACGTAGCTGTTAACGGCAGAGAAGCAATTGAAATAATGGAAAAAAAGGAATATGATATTGTATTCCTCGACCTTCAGATGCCCGTTATGAACGGCTTCCAGGCGGCGGAAATAATCCGTGACAGGAATTCCGGTGTTTTAAATCACGACGTGCCGCTGATAGCACTTACGGCTGACATTTCAGAAGACACAAAGAAAGAAGTTACGGAAAAAGGAATGGATGACGTCATAATAAAGCCGTTTGAGCAAAAAGAAATGCTCGCGAAAATTTATAAGTATTCCCGAAAAACCTCGTCCTGAAGCTATTTCAGGATTTGATCTACTGATTGTCGAAAGTCAGGTTAAGCATAAAGTTATTTCCTGCCAGGTTGTTGTTAAGACGCCAGGCGAGATTTATACGAAAGAGCTCGAGTATTCTGCCTATACCAAAACCTGCTTCAACAAAATATCCGTCTGTTGATTTAAAATTTTTGTATGCGGAAAAATCATAAACATCCGCTGAAATTTCGCTTCGCCCTGCATTGAATATTCCGATTAATCTGAAGTTCCTGATTATCGGAATGTTTCCTATAAGGAATTTCCCGAAATCATTTTCAAAGTTGATGAAATAGATTTTATTCCCGAGGTATTCGCCGTATTTCATCGTATTAAAAGCGAGTCCTTCGGCAGTTCCCAGGTTAGTTACGTTAAATGATGCGAGATTCTGGAATGGTACCGAGCCGTTGAGAAAGACAGCGCCAAGGCGGTATTTAATGTTTATGTAATTATTGATTCTTTGATGTCCGAATATATTAACATAGAATTTCCGGTTTTCCAGAGTACTTCCAAGGCTTTTGCCGGAATAATCGAAGCCGACTGTAAGTGAGGGAAACTGTGTAACGGGAAACCTGCTGATATCACCGTCACCCCAGTCTATGGCTTTGTAATCGTTCGGGTCGAGCCTGAGGTCAGCGCCTATACTGCGCCTGAATGTTTCATTTATCGGCGGATTTTGCCTGTATGTATTGTCTTTGTAAAAGAAACTATAGTCAGTAGTGTTATATGCGACTGTCTGATTTTCATTTGTATAATTTAATCCGATTCGTATCTGCGGGATTATAGTCTTTGCTATGCGCAGGTTTAATCCGCTCGAATAATAATAATAAAATAATTCTTCTTTGTAAAATAATGTGTTGATTGTGTTTTGAAATACGGCGCCCCATGTATCTGACATGAAAGGCATTACAGGTTTCTTAAACAGCGATGCCCTGATAAGGAGACTCCGGTCATACAAAAGCCGGGCGGACCCGGATACGTCGAAACGGCTTTTTTTATCTGAAAAACCGTATCCCAAAAAACTTGAAGCCGTAATTCTGTTGAGGTTATTTGAATAATTTAAGTTAAACCGCAGATCACTGCCTGCTATATTGCTGAATCTGTACATCTCAAAGAAATTTGTGCTGAAATATTTCCCGTAATTAACGCCCCATGGAGTAATTGAAATTCTGCCCGAGCGTTTAATAGCAGATACTTCTATATTTTTGTATGCACGTTTTTCTTCATCGGTGTTCTTTATTAACTGATTATCCCGCCAGTAAATGGAGTCTTTTTTCGCGTCCGGCAGTACTTTCACTATAAATTCATCGAATATGCCCGGAGGGGCTTTTTCGTTCAGATTGTAATTGGATACAATACTGAATACTTCTCCCCTGAATTTAATAAAGCCGGCAAAACTTCCGTCTGCATATATCTGTATATCAGTCGGCATCCAGAAAATTTCTTTTTTCTTATCGGGAAAATTTGTGAACCGCTGTTTAAAACTCAGTTTGTCGATACCGCGTATCACTTCAGACCCGTTCGTTTCAAGATCAATTTTCAGCAGAGCGTAAAGGCTGTCGAGTATGTAAATATTTCCCAAAAACAACGGGCGCTGGTTGGAAGTATTAATTACTTTAATTTTAAATACGGTGATTGAATCTATCATGGAAGTGCCCGTCAGTTTATATTCATAATTATCAAAGGCGTCGTCGCCGAGCGGTCCGGGAATTTTTATCTGTCCGAGGTCTATTTTCTCGTCATAGAAATTGACTATCAGAGGAATAGCAAAGCCGCGCGATATATTTGCGGTTTCACGTTTCGAAATCACGATTTGCTTTTCTAAATCGGGCTGTTTGAAATATCCCTTGGTCTCGGATTCAAGAATACCGAATATTGGATTTTCCCCCTTGGAGAGTGTGTCCTTTGGTTTTCCCTTCTCCTCGTTGAAAGGATTTACGTTGGAGCGTATTACAAATTTCGAGAAAGCATCGTAGTTGTATTCTCTGAGTTTTAGTTTGAATTCTTTCTTATATTTAATTGCCTTTCTGATAATATCGTAAGCGGGATCCTCGCCTTCAACTTCAATAACATCGGTAGTAAATTCATTAGGGCGCAGATACAGCTCTCTTGAAACATCGGTATCTTCAACAAGAAAATTTGCCGTGTCGGTGTGGAAACCTATATACGATGTTAATAAAGTGTAATATCCTTTTTTTACTTTAATGATGAATCTGCCGTCTTCGTCAGAGGTTGTTCCGTAAGTGCTGTCAGCGATTTTTATCGTCGCAAAACTGAGCGGCTTATAAGTCTTAATATCGAAAACTCTTCCCGTGATTTTATGGTTTTGTGAATAAGCGGAAGAAGAAAAAATCAGACTAATCAGCAGTAAGTAGTATATTTTTGACGGCTTTTTGTACAGTATATTCATATTTTATAGTTTTTTTATTACTACGAGTTTTTTACCTTCAATGTTATATTTATTATCGAAATTAAAATCAATAATCCGCATTTTGTGCCCTTTCATCAGCCTTATTAAACCCGCGATTTCTTCTTCCAGTCCTCCGCCTTTTATGCAGATTATTTCACCTCCGGGGTTAATAAAATTCTTGCTCCAGAGGAAAAGCTTATCCAGAGGGGCAACTGATTTCGAAATAACAATATCATACTTTCCTTTGTGCTCCTGTTTTAAAGAGAGTTCCTCGGCTCTGCTGTTGATGGCGGCTGTGTTTTGCAAATTCATATTTTTTATTATGTCATCCAGTACCATCGTTTTTTTCCCGACGGAATCAATCAGATTCAGCGTCAGATCGGGATAAAGTATCTTAAGCGGAATGCCCGGAAAGCCGCCGCCTGTCCCGATGTCCGCAATATGCGCGCCTGTATTGATTTTATATTCTTTCAGAAAGAAAATTGAGTTTAGTATGAGGTCTTCAATTGTGCGGAGGTCCCTTGAAATCAGGTTAATTTTCTTATTCCAAGTAAGAAGAAGTTCTTCATAACGACTGAACGTATGCAGGAACGCCGCGGGGTCTGTACTTAGCTCGTATTTCAGAAAATCAGAAAGAAGTTTCATATTTAAAAATAGCCTTTGTAAAATAATTTACAAAGGCTATATATTTTCTTTAAAAAATTAAATAAATAACGGAGCGAGAACCAGTGTTACGGTTGAAAGCAGTTTTATAAGAACGTGCAGAGAAGGTCCTGCCGTATCCTTGAAAGGATCGCCGACTGTATCTCCGACAACGCTTGCTTTGTGCTTTTCCGAGCCCTTGCCCATATTATTTGCAAGGTCAACAGGTTCAAGTTCAATAAATTTCTTTGCATTATCCCAGGCACCGCCTGAATTATTGAGGTAGAGAGCCGTTATAACGCCGACTATTGTTCCTACAAGAAGCATTGCGGCAACTACTTCGGCGCCTGAAGCATTAGAATAACCTGATTTATAAAGGAATTTGAATATCACACCAATAAGTACCGGCATTGTAACCACAAGAAGACCGGGTTTCACCATTTGCCTGAGAGCCGAGCGTGTTACGATATCAACTGCCTGAGCATAATCAGGTTTTTCGGTTCCGAGAAGAATTCCCGGTTTTGCTTTAAACTGGTCTCTGACGTTCTGTATAATAGCCTGAGCGGCAACACCAACGGCTTTTATTGCCCATGAAGAAAACAGAAAAACCATCATTGCGCCCATAAGCGCTCCGATAAACACTGCCGGTTTTGTTATATCAACCTGTGCGAGATTTCCGCCGTATTCTTTTATTTCGACTATGAATGCCTGATAAAGAAGGAATGCCGCGAGAGCCGCCGAACCGACTGCATAACCCTTTGTTAAAGCTTTTGTAGTATTGCCTACAGCATCCAGTCTGTCGGTTTTTCTTCTGATTTCTTCCGGTTGCTGAGACATCTCGACTATTCCGCCTGCATTATCCGTAATTGGTCCGAAAGTATCCATTGCCAGAACGTATGCCGCGGGACCGAGCATACCCATCGTTGCGACAGCCGTGCCGAAAAATCCTGCGTCTTTGAGTCCTGTCATATTTCCGAGAGTGTAAGAAACGAAAATTGCTATTGCAATTACTATTGATGGAATCGCAACGCATTCGAATCCGACGGCAGTACCGGAGATAATAGTTGTTGCAGGACCTGTTTTACATGATTCCGCGATTGATTTTACCGGCGCGTATTTATATTCAGTGTAATATTGTGTTATCCATAAAAATAACACCGATGTAATTATACCGATGATACCGCATATAAAGAAATGCCACCACGCATCAGGCGCTGTTACGGATACGGCTCCCGTGCCGAATATCCAGTAAGACGCGGCGCCGAATCCGGCCATTGCAAGTGCGGATGTCATGTAGTAACCGCGGTTTAGAGCGTTCATCGGATCTTCGGTTTCTTTTGCTTTAACGAACATCACTCCGATAATCGAAGCAATGAGCCCGAAAGCGCGGGCGAGCAGCGGGAATAAAATTACAAGTAAAAGAATTTCCGGATTTGAGCCGAATGCCGCTTCATTCGTTTTATAGAGCATAGCCGCAAGTATCATTGCGCCGATATTTTCGGCGGCAGTTGATTCGAACAGGTCGGCGCCGCGTCCCGCGCAATCACCTACGTTATCTCCTACAAGGTCTGCAATTACGGCTGGGTTCCGTGGGTCATCTTCCGGAATACCCGCTTCAACTTTACCGACGAGGTCTGCGCCTACGTCAGCCGCTTTAGTGTAAATTCCCCCTCCGAGCTGAGCGAACAGGGCTACGAAACTTGCTCCGAAACCGTATCCCGCTATGAAGAACGGAATTTTATCAACCGGATGATCGCTGAAAGTTTTCACTGCGAAAAAAAGGATAACAACTCCGAGCAGTGACATTGCAACTATGAATAATCCCGAAACTGCGCCCGCTCTTAAAGCTGTCTGTAAAGCGCCGTTCATTGATTTCATAGCTTCGGAGGCTGTTCTGATGTTTGCTCTTATCGAAATCCACATTCCTATGTAGCCGGAAGCTACCGAACTTAACGCTCCGAGTATAAATGATATCGAAGCCCACATAGCAAGTTCGGGTTTCTGTACCATGTACAACAGATATACAAGTGCAGTGGTAGCTACGGCGAGATACAAAATGGTTTTATTTTGCCTTCTCAGAAAAGCCTGTGCCCCTTCTTTGATAGCATTGGATATCTCCTGCATCTTCAATGTTCCCGTGTCTCTCCTCATTACATCCTTAATAAGGTATAATGCGAACAGCAGTGCAAAAATGCTTATTCCGAAGATTAGAATTAGTGCCATAAATTTAGCTTATTTTAATTAATAAAAAGAATATTCAGACTTAATTTCAAATAACCAATAATTTAGGAATATGGTTTCAATTTAACGATTGTAAATGTAAGTAATTAATTTGATTTCTAAAAGTTAATAAGAGGCTGAGATTAAAAAATTCGTAACTGCTCACCACAAAGGCACAGAGAGGCGGAAATATAAAAATTCTTTATTCTTTTATTAAAAAATTCTTATTGAAGTTATTCATTGTCGTTCGGAAATCATTTACCAGGAAGCTCTGCAGGCATTCCGAATAATGGGGAAGCATAGTTTTGATTTGTTCGAATTCGGTTACAGAAAAATCTTTCAGTACGAAATCAATAAACTCGTCTTTTCTGAGAGAAATATCAGTTCCGGTTCCCGCCCTCATTCTTTTGAAATTCATTGATTGCAGATGGTAAATAACGCTTGAAACACCGTTATGTCCGCCGTCTGTTCCTTTTTCGCGGAGGCGAATCGTGCCTAACGGAATGTTAAAATCGTCGTAAACAATAAGCAAATCTTCAATCTCAATTTGGTTTTGCTCCATGAAATCAAGGACAGCAATTCCGCTGTTATTCATATATGTGGTCGGCTTAAGAATACAAAATTCATTATCGGGTGATTTGCCGCCGCGCGCGAAATAATACTCTCCTTTACCGGGTTTAAATTCCAGAGAATTCTTTGCGGCAAAATAATCCGCAATAATAAATCCTGTATTATGACGGTTATTGCTGTATTTTGCACCCGGATTTCCCAATCCGGCTATGAGTTTCATAACGAATTATATATATAAAAAAACCCTTTAATTTCATAAGAAATTAAAGGGTCATAAAAATTCAATATTAAGTTATTTCTCTTCTTCGTCTTTTTTGCCTTTAGAAATGACTTCAGGTTCAGCGGGCGCTTCTTCGGTCACTGCTGTTTCTGGCGCAACCGCTTCTACAGCCGGAGGAACAACCGATACTATTGCCGCGCTTTCATCCTGAAGGAAAGTCACTCCTTCGGATTTAATATCGCTGATTTTAACGGAATCACCGATTGAAAGATTGGTAATATCAATTTCAAAATGTGTCGGAATATTCTGAGGCAGACATTCGATTTCGAGTTTATGCAGACTGTGCTGTAATAAACCGCCTTCGCGAACTCCTGCTGCTGCGCCTTTCAGGACTACCGAAACAACCAGTGTAATCTTCTCGCCTTCTTTCAGACCTATAAGATCAAAATGAATCAAATTGCCTGTAATTGGGTCAAACTGAACAGCTTTAAGCACACAGCTTATAGGTTTTTCTTCACCGTCAATCTGAAGACTTATTATATGTGATTCCGATGTAAATACAACAGGACGGAGAGCGAGTTCTGTCGCTTTTATGGCGATATTCTCACCGCCGTGTATATAATATATTCCGGGTACAACACCCGATTTCCTTAAAGTTCTTGAAATCGATCTTTTGAACTCGGTTCTTTTCTCAGCTTTTAATATCGTTTCTGACATGACTATCGTTGATTTATATAAACACTAAAATAACGTTTATTTTATTATTTATCAATCCTTATTTCTGTCATTTTTATAAAAATCCGGATTTTCGGGAGCTTGTACGTTATTTTTTCTGCCGAACTTCCTGAATAAATCATCCGAAGCCGAATATAATGTGGGAATAATAACAAGCGTTAAGAAAGTCGAAACAGCAAGTCCGAAAATAATTGCGACACCCATCGGACGCCAGAAAGCGGAATTTTCACCTCCGATTATCCAGCTGAATGTACGCCAGTCGAAATCAACACCTGAAGCGAGAGGAATAATACCGAGTATAGTTGCCGCCGCCGTCAGGAATATTGGTCTCATTCTTATAAGTCCTGCCTGTACTAAAGCTTCATCGCGTTCGAGACCGCGTTTTACAAGCTCTTTCTGAAAATCAAGAAGAACAATTGCATTGCGGACTACTATACCCGCCAGAGCTATGATACCGATTCCGGTCATAATAATCCCGAAAGGGGTTCCTGTAATGAGAAGACCGAGAAACACACCGATGAGCGAAAGCATAACCGAGAACATTATTAACAGAGGCACTCTTATAGAATTAAACTCAATAACCATAAGAAAAAATATTAAAAGCAGGGCAATAACAAGCGCTTTTGACAGAAAAGAACTCGACTCTTCCTGATCTTCCTGCTCCCCCGTGTACTTGATATTATATCCGTCCGGCAGTTTGAATCCTTCAAGACGGGTCATAACATCTTTGAGTACGTCATTCCCGAGCCGTCCTTCGGCGTTAGCAGATACCGTAACAACCCGTTTAAGGTCTTTGCGGTTGATTGCTCCGATACCGCCCGAAAATTCAACTTTCCCGATTGATGATATTGGTATCGTCTGTCCCGATTTATTTGTGATATACATATTGTCAATCATGTCTATGTCATTACGCTGGTTTTTCGCAAGTCTGACAGTTACGTCATATTCATCTTTTCCTTCGCGAATCTTGCTTGCAGTGGTTCCGTTAATCGCCGTGCGTATCGTTGCCCCTATCATTGCAGTATTAAGCTCGTATAAAGCGGCTTTCTCCCGGTCAACTGTTACCTTCATTTCAGGGCGGGCTTCGTCGAAGTTATCTATCAGGTCGGCAAGTCCGGGGATGTCCTTTATGAGTTTTTTTATCTGCTCGGATAATTCTCCGAGTTTTACAAAATCGTCTCCCGAAATTTCAATATTTACCGGAGGTCCCGTAGGCGGACCGTTCTGCTCTTTCTGAACTTCTACTTCGCCGCCCGAAATGTCTTTGATTGCTTTTCTGATTTCATCCACGGATATTGTTGAACTTTGCTCCCTTTCGAGTTTATCGTAGAAATTAATCGTAACCGTGCTCTTGTTCGGAATTCCTTCTCCGCTGAAATCGAGCGGATTGTTTGAAGAGCCTACATTGGTTACTATATACTGAATATCACGTATCGGCGGAATTTTATCTTCAATAGTTTTTGTTACTTTGTTCGTTGTTTCGATATTTGTTCCCACAGGCGTTGTAACATTAATATTCACCTGCCGCGGGTCGGTATCGGGAAAGAATTCTACTCCGTTATTGAAGAGTCCGTAAATAAACGTAACAAAAAACAATAAAAAAACCGTTAAACCTATAGATGTTTTCCTGTATATCAGCGTTTTTCTGACAACTTTTTCATAAATCGCTAAGGAAGTTCCGAAGAACTTGTGGTCGAAAAACTCTAAGAATTTTCCAACTGGGCGGAATTTCTTCTTCTGCGATTTTTCCTTATCCCTTTTAAAGTGAATAAAAATTGATGCCTGAACCGGACTTATTACCATGGCAACAAAAAGCGATGAAAGAAGGCATATAATCAGTGTTATGGGCAGGTATTTCATAAAGTCGCCTATAATTCCCGGGAAAAAAAGAAGCGGGAAAAATGAAGCAATGATTGTGAGAGTAGCTATGGTAACGGGAAAAACTACCTCTTTTGGTCCTTCAATAGCCGCATCATAAGGGCTGTAATTCTCCTTTTCCTGCAGACGGTAAATGTTTTCCACAACAACAATGGCATCATCAACAATTATTCCGAGCACGAGAATAAGCGTAAATAGTACAAGCATATTGAGTGTTATACCCAGCATGCTCAATACTATAAAGGATATCAGAAACGAAAGAGGAATTGAAGTAGCAACAAGCAATGAATTTTTCAATCCCATAAAAAAGAATAAGACAAGGCATACAAGTATCACACCGGTGACAATTCCGTTCTCGAGTTCGTGAACGGTATTTTTTATGAAATTGGATTCATCGCCTGTAATACTGTATTCAACACCCTCTGGAATCAGTTCTTTGTTATCTTTAAGCAGAGCTTTCACCTTATCGGCAATTTCAATAATGTTAGCGCCGCTTCTTTTTTTAACCATAATTGTGACGCTTTCTTTTCCGGATTCGCGTGCGTAAGTCTGTCTTTCTTTGAATCCGTAAGTTACCTGAGCTACGTCTTTAATATAAACCGGCAAATTATTCTTTGAGGTAACAATAATATCGCTCATCTTTTCGGGGTCCTTATATTCTCCCGGAACCCTGATAAGGAAACTCGACTTGCCCACATCCACAGCGCCGCCGGGGATGTTCAGATTTTCCGCGGAGACTGTTCCGATTATATCGTTAAAGCTCAGATTATAATATTTCAGACGGTTAGCGTCAACATCAATTTTCACTTCACGGTCCAAGCCTCCGACCACATCTGCCGACAGTACTCCGTTAAACTCTTCAATTTTATCCCGGATTCTGTCGCCGGTTTTTTTCAGTTTGTCGAGTCCGATATTACCGCTGATATTTATATACATCATAGGGAGCTCCGAGAAGTTTATTTCAGTAATTACCGGCTCCTTAATATCCTGAGGCATCTTGGTTTTTGCCGTAGAAACCTTATCCCTTACTTTCTGAATCGCATCATCAATTACCACATCCGTGTTGAATTCAACGGAAATTGAGCTGAAACTTTCTCTGGATACGGATGTAATTTTTTTAACTCCGCTTATGCCTTTTACTTCTTTTTCAATTACCTGGGTAACAAGATTTTCGATGTCCTGCGGCGTGACACCCGGATAAATAGTTGATACAAAAACATAAGGGATCTTAATAGAGGGTGAAGATTCGCGCGGCAAAGATGTATAAGAAACCACGCCCATTATCAGGATGATTAAAATGAGTATGTATATTGTTACTTTATTGTCAACTATCAGTTTAAAAAACTTCATAATCTGTAATTGTAATTTACTTCTTTAAATTAGTTAAGAACTTTCACTTTGTCGCCGTCGGTGAGAGACTGAAATCCAATGTATATCAGATTATCTCCGTCGTTCAATCCTTCTTCAACATTTACTTTGTTATCGGACCTTCCGTCAAGTTTAACAATACGTTTTTTTGCAAGGTCACCTTCCAGAATAAATACAAACTTCTCCTCTCCGTTATCAACAATCAAATCCTGTTCCAGCACAATTGCGTTATCAATATTTCTCACCGTAATATAGACATTTGCGGACATTTCGGGTTTAAGTTTACCCGATTTATTGTTCATTTTCACTTCAATTTCAAAAGTTCTGTTCTGAGCGTTGAGCACGGGGGAAACAAAATTTATAATCCCGTCAAATTCTTCATCCGGGAAAACATCGAAAGTAATTTTTACTCTGTCGCCTTTAGAAACTTTTCCCATATACCGCTCGGGGATGCCGGCGGTAATTTTAACGCTTGATATATCCACAACGCTGATAATCGGAGAGCCCGGTCCTGTCATTTCGCCTTTCTGCATATATTTCTCGTCAACGACTCCGGAAATCG
>Ga0247841_10007882_pt1 | contig 15602 bp, 14 predicted proteins | sample LaCruzMarch2015__2_FD_192410 | JGI IMG/M metagenome (GOLD analysis project Ga0247841, IMG submission 192410) | Freshwater microbial communities from meromictic Lake La Cruz, Castile-La Mancha, Spain - LaCruzMarch2015_18m | ecosystem: Environmental > Aquatic > Freshwater > Lake | place: Spain...
TTCAATCATTATACTCGATTTATGTCTCATAGTACTTATTAAGCCTTTAACGGGATTCATTAAAAGCTCCCTATTATAAATTGTGTGATGACAAAAGCCAAAATAACTACTACCAGCCCAACTACCGAATACAATATTTCGTTTTTAGCATGGGATATCTTGGCGGCATCACCATTAGCTGTGACATATGTAAATCCAGCAAAAACAATGACAAACACCGCAACCGCACCAGCTATCATATAGACAATATTCAATGCGTTAGCAAGTACGGCGTCTGCGTCTAAAGCCGGTATTGAACCAGGATCAATCTTCTCTGCGACTACTGCTAAATATTGTAACAATCTCATTGTCATGATTTAAAAATTTCCGCAACAATAAATTTTATAATAGCGACTGAAGCGATAGATATGACTAGTCCGATAACAGAATTCAACAATGTAGCTTTTGCTTTGACTGCCTTGTCTGGTAAACCTTCGCTAAGCATGTACTGAAACCCGCCGTACAATATAAAGAACGCTGCTATGTATCCGGCTAGCATTAAGCCAATTTCTACGACGTTGAGTATGATGCGCCAAATAAATTTGCTTAAACCGACGTCTGGGTCGCCAGGACTTTTGAGTTCACAGGTAGCTTCGTCTTTTATTAGCCCGTCATACCAAGCAGGAAATCCCAAAAAACCCCGATTGCATCCGGTGGCAGCAAACGCTGGTTGTGGCGTTGCAACCACAAATAACACTCCACCAGCCGACATTATAATAGCGATTGATATAATCCAATTCCTTACTTTTCTCATGATGCAAATAGTCCTCCAGGAATTATAAAATTCAAGAAAGCGTACATAAACGCATAGGCAAGCAATCCAACAACGACATTGATAATAGTACTCAGGGCTTTTTTGGTCTGCTCAACACTATCGGCAGCACTAGCATAAAGTATCGAACCATAGACAATACCAGCTACGGCCGCTACACCAACACCAGCAGTAAGGATGTTAATGACCAATAATAATAGTTTCCAAATACCAGAATCTTTAATTTCGGTAGAACTAGTGGAATCGCCGCACTCAATAACAGACGTTACAGCACCACCGCAGCAACTCTGACCATCCTTAAGCGTAGCAGTACCACACGGATCACCAGCTTTGGCATACACAACGTTGTTACACATAAAAAGACTGCTAACCCCTAATAACAATGCAAAAACTAATATTGTTTGTTTTATTTTCATGCCTACTTATAAAATACGATAAATATCAGTTATCTGCAAGTATTATGATGAAAAGCAACAGTACATATTGCATTTTGTAGCTATTTAGTATATAATCAAACTTAACAATTAAAGTTCCGTGTAACCATATAAGAATACAAGGAAACACTTTTATGACATTAGCGCCATTTGAAAGTAATTACGCTCACGGTATAGAAGCAACAGGTGTTGGAAATGTTAAACATGAAAAAAAAGAGGGACTTACTAAAAAAGAAAAAGTTCTTACAGCACTCGCAATAGCAGCATTCGTTGGTGAAATTGCTGGTATGAGTCTCGGCATTAACCGTAGTGTGAATAATATTAAAAAATATATTCACCCAACTACTACAACTGCCATTGAAACAACTCAACCTTCACAAATTTCACAAACAGCTACCACCGAGTCGATAACTGCGACTACGGTTACAGTAGAGGCAATTGAAGCAATGCCTACTGTCGAAAGTCTAGAAATCGACGGCTCTTTGCTTTCAGACCCAGAGGCTCTCATGAAACTGTGGATAAATAAGCGCACCACGGATTGGTTTAATGCTGGAGCTACCCCAGAAAACGCCCAAGCAGCATTAGATTCTCAAAACATTCCTACCTACGCAGCAAAAATCGCCGAAGGTTATGATAAAACATTTATAGACGCTCTCTTAATCAAAGATTGGGAATTAAATCCTGTAATCGTTGAGTGGGTTAATAATATGAAATTGATACACGAACAGACATTGACATTATATTTCTATACCTCTTTCCCAAATATTAATCCAGACGATAAAGCACCATATATGCGAGGTAGCGAATATACACAGATTAATTCATTAATCGATAACAAAGACAGCTCCATCACTATTAAAACCACAGAGCATGACTATGATAATGCAGACCTCAATAGAGTAGGTGAAAAATTAACTGGTGGCGTAAAGGTCTTAGGCGAGGAATCCAAACCAACCAGATCATTCATTATAGTAGATGGTAAAATAAAACTCTCAAATTGTGTCTTCGGGATAATAGACCAGTAATGGAACTTGGCATCTAATCAGTACTCTTTTAATATAATCACTCTTATGCTTCAATAGAGTTATAATATGCTATTGAAATGTGTAGACAAATTCAGGAAAATCATGCTTTCTAGGACCAAAGTAATCCTGTTGTTATCACTTATATTTGTTTCGTTAGTAGCAACATTACCAATATTACAGCCCACAAATGTCAGAGCAGTTAATTTGGCCACAGGATTAACCTACGATGAAGGGCAGATAAAATCGTGGCTTTATTACAATGCGATTGCGTATTGTATGACAAAGTATTTGTCGTCGGAACCAGTAATCCACGCCGATGATGCGGCAAATGGTAAATGGTTTGGCAAAACCTCTGCGAATACCGGGCTTTATCTGACTGGATTCAGAAACACAGGAGATGAAATCCTTTGTAGCGATGCTTCATTTATTAAAGCCGCGCTTTCATTGTGGGGCCTTAGTCCTGCGGATGTTTTATGTAGTTCTTTATTTTTGCGCCAAAATGCTGCACACGATACTATTAGTTGCAGAACTGGAATAACTGATTTTTACCATACTGTTACTAATCAAGATTCAAGTGATCACTTTAAAGAATATATCCGTAACACCATTTACGGCGGCAAAGAGCCGACACTTACTGAACCACAGAAATATTTATTTTATCGTAAATCAGTTCAGTACGGCTGTATACCAGGAATAAATACAAAACCATATATTGATGCCAGCTTTTCTGGCGGAGGATTTGATACATATACTGGCGTGAAATGGGTTGATCTTGCCACTGGAGAATTGTTTACAGACGGTGTATACAATAAAGAAAATAGTCCAAATAACACTTTCCGTAATGATACAAAATGGGTGTCCGCAGATATAGGTGTCATGAATTGCGGAAATATTGTACAAACTATGAGTGATCTGGCGGAAGCATATTCAAAGTGGGCATTAACAAACCCAAAATTAGCAACAGACGTCGCTGCAAATGCGAATTTAAACAAAGATGGCACCACCACTTGCGCTATTGATGGCATCGGCTGGATTATTTGTCCGGTGATGAAATTCATGGCAGGAGTCGTTGACGAAGCTTATAAAATAGTTAGCAATTTATTAATAGCGCCGGCTCTCAGCACCGATACTTCTGATACTAATGATACATATAAGGCATGGTCTGCAATGCGCTCAATCGCAAATGTAGCATTCGTGATTGCTTTTCTCATCATCATTTTCTCTCAGTTAACAAGTGTCGGCATCACAAACTATGGTATCAAGAAGATGTTGCCACGATTGATTATTGCCGCAATTCTTGTCAATCTATCTTACTTTATATGTACAATTGCCGTAGACATCTCCAATATATTAGGAAGCTCACTAATACAATTTTTTGATAGCATAGGAGGGAAAATAGCAGGGCCAGCATTCACAACAACAGTAGCCCAAACAGGAGATGGCTGGGCAGGCATCGTTGGGGGGATACTTGCAACAACAGTAGCGGTCGCTGCAATAACTGGAATAGCATTATACGCTGGTTTATCCATATTATTGCCAGCTTTGATATCCGCTCTCTTTGCTATTGTCACCGTATTCCTTGTACTTACTTTGCGTCAAGCGTTAATTATAATATTAATTGTTGTATCACCACTCGCATTCGTTGCTTTCTTGCTCCCAAATACCGAAAATCTATTCAAGAAATGGCAAAGCTTGTTAACGACGCTCCTTTTAATGTTCCCAATTATTGCAGTCATATTTGGAGCCTCTGCCTTGGCCTCACAGGTAGTAATGACAAGTAGTGAAAATTTCTTTGTGCAAGTAATGGGCGCCTTGATAGCGATAATACCTCTATTTATTACGCCTGTAGTTATGAAATCTGCAGGTACACTTCTAAATCAATTTAGCGGTATGATTAATGGTGCAACGAAAGGAGCTCGTGGTCGTATGGATAAAGGTGCTGAAGAGTTAAAAAAGCGTGATATGACTCGATTGGACAATGCTGCTATGAATAGCAAGAATAGATTTAATCCACGTAGAGGTTTCCTGCGGTATAGATCAAGGACTGGAGCTATCGACCAAAACCAACAAACTGAGCTTAATCGCGCAAAAGTTGGGTATGTTGCTAGTGAAATGGGAACTAATGCAGATCTTGTAGATAAAATGTCACAAGGTGGAGGCCCAGGCGCAGAATCGCGTGCCAAGGCTAGAGCTTTGACCGAACTTTCAAAACTTAATCAAGAAGAAGTTGCAAGTGAAGTTATTAGAATGACCGATGCTAGTCGCCCTGAGGATATGCTTGCAGATGCTAATACTGCATTTATAGATGCCGCTCAGAAAGGTGAAAAAACAAGACTTCAAGCAGCACAAAGCATTCTATTGAAAACTTCTGCGGGAAGAGATATGTTGCACAATACTTTATTAGCAAATACTGGTGGGTCAATGACTGCAATCGATAATAATTCAGAGATGTCAAAAGCGTTTAAAAATGACTTAAATGCTGCTGGCTTAAAGGGTAGCGATGCTGGTCTAGCAAGGCTAGGATTTAAGTCCGGTACTCTTAGCGATCTTGACACATTAGACCCTGATACTTACAAACTTAATGATACTGAGATCGTCGGTCAAACCGAGGCTGGTCTCAGGAGAGTTATCGCTGCTGGTCACCTAGGCTCCGAAACTGCTACTAGAATACTGGCAAGTGATACATTGAAAACAACTGAAGAGCAAAGAAGGATCCTTATCAATGAAGCCCATGGTACTTTACCTCCCCAACAAGGTTCTGGCTCTAATGGTCCAACCTATCCAAATTCTGGAACGGGGACTATTGGTTTTGGGCAGGGAAATAATTGATATTAACTGATATACTATAAGCACTATGTCAGTCTATAAAGTTCCCCAAGATGTCGAGGCCGAAGATAAGCTAATCGGGCCGTTTAGCTTTCGACAATTTATATATTTGATCATTGTGGCTCTTGCTATCACGATGGCGTGGGGGTTAGGACAATTATTTTTACCTCTAGCAATTATCCCATTGCCAATTATTCTGTTTTTCGGAGCGTTGGCATTACCACTGCGCAAAGATCAGCCAATGGAAGTATTTATGGCAGCAATGTTGTCGTTCTATTTGAAACCTCGCCGACGCTTGTGGACTCCTGACGGTATCGATTCAATAATCGAAATAACGGTTCCTAAAACAGTCGACGTACAGCGCATAAAAGATTTATCCCAAAGCGAAGCCGAGCGCAGATTTAGCTACCTCGCAAATATAGTCGACAGTCAAGGTTGGGCCGTGCGTGGTCCTGGTATTCAGGCCCCAAACAGTGCTATGAACAGTGATGTTTATTTTGCAGCTCAACAAGTTCAAGATATCCTAGATAATGATAACGACGCAGCAATAACACTCAATTATAAATTAGGCCAAAGCGATGCTCATAGACATCAAGAAATAATCGACCTGATGAGCGGTAAATCTAGCACAACATCGCAACCAGCAATGGGCGTATTCGATTATTTTGGTGGTTCTACTATACAGCCTGCCGCAATACCTGAACCAGTCGTCAATAAAAAATTAAAAATCAATCCATACCCCGATATTCAGCAATCGGTCATTGAACCTATTGAATCAGTCACTAAATCGTCGCCAACCACTAGCGAAAAGACAGTACCTGCTGGTATAATAAACCTTGCGAATAACACTGATTTTTCGATTGAAACAATTGCGCGCGAGGCAAATCGCCTTCACGAAAAACAAGATTTGACCGAAGAAGTAGTTATCTCGCTACGATAAATACAGCAATTAACAGGGGAGTGGGAAGCTACAGAAATGCCGCCAAACAATCAATTTCCGAATCAAACGCCTGCTGTACCTATTGGAGGTAGCTCTATTCCGCAAGGCTCAGCTACTTCGCAATTTGCACAAAAACCCAAAAAAGCTCCTCATTCAACTCAAAACAGCCTACTATTGTCCGAAGTTCGCGACAATATGGTGATTATGGCGGATGGATCTTTCCGTGCAGTTATTGCGTGCAAATCGATTAATTTTGACCTGATGAGCAGTCGCGAACGCGAAGGTGTCGAATTTAGTTATCAGAACTTTTTAAATGCATTGAATCATCCCGTTCAAATCCTCATCAGATCACAACGAATCGACATCGCACCTTATATTGACCGCTTGGTTCAGATACGTCGCGATCAAGACAATATGCTATTAAACGTATTAATGGACGATTACATTAACTTCATCGATATATTGTCCCAGGAAGCAAATATTATGGACAAATCTTTTTTCATTGCCATCCCTTATTATCCAAAAGGCGATATGAGCAATCTGATCGAACAAGGCAAGGGTTTTTTTGATAAATTGTTCGCTAAATCACCAAACGCAGTTACTAAAATTGATACCGAAACTTATGAAAAAGCAAAGACCGAGATTAAAAATCGCGTTGACGGTGTCATGGCCGGTCTGTTTCAATTGGGCGTGCAAAGCGTGCAACTAAACACCAAAGAGTTAGGCGAGTTATATTATAACTTTTACAATCCAGATACTGCCGTACGCGAACCGCTAGGTGATTTTGACAATGTAACTGCAATTTTTGTTAAAAAAGGTCAGGGCGAAGCATCAGCTGCTCAATCTGGGGGTATACTCTAATGGCCAGGAAAAAACTTGACGTTGTTGATATCGCTGCTGAACAGCGCGCTCGCGAACAAAACGAAGTTGAACAGGCTTTTTTGAAAGGCGTAACTACACTTCGTGATCTAATTGCTCCTAGCAGTCTAGAGATTCACTCATCATACTTCCGTCTAGGAACAAAATATGGTCGCACAATTTATGTATACGGCTATCCACGACAAATTTATACTGGCTGGTTAAGTTCATTAATTAACATCGACGAAGTATTGGATGTTAGTATGTTTGTCTATCCAATCGAAAGCCAAGTTGTGTTAACTAATTTGCGCAAAAAAGTAACTCAGCTGGAAGCAACACTGTCAATTAACAGCGAAAAAGGTCGAACACGTGATCCAGGCCTAGAAGCTGCTATTGGCGACGCCGAAGAACTTCGCGATCAAATTCAAGTCGGTGCTGAACGATTCTTCCGTTATGGATTATATGTCACTTTGTACGCTGATAGCTTAGACGAGCTTGGATTTGTGCAACATAAAATCGAGACATTATTCGGTCAACAAATGATATTTAGTAAAGTTGCTAGTAGCCAACAAGAGCAAGGTTTGAACAGTACTATTCCACAAATGTCCGATCAATTACAGATACGTCGCAATATGAATACCGGCGCGATTAGTACTAGTTTTCCATTTACGAGCGCCGATTTAACTCAAGAAAATGGTGTGTTATATGGCATTAATATGCACAATAATGGGCTAGTTATCTTTGACAGATTCAGTCTAGAAAATGCCAATATGGTGGTATTCGCCAAGGCTGGTGCCGGTAAATCATTCGCAGTTAAACTCGAAGCTCTCCGCAGTATGATGACGGGATGCGAAATCCTCATTATCGATCCCGAAAACGAATATCAAAAACTAGCTGATGCAGTTGGCGGTAGCTATATTCGTCTGAGCCTCAGTTCTAATACTCGAATAAACCCATTCGATTTACCACGCGTTATTGACACCGACGAAGCTGATAACGCTTTGCGTGCTAATTTGATTACTCTACATGGATTATTAAAACTGATGCTAGGTAATACTCAAGTATCTGCCACAGGCACGCCATTATCACCATTAACGCCAATCGAAGAGGCTGATTTAGATCAAGCCCTAATTGACACATATGCCCGTGTTGGAATTACCAGCGATCCGTTGACTCATAACTCTCCACCGCCAACGGTTAGTGATTTGTATGAAACGCTACTACATATGGGCGGTAGTGGTCCTCAACTCGCTCAGCGCCTACGTAAATATACAACTGGAACATTTGCCGGAATATTCAGCCAGCAGTCGAATATCGACATTAATAATTCCATGGTTGTATTTAATATTCGCGACCTTGAAGACGAGTTGAGGCCTGTTGCGATGTATATTGTGCTTAGCCACATTTGGAATATTATCCGCACTGAACAAAAGAAACGTATGTTAATAGTTGATGAAGCTTGGCAACTGATGAAATATGATGATTCAGCAAACTTTTTGTTCAGTATGGCAAAACGTGCTCGAAAATATTATTTGGGCCTGACAACCATCAGCCAAGATGTTGAAGATTTCATGGGTAGCAAAATGGGTCGTGCAGTTGTCGCTAACAGTTCAATGCAAATACTATTAAAACAATCGTCAAGCGCAGTTGATGTGTTGTCAGCCGTCTTTAAATTAACCGAGGAAGAACAAAAGCGTCTGGCTAATTTCCCAATTGGGCAAGGTCTATTTTTTGCTGGACAAAGTCACGTACATATCCAAATTGAAGCTAGCCCAACCGAAAAACAATTCATTACCACTAGTCCGCAAACCTTCAACCAACCAGTCCAAACCGTACCATTTGATGGCTCAACCGCCAGTAGCTATATCAGCCCAGGATCAACTGTTTAGGATGTATTGTAGGTAATCATGGGAGAACCTGCACGAAAATACCAAGACATAGAACCAGACATACGCCCCAATCTGGGTGTTATTGAAGGTGGTGGCGAAACAACACCAGGACGAGCAAACCTTGAGACGGTCAAAAACCTAGAGGATAATCCCGAGCAACCAAGTACTGATTCCATACAAGATCAAGAGGCAAATGGTTCAAATATTATTAAAGGGCCGTGGGAAAATAATGTCTCTGGCGAAAAATCGACCCCATCAAAAATCGTTGGGCGACTTAGTGGCCTAAAGAAAAAAGGTCCACTGGCAACAATTATTACGATAGTTCTGGGCGGTGGTATTGGGTTATCGACACTTTTCTCACCAGGTCTTTTGATAGTCCATATGAAAGAGACAATGGTCAACAAGTTCAATGTCCAGCTGACTAGCATGGATGTGCGGTCATCTAAAATTCTTAACTTAAAAGGCAAAACAGTTGGCGGATTTTTTTGTCAAACTCTCAATAAATGTCGGTACCAGACTATGTCAAATAAACAATTTGCTAAGTTTGAAGAAGCTGGTATAAAGGTGACATTTGATGGCAAAGACTACCTGGGAAGACAAAAACCGGTTACTTTTGAATTTGAGGGTAAAAAAATTAATGCCGGCGAGTTTACCAATGAATTGGGAACTAATCCTAAATTTAGATCTGCCGTCAGAAAAGCTTACAATTCTAAATTCGCTGGATTCATGGATAATGTTTGGGAAAAGATTACAGCAAAATTTAAAGTATCCAAAGCAGCAACAGAAATCGCAGGCGAAACTGATGAATTAAGCCTAAAAAATGTCCAGAAAGCAACTTCAACAGAAAATTTATCCGAGCAGGTAAGAACAAGTAATGGTCGAGACCATTCAACTCAAACAAGAGAAATTGAGTCAAATGGCGTACTTAAACAAGATGCCAATGGTAATTACCCAGCATATGGCGAAGGCGAAGCTGGTACTAACGAATTAATCGAGCAAAATAACGCAATAATGGAAGATATCGCTAATGATGCAGATTCGATTGCTGCAGATGGTGGCACGAAAGCTGGAACCGAAGCTGCTGAACAAGCGACGGAGGCAATTGCAGAGAAATCTACCGCGATCTTCACCAAGGGCGCCATGAGTGCAGCGAAGGATACACTTTTGTCTGGCGTCAAAGTAACCGGGATGCTTGATAGTGCTTGTACTGTATATCGTGCCGTTCAAGCGCTTGGTTACGCAGCCAAGACTGTCCGTGCTGTTCAGTTAGCTCGCTTTGCTATGCTTTTTTTGAACGTCGCTGATCAAATAAAAGCTGGCGATGCTAATCCAGATGATGTATCATACCTGGGTAAAATACTTACTACCGAAATTGCTACTACCTTAGCTTCTATGAAGTATAAATCTGCGACTGATTCATTCGGCTATAAATTTGCCGCTTATGGCGAAAAAGGTCAGATGTCAACCATCGCCTCGCAATTTCTAGCAGGTGGTGGATTACCTGGTCAATTAATTAGTGTCACTAACACGATAAATAATGTTCTAGGTGGCACCCCAAAGGCAACTTGCAAACTGCTAGGTAACACCTTTATAGGTATCGGTTCAGCCGCCGTAGGTGTTGCTATGATGTTTATACCTGGGGCCGGACCAGTCATAGTTTCAGGTAAGGTTATCGCTCAAGCAGCATTGGATATTACGTTTACTGTTGGAATGATGCTCCTACCTGAACTACTCAAAGATATCGTTGCTGGAAAATTAGTAGACAAAACAACAGTTGGCGAAGCTGCAGGCGACGCATACGTATCTGGTGCATCTGGTATTATGAGTTCTTTGGCCCAAAGAGGTGGTAATGCGCCCCTAACACCGGCTGAGGCTGTTGCATACAATAATTTATCAAAAGATATTATTGCACAGTACGCCGAGGAAGACCGGCTAGCCTATAGCCCATTTGACATCTCGAACAGCAACACATTTATGGGCAAGATTTTTGCCCAATTAATTCCTTATGCCGCAAATATGTCGTCGCTACCAAGCATATTGTCGTCTTTGGTATTATTACCGACCAGATCGTTAGCAATGGTAACCTCTAACAACGCTATGGCAGTTGATGAAGTAGCAAACTACACAATGTGCCAAGACCTTGATTATAATAACTTGACAGATGTTTCAGATGAAAGTGGTGATCAAAAAGTACAACTTGCCACAGACCCTTATTGTAATGTCATGTACGGTATTCCAACTGAAGCATTAGAGACGGACCCACTAGATGTAGTTAACGCGCTTGAGAACCAAATAGACGAGACAACGGGTACAGGCCAAATAGATCCTGAAACCGGTTTGATAATTGGAAAAGATTATCAAACATTCTTCACCGACTGTATTGCTCGTAACCGACCACTTGGCGATAAAGGCCCAGACTTTCAGCTTTCGGATGGGCATGAATGTTTATTCCAAGATAATCCAAATGAAGACCATTACAACAGTAATTATTATCTATACTACATAGATCAGCGAGTTCTTAGCAGTATGGACGATGACCTAATGGCAATTGATCCAACCCCTATACCATATACCTATGTCGATCCATACCCACCATTACCAGACCCTGTTAATAACGGCTCTAGCCATACGTTTACAGAACAAGAGATAAAAGATTTATATAACACATCTACCGCTGGCCCTGATTGTCCTGCTGGCACAAGTTATGCAAGAATGGAAGGTAATATTAGGCTTTGTTCAATACCAGGTACGAATTACTTCAGTCAACAGGGCAGGTCCGTAGTTGTGAATTCTCGTGTTGCAGATGCATGGCTAGCGCTCGCAAATGCCTTTAGGGATGAGCTCAAAGCCAACTATATGTATTCTAGAGATGGAGTTTTTGAATATGATCAACCCGAATCCGATGAAGCAATTAGCCAACATAATCTGTACCTAGCTCTCGATATTGATATGGAAAATATGGAAAAGGGGAATTCAGCGATGCCTGGTAATCGGAATTATGATTGGATTTCTAGTAACGCAGGTAGGTTCGGCATGGAAAAAGGAGCAGAAGCTTGGCACTATGTGCCATCTGGAAACTAAAAAGCTATGAAGAAATTTCTAAGTAAATCAAGATTATATAGTTGCATCGGCTTAATGATTATCGCTGCCTTTATCCCATTAAGGGCACTAGCTTATGACGCTAGCTTTTATAGTTCGAACGATATTCTGTTTTATAATCCTGACGATACAGGAATAAATAACAACGACGGTACCCCAGGAGGCTCTGGAGACACAGGAGATACTGTTGATCCTGGCACAATCGGTACAATCCCACAAACTGGCTCCCTGAGAGAGTTTGTCGATACTTACGGCCAAATGGCATTCAACGTTGGCAAAAAATACGGTATACCTTATGAAGCTATTCTTGCTCAAGGTATCCTTGAATCTGGTTATGGTAGATCGGGGCTAACGACAAAAGCAAATAACTTTTTTGGCATTAAAGCCGGCAATAGTTGGAGCGGTGAAGTGATTGTCTTACAAACTTCAGAGTATGTAGATGGCAAATATATTAAAGTCGATGCTGCTTTTCGTAAATACTCCACTCCAGAAGCTGGTTGGGATGGATACGGTAAGTTTATTACAAGTAATTCGCGTTATAATAGTGCCCTGCAATATCCAAATGACCCTATTGCCTATATCACAGCTATTTGGAAAGCAGGTTATGCCACTGATCCAAAATATGTCAGTAAAGTCGGTAGTATCGCCAATGCGATCATAGAATACATTGCAGAAACCAATAAATGGCCACCGTCGTAATTAATAGGAGAGTTTAAACAATATTATGGATATTACACGAAAACACATTTTTCTCTCTATAGGTGGATGGTTATTATTTGTTGCTATAATTTGTGGCGCTTATTTATTAATCAATAATCAGATAAGCAATAATACATTGATAAATAAATATCCGATTATCAAAAACCTCCCTTATGATAATTTTCTTTATGAAATAGGCTACCGCCTAGATAGCTCTGATAAGAGTGGTAAGTCTATCAAACTTACAATAACTGCGATTAACGCCATGGAACGACGACAAGCGCTCAAAGAAATTAGGACGCTCGGATACAATCCAATCAACTATAAGATTGAGTTTCTATATTTCGAAAGTGAGATTAAATAATGAGATTTAAAAAACGAATTATTCTCATCACAATTTTATTAGTTATTTTACTTGGTGGTTTTGGTTTATATTATAATTTCAAAGATTATATTGACCCTGCTTATAGTAATGACGTTCTTGTCTCAAAAATGGCCGATGAAAAAGACCAAATCGAAAAAACAATAGCTTCATTATTTTCCTCTAAAAATTATTCAATAACTAGTGAAAAACTATATCATCGTGGTGAATGGTTCGCTGGCATACTGACCGTATATCAAATCAATTCATTTGGTGGATCTGAGTTTGGTAATCCAGATAATTATGATAATTACTATGTTGTTTTAAAAAAGAACACCCTAGATAATAGTTGGAACCTTATCGGTGGACCAAGCCTTATATTAACTAAACCAAGCAATCCATCGATTCCTACCTATGTCCTTGACGATATAAACCCGTCTAATTAATTTATTTTGCCTGATTAGTTTTGCTGAGTTGAACGGTTTTTATTTTTATCTTTGCCTTGATATTTTTAGGTAATTTTGTCGACGTGATGATTACCTGATCTTTAGTAGATAATAGGCTTTTTTGACGGTTATTATCGAGCTCACTAAACACATCATCTAGTAATATAATCGGTTTCAGATTAGTAATTTGTTCAATTATGTCTGCTTCAAGGAATTTGAGAGCCAGCACAATACTTCGCACCTCGCCGCGTGAAGCGACGTCTAGGGCAGAGAAGTCGTTATATCGGAATATGACATCATGACGGTGCGGGCCGATGCTAGTAAAGCCCAGTAACTTATCGCGCTCACCGTGACTGTGTAAATCATTTAATAATTTCTGCTTTATATCGCCAATATAAGTGTGAGAATAATGTACCGAAACGACATCATGTGATTTTGCGATTGCGTTATAAGCTTGATCTAGTTGACTATTTATTTGTTCGATAAATGCAATCCGTTTTTCAATAATATACGCACCATATTCACTTAGTGCCACATCCCATACAAACAGTTCATTCGCAGCTGTATATGACTTTTTTAACAAATTATTCCGCTGTTTTAAAGCTCTTTCATATTTATGAAGCGCACTCAAATACAAAGGATCAAGTTGGCTAATAAAACGATCAATAAATTGACGCCTGCGAGTCGGAGAGCCGTGTAATAATCGCAAATCATCAGGTTCAAATAGCACAACTGGATATTTATGCCTCGTTGGCAAGCGATACATGGTTTTATCATCAATAATTATTTTTTTGCGACCACTGACTAATTCTGGATCATATGTAATTGTCCTCTTGGAATAATCGTCAAATCCAACATCTATCCGCCACCAAGGTGAATTATGGCGCAAAATATCGCTATCACTTCCTTTAAATGAGCTACCTTGAAGTGAAATATATAAAGCTTCAATTAGTGAAGTTTTACCGCTGCCATTTCCACCAGTTATAACCGTAACAGTAGGCGACAATAAAACCGTAAACTTTTCATGAGAGCGAATGTTTTGGACTGATAGTTTTTTTACCACCGCCATAGTTTAGTCACTAGCTTTTAAGTGGCATAATTATATGATAATAGTTTGCACTAGATTCGGTCGATTTAATCACACAAGGCGCAATTTTGCCACTAAAACTAAATTCAACAGTTTCGCCATCGATTACTGACAATGCTTCACTTAGATAGCGTGAATTCAAGGTTATTTGGCCGTTTTTAGTAACTTCGGCACCAGCTTCTGAAGTATTTTCGCCCAGTTGCGAAGCAATAGAATGCACCGACAAGCTTTTCTTTTCTTTATCGGCAGTTATAGTGACACTTCCGCCTGATTCGCGAGCAAATAGGCCAGCAATCTTGGTTATGCGGACAAAATCAGATTTATTAATTGTTACTGTTGTCTCTGAAGAAGCTGGAATTAATTGGCGATAATCAGGGAAATTACCATCAATTAAACGACTAATAATCTCGGCGTCATTAATCCGGAATCTAACTTGGGTTTCATCGAACAAAATGTCAATTTCATTTGATTCTTCGGTTATATTTCGCAGTACTTCTTGTAGGGTTTGTGTAGGAATAATTGCCGAAACTTCACTCTTAGTTTTAACCAGACGTCTTTCAGATAGGCGATATCCATCTGTTGCTGCTAAATATAATTGACCTTGATATGAATGCCAATATACACCAGTTAGAACTGGACGAGTTGAGTCGCTACTGGCAGTAATAATTGTTTGTGACACCGCTTCTTTAAAATCTTCAACTTTTATACTGTATTGAATTGAAGATGATTCATTAATTGTAGGAAGTTCAGGAAAATCATCGGCAATAAAACCATTAATAATTGATGTATATGTGCCGCTTTTAATATGTAAATTATCATTTATAACCTTCAATTCAACAGATTCTTTAGGTAGGCTAGAGATAAATTCTGACATTAATCGCGCTGGTATTGTAATAGCTCCGGGTTTTTTAATTTTTGCGCCAATATATTCAGTTATTGCAATCTCTAGATTAGTTGCCGCTACAAGTAGACGATTTCCATCAGTACGAAATAGAATATTACTTAGAATTGGTAATTGTGTTTTTGTGCTAGCAACTCGACCAACAGCCGAAAGTGCACGGTTTAAATTTTCTTGGGTTACAGTTAGTTCCATTATTACTACCTTTCTATACTTCTTTAATTAGTTT
>Ga0247841_10007883_pt1 | contig 15598 bp, 15 predicted proteins | sample LaCruzMarch2015__2_FD_192410 | JGI IMG/M metagenome (GOLD analysis project Ga0247841, IMG submission 192410) | Freshwater microbial communities from meromictic Lake La Cruz, Castile-La Mancha, Spain - LaCruzMarch2015_18m | ecosystem: Environmental > Aquatic > Freshwater > Lake | place: Spain...
CCGGTCGGGTTTGGTTTATCAGAATTTGGTAATAAAGGATTCTGCTTAACTCCTTGCGGTGTGCCATGATTTTGTAAACTGGTATAGTCTCCGCCCATTTATTTTTCCCTTCGTGTTAAAAAAACTTAATATATCAATTATTATTAAAAACAATAATGAATTTAGATGTATTTGTTTATCGCCTTACTGTCCCTGCGCGAGAGAAAAAGATTTTACCCCGTCGTAATTCATCAGCATTTCGAGAGAGCAAATCTTAAAATGACCTGCTGTTTTGACTGCTTCGCGCAGAATATCCTCCTGTGAAACGGGTTTGTAGTCTCTGCTGAGAACACGTACTTGGTACTGGTCAATACACTCTGTAAAAATTGATCCCGTCGGCCATACCTGTGTTCCGCGGTTGGATATTAACAGCAGTTCAAAATCCGGAGAAATAACATCAAGAAACTTTCTCGCGACCTGTCTCGGCTGTTCGTTACTTTCGATAAAAAAATCGACTCCAAGTATTTCTTCTTTCTGTGTACGCGATTCTTTCATGATGTTACCTGCGGGTTTAACGGGCGGTTTATGTGTCAATTTATCCTGCGCAACAGCCATTGTCGGAGCGGCTTCGTGAGGCAGATTACCTATGTTATTAATAATTGCATCTGCATATTCAGTTGTATTCAGCGATGTTGTGCCGGCTTTACCAAAGTCTGAAGTGTGAATGCCCTGTTCCAGAGTACAGAGCAGTGCGTTCTCAATTTTTGCGGCACTTTCGTTAAGTCCTATATGCCTCAGCATCATGATACCGCTCATTAAAAGAGCCGTAGGATTGGCAATATTTTTGCCCGCGATGTCGGGTGCTGTTCCGTGTACGGCTTCAAAAATTGAGATATTATCGCCGATGTTAGCCGAAGGAGCAAAACCAAGTCCGCCCACAAGTCCCGCGCACAAATCTGAAATAATATCGCCCTGAAGATTAGGAAGAACTAAAATATCAAATTCGTTGGGTTTAACAACAAGTTTCATTGCAAGGTCGTCAACAATCACGTCATTCGCGGAGATGTCAGGAAAATCCTTTGCCGTTTCATAAAAGGTTTCAAGAAAAATTCCGTCCGTCATTTTCATTATATTCGCTTTGTGACCGCAGGTTACTTTATGCGCGCCTTTCCTGCGCGCAGTTTCAAAGGCATACCGATGTACCTGTAAAGAACCCGGGCGCGTTACGAACCTTCTGCAGAGGGCAACATCCGGTGTAAGCTTATGCTCAATGCCTCCGTATGTATCTTCAATATTCTCCCGAATGATTGTTATGTTAATCGGTATTCCGGCTTTGCTGAATACGGATTCAACACCGGTCAAAGATTTGAAATTTCTTTTATTTGCATAAGTGTTCCAGACCTTACGGGCAGTTACATTAATGCTTTTAACTCCCTTGCCTTTAGGAGTTTCCATCGGTCCTTTAAAGAGAATACCGAGTGATTCGATTGTATTTTTAGCTTCGGCTGTCATACCTGTGCTGTGACCCCTGTCGTAAATATATTTTCCCATTTCGACGGGTACATATTCAAGCGGGACCTTCGCGGCATTGAAAATCCTTAATACTGCCTGCATAATCTCCTCACCTATGCCGTCACCTTTTGCTACTGCAATTTTCATGATTAATTAATATTTTAAAGAATATTTTAAGATAAAATATATAACAAAAAAACAATTAAAAAGTTTGTATATATACAACGGTATAAATAATTCGCCGCAGATGACCCGCGGGTCGGATACCCGCAGATTAAACTTATGAAATATTCAGAAATAAAATAAGTCCATGAAAAATAAGAAACCGGTTACGGTAAACAAAGTAAAACATTTTGAAACATTTCTTAATACGCATCCCCTGAGGAATTATGTGATTATACATCAGACCGATGAGTTCACGTCCGTATGCCCTATAACGGGACGGCCGGATTTTGGTACGATTATTATTTCTTACATACCGGGGAAAATTTGTGTTGAGTTGAAATCTTTGAAATATTACCTGCAGTCATTCCGTAACGAGGGAATATTTTATGAAAATGTAACTAACAGAATTCTCGACGACCTTGCCGGACTTCTACAGCCGAAATGGATGGAAGTGAAGGGAATTTTTTCGAAACGCGGAGGACTATTTTCAACCGTAATTGCTTCTCACGGCAGAAAACCCGGCAAATAAATCTCAAGTTAACAGCGAACAGAACACTATTTTATAATTTAAAAACAATCACAATGGAATACAGAATCGAAAAGGACACAATGGGCGAGGTTAAAGTACCCGCTGAAAAATACTGGGGAGCACAAACACAGCGTTCAAAGGAAAATTTCACCATAGGCGCTCAGCTGATGCCTAAAGAAATTATTTACGCATTTGCGATACTTAAGAAAGCCGCGGCGATGGCAAACTTTGACTGCGGAGTCCTCTCAGAAGATAAAATGAAACTCATCGGTAAAGTCTGCGATGAAATTCTTGAAGGCAAACTCGATGACCAGTTTCCTTTAGTCATCTGGCAAACCGGTTCGGGAACGCAGTCGAACATGAATCTGAATGAAGTAATTGCCAATCGGGGGCATGTACTCGCCGGCGGAATGCTGACCGATGCAAAGAAGGTACTGCATCCGAACGATGACGTTAATAAATCACAGTCTTCAAATGATACTTTTCCTACCGCAATGCATATTGCGGGTTATAAAATAATAGTCGAAAACACGCTCCCGAATGCCGAAAAGCTTATGCTGACTCTCCGTGATAAATCAAACAAATTCAAAGATATCGTCAAAATCGGGCGCACGCACCTTATGGATGCTACTCCGCTAACGCTCGGACAGGAATTTTCCGGTTACGTTTCACAGATTGAGCACGGAATGAGGGCAATCAGGAATACGTTAGTTCATTTATCGGAGCTTGCACTTGGCGGCTCGGCAGTAGGTACAGGACTTAATGTTCCGAAGAATTATGACGTGATAGTAGCGAAACACATCGCGGAATTAACAGGACTTCCGTTCAGGACTGCCGATAACAAATTTGAATCGCTTGCGGCGCATGACGCCATGGTTGAATCATCCGGAGGTTTAAAAACACTTGCAGTAAGTCTGTTTAAAATCGCGAATGACATTCGCCTCCTTGGTTCCGGTCCCAGAAGCGGAATAGGGGAATTACTTATTCCGGAAAACGAGCCGGGCTCATCAATAATGCCGGGCAAGGTGAATCCGACCCAGGCAGAAGCTCTGACGATGGTATGCGCCCAGGTTATCGGAAACGACGCGGCAATAACAGCCGGCGGAATTTACGGACATTTTGAGTTGAATGTCTTTAAACCTGTTATGATACATAACCTGCTCAATTCAGCACGTCTGATTGGCGATGCATGCGATTCATTCAATATACATTGTGCAGTCGGAATCGAGCCGAACTTGCCGGTAATTAACAGGCATGTTGAGAATTCGCTTATGCTTGTCACTGCTCTCAATCCGCACATCGGGTACGAAAATTCAGCCAAAATTGCGAAAAAAGCCCATAAAGAGAATAAAACACTTCGTGAAGCGGCAATCGAACTCGGATTGCTAACCGATGAGCAGTTTACAAAATTTGTTGACCCGAAAAAAATGGTCGGGAATATAGATTAATACTGAAAAGGGCGGGCATTTTTAACCCGTCTTTTCTTTTTTCTGAAATAAATCCTGATTACTGATTTTTAGGATATTAAATATATAATAAATATAGTATTTTGTGAGATATAATTTGTAATCCTATAGAAAACTTAAATTAATTTTCCACCTATATGCCGATACCCAATTACAAGCAAAAAGTTGTGACTGCAGAAACAGCAGTAAAAGTTATTAAATCAAACGATACAGTTTATCTTCACGCAAACAGCGCTTACCCTGAAACACTTGTTAATGCTATGTGCGACAGATACAAAGAGCTGCAGAATGTTAAAGTCATGCACCTGACCACTTTTCATAAAGCTCCGTATGTTGAGCCGAGGATGGCGGGACATTTTGTGCACGAAGCTCTATTCACTGCAGGTAACGTAAGGAAAGCCGTAAACGAAGGCAGAGCAGATTGTTATCCTGTTTTTCTTTCGGAAATCGGCTGGCTGATGGACCTCGGGCGCATGCCGATAGATGTCTGTATGCTGCATCTTTCACCTCCGGATGAACACGGCTACTGCTCTTATGGTGTCAGTAATGAAGTATCGAAAATAGCTTCGGAAAACGCGAAAATTATCATCGCGCAGATTAACCCGAAAATGCCGAGGGTTCTGGGTGACAATTTTGTTCACGTCAGCAAATTAAAATATATAGTGGAAACCGATATTCCTCTGCTTGAAGTGCCGATGGTTGACGCGAATGCTTCGGAAGAAGAAAAAAATATATATAAGACCATCGCAGAATTCATATCGTCGCTGATTTGTGACGGTGCCACACTGCAGATGGGCATAGGCGCCATACCCGACGCTGTGCTTCCTTTCCTGCGTGAAAAGAAAAACATCGGCATACATACTGAAATGTTCTCTGACGGACTGATAGACTTAATCGAACTCGGTGTAGTAAACGGAGAAAAGAAATCTTTTATGCCGAATAAAGTAGTATCATCTTTTGTAATCGGCACAAATAAAGTCCACGATTATATACACAATAATCCCCTGATAGAATTCAGGTCGTCCAAGTTTGTAAACGACCCTATTAATATTTCCCGTAACGATAATATGATTTCAATCAATTCCGCGATTCAGATTGATTTAAGCGGTCAGGTCTGCTCGGACTCCATTGGCACAAGAATCTTTTCTGGTTTTGGCGGACAGCTTGATTTCGTAAGAGGCGCAATGAGAAGCAAAGGCGGTAAATCAATTCTTGCCTTCCCGTCAACTACTAAGAATAATACGATATCAAAAATTGTTCCCATGCTAACGCCGGGGTCGGGCGTTGTAACAACAAGAGCTGACGTACAGACGATTATTACGGAATACGGCATAGCGGATTTATACGGAAAGACATTAAGGGAAAGGGTAAAACTGCTGATTAACATCTCGCATCCGGATTTCAAGGAAGAACTCGAACGTCAGGCGCGTGAGTTTAAATGGCTCTGGTAAAGAAGAATAAAGCTGTAATACTTTTAAGCGGCGGCATGGATAGCGCATTAACCGCCGCTTATGCTTCACGGCGGTTTGAACCCGCCTTTCTTCACTTAAACTACGGACAGCGTACACAAAAACGCGAATTAAAAGCATTTCACGATATTGCCGATTATTATAAAGCCAAATTCCGTCTTATTGTTGATATCAGCCACCTGAAAGATATCGGCGGCTCATCTCTCACTGACAGAAAAATTTCTGTATCAAAAGCCGACATCAAATCAAAGAAAATTCCGTCGAGTTATGTTCCTTTCAGGAACGCAAATATACTGGCAATTGCAGTAAGCTGGGCTGAAGTAATCGGCGCGCGAAGGATCTTCATCGGCGCGGTTGAAGCGGATTCAAGCGGATATCCCGATTGCCGAAAAATGTTCTTTGAAGCTTATAATAAAATGATTAAATTAGGGACAAAACCGGGTTCGGGTATAAAGGTTGAGACACCGATTATCGGATTATCGAAACAGCAGATAGTTGAGAAATCGTATAAGATGGGTTCGCCTTTGCATCTGACGTGGTCGTGTTATAAATCGGAAACAAAAGCCTGCGGCGAATGCGACAGTTGCGCTCTCCGTTTGCGCGGTTTTGAACTTGCGGGAAAAACAGACCCGGTACTTTATAAGAAAATAATAGATTATACAAAATGAATGACATAAGAAATAATCGCATCGTAACGGTTGCGGCGGCTTTTATAATAGTCGCTTTATCTTTTATTGTCCTGAAAGAACTTCAGGCAATATTACTGCCGTTTTTCGTGGCTATAATCATATCATTCCTTTTCGAGCCGTTTTACGAATGGATGAAAAGAAAGAGAGTGCCGTCTTTCGCCGCGATAATTGTCGTTGTAATAGCAATAATTATACTGTCAAACATAATCAGTGTTTTTGTTTATACGAGCATCAATTCGTTCAGGGATGAAATTCCGAAATATACACAAAAATCGGTTTTACTCGTTGATAATTTTGTTAACTATCTCGTCTCAATAGGTGTATCGTCGCAATCGCTTAAAGAAAATCTTGACGTAACGAAAATATTCACGGGCGAGAAATTCGCGACAATGCTCACCGACCTGATTTCCGGTGTTGCGGGTATATTTACCAATTTCGTATTGATACTTATATACGTAATATTTCTCTTATCCGAATTCAGCAATATTAAGCGCCGCGTCATAAAGGCATTCTCAAAAGAACGCTCGCGTAAAATCACTGAAACGCTGACAGATATATTCAGGGATGTGCGGAAGTACATAGTCGGCAAAACACTAATTAATTTCGCTCATGCCTTATCCATTACGATAATCTTCTGGATTTTCGGGCTTGATTTCGCCCTGATTTGGGGTGTACTTACTTTTCTGCTTGTTTACATACCGAACATCGGTGCATTTGTTGCTACACTTTTGCCTTTCCTTACGGCTCTTATACAATATGATAATATCTTAACTCCGATTATTTTACTGATAATTATGATGGTAATGGGAAGTGTTTTCGGAAGTTTAATTGAGCCGAAAGTACTCGGAGACCGTCTTAACCTCAGTCCTATACTGCTTCTCTTCTCACTTATATTCTGGGGATATATCTGGGGAATCGTGGGGATGATACTTTCAGTTCCCGTAATGAGTATGATAAAAATCGTTCTCAGCAAGTTTGAGAGTACATGTCCGCTGGCAATATTAATGTCTCATGATGTCAGCCGCAAGAACAACCCGGAACAGAAAGAAATAGAATTTGACAAAAAATAAAACTATAAGATAAATATAATTAATTAAAAACTCGAAAGGAATAAAATGACGAAGAACAAAAAACTCCTTGCATGGGTTGACGAAGTCGCCAAAATGACTCAGCCCGACAAAATCCACTGGTGCGACGGCTCCGAAGAAGAAAACAACATGCTCATCGAAGGATATGTAGCGAGCGGCGTATTCACGCCCATTCCCAAACGCCCGAACTCTTACTGGGTTGTATCCGACCCGAAAGACGTTGCCCGCGTTGAGGACAGGACATTTATCTGCTCAGAAAAAGAAATTGATGCCGGACCCACAAATCACTGGATGGCTCCCGTCGAAATGAAAAAAATCCTGACAGGACTCTTTACGGGATGCATGAAAGGGCGCACAATGTACGTCATTCCTTTCTCAATGGGACCTCTCGGCTCAAATATATCACATATAGGAATTGAAATCACTGATTCACCTTACGTTGTAATCAATATGCGCATCATGACACGCATGGGAAAAGCGGTGCTCGATGTACTCGGCGAAGACGGACATTTCGTTCCCTGCCTTCACAGTATTGGTTATCCGCTCATAGACGGAAAGAAAGACGTTGCATGGCCATGCAATGAAACCAAGTATATTTCGCACTTTCCCGAAGAGAGAGCGATATGGTCATACGGAAGCGGTTACGGCGGAAACGCACTGCTCGGCAAGAAATGTTTTGCTCTCCGCATCGCGTCGGTACTTGCGCATGATGAAGGCTGGCTTGCAGAGCACATGCTCATACTCGGCATTACTCCTCCGAACGGAGAAAAGAAATATATTGCGGCGGCATTCCCGTCTGCCTGCGGAAAAACTAATCTTGCGATGCTCACGCCTTCCATTCCCGGATGGAAAGTTGAGACAGTGGGTGACGACATTGCCTGGATGAAATTCGGTCCCGATGGACGTCTCTACGCCATCAATCCCGAATACGGATTCTTCGGCGTTGCGCCCGGCACTTCAATGAAGACGAATGCGAACGCAATGCTTTCCTGCGAGAGCAATTCAATCTTCACAAACGTTGCATTCACTGATGACGGAGATGTTTGGTGGGAAGGAATGACGGACGAAAAACCCAAACACCTTATTGACTGGAATAAAAACGAATGGACCCCCGAAAGCGGAAAACTGTCAGCGCATCCGAATTCGCGTTTCACAGCGCCTGCAAAGCAGTGTCCTGTGATTGATGCCGCATGGGAAGACCCCAAAGGCGTGCCAATCAGCGCATTCCTTTTCGGCGGACGCCGTGAAAGTTTTGTACCGCTTGTGAATGAGTCATTCGACTGGAATCACGGAGTTTACATGGGTTCTGCCTGTGCTTCCGAAACCACTGCGGCGGCGGCAGGAGCGGTCGGCGCTTTGCGTCACGACCCGTTCGCAATGCTTCCGTTCTGCGGATATAACATGGGCGATTACTTCGGGCACTGGATTCAGATTGGAAGAATGTCAACTCAGGATAAACTCCCGAAAATATTCTTCGTCAACTGGTTCCGCAAGAACGAAAAAGGCAAATTTATATGGCCCGGCTACGGAGATAACATACGCGCTTTGAAATGGATAATTGAAAGAGTAAACGGCACGGGGAAATTTATTGATACTCCGATTGGCAGACTCCCGGCAGAAGGTGCGCTTGATATCGAAGGGCTCAATATCTCGGCAGACGACCTGAAGAAACTATTCACGATTAACAAAGAAACAGGCCTCGCCGAAGTAGCCGAAATGCGCGAATACTATAAAAAATTCGGTGACCGCCTCCCAAAAGAACTTGCCACCGAACTGGATAAGATAGAAGAAAGATTGAAGAAGTAAATTTATAAATCATCCGTCAGAGAGAAATCCCTGACGGTGGTTTAATTATTCATAACTACTATTGAAAATGATTACTAAACTACATATTAAGAATTTTAAATCAATCAAGGATTTAAAATTAAATTGTTCTCGAGTTAATATTTTTATTGGAGAACAAAACACAGGGAAGAGCAATATTTTAGAAGCATTGGGACTTTTATCGACTATTAATAATCCAACTAAGATTAATGCTAAAAATAGTATTGTTGATTACGTAAGAGCAGAAGATATGACGAATTTATTTTATAACAAGATTATTGATAATCCAATATCTGTTGATTTATTAAGTAGTTTAGGGCATGATATTTTAACAATTAATTATTTACAAAATGAATTCGAAATAATATGTAGTGATATAAAGAATAATAAAAAACTGATAGACGTAAATGTTGATAAAGAAATACGTAATATTAGAGCGCCTTTTTATTCGAATCCTCAAGCTTTACCAATAAGGTATTATCGTTTTAAAGAAATGAAGACATTTCCTTCAAAAGAAATTGATTTTCTAAAGCCGCCGTATGGAAGTAATTTGCTAAAGATAATCCAAACGAGAAAAGAGGTTAAAGAATTTGTCTTAGATTTATTCTCAAAATATGGTTATAAATATCAAGGATTTGAAGATTTAAATAAAATATATTTTAATCTGCAATTCAAAGGTGAATTTGTTCCGTTACCATTCCATTTGTTATCTGATACATTAATTAGAATTATTTTCTATTATGCAATTATTGAATTAAATCAAGACGCAGCTATACTTCTGGAAGAACCGGAGTCACATATCTTTCCTTTCTACAATAAATTTTTAGCAGAAAAAATCTCATTGTTTAGTAATAATCAGTTTTTTATTGCCACTCATAACCCGACATTTTTAGTTAATTTGATTGAAAAAACAAAAGATGAAGATTTAACAGTCTTTATAACGAAGTATAATAAAAGTAACTATCAGACCAAATTACAACCATTAAAGGGCAAAAATGCGGATAAATTATTAGAATATGGTAATAGTTTATTTATGAATTTAGACAGAATTCGGTAGCTATGAAAAGGCAAAAAATACTTGTCGAATGTTATAATGACGAAAGGTTATTTTTAGCTTTCAAAATTTCAAAATATGATATTGAACACAGCATTGGTGGTAAAAGTGAAGTTCTTGAGAAAATTAAAAATAAAAATAATTCATTAGCTGTAATTGATAATGATAAAAGAACACGGCATAGTTATTTTAAAAAAGCAAATTTAATTGATACAATATCCTCTGATATTAAAGTTTACTATGAATCTAACAGAAAAAATTATTTTTTAGTGTTTTATCCTTGTCTTGAAAGCGTAGTTGAAAGGATTGTTAATAGTGACCCTGAAAATATTTCAACGGCTAAACGGCTAAAATTAAATATTTCATATAAAGGGTTGCACAATATTGGGTCGGATGAAATCAAGCTAAAGAAGCTAAAAGACTTATTTATGGCACTAATTATTCGCAACCAAAATATTAAAGCAATAGAGAAATATTTGTGAAAACATTTTTTATAACTATTATAATTGTCTAATAAAGACAATAAAAGAGATAATTATTTGAATATAAAGGGATAGAGCATATTACCTTATTCCACAACTCAATTGAATAATCCCGATGAATGTATCTCTGATATAAAAGAATCTATCTACCGAAAAGGCGGACTTACCGTTTAAACATTTTATTATATTAAATTGAAAAATATGGCAGATATTACTACTCGCTCAGATTTTATGGAATTTTTCAGAAATGACGATAAATTAAATCTTCTAACCGTTGATGATAGATTAGAAATATTTTCTCAAATAATAGTTGGTCAATCAGACTTTACTGTAGAGTTATTTGAAAATTTACTTTCTGATTATGACATCTCTCACCTAAAAGTAATGGAAGCAAAAAATGGAACAATATCGTTGGACTAAAGAGCAAACAATAGTCGCCTTCAATCTTTACTGCAAGATTCCGTTTAATCGGGTTTCATCAAATCATCCCGATATTATTAAAATTGCAAGAATTATCGGACGGAGTACAAATTCTGTTAAAATGAAAATTGGGAATTTTGGCAGTTTTGATTTCGAGTTGAAGAGCAGAGGTATTGTCGGATTAATAAACACAAGTAAGTTGGATAAAGAAGTATGGGACGAGTTCAATTCTAACTGGGATAAATTGGCTTATGAAAGCGAAATTCTAATTGCAAAATTTAATAATCAGAATATTGAAGAATATATTGAAAAAATTGAAAATACTAATTTCCCGATTGGTCAGGAAAGAGCAGTTACAATCAAACAAAGAGTAAATCAATATCTTTTCAGAAATACTATTTTATCTGCATATAATAATTCATGTTGTATAACCGGTATAAATATTCCTGCTTTACTTATAGCAAGCCATATTGTTCCTTGGTCGAAAGATGAAAAAATAAGACTTAATCCACATAACGGACTTTGCTTGAATGCTATTCATGATAAAGCTTATGACAGAGGATTGATTTCCATAACACCCGATTATAACATTAAAATATCAAAGCAATTATTAAACGAAAAATCAGATGAAGCAATAAAAAATATTTTCATTTACTATCAAAACTCAAAAATACGAATACCGGAAAGATTCGTTCCCAATAAAGAATATTTAGATTATCATTATTCTGAAATATTTGAAAAGTATTAATTATGATTAAAGAAAAATCACAGGAAAACGTCTTCGCAATCACATTGGAGGATTTGCAATCCGAAGCGAAGGAGAAAATCGGCGGAGAACAGACTCCCACTGAAATCTTATTTGCGAAGACGGGTCTGGAGTGCGGTTTACTATTCAACATTCGTGCCCGTCAGGAGTTCCCTCCTGACGGCCTTTAAATATAGTATGAGTCTTCGAAACAGAAAATTACTGGAAGGAAATGATATCATATCGTTCGTAACAACTACAGTTATGAACTTCGAAAATTCGTGCCCGTCAGGAGTTTCCTCCTGACGGCATAAAATAATTATATGAGTCTTCGAAACAGAAAATTACTGGAAGGAAATGATATCACATCGTTCGTAACAACTACAGTTATGAACTTCGAAAATATATTCTCAATAAATGAATCATACTATCAAACACTCCTTCAATCACTTAAATTTGTTTTACACAAATACAAAGCAGATTTACTCGCTTATGTTTTTATGCCGAATCATATTCATCTAATCATTCATATAGACAGTATCAAAAACTTGTCTTCACTCATGCGTGATTTTAAGAAATTCACTTCCACAAAAATACGTCAAAAACTTGAAGAAGATAATAAACAGTTAATCTTATCGAAATTAAAATGCAATGCTGCCGGCAAAAAAAATCAAGTGTTTAAACTCTGGATGGATAGGTTTGATGATGTTCTGATTTATACTAATAAAGTAATGGAAACGAAAGTATTGTATATTCACAATAATCCTGTTAAGAAAGGTCTGGTAGAGAATCCGGAGGATTGGAAGTACTCGAGCTATCGGAATTATTTATCGGGCTGTCAGGAGGTAACTCCAGACAGGCACGGGCGTGATGATGAAGGCTTAATCGAAAAAACAAACGCATTATGATTGATACCTGTCAGAAGTCAGCCTGTCAGGAAGAAACTCCTGACAGGCACATTGAAATAACGAAATTAACACAGTAATACTCATTGTAATTATATTCTAATAAAATTATTTTAGAAAAAGATTAATATTGATGCATCAACCTACTGAATATATTACGATTAAGGAAGCAAGTGACTGGGCAACAGCACATTTGGGTAAAAATATTACAACCTCAAATATATCCTATTTAATACAGTATGGTCTAATAAAAAAACACGGCGATAATGGAAACGCGCAAATTTCTGTAAGAGAATTACAAGCTTATTACGACTCATATAACGGTAATAGAGAAACAAACTGGAAAGAAAAACTTGGTAAGGACTTAAACTGGGCATTGTCATTTGAACAGTATAAAGAAGCCGAAACTACAAAACATGTTCACCGTTTGCATCCATATAAGGGTAAATTTATTCCTCAATTAGTCGAATATTTTATTGATGACCATGTCGACGATTTTAAAAAAGAAATATATTTCAATAAGGGTGATATTATACTTGATCCATTTGCGGGAAGTGGAACAACGTTAGTCCAATCTGCCGAGTCTGGAATGCATTCAATCGGAATTGATGTTTCAGCTTTCAATGTACTTATTAGTAATTGCAAGATTACAAGAGTTGATTTGGTTGATGTTCAAAGAGAATTAAATAGAATCACGAATGCTCTTAAGATTTATTTGTCGAAGTCTCATATCTCAGAATTTGAAGAAGCATTAATTGAAGAGTTATATAAGTTTAATTCAAAATATTTTCCGGTTCCGGAATATAAATATAAAGTTAAACGCAAAGAAATAGATGAAGATATATACGGAGCCGAAAAAGAGAAAATATTTCTTAAAATATATGCTGGATTAATTTCAGAATATAAAATAAATATTAATCAAATATCTAATAAATCATTTTTAGATAAATGGTATTTCAAGAGTATTCGAGAAGAGATAGAATGTGTATTTGATGAAGTAAAGAAAATACAAAATATTCATTCAAAGAAACTAATTTGTGTTATTTTAAGCAGAACTATCCGTTCATGCAGGGCAACAACACACGCTGATTTAGCGACATTGAAAGAGCCTATCACTTCAACCTATTATTGCGCAAAACACGGGAAAGTCTGCAAACCATTATTCTCAATTTTAAAATGGTGGGAATCATATTCCAAAGATACAATAAAGAGATTATTAATATTCAATAAACTCAGAACTAGAACTTATCAGTATTGCCTGACTGGAGATAGCCGGAATATAGATATACTTACTGAATTACAGAAACATTATGAACCATTCGGCAAAATTGTCTCTGAAAAGAAAATTAACGGAATATTTTCAAGTCCTCCGTATGTCGGTTTAATTGATTATCACGAGCAACACGCTTATGCTTATGATTTATTCGGATTCAAAAGAAATGATGAACACGAAATAGGTCCATTATATAAAGGACAGGGAAAAGAAGCAAAAGAAAGCTATGTAAAGGGAATATCAGATGTATTAATTAACTGTAAAAAATATCTTGCAGAAGATTTCAATATATTTATAGTAGCAAATGATAAAAACAATCTTTATCCAATCATAGCAGAAAAATCAGGTCTAAAAATTGTGAACCAATTTAAACGCCCCGTATTAAACCGAACGGAAAAAGACAAAGGAGCTTATTCAGAGATAATATTTCATTTAAAGGAGAAATAAATGACTGAAAGTCAAAAAGAATTAATTGCGGTAGAAGTTATTAGAACCTTGTATTCTCAATTCGATAAGTTTCCAGGTGAAGAGATCAATAATAGAAATGCTCCATTTCATGAAGCTTTCCTAAATGCATTTACTGGAGAATTAGAAGGCAAAGTTGCATCTATTCCGATATTTATAAGTCTTGCAAGTTGGATGCATGGGTTAAATACGAGTCTTGGACAATCTTTTCTTGAAAAAACTTCGCATATTTTATCTCATGGTCAAAAGAAAGAGTTTACAAATGCAAAAAGAAATTTATTAAAAATATCTTCAAACCAAAGATTAATAATAAATAACGTCATTACAGAACTATCTAATGGAGATCGAATTCCTGACAGACAATTAGAAAATGATATATTTGTCTCTGAGAATAATTTAGATATTGATGCTACTGAATTTACTGTTGATATATTTATCGAAGATTCTCAGCAGATAACGTGTATTGAATTAAAGACTGTAAAACCTATTAAAGGTATATTTAAAGTCGAAAAGCAAAAGATACTTGAAGCCATAATAGCATTAAAAAATAAATACCCGGATAAATCTATTAATTATTTTCTGGGTTTTCCTTTTGATCCTCTAAGTGATGCTCCAACTGGATACGACAAATCAAGGTATATGGATTATAGTGTTGGTTTTAGAAAATATTTTGCTGAAAACGAATTTTTATTATCCGCTGAGTTATGGAATTATCTTTCGGGAGAAAATGGCACTATGGAATATATTCTCGAAATAATTAATATCATAGCAACTCCAGATTTTTTAGAAATATTTGATTTCATTAATGATTTCTCAAACATCAAAAAAGATAAAGAAAAATATATTAGATCTCTTAAATATTGGTCATTATATTCAAATGTTGAAATAGCTGAAAATATTGATGTAATTGAGCAAAAATTAAGTTCGGATAGAAAATTACAAAGATATTTAAATCAAAATTTATTTGATAATAACATATCTTTTAGAACTGATAGAGCTATTTATTTGAAAACATTTTTATAGAATCCGTTAGTATATTATTATTTTAGATAACTCAAGGTTACAACATTAGCAAAAAAACTTGAAAATTAAACAGTAAAGCCGGCGGTGTTTCGTACCTAAAGGCACAAGAAGTGAATAAATATTTTGCGCTATTATTATTTTGTCCCTAACGGGACAATTTTTAGAAAATAACTGATTTTATAAGTATTGATAATATAAATATTTAACCAATAAACGGTCAACCTTAGTTATTAATAAGTAATATTAAGCAAAATTATTTGAATAAATAAAGAATCATGACGCCTTTTAAAATAATTTAATTTTGAAGACTAAAATATCAAAATCCCAAATGGAAGTATGGGAATGGAAAGCTAATGCATCAAAGGAGTTAACTGATATACCCTCCAAAGATGTTATTGGTATCGTTTGAAATAAAGTAGCGGATATGAAGTTTGTTATACTTGAATACAAAATTATGAAACATTTAGTAAATAAAAATGATAATAGATAATATTATAAACCTTAATCTCT
>Ga0247841_10007884_pt1 | contig 15595 bp, 8 predicted proteins | sample LaCruzMarch2015__2_FD_192410 | JGI IMG/M metagenome (GOLD analysis project Ga0247841, IMG submission 192410) | Freshwater microbial communities from meromictic Lake La Cruz, Castile-La Mancha, Spain - LaCruzMarch2015_18m | ecosystem: Environmental > Aquatic > Freshwater > Lake | place: Spain...
TACCGCTAGTGAGTTTAGAACATGAAAATCGGGAACATGCAACCGGTAGTATTCTACTAATCCATCAATTAGTTTAAGGCGGTTTACGCGCGAAAAATCAAGCATATGCATGTCATTGTAATCAGAATGCAATATAGCCGCAAAATCCACCGAAACATCTTGTGAAAGAAAATGGACATGCATGGGTTTTGTATTCAGAAAAATACCATTCATTAAATCAAAATACGTACCATTCACTTCATCTTCGTTGGGCTCAAAACCCAAATATCTGGTGAGTTTTACCAAAAACACCAAATGAAAATTCGAAATACCTGTTTCGATACAATCTAACTGTTGAATTGAATTTTCCAGAAAAAGAAACACACTCTCGTCAGGCTCTGTCTGCCGTAAAATCCGAAAAAGAATTTCGGAAATAAAAAGTGCAACAGCATTCTTTGTCGGGTCGTAAGGGATACCAATAAAAGAGTATTGGTTTCGAACATCTTTTATTCGCTGGATGTCTTTTCCAATAACATGAAACACATCAAGTTCCAAAATAGATAATGGCTGTAGAAAAGAAGCACGATAAACCGACTTCTTTTTATTTACTGCATTAACCATATAAGATACTCGTCCAAATTGACGGGTATACATGGTAACAATTGTAGCAGAATCGGAATATTTTATCGAATGTAGTACAATTCCGTTGGTTTTAACCTGCATAAAAAATCAGTTTAGGGTACAAAAGTAACAAAATTATTGGCTTTTTGTCGATTATTCATATTTAAAATATACCAATTTTGGAAAAATATATACTGATAAATAGCAATTTACAAAATTATTGAAATATTTGATGCAAAGGCTTTGTCAATTCAAAAAACAGCCGTATATTTGCACCCGCAATTGAGAGTTACAACTCACAACTGGAAATGACCATTTGGTCCCTTCGTCTATCGGTTAGGACGCCAGGTTTTCATCCTGGAAAGAGGGGTTCGACTCCCCTAGGGACTACTAAAACAAAAAATTAAAAGCATTAAAATTAAGATTGCAATGGCAAATCATAAATCATCTATCAAAAGAATTCGTCAAGCCGACAAAAAGAAATTGCACAACCGTTACTATGCTAAAACAGCACGTAATGCAGTTCGCAAATTGCGTACTACTGCTGACAAAGCTGTAGCAACCGAAATGTTGCCGAAAATAAGCGCAATGCTCGACAAATTGGCAAAACGTAGCATTATACATAAAAACAAAGCAAGCAACTTGAAATCAAAGTTGGCTGTTTATGTAAATAAATTAGCATAAATGCTTCTTGTAAAAACACAGAAGCCCTTTTCCTAACGGAGAAGGGCTTTTTTGTCATGTGAAGAATTAGTTTACAACATTTCCACAAATATGTTTCAAATTTCAGCCTACAAAAAAACCATTCTAAATCTCAGAATGGTTTTTCTATTATATTGAAATATTAAATATTCAAGTTTACTTTTTGATTCTCAATATGAGCATGTCGTTTTTTTTTGAAACAAAGTTAACCTCTATAAAAGACGAAAGGTAGCTTGCCTCACGGCATACTACCAATCTTTGTTAACCTTAAATCTAATACTATGAAAAAATCACGATGCAAAAGTACAGCATTTTTAAATACCATCCAAATATATTTGAGAAAAAATGCATCAAAAGCATGTTTTATAACATACTTTTATAATTGGTTGTCCAATTTTAAGTAATCAAAGCATTTCAAAAGCGTTTTCTGTACTATTTAACGCTACTTTTTGAATCGAAGAATAAAAACACTGACATAATTCTCATAATGAAACAGTGTGCAAACAATAACATTGTAAAAACTCCCCAACTAACAGATCTCTGTTTTTTGGGGAGTTTTATTTATTATTAATGTGATATTATGAAGTCAATTCTACTATTCTTGTGGCTTCATAACCACTTCTACCACATTACCTTGTGATACGATGTTTTTTAAAGTGTTTTGAATGGACTCAGCAGTCAATGCGTTTACAGATGCTTGATAATCGTCAACCAAATTCAATTTGTCTTGATAATAGCGTTCAACGGCGTTGGACCACCATGGATTTTCGGCTTTATCTTCGGCATATTTTTTCAACATGTTTTCTTTTACCTTTTGTAAATCATCTGCACGAGGGCCACTTGCTACAATCTGAGCCACTTCAGAATGAATTATACCCATCAGTTTTTCTTGTTTTTGAGGGTCGGTATCGAATTGCATCATTAATGTTGCTTCATGAATAGGAGTATTGTTCATGCTTCCACGTACACCAACTCCGTAAGAGCCACCTTCTTTTTCGCGAATACTTTCTAAATAACGCATATTCAATATACTTCCAATAGCAGTCAAAGTAGTGCGATTGGTAATATTGTAAGGCATTTCGGCACTGTAAACAATCATATTAGATGCTTTTTTTACTTTCATCTCTTTGGTAAAGTAATTGTTTACTTTTCCTTTTGGTTTGCGAATATTATTGTCGGTGAATTTTTCAGTTCCTTTCTTCGATTTCAAACCACCCAAATACGTACAAATCGAATTCTTAACAGTTTCGTTATTTGGGTCAATATTACCTGTAAATATGAACGTAAAATCGGCAGGCAAAGCAAAACGTTGTTTGAAAATATTCAGAGCTTTATCCTGATCAATCAAATCCATGGTTGTTAAGTTCAAAGTAATATTTCGTGGATTATGATTCGTCAGTGTTTTTCCAATAGAATCTGAAAATGCTTTGCGTGGATCGCTGGCACTATTGGCCAAACTTGCACGATATCCGTTCATCATGGCTTTAAATGCATTGTCATCTTTTCGTGGAGCTGTAAAATTGAGATAAATCAACTGTAACATAGTTTCAAAATCGGAAACTGATGAATTTCCCGATAAACCTTCATCGTACCCATCGATAGATGGATTAACCGAAGCAATTTTTCCGGTAAGAATCTTGTTCAATTCGATTAATGAGTATTCACCTAAACCATTATTACTAACAATAGCAGCTGCCAACATACCAGATGCAAGATCATCTACATTGCTCACTTTGGAAAGTCCACCTTCACTAAAAGCTGTCAACAGAATTTCATCTTGTTTGAATTTGGTTGGTTTGAAAACCACTTTTACCCCATTACTTAAAGTCCATTCAGTAGTTTCTAGTGATTTATTTTGAGATTCTTTAATAACAGTGCCTGCTTTAGGTATTTTGTTGATTAATGGTTTATTTAGAATTTCCTCTGCCTTTGCTGTTAATTCCGCTTTCTTCGCATTGGCAACTGCTGCAAGAATTTCTTCTTTTGAAGGTACTTTAACAGCCACTTTCTCCGGCGCCATAATTGATACTATCAAATTACTGTCTGTTACATAAGATTTTGCCAATTGATTAATCATTTCTAATTTAAGTTGTGGCATCATCATTTTTGAGGTATTGTATTCCCACTCAATACCAGGAATAACTTCTTGTGTTAAGAAATTGCGAACATATTCTCGTACCAACGCATTGTTTTTTTGATTATCCCGTTCATTATATGCTTTTTCAATCCGTTTTAGAAAATCTGTTTTGGCACGTTCCAATTCCGAATTTGTAAATCCAAATCGTTTAATCTTTTCTCCTTCTATCAACAAAGCATTTAATCCTTCCAGTTCCTTACCTTCTTTTGGAACAGCCAGTAACTGAAATGCATCTTTCGATTTTACCAATTCGCCATAATTTGCATAAGCGCCCACAAAAGGAGCATCAGCTTGTTGTGTAATTTCGTCAAAACGATTACCAATCATTGTAGAAATAAGAGAATTAGCTACTCCAAAAACATAACCGTTGATAGATAATTTCACTTCAGCAGGCATCACATCATGTTTGTATTCCAATTCAATGCGTGTCATGCTGGCTTCAGGGTCTTTTACGATTGAAACAATTGGATTAGCATTTTCCAAAATTGGATAAATAGGTCGTTCACCTGCATTTTCCTTTTTAGGTATATCGGCAAATAGAGTTTTGATTTTTGATTCTACTTTATCTACATCAATATCGCCAACAATCAAAATAGCCTGTAAGTCCGGACGATACCATCTTTTGTAATAATCGCGAATAGTTTGATGATCGAAATTATTGATAATGGCAGTATCACCAATCACATCGCGCTTTGAGTATTGCGAACCGGGATATTTCAACTTATTGGATTCTTTCCACATACGACGCTCTGCTCCTGCTCCTGTACGCCATTCCTCACGTATGACACCACGTTCTGAATCAATCTCAGTTCCTTCGAGTGAAATAAAACTCGACCAATCGTGTAGAACTAACAAGGCACTATCAATAATACCATCGCGGGTTGTAGGCACATCCGATAAATTATAAACGGTTTCGTCCAAAGATGTGTAAGCGTTAATATTGGTTCCAAATTTTACTCCAATTGTCTCTAAATAATTGATTACACCTTTACCTGGATAGTTTTTCGTTCCATTAAAAGCCATGTGTTCCAAAAAATGAGCCAAGCCATTTTGGTTGTCATTCTCAAGAATCGCTCCTACGTTTTGAGCAATGAAAAACTCAGCACGCTGTTTTGGTTGTTGATTGGCACGAATGTAATAAGTTAGGCCGTTGTCTAATTTTCCATAACGCACCTTGGGATCAATTGGCAAGGTTTGTTGTGCACTCATATTTACTGATAAAAACACCAGTAAAAATAAAGAAATGAATCTAAAAAGGTTTTTTTTCATGTTAAACTTATTATTATGAAAATGAATAATTTAAAATAATCTTGTGTTTTTTAATTAATATTTATCGGGTTACAAATGAAAGCATTATTTTCTAATTAACAAAAATATATTTGGTGTTTTCGATAAATAATTGATTAAATATTAGACGTAATGATAGAACAAATATTACATCTACGTAAATATAAAATCAAAATTGTAACTTTGCAATCAAAAAACGTTATGTCGGAAGAATTGTTCATCTCAACTGGAATTGATAAAAAAGAAATCTATGAATCGTTGATACCTCAACTGGCGTCACTAATTGATAATGAAACTGATTTAACCGCCAACCTTGCCAATATCGCAGCTGCCCTACATCAAACATTTAAATGGTGGTGGGTTGGATTTTATTTAGTCAAAAACAATGAACTGGTACTTGCGCCTTTTCAGGGTCCAATTGCCTGTACACGTATAAAATACGGAAAAGGTGTTTGTGGGACTGCATGGAAAAATGAAAAAGCACAATTAGTACCCGATGTACAACAATTTGATGGCCACATAGCTTGCAGCAGCAGTTCTGTTGCAGAAATTGTTGTTCCAGTTTTAGACAAAACAAATAAAGTTATTGGTGTTTTGGATGTTGATAGCGAACATTACAATGTGCTCGACGATACAGATGTATATTATCTGAAAATTGTAAGCCAACTGATTACAAACACTTTATAGCTCTTTATCAGTTTATTTTATTGTCAGCTCGTCTATCAATCGCTTTGCACCACCAACTTTGTCCATAACAAACATTACATAGCGAATATCTACATTTATAGTTCGTTGCAAATCAGGCTCAAAAACAATATCACCGCTCATTGCTTCCCAGTTACCGTCGAATGCCAGACCAAGTAATTCGCCTTTTGCATTGAAAATAGGACTACCCGAATTTCCTCCGGTAATGTCGTTATTACTCAAAAATGCCACATGCATTTCACCGGTTTTCTGATCAACATATGCACCATAATTATTTTTGGTAATTGCTTTTTTGAGTTTTGACGATACAGAAAATTCTGCATCGTTTGGTTTTTCTTTTTCCAAAACACCTTTTGTGGTGGTATAGTATTTATAATCAACTGCATCTGCCGGTTTGTAACCTCCAATGGTTCCAAAAGTGAGTCGCATTGTAGAATTTGCATCCGGATACATTGCTTTTCCATTCTCTTCAGCCATTGCCTTGATACCTGCTTCGTAAAGTCGTTCAGCATCATTTAATTGTTCGTTGGCTTTTATATAATCGTCGGTTTTAATTGCATCCATCGTTTTTTTTATGTCTTTAAAAAACACAATGGCAGGGTCATCATCAAAATCGACCTTATCATCATTAACTAATTTGCTGAATTTCTCAAAACTTGAAAAAGCTGATTTTTTATAAAGATATTTTGCATAATTGGCATTGCTTCCCTTGAATTTTTTATTTATTCTATTATAAATTTCAGGATAAGCATCAGCATCTACTGATTTTTTGTAAATATCCAACATAGCAACTAATGTTACCTCATCTACTGCTGCATAATAATCCTTGTATAGTTTAGATGCTTTTGTCAGTATAGAATCCTGCGAAAGTTTTTTTGCTTTTAGAGCAGCAATATCACTTGCTATACGGGGCATTTCAACACCGGTTGACAAAGATTCGCGTAAATAGTTCATTGCACGACCAAAAGGATAGATTTTGGCATAGCCATTTTCGAGTGTTTTAAGTACATTGCCATATTTATTTTGTCGTTCAGGTGATGCTTTAACCCATAAGGCAAAAGTGTTTTCCTGCATTTGTTTTTCATTGATAACACCTAATTTTTCAATTGCATTATTCATTCCAATGCTGTTTTTCCAATAATTAGAGCTACGGGCATATTTACTTGCATAAGCGATATTGATGGCTTCGTCAGCGCGCATAAACGAACGCCATACATCTTGTTTTGCTCCACGAACATCAATGCGTGATAGATTTCCTGATTTCATTCGATTTATAACACCCCACGAAGACAAATAACGGTTGGTAGTCCCCGGATTTCCAATTATCATACTGTAATCGCCTGGTTTGTAACCACTATTGGAAATGGCAGCAAAACGCTTTGGAGAATAGGGTACATTGTCTTTTTTATATTTTGATGGTTTTCCATCAGCGCCACAATAGACCCTAAAAACCGAAAAATCGCCGGTGTGACGAGGCCACATCCAGTTATCAGTATCACCTCCAAATTTGCCAATTGAGGTAGGTGGTGCATAAGCAAACCTAACATCATTAAATTCCTGATAAACGAATAAATAAAATTCATTTCCTGAGTAAAATGTTTTTACTTTGGAAGTATACAACGAATCCTTCTCAATTTCTTTTTCAATACTTTTTACGATAGAATCTTGCTTGTCGCTACGGTTCTTCCCTAGCAATGTGTCGGGTAATTGCGAAATAACACGCTCGGTAACATCTTGAATACGAACGAGAAACTTCACTGAAAGTCCGGCAGATGGAATTTCATCCTCCAGCTTTTCGGCGGTAAAACCATTTTTCAAATAATTATGCTCAACGGTACTGTGTTTTTGAATAGCATCAAAACCACAATGATGGTTGGTAAAAACAAGACCTTGATTTGAAACCATAACTCCTGTACACCCATTTCCAAAGATAACAACTGCATCTTTCAGACTTACATTTTTATCGCTGTAAATTTCGTCGGCAGTAAGTATTAACCCCATGCCATTCATTTTTTGGATGTTAAGTTTTTCAATTAAAGGCAGCATCCACATGCCTTCGTCAGCTTTGAGCATTGAGAATAATGAGAGAGAAAGCATTAGGAATAGAACTTTTTTCATGCAACAAATTAGTTATTAATAAATAAACCAGGTAGATACAACATTATTACAACAAATATATTTTGGATATTTATGCAATGCAAATGTAATTAATTTATTTGCAATTTTAAAGTTCACTACTTACAAAATTTATTTAACGATTAAAATATTATAAAAAAGTAGCGAGATTGATTGATGTTGTTATAAATTGAATGTCAAAACCTATGATCTATTGACCAGATATTTAGTTCGTAATAGCTTACAATACATGACATTAGGAATTTCAATTATCAAAAAAATGAAAGTGTTATTAGTTCAACTCTAAATCACTTTTATCGGATTAATTGATTTCTCTATTCGTAACTCCTCTACCGTTTTAAAAACCGTATCAATTTTGTCATCACTTACCGAGTCGTCGATATTGATGCAGCAAACACCCGTCAGGTACGGGTTGCATGAATCATTAACCAATCGGGTTATGGTTTCACGAATTTCGTCATGAGTTTGATGAACAATTTCAACAGGACTCAAACGAATATTAAGAAATGTATCGGGTAAATATTCACGTAAGATTTTTATGTCACCGCCCCAACCTACATCCAGAAAATCAAGTTTTGGAAGTTTCGCAAAACTTGCTGCCATTCGGTGAGGGTCTGGCCCACAATAATGAATGCAGTAAGGACGATTTTGACTCCATGCAATGTCGTAAGGCAACAGAAATTCTTCGTAATCTTCCGCCGAAATCATAGTATGCGAACATTGTGAATGCAATAACACAGGTTTTTGCAAATGTTGAACAATGCGATTTACAGATACAGATGTTGAGCTGGTTACAGTCTGCAAGTAGGAAGTGAATTTCGCTATCACCGCAGCAATCGAAGCAAAATACGTCTTCACTTCGTCGGGTGTCATCATCATATCCAAAAAAATACTTTCGCCACGCAAGTCCATAGCAATGTTCAGAATACCGCCCCAATTAATATCTCCTTTTATGTGTCCGTATTTTGATTTTAATGCATCAGCCAGCGTCAGAACTTGCTTGAAAGCATCAGAATTAAATGCTTTCTCAACATTCACATTCTCCAACTCCTTATGAGCCGGTATTACTTGTGGCGGATGATTTTCGAAGTAATTCACCTGGCATCCCATCATTTCTGAAAGCAGGTAGCCAGCTGCCAAATGCACCGCACCAATTTCCGGACGGACTTCCTTGCGGTGCTGACCCAATCCGTAACGCCCCCAACGGTCGTAAAGCACTTTTTCTTTTTGTTGCTCCACTTCCACCCGTTTCAGCGGATGATAAAAAAAGTCACGGTCGAAGGTGATTCCTTCGTTTTTGTTCCACCATTCGGGCAATAAAACTATGTCGACGGGCAGAATTGAATTTCCAAGTAATGGATTGAATTTCATAGTATTCTCAAAAAATTATTTATAATTCACAACTACTTCAACTTTTCCATCAATCATCAATCGGTAGCTGTTCCCTTCGAGCTTCTCAATTGTACCCTTAGAAGTCTTTGGTTTGGATATACTGACGAAAGTAAGGTAACCACGTCCTTCGGTGGCAGTGACTTTAATTATTTTTTCGTTCATGAAGAGTTTAATTTCTCCGTGAGGTGTAGGAACAGTGCCTTCCATCCATTTCATTCCGCCCAGATTCGGGTTAATAGCAAATTCGCTGTAGCCCGCTTTTACAGGTTGTATGCCAAGGTAATATTTCCCTAACAAATAAATGGGACTTGCTCCCCACGCATGACATAGACTCTTCCCATAAGGGCGACCGTACATGGCTAAATGTTGTGTGCCTTTGTCCGTTGGGTTGTATTTTTCCCAAAATGATGTTGCTCCTTCGCGAATCATGCCACCCCAGTAATCTTTCATTTCTTTCATCACCATTTTTTGTTCGCCCAAAGCACACAAGGCTTCCAACTCATAAAAACGCATATAAGGGGTTGAGATTTTCATTACTGAATCGTTCTTCAACACCGATTTTTTGATGAGTTGTTGCTTTTCGGGCGACAAATAATTGAAGAAAACGGCAAACATATTGGAATAGCGGGTTATTTGCGATTGTTGCATTCCGTTGAGGCGGTTATGTACCAACGCTTTTTTAGTTTCGTTCCAAAATGCAGGTTCCAGTTTGCTGCGCAATGCAGTTGCAAGTCCATCGTATTTGGTTTTGTCTGCCTTATTCTTTGCCAAATCGGCACAAAGCGCCATTGTTTCTAAGCTTTTGCAAAACAATACCTGCTCGTACGACAGCTCGCCATGCTTATCCATATATCCATCTGCCCAATCCACAAATACCCAGTCGCCGATTTGACCTTCCACCATACCGTTTTTATTCGTACGCCCGAGCACATAATCCATCATAGTTTGCATGCGTGGATACACTTGTTGGATAAAATGTGTGTCTCCGGTGAAATTATAGTAGTCGTAAATGGACAAAAACCAATAAAAAGTATAGTCCATAATGGTATTGGTATGACTCGTTACCGGATCTTTACCGCGCAACACCCAAATGGTATTTTGCACCGTTTGCGCATCGAAAAACAAGTAATAATTCATCAGGTAACTTTGATATGCATCGCCGCTCCATGTCCAGCGATCCCGTTTTATTCCGTCGATAAAGAATTCGCGGGTGGTGAGTTGCATTGTATATGCGCCTACGTTCCACATCTGATTCACTTCCTCGTCGTTGCAACGGAACGAACCGCGCTGTGTTTCGGGTTTAAACTCGTACATCATGTTCACTTCCTTATAATCCACACCATCATCCTTGGTGATGTACACGTAGCGGAAAGCTTTACTATTACCCAAGGTATAGAAATGTGATGAAGGACTTGTCACTGCCAATGCTTCATCGGTCACCAAATTTCCATTTACAGTCAGGCTGTCGCGCGTTTCACAAAAACGTTTATCCAACGCTTCTTCCCTACTTTCGCCGTAATAAATATTCACTTTCCCTTTACCTGTCAACAGATGGAAACTCAGGTAACCAAAAGTTTCTTTACCAAAATCCACCAGTTCGCCGTTTTGAATCAGTTCGCTTTTTACAGATTTTTGTGGTTCGGTAGTCAGTTTATATTTCGATGGAGCAGCATCGGCTGTGGTGAAATTATCAGAAGTAGCAGCGTCCATGTAGATTGTAGCCGAAGTGTCGCTGGCTTTCCCGCTTTCGTCAATCCATTCTTTATCTTCGTAGGTAACTTTCCAGCTTGCATCGGATTTTACAGTTTTACCATTTATAAAAATAGATGGTGGAGTAGCCTGATTCCATACTTTAATATTCAAACTGTGCTTTCCGGCAGGAAGCATAAACTTCTTTGGCATTCCAAACCGAAGTTTACCATCCAGCTTAATATTAAAGTTACCTTCAACGGCAATTTCAATTTCTTCGGGAGCAGTTAAATCAATCTTTTTGCTGAATTCGATCAGCACATAGTGACTGTCCATTTTCCAGAAATGGGGAAAAAATGCTCCACGCTCTGTACGGTGGTTGTTCATCTGGTTGCCCAACCAAATTTCATAATCGCCCGGATACCAAATCCACGACTGGGCATTAGAAAGCAGCGTGATGGCTGCAAAAGAAAGTAAGAAAAGTGTGCGTTTCATATACTATTGTCTAAGATTAAATTCTGCCATAATATCAGCTATTTTTACCGGAATACCTGTTTGTAACGATTTATCCATTGCTTGTAATAAGGCGACAGTTCCGATACCTTCTTCCATGTTTGGGTATGCTTCGAAACCATGTTCTATACTATCAGCAAAGTATTCAAGGTAATTCTGGTATTCGCCGGCATGATGACTTTGACCTTCGAAACGAAAATAATGAGCAGCTGTAGCATCGCCCCAAGTAATTATTTTCTCTTCCCCATTTTTTGAAGTTATTGCATAACGCAACTCATGATAATCGGCTTGACTTGCACCGGCAGTTCCCCTTAAAATGCAGCTCATTTCACTTTCCCGTTGCGAAGGCTGGGTTGGTGAAGTATAAACACCACTAACGCGAGCAATTCTGCCATCGGTTGCTTTAAAAATAAAGTGCATGCAATCCTCATTTTTCAGTCCGGCAATTATGCCATTACTGCTAATCATGCCATACCCCATCACTTCTTCAATATTGGGTAGATACCACCTTATAAAATCGACAGGATGACTTAATCCGCCATATAACCATTTAAATGACTGTTGCAACGACCATTCTTTGGATAAAAACCAACGATGATCGGCATTATAATGTGCTTCAATAGTAATCAAATCTCCAATCTCACCTGACTCAAAATCGGCTCTTTGTCGCTTAGCCGGTTCAAAAAAACGTGAGCTCTGTCCGATAAATACTTTTTTACCTGATTGCTCGCTTATCTCCAACAATTCTTTTGCTTTCGAGAGATCATCAATAAAAGGCTTGGTGCAAACCACATGCTTTCCGTGAAGTAAAGCTTGTTTCACATGCTCGACATGAAGATGATCAGGGGTGTAAATGGCAATAATATCAATCTCTGAATCATTTAATAAATCATCATAATTCAGAGTATATGAATGAAAATCAAATTCCTTTGCACGTTTTTTACAAAGCTCTTCGTTTCTGTCACACACTTTTACTAAGTCTAGTTTAGGGCTCTGCAAAGCTGCCGACATGGTGCTTCGTCCCTCTCCGAGACCTAGTATTGCTATTTTCAACATGTTATTTGGTTTTTAAATACTGAAATGTAGGAGTTAAACCGGCATTTCTCTTTATCGAATCATTCACCATTGGTCCATTATTGTCCCAAACATTTCCGGGACCGTTAGCATTTTGCAAAAATTTCTCACTTTCAGTCCAGTTAGTTGTAACCCGAATGTACGATGAACCTTCATCAGTATACAAATAAAACCAATGATTTGGATCGTGAACATAAGTCGGATGATAAATATCAAAAATGTAATTTTGCGAGATAACCGTTCCCGGTTGTGCTCCTAAAGTATATATACCCGCTACATCATAAACATGTTTGGCATAATGTTGAATTTTATTTCTAAAAACAAGATTATCCTTCATACAATTCACATCTCGATTCCAGCCCCAGCCTAAACTTATACCTGTATACGAAACATCATTAATCTCATTATTAACAATTCTCACATCGTGCACATAACCCGCTCCTACTGCTACACAACCCCAATCTTCATTTGCAATATCAGTAAAAAGATTGTTGACGATATTTTGATCCGAACAAAGTACACGGGAATCGGATGGATTATAAGATAAATGTGTTTCATAAGATGCCGGCGAAAAGCTACCGGTAGTTAAACCATTTCCAGCAATATCTCTGAAGATACAACCTTCAACAATTATACTTTTTGCGGCAAATTCTAAATCAAGACCTGTTGAGCCAAGATGTTCAAAGCTACAGTCTTTAAAAGATATTACCGAAGCTCCGGATACTTTTACCGCTGCCGCTGGTCGTCCTAACCAACCTTGATTATCCAACTTATGATTATCTACACGGTCGATTGAAGGGCGAAGTTTATAGCCTTCGGTAAGATACATTCCTGCCTGAAGTGGCACATGTCCATTTTCCGCTGGACGCATCCATGTAGAATAATTGAAAGAAATATTTTGGAAAATAATATTTTCAACCAAGTGATCAATGCTTCCTTCTACTTGTACCAACGTTTCGATGGCTGGTGCAACTATTTCGACCTTGTTCGGATTTTCACCAACCAATGGATAATAATAAAGTTTATGAGTTTTTATATCGTGAAACCATTCTCCGGGTTGGTCGAGCAATTCCATGGCATTTGTCAGGTAAAATGGCGAGTTTACACCATTGCCAATCATTGGTTGAGGCCATGGGCGTTCGAATTGGAGTTTACTTTCGGGATTGTGGAAAGTCACTGCTGCCGAATCGCCTTGAATTTGAATTGATTTTATTCGTAAAAATGATACCGCCCACATCTGATGCAACACCATTTCGGCATAAGGTGCATTTAGAATATTTCTCACTGCTTTGGTCGGAACCCACAATATCTGATTTACTTTGTCATTTCGTATAATACGGTTCATTCTTTCAAAATCGGCTACATTGCGGGCACGAACAGCTTTTTTACCATTCACCCAAAGCTGACGGAAATCGAATGGGCGACCATTGAAATCAGGGACATCTGCCACAAATAGTTTTCCTGATTTCTTCCAGTTTGTTATTTTCAGTCCACCGCTTAACACCACTTTCTCTCCTGCAGCAGCACAAATTGTGGTAGGTGATTGTGATGTTCCACTATCTTCCGGACGAACAAAAACCGGTTCATATTGCTCATACGTTCCACCTTTCAAGATGATATTGATTCCATTTTCAATGCCGTCTACTTTAAGTCGGCGCATTTCGCGGGCTTGTCGCAAAGCAGATGACAGAGTGGCTTTTGGGGCTGCTACAGAGCCATCGTTGGTGTCTTTCCCCGAAGGAGAAACATAGATATCAAACGAAGAAAATAGAATAAAAAGACTCCCTACCCACAAAAAGAGAGTTTTGGAGAACAAGTATTTAATAATTTTGAACATATAATTTTATTTTTGGAGAATACGTCTTATAAGTCCCCTAAAGGGGGATTTAAGGGGCTAACGGCATCCACACTGTCATATCCATTTTTCCACGATTACCCCAGGCGTAATATGGAATCAGGGTTATATTTACTATTTTATCAGTTTTCGAAACTTCCCGATACAAGGTATTTTTCCATGAATCTTCGTTGGTCAACCTAGCAGTTCCATCCAACACGACGATTGAACTTCCTGCAATAATCGTTTTGCGTGGAATCAATTTAATATCAGATTGAATCAATACATTATCAATGGATTTTCCTCCTGCAATGTCAGCACCTTCCAGACAGTATACAATTGGACCACGTTTCACACAGGTTTGGTTGCGGGTTTCTTCTACTAACGGATTCGATTCTATCAATTTTACAGGCATGTCAAGCGCCAACTCAACAACATCTCCTTTATTCCAAACCCTGTTTATCTCAGTGTACGAATTAGCTTTATTTTCTGCGGTAATCGACTGTCCATTCAACGATATCGTCGCTTTGTCGCACCATTCAGGGATGCGAAGATACAGCGAAAATGCTTTCTTTGGTGCGTTTTCCACCAATATTTTTATGTTGCCATCCCACGGGTAATCAGTTGTTTGTGAAAGCTTAATTTTCTCTTTAGCATTTATATTTGCTTCCAGGTGACATCCACCATAAAAATTACACCATACAGCATTTTCGCTGATAGTGTAGACGTAATTTTGAACTTGAGTAAGTGTACGCACCGTGTTTGGCGGGCAACAGTTACAAAGTTTAATATACACTTCACGCTCTTTCGACCAACGCAGTTTGTAAGGAAAATCTTGCGAAATTCGCAACGGATTGGTGTAGAAAAATTTTGTTCCATCGAGACTAATTCCACTCAATATGCTATTATAAATGGCAGTTTCTACTATTTCGGCATATTTAGCATCGCCGGTAATCTGTAACATTCGCCAGTTGAAAAGCATATTGCCTATATTGGCACAGGTTTCATTGTGTGCTGTTGAGTTTGGCAACTGAAAAGCTCTTCCGTAGCTTTGATGTACTTTTTGAATACTATCCGGCGTGTATAAAGTACCATCGGGCGAAGTTCCATCATATAACGCCCCGCATGCTCCGGTAACATACATTTTACGGTTTACAATGTCATTCCATATACTGGTGAGGTTTTTCAATAGCTGCTCTTCTCCTGTTTCGGCATATACATCAGCGACTCCGGCGTAAAGGTAATTTGCACGTACAGCATGACCCATAGCTTGATATTGCTTGCGAAACGGAACTCGATCCTGATTATCATCAGTTCCGTTTTTCACCATTCCACGTATATCAATCAGATTTTTTGAAAGCTCAAGATAGCGTAGATTCTTTGTTTCGCGATACATTTCCACCACACCCATGTAGTGCGATGGGCAAATTGCATTTCGAGCTAATTCTGCTGAAGCTGTTTCGTAGAAATAACACAAGAAATCCGTAGCTTTGATGGCAACGTTAAACAAGGTTGTTTTTCCGGTT
>Ga0247841_10007885_pt1 | contig 15595 bp, 17 predicted proteins | sample LaCruzMarch2015__2_FD_192410 | JGI IMG/M metagenome (GOLD analysis project Ga0247841, IMG submission 192410) | Freshwater microbial communities from meromictic Lake La Cruz, Castile-La Mancha, Spain - LaCruzMarch2015_18m | ecosystem: Environmental > Aquatic > Freshwater > Lake | place: Spain...
ACAGCTTTTGATAGATTATAATTAGCTAAGTAATTGTATATGTAATTAATAACTTTATAGTAATTTGCTATTAACTAAATGTTCGGACAGCTATGAAGCAATATAAAGGACTTATAAAAGAAAACTTACGTGACAACATGACCAATACTGAGTTGATTCTCAATATGCTTGCTGAAGCATCCACTAAGGATATTTCACAAGTAGTGTTACCCAATTCTTTTCACGAGAGCAAAAAAGTGGCCATAAAGGGGGGAAATGTTGCCAAAGTTGCCCGAGAAGAACTTGAAGCAAATATTGGTAAAAAAAGTTGTGTCATCTCTAAATGCTAATATGTTACACAAAATAAATAAAGGCAATAAAGAAATGGAACTTGAATAAAAATTATATTTGAATAACTAAATCTTTTCAAAAGTCAATATGACACTCACCATAAATTCAGAAACCTATACATTAACACAACTTCCTTTACTGATTAAGGAAAAACTAAAAATGAACCTTCCCGAATGGGAAGAAACATTTTTTGTCTTTCTCGAAAATTGGTTTGATGAAACTGACACAATACATGCACAAACATCAGGTTCAACAGGTTTACCTAAGAATGTGGAACTCAATAAAAACCAAATGAGAGCTTCAGCATTGCTTACAAATCAATTCTTTGGATTACAACCCAATAATAAAGCTCTCTTATGTCTTTCGACTAACTATATTGCCGGTAAAATGATGATTGTTAGATCTCTTGTTAATAATCTGCATTTGATTGTTATTGAACCAAATTCTTGTCCCATACTAAGTGAAAAAATAGACTTTGCCGCAATGGTACCAATGCAAGTAGAGCATCTGGTACAAACATCAGAAGGTTTAAAATCAATTTCAAACATAGATAAATTGATAATTGGTGGAAGTTCTATATCATCCGAGTTAGATACCATGCTTCAAACTATTAACACACAGTGCTATGCAACTTATGGTATGACTGAAACTGTTTCGCATATAGCGTTACGAAGAATTAACGGTAAACAGACATCTGATAATTACAAGGCACTAGATGGAGTAAGGTTTGAGGTTGATAAACGGGATTGTTTAGTAATTTATGCACCTCATTTACAACCTGAACCATTTATCACAAATGATATTGTAGAAATAATCAGCGATACAGAATTTAAGTGGTTGGGACGATATGATAATGTAATAAATACCGGCAGCGTAAAAATATCTCCTGAAATTATTGAAAATAAAATTTCAAATTTATTGACAGAACGATTTTATTTTACAGGGATTAAAGATATAAAACTAGGTGAAAAAGTAGTTCTTGTTATTGAAAGTGAACCTTTTAATGAAGTAAAAATAAATAACTTGAAGGAGAAATTATTGAAAGTTTTAAATAAATTTGAATTTCCACGTGAGATAATATTTAAAAGTCATTTCGATGAAACGAATTCTGGAAAGTTGAAAAGAATTATTTAGCTAACGTTTAAGAGTAACTCCATCGCTTTTTTTTCCTTTTCTGCAATTTCCTTTATTATTTCAGATGCTTTTTGAATATGTTTAATGTCTTTATTTTGCGCTATTAGAAGGAATAATTCCGAAACTTCACTCCAAAGTTGTGCTATTTGAACAAATGATTGATATCCGTTTTTAAGTTCAATAATTTTAAGCAGTTCGTAACTTTCGTTCAAAAAGTCGCGATATAAATTTCGGAATAATGCTCCACCAGTACCCGCTTTTTCCATCATTTTGGCTGTAGATTTAAAACCACTTTCAATTTGATTTCCACGTTTAAACCACTCAACTATTTCATTACTAAGCAGATTAATTCCGTTATTTCCTTCAATTGAATTATCAGGATGCAAATATAATTTGGCATTATTTTGAATAGCAGAAATAACAGCAGTATTTAAATCAGAATCTTTACCTTTTGCGGAAAAAGAAAAATGTAAATTACTGGAACCCATTGGACCTTTTTGTGCACGTGCTAAAGCTAGACTTTTCAAGGATGTCTTAACTTTTCCACCTTGTTGAGTAGTGTCAACCAAATATGCGTCTGATTCATCGTAACCATAAATAGCTACAAAATGCTCAGCAAAATGATAAGGTTTTTTGAAATACTCCAGAAAAAAACAATCCAATTTTAAACCTACAATCTGCCCATTATCAATAAGATGCTTAACATCTGACCAAGCTTCATCAATAGAAGTATTTTCAGAAACATTTAGGTTTAAATTAAGATTACGGGCAAGATTTTGTGAAATCAGTTCCGGGCGCACACGTCCACTAATAAATGGATAAACCATTGATTCTAAATCCCAAAGATAGAATCCAAGTCCTTCACCCAATCCAAATAACATTGGCTCAGACAGATTGATATTCAATTGACGTAGCATTGTTCCAATTGTAGTTGTTTCGCAATGTTGACCGCCGAGTGGAAAGATATTTTCAATAATCATTTTAATATTAGCTAACTAATCTGCTATATAGTTCAAAATCAATAATATAATTATCTTCTTGGTTTACTTCTATGGAATGCACCTTTTCCTTTTGTAAACGTTTTCTTGAAATGTTTATTTTTCTCAGGGCTATATTCAGGTGCTTCGCCTAATTCCTCCGGCAATGGAATTTTATATATATCCTTTTCAAGAAAGTTTTCAATTTGTTTGAATTTGAATTGCTCTTCGGTACTTACAAACGTGATAGACATACCTTTGGCACTTGCACGTGCCGTACGACCAATTCGGTGAACATAATCTTCTGCGTCATGCGGAACATCATAATTGATAATCAACGAAATATCATCAATATCAATACCACGTGAAACAATATCTGTTGCTACCAAAATATTTATTCTTCCATTACGAAATTCATGCATCACATGGTCTCGTTGACCCTGATCAAGATCGGAATGCATTTCATCTACCGAAAGCCCCATTTGTCTGAGGGTTTTGGTAATTTCCTTTACTTTGAGCTTTGAACCTGAAAAAAGAATTACTTTATTTGGATCCTGAGTGGCAAATAAATTTTTAATAATACCCGGCTTCTGAGCTTCATGGCATATATATGCTGTTTGCATAATGCTTTCGGGAGGACGCGAAACCGCAATTTTAACTTCAAAAGGATTATTCATAATGGTTTTCGCCAATTGCCTGATTTTTGGTGGCATAGTAGCAGAAAACATAATAGTCTGACGGTTTTTTGGTAAGCGATTCACCACTTGCATAATATCATCGAAAAATCCCATATCCAACATTCGATCAGCTTCGTCGAGAATAAAATATTTTACTTGCGAGAAATCGATTTCATATAAATTAAGGTGCGAAAGTAACCTTCCAGGGGTAGCAATAACCACATCTGCACCTTTTTGTAATCCGCGTCGCTGAACATCCCAGGCATTGGCATCGTTTCCTCCATAAACTGCAACAGATGAGAATGGCAAATAATATGAGAATCCCTCCATCTGTTGGTCAATCTGTTGAGCCAATTCGCGTGTTGGAGCCATTATAATGGCATTTACTGCATGTTCGGCATGTGGTTCAGATTGTAGATTGTTTAAAAGTGGTAAAATAAATGCAGCTGTTTTACCAGTTCCGGTTTGTGCACATGCAATAACATCACGTTTTTGTAAAATTACAGGAATTGTTTGCTCCTGAACCGGAGTAGCTTCTTTAAAATTCATTGCTTGCAAGCCATCCAAAACGGCATCGCATAAGGGAAGTTCATCAAATCTCATTGTGGAAAAAATTTATATACTGCAAAGATACACTTTTTTTATACGATAATTTCTCGAAATTGTATTTTTGAAGGTATTTAGGGTTTCAAATTCAAAGTTAAATCAATTCATTATTTTTTTGTACGATTATTGTGTAAAAAAACTTAGATGCAATTTTATTTAGCTAGGAGTATTAATAAAATATTTAAAATACTATATGCTTTAACAAATAATTGCACTCTTTTTTAGTTTAAGTATTATTCATAGTACAAAGTTTCTATTTTCAAAATTATATGATAAAAACTATGGGAATTTTTCAACGCTTTCTCTTATTGTATTGTATTTTATTTCCTGCTTTCAATTTGGCACAGTCAAATATGAATTTCGAGGGACGTGATATAATTGTTGGCGAAACATTGAACTATAAGGCTTCTTGGGGCTTTTTTACTATTGGAAGTGCAATTACTAAAATTGATAGTAAACTGTATCGGGTAGGCTCAAATATTTGTTATAAAATTGACATCGCAGGACAAACCAATGGGCTGGCGAAATTATTTTATGTACGTGATAAGTGGATTTCATATATTGATACCGCTACAATTACCACCCATAAATCATTTCGTAGTATACGGGAGGGTAAGTATGAATTAGATGAACAGATAAATTTCGATCATAAAAATAAAAAGGCTGAAGTGAAAGTTTATAATAAAAATACTAAACTTTTTGAATTGAAAAAAAACTATGATACGCCCGAAAACATACGCGATGTGGTTGCCGGTTTTATGATATTCCGTTTAGTCGATTTATCGAAATACAAAAAAGGCGATATGTTTACCGTCAATGGATTTTACGAAGATGAAGGATATAAAATCAATGTCATTTTTCAAGGCGAAGAGTATATAAAAACCGATTATGGTAAAATTCTGTGCTATAATGTAAAACCCATTGTTCCTAAAAATCACGTATTTGATGGAAGGGATGCTGTTAATGTATGGCTGTCAGCCAATAAGGCAAAATCGATTATTCGTATCAAAGCAAAAATGTTTGTAGGTAATGTGCTGATTGATTTGCAGAAATAAGATTTTCGAAACAATATTATAAGCGAAAACAAATAGGATTCTTTCAATCAAAAAAAAGCCAAAAATAATTCCAATAAACTATTTTTGTGAACTTTCCGAACATAAATGTTGTTTAGTGCATAGAAATTCAAATTTTTTATTCACTGTAAAACTTATATTTTGTCAACAAACCGTACATTATTCCAAAAGAAAGTTCACTCATTACAAACCATTGCCGAAGGTGTATATGTATTATCAATCGTTCGCGATTTCACATTTAAAGCCGGACAAGTTATTGCAATAGATATTGTTAGCGATGGCAAACCGCGTTTATACAGTATTGCCAGTGGCGAGAATGATGAGTTTTTAGATATTCTTTTTGATGAAAAACGAAATGGAAAACTTACTCCTTACCTTTCAAAATTAAAAGCTGGCGATGATATTTACGTGTCCGAAGCCTTTGGCACTTTTACCACCACAACTGATAAAGCTTACTGGATTGCAGCAGGAACAGGAATTGCACCTTTTGTATCGATGGCCAGATCGGGATTGGGCCAAAATAAAATTTTGGTGCATGGTGCCAGATTTGATTCAAATTTTTATTTTTCTGATTTAATTGAAAAAATAATGCCCGATAGTTTCGTTCGTTGCTGTTCACAACAAGAAGATAGTAAGTATTTTAAAGGAAGATTGACTTCTTGGCTTAGCAATCAAAACGATTTACCCGCAGATTATCATTACTATTTATGCGGCAGTGCCGAAATGGTGGTTCAGGTTCGCGACATATTAATTGAGAAAAAAATTCCATTTCAGAATATTATTTCTGAAACATATTTTTGATTGTAATTATAAGCATTCACTAAATGTTTGATAGTCATTACTTATTACAATGAAACAGAATCTTTTCGGACTCACTGTTCAACAATTAAAAACAGTTGTTACGTCACTTCATTTACCTGCTTTTACTGCCACTCAACTTGCCGAATGGATGTATAAAAAGCAGGTTTTGAATTTTTCTGAAATGACAAATATTTCAAAACAAGTGCGTGAAAAACTTGAAAGCGAATATATTGTAATGCTGACTCCTCCAACTAAGGTTCAAGTTTCAAATGATGGAACAAAAAAATACCTCTACGCAACACAAACTTCAAAATTCATAGAAGCAGCATACATTCCCGATGCTGACAGAGCAACACTTTGTGTTTCAACTCAAATAGGGTGTAAAATGGGTTGTCTGTTTTGCATGACCGGAAAACAAGGATTTCAGGGGAACCTCACAGCCGGCGAAATTCTGAATCAGGTGCAGTCATTACCTGAATTTGAAAAACTCACAAATATCGTTTATATGGGTATGGGAGAGCCAATGGACAACGTTGAAGCCGTTCTGGACAGTATAGAAATTATGACTTCAGACAAAGGTTACAGCTGGAGCCCAAAACGAATAACAGTTTCAACTATTGGAATAATACCTGCTATGATTACCTTTCTCGAAAAAAGTCAGGCACATTTAGCGGTGAGCTTACATTCACCTTTTGATGCTGAGAGACAGGAAATAATGCCAATTCAAAGCGTCTATCCAATCACACAGGTGATTGCTGAAATCCGTCGTTGGGAATTGGGACGGCAGCGTCGGATATCGTTCGAGTACATTATGTTCAAAGGAGTTAATGATACCCAACGTCATGCAAATGAATTAGTCAGATTGCTAAATGGTATCAAATGCCGCATCAATCTAATCCGCTTTCACCCAATTCCGGATACTCCGCTCGAAGGAACTTCTTATGAAGGAATTGTAGATTTTCAAAACCGATTAAAAGCCAAAGGTCTGACTGTTACTATACGCGCCTCACGCGGTGAAGATATTTTTGCTGCCTGTGGATTACTTTCTACCAAAGAATTGGTACGCAAACAACAAGAAACTGACTTTTGAATTTCATTTTTTTCATATCAAACAAAATTGAAAATTGATTGTTATAACATTCAATTTAATTATATATTATGTCAAGAACAAGCACTTATCTTAACTTTCCTCGAAATACAGAGGAGGTATTTAATTTTTACAAATCGGTTTTTGGTGGTGAATTTAGCGGTGGTGGAGTCGCCCGTTTAGGCGATTTTCCTAATCCTGAATTAGCCGAAGAAGACAAAAATCTGATTATGCATATTGAATTACCCATTTTAGGCGGTCATATATTAATGGGAACCGATGCACCAAAATCAATGGGATTCCAGTTAACTCAGGGAAATAATATTCATTTCAATCTGGAACCTGACACACGTGAAGAAACAAATCGGTTATTCAAAGCACTTTCGGCTGGTGGAGTTGTTACTTTAGCATTACAGGAAATGTTCTGGGGTGCGTACTATGGCACTTGCACCGATAAATTTGGTATTCAATGGATGTTTAATTGCACCGAAAAAAAATAAAAATATGGAACAGGGCGATAAAGTATTAATAACCGTACAAGCAACTATTAACGCACCAATTGAAATGGTGTGGAAGAATTTTACAACTCCGGATGATATTGTAAATTGGAACAGTGCCTCAGAAGATTGGCATACTACAAAAGCCGAAAATGATTTACAGATTGGTGGAAAATTTAATTATCGAATGGAAGCCAAAGATGGTAGCTTCGGATTTGATTTTTGGGGAATTTATGACGAAATAGTTCATTCCAAAAAACTAACTTCTACCTTAGGTGATGGTAGAAAGTTGGAAGTAGCATTTGAATCGTTAGAAAATTCAACTAAGATTGTGGAAGTTTTTGAAGCCGAAAACGAAAATCCTATAGAATTACAACAAGGTGGTTGGCAAGCTATTCTGGACAACTTTAAGAAATATATTGAGGCAAAAAAATAAATTTTACAACTATGAGTAATCAAATAACACCTTGTCTCTGGTTTGATAATCAAGCCGAAGAAGCAGCATTATTTTATACTTCAATTTTCAAAAATTCTTCAATAACTTCCATAAGCAGATATGGAAAAGAAGGCTTTGAATACCATGGGCAGCCCGAAGGAAGTGCTATGACAGTTTTATTTCAAATAAATGGTCAAACTTACACGGCATTAAATGGCGGTCCAATTTTCAAATTTAACGAGGCAATTTCATTTCAGGTATTCTGTGATTCTCAGGATGAAATAGATTATTATTGGGATAAACTTACTGAAGGTGGCGAAGAAATACAATGTGGTTGGTTGAAAGATAAATATGGTGTTTCGTGGCAAATTGTTCCCGGCATTTTAGCCTCGCTAATGTCAAATCCTGAAAAGGCCGGCAAAGTTACAAATGCATTTATGCAAATGAAAAAGTTTGAAATTGAAAAGTTATTGTTCTAGTGATAATTCATTGGCAAAATTTACAAATTTGGAAACTAATTGTTTTTACATGAATTCTTTAAAAGTGGTTGATTTATTAATTTTAAAACAAATGATAAAGAAATGTTATGTAACTTTGCACTCTTAAAATTGAAATCAATAAAAAATGACCGATAAAAAGAAAAAGAATACGAAAGTAAAAGCAAATAAACCCAACATTTTCGCTGTTCTAAAACCCTATAAATTAATGATTTTTGGTCTTATTGGATTTGCATTATTAAGTAATGCAGTGAATCTGGTAATTCCCAAACTGATTTCGAGAGGAATTGACGATTTCTCAAAAGGTAATTTTTCGTACCAGCGTTTAATCATCGAATTTTTGGTAGCAGCCTTCATCATTTTTGTATTTACTTTTCTACAAGGTATCCTGCAAACTTATGCTTCTGAGCGAGTTGCAAGAGATTTGCGCACCAAACTTATCGACAAAATTTCCCGTCAGAGTTACACATTTATTCAGCAATCGAATCACTCAAAATTACTTACCAATCTTACTTCCGACATTGATTCCATTAAACTTTTTGTATCAATGGCAGTAGTTTCACTCGCTTCTTCACTTTTTATTATTATTGGAGCAAGTATTCTACTATTTAGCATCAATTGGGAATTAGCCTTATCGGTTTTGACAATTATACCCATAATAATCGGTGCATTTATGGTTGTGTTTGGCAAAGTTAGTGTTTTGTTCAAAAAAAGCCGTGAAGTAGTTGACTGGCTCAATAAAGTTATCAACGAGAGTATTTTAGGTGCAGCCTTGGTGAGGGTTTTGAATTCACAAACATTGGAATACAACAAGTTTTTTAATGCCAATACGCAAGCCAAAAACATTGGGATGTCAATTCTCAGATTATTTGCAACGCTTATACCCATAGTGGTTTTTGTGAGCAATTTAGCATCGCTTATTATTTTGGCATTAGGAGGTCATTATGTGATTACAGGTGCAATGTCATTGGGCGATTTTGCCGCATTCAGCTCATATCTTGTTATACTTATTTTTCCAATTATGGTTATTGGCTTTATAAGCAATTTTGTGGCACAAGCATCCGTTTCTTATGGACGGATTTGTGCTGTTTTAGATGCCGAAGAAACCAGAGATACAGGTACAGTAACATCAGCATTGGTTGGGAATATTGATATGCAAGACATTACGGTGTTATATGGTGATAAACCTGCTCTGAAAAATATATCACTTTCAATACCTCAGGGAAGTAAAACAGCTGTTATAGGACCCACTGCTGCGGGTAAAACTCAGTTATTGTATTTGCTCACCGGACTTTTGCGGCCTACAAATGGCAGTGTTTTATTTGATGGCATAAATTTAAACGATTATAACAAAGAAAATTTTCAACATCAAATTGGATTTGTATTTCAGGACAGTGTAATGTTTAACATGAGCCTGCGAGAAAATATTGCTTTTAACGAAAAAGTTTCAACAGAAATGATGGCAAAAGCCATTGAGACTGCCGAACTAAATGATTTTATTGATACGTTGCCACAAGGCTTAGAAACCATCGTGAGTGAACGCGGCACAAGTCTTTCGGGTGGTCAAAAACAACGAATTATGCTTGCACGTGCATTGGCACTGAATCCAAAAATACTACTGTTGGATGATTTTACGGCAAGAGTTGATAATCAAACCGAACAAAAAATATTAGCAAATGTTGAGAAAAACTATCCCGGAATTACGTTATTGTCTGTAACCCAAAAAATCGCTTCTGTAATTGATTATCAACAAATAATTTTACTGGAAGAAGGCGAAATTCTGGCAAGAGGTACGCATAACGAATTGATGGAAACAAGTCCTGAATATGTTCAGATTTATAATTCGCAGCGAAGTACAAATTATTACGAACAAACGACTTTATAATAATTTGAAAATAATGTTTACTAATGATTTAAATGTAATTCATTATTACTACCACTAGAATAAAAATCTTTTTGAAGTAATAAGGGTATATACTAAAAATCATCTGCTGAATGATATTTCCCACATTACCGCCAAGCCATTACCGCTGCAGGAACAGGCTGTCAGGCAGCAATAGAAGCTGAACGTTATTTGTCGGAAAAAGGATTGTAAACATTGGAAATGACTCATAAAAAAACTCCTGAATGTAAGTTCAGGAGTTTTTTTGTTGAGGTAGGTTACTTTCCCAATTACCTTTTGTCCGAAATGCCATAAGCCATCCAATTGGCTTGTGGCTCTGCCAGTTTAATCGTTTTCTTTGCCAACGAATAATTCGACATTAATTTCTCATTAATAGCGTTCAAAGCTTCAGTTTTCGATTTGAGTTCGCTTTTCAATCGTTCTTGTTCTTGGTTTAGGTTGTTTGCACTTGCTACGTCAGCGTCCATTTCGTCGGTAAATGCAGGTAAGTCAATTCCGTAACGACCTACTTTTGCAACATTTAACTTGATGTTTTCCGACATAACTTTTGCGTTTGTCAATAAATCACTGAAAGACATGTTTGATGTTTTTGTTGTCATAATAAATTTTTATTTTTAAGATTTAATAATCCGTCAAAAATACCGTTAATTTTTACAATACTACTTTTTTTTCTTATGTTGTTAAACATGTTTATTTAATTAAAATGCACATTTATTTCTAATTATTTTATTTCTACTGCTACATTTAGGCAAAAAGCATCAGCTGAAAGGCATTTCCCATCTGCTGAAACACATTTCCCACATGCTGAAAGGCATTTCCCACATGCTGAAACACAAAAAGCATCTGCTGAAAGGCATTTATCATCTGCTGAAAGACAAATAGCATCTGCTGAAAGGCATTTCCCACATGCTGCAAGGCTTGCAGCAGATGATTTTAAATATATACCCATATTACTTCCAACGGATTCAACCAAATAATAGTCCACTTGACAATATATATAAAAAACACACATTGATATGTGAATTAAATTAATAACTTTGCACTACGTTATTTATCAACAAGTAACAGAACACATACACCAAAAATTGAGTGTTCTGAATCCGAACAACTCTAAAAAACTTATACTGTATTATCAAAAATAGAAATTGTTTCTCATACTGGTAAATATAGCCAATAAGAGAAACAAATCAAAATGCTAATGCAGAAATATGGGAAATAGGAATTCGCATAGCCTCTCGTAAGCAGTAATTTAAAAAAATAAAAAAATGACAGAACAAACTGAACAGACTTTGACAATTGCAAGTAGAAAAAGACGAATCGCAGCGTTTATTATCGACCTTTTTGTAATCACATTTTTAATGGTTACAATAGTTTTTCTAATTCTTGGACCAAAATTCATAGACGAGAATAATTTCGACAAAATGTCAACGACAATAATGCTCGTAATGATTCCTGGTTTAATTCTCTATTTAGGAAAAGAATTAATTAAAGGAATAAGTGTTGGAAAATGGATTATGGGAATTATGGTACGAGATGAAGCCGACTTAAATTTGGTACCTCCAATTTGGAAACTAGTTATACGGAATTTATTCCTAACTATTTATCCAGTTGAATTTATTGTTTCACTAATCGACAAAAACAAGAAAAGAATTGGTGACAAAGTGACAAATTCTGTCGTTTTGAATAATCCGAATAAAGACAAGAAAGCATATAGAATAGCAACTTTGGTTGCTATAGGAATAGTTTTCTATGGTTTTACGGTTTTGTTTTCGGGTGTTGCGTTGAAATCTTCTGAAGCATATAAAGCAGCTATAGTCAACATTGAGAACAATAATGATATTATTAAGCAAACGGGGGGAATTGAAAGTTATGGTACTTTCCCAAAAGGAAATATAAATATTACGAATGACTATGGACAGGCTGACCTTTCAATAAGTATTAAAGGAAAAGAAAAGGACATTGAAGTGAATGTTTTACTTGAGAAAAAGCCTAACGAATCTTGGAAAGTGACAGAAATTAAAAAATAAACTGCCGCACGCTGACGCGGGTCTGTGAACCCCCACGCTGGCGCGGGTCTGTGACCCGTGCAAATATGGAATAAAAAAACTTTTATAGCACAGGTCGCAGACCTGCGTTAGCTGGGGCAGACACCGAAAACAATTTAAAGATATAAGAATGACTAAGAAACTGCAAATACGAAACAGCACAGCTGAATTTTTAGTATTTACACGGCAGACAGGTGATAAAAGTATTGAAGTACGTTACGAAGACGAAACGATATGGCTTTCGCAACGCATGATGGCTGAATTGTTTGATGTAGATGTGCGTACCATCAATGAACATTTGCAGAATCTATTTAGCAGTAATGAATTAGATAAAACTTCAACTATCCGGAATTTCCGGATAGTTCAAACTGAAGGCACACGACAGGTGGAGCGAAATGTCGATTTTTACAATCTCGATGCCATTATTTCGGTTGGATATCGTGTTAATTCGGTACGAGCTACACAGTTTCGACAATGGGCAACGCAGGTATTAAAACAATTTGCTATTCGTGGTTACGTAATCGATAAGAAACGCTTGGAGAATGGTGCTTATCTTGGCGAAGATTATTATGAACATTTACTTTCCGAAATCAGGGAGATTCGGCTCAGTGAACGCAGGTTTTATCAAAAGCTGACTGATATTTATGCCACAAGTGTTGATTACAATAAAGATGCACCTACTACTAAAACATTTTTTGCAAAAGTTCAAAACAAGTTACATTATGCAGTGCATGGGCATACGGCTTCTGAATTAATTATGTTGAGAGCCAGTGCAGAAGCCAAAAACATGGGATTAAGCTCGTGGGAAAAAGCTCCGGATGGGAAAATTATGAAAGCAGATGTTGTAATTGCAAAGAATTATTTATCACAACCCGAATTAGAATCGTTGGGACGAATTGTGAATGCTTATTTAGATTTGGCAGAGGACAGAGCCAAAAAAGCAATTCCAATGACAATGGAAGATTGGGCAAATCGTTTAGATAAGTTTTTGAATGCAGATGACAGAGACGTTCTCAATGATTCAGGCAAAGTAACTGCCGAAATTGCTAAAGCTTTTGCCGAAACAGAATTTGAAAAATACCGTGTGGTGCAAGATCAACTCTTTGAATCGGATTTTGACAAACAAATTAAAATGCAGTTAGGACAGTTGACACACACCCCAACGGATATATAATCATTAATTACTTGCAAAATGCAGGGATTCGCAGTTGGGAACCAAGGTCTTGTACTAACACTTGAAAGACATTTCCCACATGCTGCAAGGCTTGCAGCAGATGATTTTATATATATATCAATATTACTTCCAACGGATTCTACCAAATAATAGTCCACTTGACAATATATATTAAAAACACACATTGATATGTGAATTAAATTAATAACTTTGCACTACGTTATTTATCAACAAGAAACAGAACACATACACCAAAAATTGAGTGTTCTGAATGCAAACAACTCTAAAAAACATATACTGTATTATCAAAAAAAAGAAATAGTTTCTCATACTGGTAAATATAGCCAATAAGAGAAACAAATTAAAATGCTAATGCGGAAATATGGGAAATAGGAGTTCGCATAGCCTCTCGTTGGGTGCAAGCCGAAAAAAAAAGAAAAAAAACGTACCTTTGACGAGAAAATTTGAATAACATAAAAACATGACAACTTCCCAATATCTCGACAACATAAACCAACGCTTCAAACTTGGTAACGCAACAGAACATACTTTTCGTGGTGACTTACAGACATTAATTGAGAGTTTAGTGCCGACAATCCGCGCAACCAACGAACCAAAACGACAAAGTTGTGGCGCGCCCGACTACATTCTGACAAAGAAAGACATTCCCGTTGGTTTTATCGAAGCGAAAGATATTGGCGACCGTGACCTTGAAGGACTAAAGAAAACAGGAAACAAAGAACAATTCGACCGTTACAAAGCTTCTCTTAGTAATCTGATTTTTACCGATTATCTGACTTTTATACTTTATCGCGAGGGAGAATTTGTAACTAAAATTGCAATTGGCGAAATTACCGACAAAGGAATTAAACCGCTGACAGAGAACTTTGCAAGTTTCGAGAATTTCATCAAAGACTTTTGTTCGCATCACGGACAGACAATAAAGAGTTCGAAGAAATTGGCAGAAATGATGGCGGGCAAAGCCCGCCTTCTTTCGGAAGTTATTGAGAAAGCGTTGAACAGCGATGAAGAAAATAGCGAAGACAGCACGCTGAAAGACCAAATGCATGCTTTTAAAGACATTCTGATTCACGATATTACGCCCAAAGGATTTGCCGATGTTTATGCTCAAACCATTGCTTACGGCATGTTTGCTGCACGACTTCACGATTCAACTTTACCCACATTTAGTCGACAAGAAGCCTACGAACTGATACCAAAATCAAATCCGTTTCTGAAAAAACTTTTTGGATATATTGCAGGTTTAGAAGTAGACGACCGTATAAAATGGATTGTTGACGACTTGGTAAATATATTTTTGGCTTGCAACGTAGACGAAATTCTGAAAAACTACGGAAAGAGCACAAAAATGGAAGACCCGATTATCCATTTTTACGAAAACTTCCTAAGCGAATACGACCCAAAACTACGCAAAGCGCGTGGCGTATGGTACACTCCCGCACCTGTTGTAAATTTCATAGTTCGTGCCGTTGACGATATTCTGAAAACCGAATTTGATTTACCTCAAGGATTAGCCGACAATAGCAAAACGAAAATAAAAGTCAACGTTCAAGGACAGAGCAAGCAAATTGAACAAGAAGTACATCGCGTTCAGATACTTGACCCAGCCACAGGAACAGCTACTTTTTTAGCGGAAATTATCAAACTAATTTACACAAAGTTTGAAGGGCAACAAGGTATTTGGAGTAATTATGTAGAAAATCATTTAATTCCACGACTTAACGGTTTTGAGTTGTTAATGGCAAGTTACGCAATGGCGCACTTGAAATTAGATTTATTGTTGAAGGAAACAGGTTTTGAGCCAACCAAAGACCAACGATTTAGAGTTTATCTGACCAACAGTTTGGAAGAACATCATGCCGACACAGGAACTCTTTTTGCAAATTGGTTGAGTGCAGAAGCAAACGAAGCGAACCATATAAAACGAGATACTCCCGTAATGTGCATTGTAGGAAATCCTCCCTATAGTGGCGAAAGTGCTAATAAAGGCGAGTGGATAATGTCGCTTATGGAAGATTATAAACTGGAGCCAGGCGGAAAAGTAAAGCTAAAAGAACGTAATCCGAAATGGATTAATGATGATTATGTCAAGTTTTTGCGTTATGGTCAACATTTTATTGAGAAAAATGGAAGTGGTGTTTTGGCATTTATCAATCCGCATGGCTATTTAGACAATCCCACTTTCAGAGGTATGCGATGGAATTTACTAAAGACTTACGATAAAATATACACCATCGATTTGCACGGCAACAGCAAGAAAAAAGAAACCGCACCCGATGGAACTGCCGATGTGAATGTGTTTGATATTCAGCAAGGTGTGAGTATCAATATCTTTGT
>Ga0247841_10007886_pt1 | contig 15593 bp, 21 predicted proteins | sample LaCruzMarch2015__2_FD_192410 | JGI IMG/M metagenome (GOLD analysis project Ga0247841, IMG submission 192410) | Freshwater microbial communities from meromictic Lake La Cruz, Castile-La Mancha, Spain - LaCruzMarch2015_18m | ecosystem: Environmental > Aquatic > Freshwater > Lake | place: Spain...
CAATACACAACGGTATTAGGAAAAGTAAAATGACAATCAGAAATGTAATACGGGGTTGAAATAACATGATGATGGGATGGAATCACATTATATTAGAAGGGTTCTGTGCAAAGAACTGGGATTATAATAAATTATCAAGTAAATTCCACTATAAATTTGATAAAGATAAGGACATTAAAGATTGGGAAAAAACCCCGAACCCCCATTATGACCCAGAAGCAAAGAAACCAGAGTGGCCTGATTTCTGCAAAAAACGCATCTGTTATACCTGTTACAAAAATGACTGCCAATACCTTGCAGTAGGACAAGGGCGATGGAAAGACATCCTGTGGGTTGTGAAACAACAAAAGAAGAAACGCAAAAAGGGAAAGAAATGAGTAATGCTTTATTGATAGATATTGTGGTTATAACATTTGTATCAATGGTAATATTATTCTTCGCTTTATTACCGACGTTTTGGTTCAATAAGGAGTATCTATAATGGTTTATGCTGACGAGTTAATTGATCTGTTTGATAATGCCGAGTTATCGGTCGAGTTAATGGAACCCCACTACCCGGAAATAATGGTTATTGAGGGTGTAGAAGTATGCGAGTATTTTGCATATAAATATTTAAAAGCTGCTGCACAATTAAAAGAAGATGGGTGATTATATGACTGAACAAGAAACAATGAAAATCCCGGAAGAGATTATACTTAACGGATTCCCGATAAAAACAGATTATGATAATACGCTCCTTGCCGACCGCACAGAATATGGGGAATATTGTACAAGACGAATGACAATTGTGCAGGATTCAAACTTATCTCCGTACAGATCTGCACTAAATTATTGTCATGAACTCACCGAAGCAATGTGTGACATAAACCATCTTGATCTAAAAGAACACGAAAAACAAGTTGTTGGGATTACAATTTATCAGATCTTAATGCAGCACAAAAAGTTTTTCTGTAGAAAGGACGAGGTATAATAATGGACACTCTCGCAGCATGGATTATATCGATGATAATTGGCGGATGTATGGTCTTAATCTCTTTTCTGATCGGGGTATTATGCGCAATGCCCGAGAACGATCCCGAATCCGAGATCCAATATCTTAAAAAACGAATAAGCACGTTAGAAGAACGCGAACACATGCGGATATATGAAGAACACGAAATTGCAATGATGGTTCAGAAAGATCCGGTCACTCGTACAGAATCTACAGTCAAAGAAAAGAAACCGCAAGCGTCACCCGAAAAAAAAGTAGTTCAAACAAAATGGGGTGGCGAAGCAGGTGGAGATAAATAAATGGGATTTATTGTAGGGATACTCCGTGATTTTGCAGCAACATTTAAAAATGCTGTAAGTATCGGAGAAACTACAAAAGAGGGAAGGACAATAGTCAGTATAATAATCAGTTTAGTATTTTTCTTTACATTCCTCTCTATAACCGGCGATCTGGTATCAGCAGCAGCTCTGACAACAGGATTAGAAATAATATTATTATTTATGTTATCGATCTTGTGATTAGAAAATACCCATATTTTTTAATGCAAAAATGTTATTTATAACTGCCCCGGACGTAACCCCGATAACAAGCGCCATAGCAAAATATCCGGCATTTGGGTGTGTTTTAACTAAATCAGAAGTAACCGACAACCGCACCAAATACATTATAAGTGCTATCCCTATACATTTTAATACAATCAATGCGATTGGGTTATGGAGAATGGCACTTACAATAGGATTCAGTTCTTGTGCACCGTTACGGACAGCAACAAGGGTAGTTATTATATCTGCAACAGACACCATACCATATATGGTTCCTAAAACAAGAAGCCCTTTATTTGGTAACAACATTATTCTATTACATCAACGTTAAACAATAAAAAGGTGGCGGTCTAATGGACATAAAAGAACTATTCACAAAGTACCATTTATTGGTAATCACTCTCATCACACTACCAACGGTAATCTACTCCTATTTGATGGTCGTATTCAATGATGACACCCACATCTTCTTCGGGGTAGCAAGATTAGCGGATGCAATGGGGGCATTCCCCTCTAACGTAGATATGGCGTGGTCAACACACCCTATTGGGTTGCGAATGGTTTATTATATTTTATACAAACTCACCGAATTTGAATACGGTAACGAGTTTGCATTACAGGTTTTAACTAAAGTGATTGTTGCGATAATCATTTTATGCACCTCATACTATTTTGCGCAGCAGGTAAAACAGAAGTTACCGGTACTAAATGTATATACAGTATTTTTAATAACTACCCTGTCGTTCTTCACACTGCACATCATGTTTTTGTTAGAAGCAGAGTTCTTCGCAGCAATATTTTCAGTACTAGCAATTGCATTATTATTATCAGATTCGAGGAAAGCGAATATCGCAGCCGGAAGTTTACTGGTCTTAATTGTCTTAATGAAAGTCGTAACAGTAGTATTCATACCGGTAATACTTGCGGCATGGATCTTAATAACGGGATACTATAAATCAGAGAAACTATTTAATTGTTTATTTGGATTTGAATTAGCGTCAATAGCATTTGTAGCAGCCTGTTTATTATGGTTCAAGAATTTCGTTCCGGATTTCTTTTTAATGTTAGCACTGCACGACCCTACCGGATACGGATTACAAACTCGCATATACATGATGGTCATCCAGTCGTTAGCAGTCGGGTGGTTCATGCCGGTATTTATCGCAGGGGCAGTAACCGGAGTTGTTGTTTTATACGATCTTATGAAATATAATACACGATTTCAGCAACTTTCATTCATTATAATGTGGATAAGCCCATTAACATTAGTATTTATTCAATCTGAGTTCTTCATGTACCATTACGTGGGATTAATCATCCCTTCGATAGTATCTATCATATTGTTCATGACGATAAACTATCCCAAATATCAGGAATTAATATTTATCTTGATACTTGTATTCACTATATTAATCTTTGGTGTTACAAGTTCGGTATGGCAGGACACACATGAACATATATGGGATAACCAGATCAGTAACACAACCATCATCAAGGAAAAATTCAATATAACCGCCCAACCATCAATTTTGTATTTAGATACTGGGATAACGGCATATTGGTTAGGTTCACCGAGTGCATGTCGATATACATATCCATTAGTCATAAGGCGCGGGTATAGTTTAGGACTATCGGATTCGACCGCATATAAAAAAGCGAAAGAGTGTATCATGAATTATACCGGGGATTACGTTGTTGCGCTTAATGGAGATGCAAGTGACCCCGAAATCAACGCTAAACTATCAAACGAGTATATAAAAGTATATGCTGGAACCCGGTGGGGTGTAAGTGCATCAACGGGGGATATATATAAACGAAATATCAGAACGCCGTAAACGAATTAACGTTTCGTCTAATGCCAATAAACAGAATAAACATTATATACTATAAAATCTATGTTATAATGGGCAACCGCTAGTCTTGTAATATTTTTTTAGTATTGCAACACAGAAGGAAGCCCACAACACGAAATAAAGGGATTATCCCCCGATTCGTATACGAAAAAAGGAGAAGTAAAAATGAAACTCGCATATATTTTCGGAGCATTTATGGTGCTGCTCGCATTTGCAGTCGCACCAGTTGCAGCGTTTGGATCCAACCAGCAACAGGCAACCAATGTCAACAGCGGGATGTTCTCAACCCCGACAATTGTTATAGGACAGACCGGGATGTTTAACACCCAGATTGCAGGAAACGCTAACACTGGAGGATTCAGCAAACAGGTTATTGTTGGATCTCAGGGTGGATTTAAAAACGGTCAGCAGGCAACCAACCTTAACACGGGCGCAATCTCGATCCAGAACATTAATGTAGGACAGAATGGAATGTTTAACACCCAGATTGCAGGTAATCTCAATACCGGGGCATTAAGCTCACAGACCATCGTAGCCGGTCAGACTGGAATGTTCAACAACCAGTACACCTCAAACACCAACACTGGTTTCGGCAGCTCACAGACCATCGTAGCAACCCAGTACTAAGTTATTATAACTTAGTCATATTTTTTTAACACAAAATAAACAAATCAAGGAACACACCCATGAAAAAAATAACCGTAATCTTAATAGGGCTCTTAATGGCAGCGGCATTATTTACAATCCCTGTCATGGCATCAGTTAATCAGGATGCAAATGGAAATACAGTAGGTGGACACAATAACAATCAGGTCAACCAGAACACAAACTACGACACAGAAACAAACCAGAACGCGGTATCGCTTGTAAGCGGACACGACAATTCCGTAACAACAACCAACAACAACGTAAACACGCAGGGTGGGAACATTGTCAACGGTGCAACAGCAGTATCGAACAATCAGCAAGTATCGCTTATCATAGAAAGCAACCCTAACCACTACCGGCTTGACACGGGTTTAGTCACTACGCAGACAACTTCCCTGTATGGGGGAGAAGTACTGGTATTCCCTATTGATGGAGGAGCAGATACACCGTCATTACAGTTACACGGGGAGAAATACCACTTTGTTGTACAGTCAGCACTTCCGACACTGGTCTACGTCATTAATTCAAATGACGATGATAAGGTCACGTCATTAAGTGGCGCACCCAATTATGATCCGGTACGTAAAAAATTCGACCACAGCAACGTATTTGTATATCAGACCGGCAAGTTCCGCAGTACGCAGCAGGCACTTGACTTCACCGTAAAAGAAAGCGGTCGATACTCCTTCGTAATTGACACGCGTGTATCACAGCAACTCAATGCCGAACTGTCACAGATAACCCCGAACTCGGTAGATATTGTATACAGCCTTGAAAAGTCAGGGGGAGCAACCCCGTTAGATGAAATGAGAACCTATTACGGTAAAAGCGAAGTATTCGTAACACTTCCGAACGGAATGGCAGACAACTCGAAGGACTTAATCCTCCGTAGTTTCTAAATATAATCTTTTTTTTTCAGAAACCATTATCCCTGCGGCCGCCAATATGGTAATACACATGATACCGATAAACACAATTGTTTGTGGCGACTGTTTAACTATCTTAAAAACAATGCCGGATAAATGTGTAGATTTAATATTCTACGACCCGCCGTATAATATTAAAAAAGAATATGATGGATACAACGACGACCTTTCAGAACCCGCATATGAGGCGTGGATGCGCGATATAGCGCGCGAATGCGAGCGCGTATCAATCAACGGAGTAGTAGTTTACATTGGGGGGAAACTGACGAGGTTATTCGGGAATATATATCCGGAATCCCACTTAATTATAGTTGAAAAACGCGCCGCAGGAGTATTTGCCGGAAACTATATGCTGCAGTATCATTCAATGTATAGTACAGCGACTCCGATATTAAAATGCAAAGATCTGTGGAATGACGTTAGATTACCGGGCGAAGGGTATTTTTTCAAAGAGAACCGATACGATCATCCGGGTCTGACGGGATTAGAATTCACACAGAAGATCATATCAACGTTCACAAAAGAAGGCGATACGGTGTTAGACCCGTTCGTGGGTAGTGGGACGACAGCAGTAGCGTGTATAAAAACGCAGAGGAATTATATCGGAATTGAGCAGTCAGAGAAGTATTGTGCAACAGCAAGGAAACGAATATCAGAAACGGATAGTAAATTAGGGGATTTCTTTTGAAACCTTGTCCGGATCAGATTAAATTAAACAACGGCAAGTTCTCATGTGGGAACATGTGGTGCAAAGTAGCATATAATCGTGATATAGACTGCCCGATAAAAGAACAGATTGTAAAACAATACGTTAAAAAACAAAGGTGATACTATGACTTACCCCCCAAAAATATGTACAACCTGTAAATATTGTGATAAAGTTGATTGTAACAAGAAAACAAGTCCTGTCCCACCCCCATCATATACAACCCGGGTACGTCAATTTGCTTCAGAGATAATGATTATATCTGGCACACTGGTTATATGCTGTATGGCGGCATTATGTTTTTTCGTTAGGGGATCTTATCAACAAAATGATACGTGGCGCGCAGCGTGGGATGCATATTATTGCACACAGATGATAATCCCAACAAGTATTATGATTGCTGCATCGTCAAGCGTATTCATCATTGCACTGTATGTAGTCACATTCAAAACTACGGAAGTTTGACATGGATTTCATAAATAAAATATTCAACGAAGACTGTATACCCGGAATGAAGAAACTCCCGGACAACTGCATTGATCTCTGTGTAACGTCCCCTCCATACAACTGTGGGATAGAATACGACACGCATAACGATGATATGGAATGGGATAATTATTATGCGTGGTGTCGGGAATGGTTGAAAGAAGTATTCCGGGTCTTGAAACCTGATGGAAGATTCTGTTTAAACCATTACCTATCGTTAGGGCAAAGCGGAAATAGACACGCGCCGTTAATGGATATGAACTATATATGCACAAAAGAAATCGGATTCAAACACCACGGTCTTGCGGTATGGATGGACTCTACGTTAACAAAGTATACTGCGTGGGGTTCGTGGAAAGATCCGAGAGAATGCTATGTCAACAGCCCCTATGAAGGGATCTTAATTCTCTATAAAGACCATTGGAGAAAAGATAATAAAGGTGTAGCAGATATAAGTGGAAAGGAGTTCATGCAGTCATGTTCGGGAAGTTGGAAACTACAACCTGAAATGAATGGCATGACAAAAGCAAACTTCCCCGTATCCTTACCTATGCGATGCATTAGACTACTGACTTACAAAGGCGATATAGTATTAGATCCATTCAGTGGAAGTGCGACAACAGCATATGCAGCGAAAGTAACTGGTAGAAATTATGTTGGGTATGAGATATCCCAGAACTATTGGAAGATCGGGAATCGCAGATTAGAGCAGAATGGATTAGATTCGTGGATTGAACCGGAACCGATTCAGTCATTAGGAGATATCGGGGTGAAAAAATGAAACACACAATAGAGCAAAGAAGGGCTCAATCGGCAAGACAAACCGGGAGAAAACACACGGAAGCAACAAAAGAGAAAATGAAGGGTAAAGACAACCGCCCGTTTCCCCCGAAATGTATTTTATGTACGAGTCGGGATTTAGATATGTGTGCAAAATATAATATGAGATGTTTTGACGCAAAAGATATCGTATGTTTCAGAAGATATATGCAAAGAAAAGAGCATCCGGATTATGTAAAAAAAGATGTAGATCGGTGATATTAAATGTCATCTCAATACGAAACCGGGTATGACACACACCTTTCATTTATAGTATTCGTTATTTTCATGGTATTAGTAATTATTACAATACTTCCGGCGTTGGTTGTGATGTGGGTATATGACAAGTTTAAGGTATCATGAGTGAACGGTTAGAGTTCGCGGACGCATTACGCGGGTACGCGATACTCGGTGTTATGTTAGTCCATTGTTGGATTGCATTAAACCCGATCAACTTACCGGAATGGTTAAAAACAGCATCCATCAACGGTTCGTTCGGAGTTCAATTATTTTTCATAGCAAGCGCATTCACATTATTCTACTCGCTCACGTATGCGCATGTAAAGCGAGAGGGGTGGAAATCATTTTTCATTCGTAGAATATTCCGGGTCGTACCGATGTTTTACATAGCAATCGTGCTTTATAGCGTCTTATTAACACTAAATTGGTTTCCGGTAGTAGGAACCACGTCGTCAGACGCAAGCATATCTAACATCATCTCTCATTTAATCTTCTCATTCGGATTCGATACGGTTCATATAAATACATTAGTTCCCGGCGGATGGTCAATAGCAACAGAACTTGCGTTTTATCTGACAATACCTATCATTTATACGTATGTAAAAAACACCACGCACATCTGCATATTATTAATAGGAAGCGCACTTGCAAACATAATCTTTTTAGTATCAAAAAATAGTTTTGCAATAGCAAATCCGACCTATACTTTTTACTGGTTACCTAATCAGTTCCCGGTATTCTGCTTGGGTATACTATTGTTTTTCCTATTAAAAGAAGTTACATTTAACAGCGAACTAATAAAAAGGTGTATCGGGTTCGGGAGTATATTGGTGTCACTCGGATTGTTATACTATTTCATATTTATTTATGCTTCTCCAATGACAGGAACAATAAAATTATATGCACTATCTATTGCGTTCATGATATTCGCATTTGGGATTGCAGTCTATCCGGGAGTAATGGTAAATAAATTCATCACATATTTAGGTAAAATCAGTTATAGTTGTTATCTATTACATTTCATCGTCGTATCCGCAATAAGTTCACTAATAATACCATTAATACCCGAGATCACCATTCCGGTATTTATCGGAACATACCTGTCGGTAATCCTGATAACGATGGGTATATCCAGTTTGACATATACTTATATAGAAGCACCGGGAATAAATATTGGTAAACAATTAGAAAGAGAACTGTAATGACCGACACTTGTGGAACGTTTGAAGATGCAGATTACTCTTATTATTTTTTTATAATAATAGCGTCTTTTATTTTTATGATCTTTCTCACACTCTTACCGATCATTCTTTTCGTTTGGATCATCAGTCGGATATATGAAAGATACAGACCAAATATTTCTTATTATAAGAAGTAGTAGTATTAACAGACAAATAATGGGAAATAAAATTATGTGTGAAAAAGACCAACTATTAACATTGATCGATCTACAACAAAAATTAGCGTATGTTGGGTATGACGTTCTTCCATTATGTCACTTAAAATTATTAAGAGACGAAGTCGATTGGGGAATACACCACATCTTAAATAAGGGTACAATATCGGATCTGGAAGAACACATTCCATACGGGTTCTAACGTATACATTATATATTATGTGGGGGTGAGAACGACCAATCGGCGCACGCGAAACAAATAGGACTGATGTTAAATTGAGCCCCGAAACACAAGAACCAGAACTCGCAGCAACCGGCGAAGATACAATAGCGAACAAACAGATGGAAAAAGAACCGTTCAAAAAGAAACGGAACACAAGTTTTAATTTATCCCTTTCAAACACTTTTTACACTTCACAACGAGTCTGCCCAACAATTCACGATCATATGGAGATAGGGGGATGGTCGTGCAGTAAATGTAACCAACTACTCGATCACGACGATTGCGTTGGCATCCCGGAAGCACATGGATTTAAAGTGTATGGATATCATTGTCACCGGTGCGATCATCGTTGGTTGCGCGAAAAATATAAACTAATAGAGGAACGGTGTGGGCAAAGTTTCATGACAATGGGAAAATGGGAAATAAAACGCACATCAACACATACTTACAGCCCCCCGGGAGAACCAAATGACGGCCCATCCAAACCGGTGTAAACTCTGCAGATTCGGTTCGGGTTCCGGAAGTCATTGGTGTTATCGCAACCCGGAAAGCAATGGGGGATATCGACAGTGGATCGATCAGATAACATATGATAGTTTCATAGCCATACTCGGATGCGCGTCATTTGAAAAAGACGAGGAATAATTATGAAAACATCACACATGTTTTTAATTCAATGCGTATTGGGTATAATCGGAAGTATTATCGGAGCTTACATCGCGCACGCGGTATTCAATAAATTTGGCACATTAGCAATTCCGGTTGCAATTATAATGGTATTGTTATTAATCGGGGGTATATTAGCAATAACTTATTGGATCATGAATCGACCAGTAACCGAAATAACGGAAGTTAAAGAACCAGAAGACGATTATAAAGATCTATAACGGGGGTTTCCCCATCATAGCATCGTCGCCCATTTTATCGAGGGACTCCTGAGTATAACCCGCTCCTCGCGCGCCCGCACCTATAATGAGCATCAGGGTTACAAATCCGATAGCGCCCGTTAATATACGCACAGCAAACAATGAGTTCGGTACGGTTTCCCATGTAATATAAATCCAACTAAAATACAATCCGATCCCAAACATAACGACCGATGCTAATACAACAGCCGGAAGAACCCATTTTGAAATTGGTGATTTTTGTTCTGTCATGATATGTATATTGGCAGGGCAAATATTTAATATTTCTCATAAAAATGCACTCGTAATTAATATCTTAAAATTACTGTATATGTATATTTTAACGACGAAAGAAAACCTTTAATAAGTAGTGATGCATTGTTATTACTGCCCTTTTTAGAAAAGGTATATTGTGGATGTGAGTGCATGGTAGTATACAATGAAAACGAAATAAGAATAATTGATCACTTCAAGGCTTTTCAGCCGAGACGCGATATCCGGGCGACGAAATACGAACAATATCTTTCTGCAATTCCTCAAGAACACAAACGATATAAATGTTACGACTGTTTTAAAATTCTGCACAACGAAGATTTAATCGATGGAAAATGTCCGATCTGTAAAAGCAAACAAATGTTAGTAGAAATGTGCCCAATTGACCACAACGGATGTGGGCATGAAATAACAGCGGAACTGGGGTATTGTCCCGTATGTGGGGAATCACTATGTCCCATATGTGGTGACCACAACGTAGTAGTCATTTCCCGTGTAACCGGTTACCTGTCAGACATATCCGGATGGAATAACGGAAAAGTAGCAGAATTAAAAGACAGAGTACGATCAAATCTTAATATAAATAACGAATTAGTTAGGGTAGCTTAATAATCTTTAACATCCTTCTTCTTATTCAGCAATATGGTGAATTATGCCCGATTTTGACAAAGACGAGCAACCGCGTTATAAAAATGCATTAATAACAACATTTGCGGTTATAGGGTTCATAATAATATGCATATGCATAAATGCAGCATTATCACCGGGTAGTGTAACTCCACCCGATCCAGATATTATCTCAAACAATCCGGTAGTATTGTTAACACAAACACCAACACCGATAACCGTTTCAAGTACCCAACTCCCAGTTATAGCAACAACCACACCGACGCCAGCAACTACAACAACCCCCAACCAGTATTTTGTTTCACACACTACAGCAGTCCCGCCCCCAAATCAATATTATACAATTGCACCGACACCAGCTACAACTCCGCAACAAAAACCACCGACAAACCCCATCATACCGGCACGCCCCCCGCAAACCCCGACATCATTCATCTACTTAAACTACTCGCTCAACAGCATTGCATATCGCATGGGCATCCCGAAAGACGACGCTCTTGAAAATATCTACGCAACGCACGAAACAAATTACGTATGCACAAAATATGGTAATGACAAAAGTCCATGCAGTAACGAAGAGTTCCAGTTATATTATACAAATTATGTATTAGATCCGGCACAAGATGGCGCTATGGATAACATCATAACTACAATCAAACGGCAAACCGCAAACCCGGACGATCAGGCACGCATAGCGATCAGCATGGTTCAGCAGATCCCATACGATTCGGACAAATCTAAGCAACTTACAGAAAACACTAAAATGCGATATCCATACCAAGTTATATATGAAAATAAAGGAATATGTTCTGAGAAGTCATTACTGCTCGCTGCTCTGTTAAGAAAATTAGGGTTCGGGGTTGTCCTGTTCCACTTTGAATCAGAGAAACACATGGCAGTAGGAATTAAATCTCCCGCGCAATACGCATACGCGAACAGCGGGTATGCGTTTGTAGAAACAACTTCCCCGAGTATCCCGACAGATGCAATGGGTCAATATACGCAACCACAGCAACAACTCACATCAAACCCCATCATATACCTTATAAACGATGGGAGAACAATGGATAGCATATCGCACGAATATAATGATAATATCCGCTTAAAACAAATTGAAGCGATGGGAAAAGAATTGCCGGAAGAATATTATTATGAGTGGAAAAATTTCACAATTGAATATAATCTGAGGTATACATGAACCCCCCAAGACTTACATTTCCCGTATTAACGTATCTCGCGGCATCACTATCCGACATCGGAATTACTGCCGTGGGGATGTGTGTGTTCGGGTTGCACGAAGGAAACTGGATGTATAACTGGATCAATCCCCCGATAGTAATGGTTGCAGTAATGTTATTATTTGCAGCGGGGGCTGCGGTGATAATGGAGTATTGTATTACCCATGTCTCCGCTACATCTACTTCATATGTTGCCATCGCAATCTACGCCAGCGGAATATTACGTTTTGTATTCGGAACACTTACATGGGTGTGGTTGTTATTTGGTTTGCCATCAGTACATCCACCGTGGTGAGATGGGGGGATTAATAATATGAAAAAACTGACACACACTACCATATATTATGTGGGCGTAAGCACAATATTCTTATCAGTGTTAGCTGTACTATTATCAATTGTGGGATTATTTTCGAAATATATCGGGGTAGAATCTTTTTCATCTGAAATCCTCCACATGTCAGTCATCATGTTCTCGGTCTCAATGAGCATAGCAACGTATCTCAACTTATTTTTCCTGCACAGGGATATATCAGAACTGAAAGAAACGGTAATCAAAAAAGATTAGCACTGGACAAACTCACTTGTTATCTGCTTCTTGAAATATTTCTTTGAGTTCTTCCCACACTTCATGGATCTCTGCGTATTCCGGGTTTGTAGTTTGGTCGGTCATATTTAATTATTATTATTAATACTATATATATTTTATCCACAATCAATATATGTACCCTGCCTAAATAAAGGTTACAGTTACAAAACATTTAAATCCTTATAACAACAACGTAGTAACTACAATGACAGCAATCAGAACTATTGGAGAAAAAGACGCAAACCGCGTTCCTGTTCTATCATCCAGTAGCTTGCTTTGTCGTTTACATTCGCTTCACCTTAGTCTGTGAGCGACTTTTGTATTGGTTTTTTATAAGTGCCACCATAGCCTAGTTTGGTAGGGCGCAGGTTTGCTAAATCTGTGAGTGAGCAATCATTTTCTTCGGTTCAAATCCGAATGGTGGCGTTTGAACTATCCTGAAAAACAAGATAGTTCGAAAATGGGCATGAGGCAGAACGGTCATGCAGCGAACTGCAGATTCGCTTAAAGCAGGTTCAACTCCTGTCTTGCCCTTCCCAACAAATGGGACATATAAAACATGGTGCCATCGTAACCCTAACGGTAAGGGCGTAGTCTTGAAAACTACTGTCGGGTAACCGGCGCGCAGGTTCAAATCCTGTCGGTGGCGTTCAGTTGTCAAGGATTGCTTGACAACTGCATGTTCGTAAAAAGCGAACAAACACAAAATCATGAACATAAGTGATCGTGGGAGAGCTCGGTCGAATCCGCAGGATTGAGAGTCCTGTGCTTAGTGCTTACACGTCGGTTCAAATCCGACCGGTCACATCCCGCAAGGGAATAAAGCGTCTGTGGCGAAATGGTTGAACGCAACTGATTTAAAGTCAGTCACGAAGCGAAACAATGCAGGTTCGAGTCCTGCCGGACGCATAAGAGGGAGTATAGTCAAGCGGTTACGACAGCAGACTTAGAATCTGTGCTTTAGTGCTCTCCGGTTCAAATCCGGATACTCCTATAATCAACAAGTGGCAAGTATAGTGTATTGGTTGCACAGTTCCCTGTGAAGGAACGAGAGATGGGTTCAACTCCCACTATTTGCCTTGAGGGTGCGTGGGAGAGTAGTCAAATCCGAAAGATTCAAGATCTTTTGTCGCAGGGCTTACACAGGTGCAAATCCTGTCGCACCCATCCAGTTTTGCTTATAACAAAACTAAATGCATATACACTATTTTTATCGAAATTAACAAAAAGCATATATGCATGGAGCGCAAACATATTCCACATATTCCGCACCCTCGGAATGATAAATAGCGATTTGTTGTCTAACAACAAACAAACGACCGAAATCGTTTCGGGAAATAAATCGGAGGAAAAAACACATGAGTAAAACTTGGTCAACAGCACTTGTCATCTCAATGATGCTCGTCCTTGCCCTGCTCGTAATCCCGGCATCGGGTAAGCAGGTAGGAACAGTTATTAATCAGGGCGCGACAGTGTTCATCGGAGAAGAAGGGCTTGATATCACTAACGCCCTCGATTACCCCAGCAACACCCAGATAGGGTGGTGGTCATCAGGAGCCTCAATAGATACAACCGCCCCTAAGTTAATCCCACTTACCAGCAGGGTAACTACAATGGCGATTACGCAATCAGAATTTTCAGGATATACTGGGAATTGGTATAGAATCAATAGTTCGGGCAAATCAGTCGGGTTAGCATTCTATGTAGCAGATCCGTATCTTGATATCGATGCGTGGGATGCTGCAAATGGGCAGAGTGTAAACGGCAAAAACGTCGTTCAGGGTCTCGACTTGACCTTCAGGATCAACACAAACATCCAGATTGATGCAAACCGTAAAAATACAGGGACTACGACGACCACAACCACAACTACAAAAACATATGTGGCAAACACATCAGCAGGTCAGCCAACATACACCGATTCAATGGGTGGAGTTTGGATTGAAAACACAACTACTGGAGCAACCACAAATGGTTTTGTAAATGTACCGGTTCTCGGAACATCAGAACCGAACCTGTATAACCACCGCAAAGACTTCACTGCAGCAACCGGATCTTACACATACAACGGTCTTACGACAGGTACATATACAGTAACCCTCAAGTATGCAGAAATGACCTATAGTGCGCCCGGTTTAAGGGTATTTAATGTAACTATTAACGGAAATCAGGTTGAGACTAACTTTGATGTATTCGCACAGTCTGCATCAGCAAACAAAGCACTTGACAAGACTTACTTAGTCCCTGTCGCAGTCGATGGTAATTTAATAGTAAAATTCGATAAAGTCATCGGTTACCCTATGGTTTCGGCTATTCAGGTAACGCGGGAGATTACAACTACAACTCCAATAGTCACAGGAACTAATCTAAACCCCTCAACAGATGGATTCATCAACATCAAGGTTAAGTCTGGTTCAGGATCAACGTATAATGCATTATACAGTGCAAACGGATCTCTAAACAGTATAACCGATCTTTTCGTGAACACATCACCGTTCTTATGGAACAATCTTTGGGCAACCGGATATCTCACCGGTTCGCAGTATGCATATCCTCCGGGAACGTACTATGTATCTGCGGAATCAACGCTCAATAACATGAAAGAAAACTACCGCAACGGTGGCGCAGATTACACTGGAAAAACGGTATCACAGCCGTATTCAGTAACGCTCACATCAGACACCGTTAAGTTAGACATCAATAAAAACACGGTAGTTCGTGGAAAAGCATTCTCAGTAATCCTCACCGGCAAACCCAGTTCAAAATACCACATTTGGTTAAAGGGCATCGGGTCAATGAACGGAACGGGAAGCGAATCAAATTCGGTTCCTCCGCAGATTGTAAACAGTCAGGAAGGAGTCTTCCCGGGTGAAGGCGGAGATTTCATCTTTGAGAACAGCGGTGGAGTTAAGCTTTCACAATCGGTTCCACAGGTTAGTGGAGTGAATCCATACTTCGCAAACGTTACTACAAACAACTTAGGTGGACGAACCATCGAGTTCAGCACATCGAGTGCAACAAAAGCACAGAGATACACCATCCGTGTTGAAACAGACCACCTGCGCGATGCAAACGCACAAAACGACGAAGTTGATGTAAACGTCGAGAAGGGCGCAGTAACTATTGTTGCAGCG
>Ga0247841_10007887_pt1 | contig 15588 bp, 14 predicted proteins | sample LaCruzMarch2015__2_FD_192410 | JGI IMG/M metagenome (GOLD analysis project Ga0247841, IMG submission 192410) | Freshwater microbial communities from meromictic Lake La Cruz, Castile-La Mancha, Spain - LaCruzMarch2015_18m | ecosystem: Environmental > Aquatic > Freshwater > Lake | place: Spain...
TAACCAAATTGCAACGCGAAAATAAAACCAATAAACAAAGAAACCACCGAAACAATCGGCAAGCTATCATAACCGGCCTTCTTAGACTGCTCAATGATATGGTTTAATTTATAAGGCGGCTTAAAAGCCTGATACACCGTCTGAATCGAAAGACTGGCTAACCCGCCAAAAAAATACATAAATGAAAGTATTTTGCGGCCCAGGTCTATAAAGAATAAGTTAAACATTATTCAAAAATAAGCTCTTCGTTCTTGCGCGTTACTTTAATCACAGAGCCCTCCTTGTATTTTTTAGAAATTATCTCAACAGCCAAAGAATCTTCCAGGAATCTTTGAATCGTTCTTTTTAAAGGCCGGGCGCCAAAAACCGGGTCAAATCCTTTTTCCACCAAAAGCTCCTTAGCCTCCGGACTAACCTCCAACATAATCTTTTGCTCCTTCAAACGCTGGATCACATGGCCGATTTCAATATCAATAATTTTAATCAGATCCTCTCTGATTAATTGCCTAAAAACAATAATATCATCGATACGATTTAAAAACTCCGGCTTAAAAGCATGCTTAACTGCTTCTAACAATTTATCTTTCATCTCCTGATAAGTGCCCTCTTCTTTTTGCGACTTAAAGCCCAATGAACCGGTCTTACGGATTAATTCCGCGCCAACATTAGAAGTCATAATAATAATCGTATTTTTAAAGCTCACTTTACGGCCAAAACTATCGGTAAGCCGGCCTTCTTCGAAAACCTGCAGCAGTAAATTAAAAACATCCGGATGCGCTTTTTCAATTTCATCCAAAAGTATAACCGCGTAAGGCCGACGGCGTACGCGCTCGGTAAGCTGTCCGCCCTCTTCATACCCCACGTATCCCGGAGGAGCGCCAATTAACCGCGAAACATTAAACTTTTCCATATACTCAGACATATCCAACTGCAACAATGCTTCTTCATCGCCAAACATAAACTCCGCCAGCGCTCTAGCTAACAGGGTTTTACCAACTCCCGTGGGGCCTAAAAATATAAATGAACCAATTGGCCGTTTAGGATCTTTAATTCCGGCCCGTGATCGCCTTACCGCGTGAGCAATCGCTTCAATCGCTTCGTTCTGCCCAACTACGCGTTTATGCAATTCCTCTTCAATCTTAAGTAATTTCTCGCTTTCCTTTTCTTCTAATCTAAAAACAGGAATCCCCGTCCACTGCGCTAAAATTTTAGCAATATCCTCAGCGTTTACCTCTGGACGCATTTTATCTTTAGCCTGACTCCATTCTTTATTTAATCGTTCTAGTTCGCCACGGACTATACGCTCCTGATCCCTTAATGAAGCAGCTTTTTCAAAATCCTGGCTCTTAATAAAAGCTTCTTTTTCTTTTCTTAAAGATTCAACATTAGCTTCAATACTTTTAATATTTTCTGGAACAATCAAAACATTCAAACGGCTTCGCGAGCCGGCTTCATCAATCAAATCAATCGCTTTATCCGGCATAAACCTTCCGGTGATATAGCGGTCACTCAATACTGCCGCCGCTTCTAAGGCTTCATCTTTAAAAGTAACCCGGTGATGTGCTTCATATCGATCACGCAAACCTTTTAAAATTTTAATCGTCTGTTCAACCGTAGGCGGTTCCACCATAATCGTCTGGAAACGACGTTCTAAAGCCGCATCCTTCTCAATATGTTTACGATATTCATTAATCGTTGTCGCCCCAATACATTGCATCTCCCCCCGTGAAAGGGCAGGTTTCATAATATTAGAAGCATCAATCGCGCCTTCAGCCGCCCCCGCGCCAACTAAAGTATGCAACTCATCAATAAAAATAATCACATCTTGAGAACGCTTAATTTCTTCCATGATGGCTTTAATTCTTTCCTCAAACTGGCCGCGATATTTAGTCCCGGCAACCATGAGAGCTAAATCTAAAACTACAATCCGTTTTCCTCTTAAAACTTCCGGAATATTACCGGCAATAATTAATTGCGCTAAACCTTCCACAATCGCGGTTTTACCTACTCCGGCTTCTCCTAAAAGTACTGGATTATTTTTAGTGCGCCGGCTTAAAATCTGAACGACCCGTTCAATCTCCTGCGCCCGGTCAATTACCGGATCCAATTTATTTTCACGCGCCAGGGCCGTAAGATCCCGTCCAAAAGCATCCAAAGCCGGAGTTTTAGATTTTGTAGCTTGCGTACCTGGCGCACTCATCCCCGGCAAAGCCGAACCCAAAAGGCTCATCACTTCATTACGCACAGAATTTAAATCCATTCCTAAATTTAATAATACCTGTGAGGCAATTCCTTCCCCTTCACGAATAAGCCCAAGTAAAAGATGCTCCGTGCCAATGTAATTATGCCCCAAGGAACGTGCTTCCTCCGCCGCCAATTCTAAAGCTTTTTTAGCGCGAGGAGTAAAAGGAATATCCCCAATAATCTGCGTCGCCGGCCCGGGCTGGACTAATTTTTCAATTTCCAGCCTAATATTTTCAAGAGAAACCTCCAGCTTTTGCAATACCGCAGCCGCCACTCCTTCTCCCTCACGAATTAATCCCAAAAGTATATGTTCAGTACCGATATAATCATGATTAAAACGCCTGGCCTCTTCTTTAGCTAAAATAATGACTTTTCTCGCTCTCTCCGTAAAACGATTAAACATGTCGTAATCTCCTTTAGTTAAACCCTAAGCTATAAACTATAATAAATTCAGTTTCTTGCGAATCAATTCTGCTCTTTTTAAATCCCTTTGATCTGAAGAAAGTTTTACCTGCTCTAACTTTTGCAAATGCGCCGGCTGAGTAATAATAAAAAGTTCATTAATTGTACGGCGATCAATATCCTTAATCATCCCCAGATCGCTTCCTAATCTAACCATGGAAAGTAATTCAATGGTCTCCTGGCTAGTAATAATCCGCGCGCTTTTTAAAATTCCCAGAGAACGATTGATTCTATCCTCTAAAACCGCTTTGCTTTTGGTCAACATAATCTCCCTGGCCTGAGTCTCTTGCTCAATAATCTGCCTAATCAAGCCATTAATATTTTCAATAATCTCGCTTTCGCTATGGCCTAAAGAAACCTGATTAGAAATCTGAAAAAAATTACCACTGGCTTGTGTCCCTTCGCCATAAAGCCCGCGCGTCGTAAAACTCAATTTAGCAATCGCTGCCAATACTCGCTCAATCTGCCGGCTCATCACCAACGCCGGTAAATGCAGCATTACTGAACCGCGCATGCCCGTACCGGTATTCGTCGGACATGCGGTAAGATAGCCAAAATCATCTAAATACGCGTAATCCAAAAGCTTAGCTAAACAATCATCAATACCACTAATAATTTCCCAAGCCTCGAAAAGATTAAACCCGGACTGCATAAGTTGAATACGTAAATGATCCTCTTCATTGATCATTACCGCGATATTTTCTTCATCGTTAACCAACACCGCTTTCTGCTCGGTTTTCTGAGTATGCTCAATAGACATCAGATGTCTTTCCACTAAAAACTGCTTATCAATACTATCTAAATTTGCTAAAACAAAAAGTGTCGACTTTTTAAGTAGCGGAACCTTTTCCAAGGCCTGGCTGCTGGCTTCCAAAACCGCATTTAATTGCGCTTTAGATGCCCAATGCGGAAAAGGAAATTTATTGAGATTTCTCGCCAGGCGTATCCGGCTAGAAATAACCACATCACTATTCGGCCCGATCCCCTTAAGCCATTCACTAGTATGACTGATTAAATCATTAATCTGCATATTAACTTTCTTTTTCTTTCTTATCTTCCATTGCTTTTATCTGATCACGCAAGCGCGCTGCCTCTTCAAAAGCTTCTTGCGAAATAGCTTTTTGTAATTGATTCTTTAATTCTGACAAACCGACTTTTTTTCTAGAAAGCTTGGTGATAGCTTTTACTTTGGTCGGATTTTTACCGATATGTTGATTTGAACCGTGGATACGTTTTAACAAAGGTGCCAGATATTTACGAAAAGCATTATAACATTCTCCACAACCCAACCGGCCAATCTTCTTAAAATCCGCATAAGTTAAGCCGCAGCTAGGACATTTAATCGTCACGACCTCTTCTTCTTTAGTCGAAGGCTTCTCAAAATCCGCCATACCCGCCAACAGATCACTTAAACCAAACTGCTGCTCCATAGCCGCACTTTTATGCCTGGCGCAATCTTCACATAAATGCAACTCATTCATCTGTTCATCAATAATCTCCGTCAGATGTACCGTGGCTGGATTTTTGTTGCAAACATCACATAACATATTAATACTTCACTCCATCTTTAACGGTTAACTCTTTGAATTTCTTCATCAAGTTCAAAGTAAGTTTTCCCGGCTTGCCCTGGCCAATAACGCGTCCATCTACCTTAACTACCGGGATAACTTCAGCGGCAGTACCGGTAAGGAAACATTCATCCGAAATATAAACCTCATGACGCGTAATTACATGTTCATGCGCGCAAATCTTATACTTACGAGCAATCTCCAAAATAGCATCACGGGTAATTCCGCGTAAGGTGCCCATACATTGAGGAGGAGTATAAAGATGTCCATTTTTAACTACAAAAATATTATCTCCAGTACACTCCGCCACATATCCTAAAGAATCCAACATAATTGCTTCATCACAACCAGAATTAACCGCCTCTATTTTAGCCAAAATATTATTTAAATAATTCAAAGACTTAATTTGCGGATTAAGCGCTTCCGGTAAATTACGCACCGTCGGCACAGTAACAATTACTAAGCCCTGTTGATAAAATCTATCCGGATACAAAGCAATTTTATCCGCGATAATAATCACGGTCGGCCCCTGATCACATTTACGCGGATCCAGCCCTAAATCACCTACTCCCCGAGTAACAATCAAACGGATATAAGCATTATCTAATTTATTCGCCTTAAGCGTCGCCAAAATTGCCTTAATTAACTGTTCCTTAGTCAGAGAAATCTTCAACAGAATGCTCTGTGCAGATTCAAAAAGTCGATCAATATGTTCACTTAACTTAAACACCCGGCGATTATAAGAACGAATCCCCTCAAAAACTCCATCGCCATAAAGTAGGCCATGATCAAACACGGAAACTTTGGCATTTTCTTTATCATAAAATCTTCCATTAATATAGATCTTCATAATTTCCTCCGTTTTAAAACATGGGAATCGTCCCCCGTGTTTTTCGCTAATTTAAAAGCACCCCGTCCTTCAAATGAATAATTCTTCCGGCACCACAAGCAATATCCTGATCATGAGTAACCATAACAATAGTAATCTTCTGACTTAAATTAAGCTCAATTAAAAGTTGTAATATTTTCTTTCCGTTTTCCGAATCTAAATTACCCGTAGGTTCATCACAAAGCAAAAGCTGCGGCCGATTAATTAATGCTCGAGCAATGGCTACTCTCTGTTGCTCCCCGCCGCTCAAAGCTCCCGGTCGATGTTTAAGCCTCCCGGATAATCCTAATTTTTCTAAAAGTTCTAAAGCTACGCCTAAATATTTCTTTCTCTCCCACCAGGAGTTTAAAATTCCCGGCAATAAAACATTTTCCAAAGCGTTTAGTTCCGGTAAAAGATGAAAAAATTGAAAAACAAAACCTACTTCCTTATTCCTAAAAACCGAACGCCGGTTTTCATCGCTGGCGTAAATATCCGCTCCCTTAAAATAAACCTTACCCGTAGTCGGGTTATCCAAACCGCCTAAGATATGTAAAAGCGTAGATTTACCCGCACCGCTTGGCCCTTGAATAACTAAAAATTCACCCAGCGCAACTGCAAAATTAATATCTTTTAATACCTCAAGATTATTTATATTATCCCGATAACTTTTACCAATCGCGCTAACTTTAATTATTTCTTCATTCATGCCGGACCGCCTCACTAGGAATTATGCGGCTAGCATAATATGCCGGATAGATACTTGCCATTAAAGTTATGACCAAAGCCGAAATTACAATCAAAGTCACATCGCCAATATTAATATTCACCGGAATCCGATCAAAATAATAAATATCTTTGGGAATCAGGCTCCTTCCAATAATCTTAGAAATAATTTCTACCACTTTATCTAATGAAAGCGCCAAGCTCACTCCGGCAGTTAGCCCTAACAAAATCCCGCTAACGCCGATGGCCATGCCTTGAAAGATAAAAATCTGCAAAATGCTTTTAGTTTTAGCGCCCACTGAACGTAAAATACCGATATCTTTAATCCGGCTCATTACCGACATAATTAAAGTACTCACGATACCAAATGCCGCCACTACCGTGGTCATCGTCACTACAATAAACATAACAATCTTCTCAAGTTTCAAAGCTTCCAGAAAATTCTTATTCGCATCAATCCAGGTACGTACCTGATAAGCACCCACTCCTTTTAGGTCTCGATATATATTTTCTTTGATATCCTCAACCTTATAAACATTCTTCACCTGAACAGCAATCCCGCTTACTGTGCCAGGCATTTTGTAAAAATCCTGTGCCCCTTGGATACTCGTCAAAACTAAACTGGAATCATACAAATACATTCCACTATTAAAGATTCCTTTAACATAAAAATCAGTTTTAGTTAAAGTAACCGGAGAAATTAAACTCAAAACATCTCCCACCTCTAAACCCAAACGCAAAGCAAGCTCGCTGCCTAAAGCCACTTCATTACCCACCAGCGCGTAGCTTCCTGATTTTAAATATTCATTAATCTTGGATGTCTCGGCTTGCGATTTTGGATCAATACCGCGCACTTGAACTCCAAAAATCGACTTACCTATCTTTGCCAAAGCCTGGCCATCAATAAAAGGAGAAACTCCATCAACATAAGAAAGAGTTTTTAATTTATGCATTATCCCGGCGGAATCCTTGGCACCGTCATAAAACTCCAGAGACAAATGGGCATTGGTACCCACCATTTTATCCTCGAGAAACCGGTCAAATCCGCTCATCACCCCAATCACTACAATTAAAACCATTACCCCAATGGCAATCCCCACAATAGAAATTAACGCGGTAATCGAGATAATTTTCTCTTTTTTACCTGCCCGCAGATATCTTTGGCTAAGCCATAATTCTGAAAACATATTAAACTTTATCCTCTTCTTGCTCTTGATTGCGCAACAAAGGAAATAAAATTACATCCCTAATCGATGGCTGATCCGTAAGCAGCATTACCAACCGATCAATACCAATACCCAATCCTCCAGCCGGAGGCATCCCGTGCTCTAAAGCTAACAAGTACTCTTCATCCACGCACTTCTTTTCCTCAGGATTAAGATCCTTAATTTCTTCTTGAAAACGCCGGCGTTGTTCTAGGGGATCATTTAACTCAGAATAAGCATTGGCAATTTCCATCCCCGCCAAATAAAGTTCAAATCGTTCAGAAATTAAAGGATTATCTTTTTTCGTTTTAGCTAAAGGGCAAAGACTAGTAAAATAATCCGTGATAAATGTTGGATTCGTCTGTAAATCATGCTCCAATTCATCTTCCACAATCTTATTTATCTGAGAACGGCTCAAACGATCTTTATCTTTAGCCAGCCCCTTAGCCTGCAATTTACTTAACATCACCGCGGGCTCATCAGACGGCTGGATTCCAAATTTATCTTTAACTAACCCCGCAAATGACTGCTTATTCCAAGGAGTTTTAAGATCAATGATTTTACCCTGATAAAGCAACTCCTCTTTACCTAAAACTTCCCGCGCAACATGACAAATTAAATCCTGCGTTAAGTTAATCATATCCTCATAATCCGCATAAGCCTGATAAACTTCCAGCATGGTAAACTCCGGATTATGCCGCGTGGATACACCTTCATTACGGAAAGAACGATTAATTTCATAAACCCGATCCAAGCCGCCGACGATAAGACGTTTTAAGTAAAGCTCCGGAGCAATCCTCAAATACAAATCCATACTATATTCATTATGAAAAGTCTTAAAAGGCCGTCCGGCCGCGCCCCCGGCAACATCATGCATCATCGGAGTTTCCACTTCTAAAAATCCCCTACCCTCTAAGAAACTGCGGATCGATTGAATAATCTTAGCGCGCAATAAAAAAACTTTTTTTACGTCTTCATTAGTCAACAGATCCAAATAACGTTGCCGATAACGCAACTCTACATCCTTTAAACCATGCCATTTCTCGGGTAAAGGACGTAAAGCCTTAGCCAATACCGTAAAATCTCCGACCTTAACCGTAAATTCTTTGGTATGCGTCAGAAAAAACTCACCGCTAACGCTAAGAATATCGGCGATATCTAACTGCTCAAGCTGCGCCGCCTTCTCTTCACCGATAATATCCCGTTTAATATAAAGTTGAATCTTACCCGTGGCATCCCGAAGATCCATAAAATTAACTTTACCGTGCGCCCGATTAGCCATTATTCTGCCGCAAAGAGTAACTTTTTTACCTTCTTCAAAGCTACTTAAAGCCTGGCCAATGGTAACATGAGCAGGCACATTCGCGGGATACAAAACCACGTTTTTGCTACCCAATACCTCTAATTTAGCAATTCTTTGCTGCACAATCTCATTTATATCCATAGTTTGTTAATTATATAGTATATTTAGGGTTATGTCAAAAGAAAATGGCGAGGGTAAAATCTAAATTTTCCGTAAAATAATGGGTCCTGTCTTGGGTATTTTCTAGCGCTAACGCGCGTCGAAAACACCCAAGCCACCCATTATCTAAATAAAATTCAGATTTTTTTAAAAAGAAGTATAAAACAAAAAGCTTTCCGGCTTTTGCTGGAGGCACAATTAGAAGATTTTCGGCAATAGTGTGCAAGGAATTACGTCGAGTGAAGGCGGTGTCTTTTTAGCGTAAGGAACCGCGCCGTAACGAGACGTAAGCCGCGAGCACATCAGCGAAAATCTTCGTGCCGAAGCAAAAGACGGAAAGCTTATAAGTTTAAACTATATGTTCTGACAGTTTCTTGATACGCTTAAGCATGTTAGGATGTGTGCTTAAAAGCTCAAGCATTTTATCTCCAAAATTTAACCGTATTTTTGAATTCCTAAGTAGCTCCATTTCAGAAGCATCAATAATACCATTTTTATCCAAATCCAATTGTGATAATTCCAATACTTCTTTGCGGCCCTGAGATGGATCGTTGATAAAAAAAGCTTTTAATCCTTCACTTTGTTTTAAATCTTCTTTATCCAGTCTGGCTGATCCATAAGCTAATTTATACAAGCTAGAGGCTAAAGCCTTAGGTTGATTTCCTAAAAGTACTGAACCGCGATCGGCAAAATATTCCCGAATGCGTGAAGCATAAAGTACCAAAAGATTGGTCACAAAATAAAACAAAAAAGCTGCCAGGCCGATTAATACCGTATTGCCACCACGTTCATCCCGCCGGCGTCCATAAAAAAGAAACTGCCAAGCAATCCGATACATCACCATCGGGATAACCGAAAGCATGGTAATCGTAAGTACATCGTGATTTTTCAAATGGCTTAATTCATGCCCCAGCACCGCTTTTAATTCATCATCATCAAGCAAACTTAAAATTCCATTAGTTACACAGACCCTGCCGTCTTTAAGGCTACGGCCAAAAGCAAAAGCATTGGGAATAGCAATCTGGGCAATACCAATTCTTGGCATCGGAATATTAGCGCGCACGCTTAAGCTTTCTACCATCTGGAATAAACGTGGATTTTCTTCTCTTTTAATATATTTCACCCGCATACTCCATTCAACAATCTTCGGCCCCAACATATATTGAATAATCATCATTACCAAAGAAATAATCAAATAGAAACTAAAACCACCGACATGTAAAAAACTACTGCCCACAATAACGATTAAAGCATAAATAATCCCAAAAAGAAGCGTTACCAATAACCACATTCTTAACTGTAATGACCACATCTGTTTACCCCTCCTTTACCACTAGCGCTTTAATTGTAAATTTAACAATTGAGATAACCACATTATCAGTATTTACATATACAAATTGCCTAACCGGGCCAGAATACCCTTTTGAATTAAAAGTTACTTTAATCACTGTGCTTTCACCTGGTAATAAAGATTTCTTAACTGCCTCTGAAGCAGTGCACCCGCAAGAAGAATGAATTTTGTTTATTTTTATAACATCATTAGTCTCATTTTTTAATATAAAATCATGTTTTAAAATCGCTCCCGACTTAACCTGGCCAAAATCCCACTCATTTGGATCAGCTATTTGAGTTTCCGCAGAGCTCCCAACTTCAGCAGATAGGCCAACAGGTTCCTGTGCATAGACATACTGAAAAACAAAAAAACTTAATAAAAATAAAATTAATCCTTTACGCATCAAACCCTCCAAAGTAAATATACTCCTAAACCAAAAAACAAAATAGCCATTAAAATTTTGATTGCCCCTAGACGTTTCTTTAAAAAGTCAGAAAATTGTCCGCTACTAGTGCCTAAAAGCGAAAATACAAAAATCACAATCAGCGGAACAATAAACATTACATTGTACAAAAGAAGATACCCTAAAGCGGCAAGTTTAAGCGAGGTAGATTTTAAAACAAAAGATATCGTCGGCAAATAAACTTGGCCAGTACAAACTGCTTCTAAAAGTGAAACTAAAAAACCAGTAACTAAAGCGCTCAACAGGAGTTTGCCTAAAACCGGTTTTAATGCTTGTTGTTTTTCGGTAAGATTCTTGCGATAAAAAAATCCTACCACTTTATGAATACGCACTTTTATCGATTTGGGCAACTGCAGAACTAAGCCTTCAGTAGAACCTGTCTTTTTAAATATTATAAAATCATAAATGGCCAAAATTCCAAAGATTATACTTGAAGTTCCAATAATTATATTTAATAAACGCGTCACTACCCAAAAACCTGCGAAACGATAAAAGAAATTAAAAATTCCCAGGCCAATTCCTAAATAAGTTAGAAATACTGCTAAAATAAATGTCAATCCAATTAGAATGAGTTCTCTTTTACGATATCCCTGTAGAGCAAGAAAAGAAATAAAAAATATAATCACCGTAAAAGCGCAAGGATTAATCCCATCGCTAAGGCCGGCAAAAATAATTGCCGCCGGAACAAAGGTTTTAAAGTAAGCGATCAAATCCACCGGATTAGAACCTAAAACTAAATCTCTTTCTATTCCGGCAGTAATAAAGTTTGGCAAAGTTTCATTCAGCTGCCCCCCCGCGGTCAAAAACTTACCTTGCAAATAAAAAAGTGGGACTTGAAACTTAACTCCTTGAGGATTTTTCTGTAATAAACCCAAAAGTAACTTATAATTCTCTATCTGGCTAACATCGCAATATTGAAAATTAATTTTATCCTTAAATTTCTTTTCGATACCCGGCATGACCTCCTGCTTTACCTGAATACACTTATGACAACTGGGGGAATGAAAAAAAATAAGCTTGGCCAATTTAGAGTCATCAGCAGCTTGAGTTCTTACCGGTAGAACCAAGATCAATAATAAAGGAATTAAGAGGTTTCTAATTATTTTACGCATCAGATTATTCTCATTTTTCTACCAGCTCTACTAAAGTTTAGCTTTATATAAACTTAAGCCTTGAATATAACACATTAATTTTAGCAATCAAGAAAATCTTCTTTGCCAAAATAATTGCCTAATCACTCTTTATATGTTAACATAAATTATGTTTTTGAAAATACAAAATAAGATCGAGAAAGAACTCCACGCCTACATCGGCTCAATCAACAAACTATATTCCTTAAACAAGCTTTCGCCTATTCTTTTTACGAATATTAAAGAATTTATCTGCCGCGATGGCAAAAGAGTCAGGCCAATATTGTTTTGTATCGGCTATCTGGGTTTTTCTAAAAAAAACCCACCCGGGCTTTACCGCAGTGCTCTATCTTTAGAGCTACTCCACGATTTTATGCTCGTCCATGATGATATTATCGATAAAAGCGATAAACGCCGCGGTAAACCTGCCATGCACGTTTTACTGGAAAGCTGCCTGAAGAAAAACAAAAAAATAAAATTTAACGGTGAAGATTTAGCCATCGTGGTTGGCGATGTAATCTATGCCATGGCACTAGATGCATTCCTAGCAGTTAAAGAAGATTCACTTCGTAAAGAAGCTACTTTAAAAAAACTTATCCAAGCAACTTTATATACCGGTAGTGGAGAATTCATTGAACTTTTATTGGGAATTAAAGCATTGGAAAAAGTTACCCAACAGGATATCTACAAAATTTATGATTATAAAACTGCCAATTATACCTTCGCCTCTCCACTAACCATGGGCGCCACATTGGCTGGAGCAAAACCCCAAGAAATTAAAAAATTATACTCCTACGGCATGCTTTTAGGGAGAGCCTTTCAAATTAAAGATGATATCATCGGAACATTCGGAACAATCAAAGCAATTGGCAAATCCAACCTCACTGATATCCAAGAAGGCAAAAGAACCTTACTCATCTGGTATGCTTTTAATCACGCTGACAAAAAAGGCAAGCAATTGATCAAAAGAATCATGGAAAACAAATTTACCAAAAATACAGAGTTAACCAAAATACGCTCAATTATTACCGATACCGGCGCTTTAGCGTACGCGCAAAAACAAATTAAACATCTCTACGCTCAAGCGTTAAATCAAATCCAGAATTTAAATATTGATCAAAAGTACAAACAGGCATTAATTAATTTCTCTCAAAAAATATTTAAATAATTATATTTAATATCATTAAAAAATTAATTCTATGAAGATTCATTTAGCGAAATCCGCGGGATTCTGCTTCGGGGTAAAAAAAGCGATTACCACCGCCTTGGAAACCGCCAAAACTAAGAAACCAGTATTTATGCTCGGAGATATCGTGCACAATGAAGAAGTAGTTAAACAGATTCGACAGACGGGAATTAAAAAAATTAGCCGGCTAACCACTTCAGGAATTGGCAAAACTTTACTTATCCGAGCGCATGGCTGCTCCAAACATACTTTAGAACAGGCACAAAAACTAGGCTACCGAATCATCGATGCTACCTGTCCAATGGTAAAAGAAATCCATAAAATCGCGCGTTCACTGGAAAATCAGGGCTATCAAATAATTGTTATTGGAGATAAAAAACACGATGAGGTTTTAGGAATTGTCGGCCAACTTAGGGCTAAAGCAATCATCATCGATAAACTGCAGAATATGCCTCTGGAAAAAATAAAGAAAATTACCCAAGCCGGGATTGTTGTTCAATCAACTCAAAACTTAAGAAGAGTGCTGGAAATCTTAAAAATACTTCGTAAATATATTCCAAAAATTGCTTTCCATAACACTATCTGTAATCCTACTAAAATGAAACAAAACGAAGTTAAGGCGATGCCCCTGGAAAATTCAGTCATGATTATTATCGGATCAAAAACCAGCGCCAACACTAAAAGAATTTTTCAAATATCAAAATCTTTAAATCATCACAGCTATTGGGTTAATAGTGCCAAAGAAATAAAAAGAATCTGGTTAAATAACGCTAAAAGCGTGGGCATCACCGCCGGCGCCTCTACTCCGGAATCAAGCATTCATCAGATTATTCAAAGAATTAAAACTATTTCTTCTTAAAGCTTAAGACCCTTTTACTCTTTTTTCTGCCTCTTTCCAATCTTCCGCTGCACTATTATTTGGCTTGCCTTTACTTTCCCAAATAGTACGAGCCACTGCTTTTATTTTATCTTCAATCTCTTTGGCGCTTTCATCAATAATCCGGTTGTAAAGCAAAGCAATCGTTCCTCCAACGCAAAACGCAAAAAGAAAACCCCACATAGAGTTTAAAATCACACTAAACAATGTCGGGCTATAACCCAAATAAAACACTGCCATGGCCTTACTTAATCCGCTTTCAATGAAAAAAATTATATTTAAAGTACCCACAATTAAGGTAAGTGCGGCAACAACAATGCCACAGGAAATTCCGAAAGCTTTTACGCATAATTTTGTCATCAATCCTCCTTTTTTAAAAAACTATAGTTTTATTCTCATGTTTAATAATTCGATAATCAATATAGCTAGAGATTGCGTGCGCCAAAGCTTTTTTCTCCGTTTGTTTTCCCTTGCTTATTAAGTCCTGGAGATTATCCTTATGTGATACAGATTCAACCTCTTGAGCAATTATCGGACCCTCATCAAGCTGATTATTCACGAAATGCACGGTTGAGCCGATAACTTTAACTCCTTTTTTAAGCGCCTGGCCATAAGGATCAACTCCTTTAAAAGAAGGTAAAAACCCATGATGAATATTAATTATATCTTTATTGTATTTTTGCAAAAAATCCGAAGAAAGAACCAGCATATAACGCGCCAGCACTAAAAAATCAGTTGTGCCAAGAGCATAAGACAATAACTCCGGCTCCCGACGGTTATTTTTATCTGCCGGTACATAATAAAATGGGAGATTATACCCCGTTACTAATTTACGGTGTTTTTCACAATTACTTAAAACAAAAGGTATTTTTACCTTTAATTCTCCGGCATTCCATAAATACAATAAATCAACTAAACAATGGTCTGGCTCCGATACAAAAATTCCCATGCGTAAAATCTCTGAACGATCATAAATGTTCCAACTAGCGTTAAACTCTTGCGCTACTAACTTAAAAGCCGAAATCAAACTCTCTTGACTATGTTGGTTACTATCTAAAACAAACTCGACACGTATAAAAAAATATCCACCTTCAGGATCCGTGCTATATTGATCAGCAGTAATGATGTTACCGCCAATTTTAAGAATGAAGTCCGAAATTCTAGCCACAATACCTTTACGATCTTGGCATTGAAACAATAGAATGAGTTTACGCATACATCCTCCCCTTATTTAATCATTATACCTTAAAACTATTAAATCTGCCAATGGAGATAAATTTAAATATAAAATTAATTTTTAAAATTAATGAATCGCGTATTTACTAACTCTAGAGAATATCTTAAATTCGTCAATTATATTCGAACTATTATCAATAACCCTTATCCTCAAAAACCCATCCTCTGGAGTTAACAGACAAAAGTGATATTCCGAACTAAACTTTTGTAAATACAAATCAGTCCTCGCTTGATTATATAAATTCGACCCGCCTCCGCCAGTAACAATAAAATATGTACCGTTATATTCAAATCTTTGATAATCGTGTGAATGCCCAGAAAATACAGCCGATACCCCGTATCGCTCAAAAAGTGGCAATAAAATAACTTTCAATTTTTTTTCATCGCTACTATGGCCCTCACTGACATCAAAAAGTGGGTGATGAAATATCACTATTGTAAACTGAACCGCGTTGCCTATTGCCGCCAGGTTTGATTCTAGCCATTTATACTGCTCGGATTCCAAATCAAGCCTGGAATTACTATCTAAAACAACAAAATGAATACCCAGACGGTCAACGGAATACCAACGCCGGTTGTGCAGAAAAGGAAAATTCTCAAAATACAAAGGCGAATCATTTTCATGATTGCCTAACGCCGGAAAATATTCCGTGGTTTGTAAAAGCCCTCCATGGATATCCTTAAAACTCTTCCAAGCTTCCGGATCGTTGCCATTATCAACCAGATCTCCTGCCCTAAAAACAATTGCTGGCTTAAAGGATAAAATAGTTTGTACAAGTTTTCGTTGCACCTCTGGATTATTTTGGCTATCTCCATAGATAGCTATAT
>Ga0247841_10007888_pt1 | contig 15586 bp, 18 predicted proteins | sample LaCruzMarch2015__2_FD_192410 | JGI IMG/M metagenome (GOLD analysis project Ga0247841, IMG submission 192410) | Freshwater microbial communities from meromictic Lake La Cruz, Castile-La Mancha, Spain - LaCruzMarch2015_18m | ecosystem: Environmental > Aquatic > Freshwater > Lake | place: Spain...
GAGAGCGTGCCGGCAGGAAAAGTGGCGCGGATAACATCGGCGGCATCACAGCCCTGGCGCAGGATGGCTTCCACATGCGAGACAATATGCATGACGTGGCTGTAGCGTTCGATCGTCATGTAGTCGCGCACCTGCACGCTGCCGGTTTCCGCCACGCGCCCAAGGTCATTGCGGCCCAGGTCCACCAACATGATGTGCTCGGCCTTTTCCTTGTCGTCGGAAAGGAGGTCATCGGCCAATTGGCGGTCCTGCTGTTCGGTGGCGCCGCGCGGGCGCGTGCCGGCGATGGGCCGCAGTTCCACGCGGTTACCCGTGAGCCGCACCATGACTTCCGGCGAAGAGCCCACCAGGGCCTGGTCGCCGATCTTGAGGAAATACAGGTAGGGCGAAGGGTTCAGCAGGCGCAGGGCGCGGTACAGCTGGAAGGGCGGCACCTCCGAGCGGGCGCTGAAGCGCTGACTTGGGACCACCTGAATGATATCCCCGGCCACAATGTATTCCTTGGCTTTACGGACGATGGCCTGGTACTGGTCACTCGTCATGTTGGAGGTGAACGTCACTGGCGGATAGACGCGGTTTTCGGTGCGCGGCGCCGGTTGTTGAAGAATAGTCTCGATGGCCGCTATTTTCCGGCAGGCGGCCTCGTAAGCCTGTGTTGGCGAAACGGCTGTGGTCGGGCGTGAGCAGACGATGATCTTGATCGTGTGACGCAGGTTGTCGAACACGATCAGGTTGTCGACTTTAAGGAAGCGGCTGATCGGCCGGCTCCCGCTACGGACCGGCTTGGGAGAAGGCAGGTGTTCGAACTCACAAACGGCTTCGTAGCCGATGTACCCCACAGTTCCGCCGAAAAAGCGGGGCAGGCCCGGCATGGGAGCCGCGCGCACGTCCTGGTACACGGGTCGCAGGCGCTGGAGCAATTGCGGGTTCGTGACGCCAGTATGTTCGATTTCGAATAAAAGCTCGGGCTCGACGCCGATAAAGGAATAGCGGCCCCAAGTCTCGCCGCCCTCGATACTTTCGAGCAGGAAAGCGTTCGGGTTATCCACGAAGCGCCGGAGCACGGAGACCGGCGTTTCGAGATCGGCCAGCACTTCCTTGCAGACCGGGATCAGGTCATATTTCCCGGCCAGTGCGAGGTAATCCTGCAGGGTTGTGTGTTGCATGGTGTTTCTATATATAGAAACATGCGGGCGCGCTGTCAATAGAAAAATCAAACTATTTTTAGGTAGGCTCAAATCCTGGCCTAAGCGCCTTGCACAAGATTCGATATTTTTTTGTGCGGCCCCTTGCGGCAGCGGCTCAGCCGGAGGCTGAGCCCTACCCTTGGAGGCATCGATGGCAGGTGGGAAGGCGACTTTTAAGACGCCCAGCAAAGGGTGCCGGGCCTACATTTTTAACATTCAAATCAATGATCTATGGGTAGAGGCCAGCCTCTGGCTGGCCCTCCTTCCGGCTCAGCCGGAGGCTAAGCCCTACCTGAAGAGGCGCCATGCAACGCGAGACCGAGCCATGGAATCAGGGCATTTTACGATAAACCGTGGAAGAATAGCTTGTCTTAAGCGAGGACTTTGGTCGAGTGTTTTGGGTTGCGCCGCCGGCGGACGATCCTATACTGGCCTGAACCATGAGCTGGATTACCGCAACCAAAACTGGTGTGATGCTGTCCGTGCATGCCTGCCCGCGCGCCGCGCAGGATCAGGTGCAAGGCCTGCATGGGGATGCCGTCAAGATCCGCCTGCGCTCGCCCCCGGTGGACGGCAAGGCCAACGAGGCATTGATCGCGTTCCTAAGTCAAGTGCTGGATGTGCCCGCGCGTGATTTGACCATTGTGGCCGGACACAGCACGCGCCGCAAACGCGTGGCCATTGCCGGGGTCACTGTGTCAGCCGTGCGGGCCAAATTAGGACTGTGACTTCCCGGCGGAGCCTGATAGAAGATTCACCACAGAGACACGGAGGGCACGGAATGTATAGGACATCGAGACTCGCAAACACACGCTCCGGACGACCGGGGCGTCCGTTTGCTCGCGGTAGATGTCTGGAGTTCTCGGAATAGTGCTGTAAAATCTCCCGTCTTTCTCCCTAATACAGGCCGTTCCATCAAGTCCGAGATTGGCTCGTTCCGAAGCGTCAGAGTGAACGTCCCGTCAATATCGGATTTGATGGAATCTCATCTGCTATTTTTCTCTTCAATGTCTCCGTGTCTCTATGGTGAAATTTTGCCGTTCGATCCGCGGATTCTACTGAGGAGCCATTAACTCAAGCCAGTTCCAGTTCGCTTTTGCAGAGCTCGTAGAACCGGCATTGGCGGCAGGTATCGAGATCGGCGGATAGTTCCCAGTCCTCCTGCGGCAGGGGCTGGTTCCTGCGGAGGTCGCCCGCCACGAGGTATTCGGCCATTGTTGCCACCGATTCGCGGATTAGCCCGCGAGCGTGTTCCAGGTCATTACCGGTCAGGGCCATGCTCTGGGTGGCGCCCTTCGAAAGATATTCCAGATGCACCTGGATACGCTCTGGGGGTAGGGCGTGTTTGGTGTGGGCCCAGAGGCCGTAAATGGTCATCTGGTCCCGGTGCGAGGGTTTCTCGCTCCCAGCCTTCCAGTCGTGGATGTGCAAAAGGTCCTCTTGGCGATAGACATAATCCGGGATGGCATACACCTTGATGGACTCAAACAGAAACGATTCGGGGTCGCCGCCATCCGCGTGCGCGATCGTCACCTCATGCTCGGGGCGCACCTTGGCCAGGCGCGGCAGGACCTGCTCAATAAAATTAGCCAGGCAGCGCTTGATCTGCTCGATCATGCGCGCGGTCATTTCCACCTCGGGCGTATGGTGATGCGCGGGGTAGTAATGCTCGTGCAGACAGCAATGCTTTTTGGGATTGGCCTGCCACAGTTTCTTTTTGGACTCGTTCCAGCATTGGTTCAGGTAAGGCTTGACGACCGTTTCATAGGCCTGGGTTGCGGTGACCGATTGCCCCGCTTGAGCCTGCCGAAATGCCCACATGACGGCGCGTTCCACGGCATTGCCCTGGAGCGTGAACCGGTTTTCCATTTTACCCAGCCGGTAGGCTGCGCGGGCCAAATCCGGGGCATCCGCCTTCCATCCGCCCCACATGGCGTACTTGGCCAGGTACCGGCGGCGCGGGCATTCTTCAAAGTCCGCCCGCGCGGAAATTGACCAGGAAAAGGTATTAATCAGATCGGCCATATTGTATATCCAAAATATTTTACAAAGTTGCTTTCTGTCCAACGTTGGTTATGCCCACAAACAAAAAACAAGTCTCACTACGGAGTTGCCAGGCACTGAGAAAGAGGTTTTCCTCACGCAACACTCCTGTGCGGAGAGGAAGGAGACGGATGCTCTGTATCTCCATGTAACAGTGAAGACCACCGGTTTGGTTCGGTGTCATAACTGCATACCATATTTTGGGCTAATACAGCCGGCGTGAATGCGAAATGCACGCTGATCTTCGGGTAGTGATTCGAGCAATTCCTTGGCCTTACGCCCGATTGCGGCGGCTGCCAGCTCGACATTTCTCCATCCGACTTCAACCGAGGCGTGTTTCCTTGGGTCTGGGCCGTTAAAAATACCTTCGGTTAATCCTTGATAACCAAATTCTCCTTGATAACCCAATTCTTTATTGTAGGGCACCATGGGCTTTGTTCCCAACTCAGACATATCCACAAGGTCGGGATAAAAGAACATCATGTTTGACGTTTCCCACTTGCACGCATGATCGGAATTGGACTCTTCACACCGGCTCAAGGTGTGCTCGGAAACTCCGATGCCAGCCGTCGTTCCATCGGCTAAAACCGGTTCCAACGCCCGGTTGATCCACGCCTCCTGTGCGCCAGTATTGTGTCCCGTTACACCGATAATCACCCGCGTGCCCGTAAATTCCTTAATTTGGTTGAATAGGGATGTAAGCATTGTAATTTTCCAGTCATCCTCCTGCGGGTGCAGTTCTTCCTTGCCGCTGAAACAAGATGGAGAATGCGGATAAAAGATCGGAGGATAGACAACTCCGCCAAACTGTTCCGCGCATTTGACCAGAATGGCATGCGCCTTTATCGCATCGTTGCCCAAGGGCAGGTGCCTGCCATGCCATTCTATCAGGCCGATCGGCACGTAGACCACGGGGAATAGGCGCATCGCGTTCTCCACTTGACGCGGTCGCATATATTGCAATTGAACTTTCGCTGACAAGAGGTTATTCATTGATTTCCCTTTCTTTCACCTGGACAGCCGGTTTATGACCGTTCGAGAAAAGCATGTCCTTCGCCTCGCTCATTCTCGACGTCCTTTCCGGCTTGCACGGCCCGTCCCGAGCGAAGTCGAGGGGTAAGTCGCCCGCTTCTGCTTCACCACGTTGTCTTCTTGCGGTCCCGTGGTGTCGGCATCCGTTTCCGCATGAAAACCAATGGCCGGCGGGTGTTCCGATGTCATTTGCTGAATGGCCTCAAAAAGTATATGGATGCTCTTATGATGCGATTCTACTTTGTGCTCCAAATCCCGCAGTTTTTTGCCGAGTTTGGCCTGAGAAGCCAGGAACTCCCGCATGCGGACAAACGCCCGCATTATCGCGATGTTAACTTCAATGGCTTGTTGGCTGTTGAGTACGCTCGAAAGCATAGCCACACCTTGCTCGGTGAAGGCGTACGGAATTGCCCGGCGCAATCCGCCCCAACTTGAAGTCACAATTTGTGACTTCAAGATTGCAAACTCTTGCGACGCAAGCTGAAACATAAAATCGGCAGGAAAACGTTTGATATTTCGTCGAGCAGCCTGCATAAGCACTTTGGGCTTCACGCCGTACAATGCGGCCAGATCCATGCTCAACATGACTTTCTGTCCACGGATCAGATGAATGGCCGTCGCAATTCGTTCAAATGGAATGATTGCCGTCTTTGCTTTCATCACATCCTCCGCTCCCCGGGTATATCCGCGTGATCTCCATTGGAGGTCACAATTTGTGACCTCCAACATCCGACGCAATCCTTGGGCGGTTGTGCGTTCGCGAAGTCGAGTAAATCCAGTTTCTTCCGCTTCCGGGCCTTCATCCGCGGATGGAGTTTACGCCGTAGTCTACGTAAAGTCTCCAGACTTTCCCATAGCCGTTCATCGGCATTGAACTGGTCGGCCAAGCGCTGAATGATCGGCGGATGGTTCTCCTCGCTCATTCCCTCCGTCCCTTCCGGCTTGCGCGGCCTGCCCCGAGCGAAGTCGAGGGGTAGATGGCGCGCCGTTCTTTGACCTGCGAGCCGGGGACGAGACCGGCCTGAATCTGTTCTTCGAGGAAGCCGTGTTTAAGCGGGTTGTCCAACGGGATCAATTCCGCGAAATGACTGAAGGATGGCAAGGTCACAAGACGTTCTCCCGCAATACAGGATTCGGGGGACGCTGTCCCCCGAATTGGGTACAGGGCATGTGCCCGGTCGACATTATCAGCCACGATGTTTCTCCAAGAAATCGCGGATGAGTGCAAGGAAATTCTCTGCCCGGTATAGCTGTTCGGCGCAGGTGTCAGCGTCAATAGTGGATGCAAAATCATAGTCCCCGTCTTCCCGCAATTCGGAAGCTTCGATCAAATGACGATGGAGCAGATTGGGGAGCAAACCAGTCTTGGCAAACTCCTTGCCGAACCTGGCGATCACCCCAGCGTGTTTTGAGAAGCTTAACCCCTTGGTTAGCAAGGCCGCTTCCGCGCAGTAGAACATGCAATAGTAGGCTCGCGAAACGGCAAAGCGGGCAATATCCTTGTCTGCCAGAATCCGGGCAGCTTTAAGACTTTCCTCTGCCATGCGCAACAGTCCGGCCTGTTCAGGCGTCATACCGCGACCCCCTCTCGGCGAACGTTCAACATATATGGGCTCTGTTCCCGCTCATAACGATCGCGCGACACGAAATGACACATAACCACGGCATCGTTCCTTCGACACACGTCATAGATTGCGTCTCCGCATAGGCGACGCTCCGAAGCAGGGTCGAGCGTGCCATCCAGAATTACCAGCACATCATAATCGGAGTCCGACGTTGCGTCCCCTCTGGCGCGCGAACCATAAAGGCGCAGATCGGCCATGCGTGCGCCGTAAATACGTTTGAGAATTGCTCGCAATTCCATTAACACTTTGCTTTCAGGGGACGTGTTCATACTTTCTTACCTCCTTACGGCAATACACACCCGTATACTACCAGACAGACATTCCCGCGGCAATGATTCGCATTAATCACGCTCAAGGTCGGTAAGAACGCTTTTTAACCGCCCAGGCCTTTGAGTAACGCGGTAATTTTCTGAAGCATCGCGGGATTCGGCATCGGTAGTTTCAAATACCGCTCCCCCGTGCGTTCATCGCGATGCACCAGGGATCTGCCCGGTGTTTTGCCGGTATCCGAGCTCATTGCCAAGCTCAATTTCTGGAGGAACGAGACGCCGGTTGAAAGGAGGTCGCTCCACATTTCCCGTGGAGCGGCGCCAGCCGGGGCGGGCGATTCTTTTTCCGCGCCGCCATTCTTCGAAAATTCTTCGCCGGGTTTCGCGTTTTCCGGTTGCCGCGGCATGGATTCCGGAATGCGGGAGGTTGCTTTTTCCACGGTTTCCATGAATTGCTTGAGCCGCGTGCCGCCCAACGCGATCTCGCTCTGACCTCCATCCAGCACCCCTTCAAAGAGGGATTTTTTGAACGAAAGCACCTGCAGCATACCGTGTTCGATCGTGCCTTGGGCCACAAAATTGACGACGCGGACAGGGCGAATTTGTCCGAGCCGATGAACCCGCCCAATCCGCTGTTCCAGCACAGCCGGATTCCACGGCAGATCCATGTTCACCACGACCGAAGCGTTCTGGAGGTTGAGCCCGACGCCGCCGGCGTCGGTTGACAGGAAAAGACGGCACTTCGGGTCCAGTTTAAATCGCTCGATCAATCCACCGCGTTTCGAGCCCGGGACGCCGCCATGAAAAAGGACGTGCCGCCACCGATCGCCATTCAAACGTTTGACGATGATCTCATGCGTGCGTACCCATTGGCTGAACACCACGATCTTCGCCTCCGGGTCTTCGAGAATTTCGGCGAGGAGTTGGATTAATTCATCCGCTTTGGTTCCGAAATCGGTCTTTTGATCGAGCAAGTACGTGCTGTTGCAGGACATGCGCATGTTCTGGAGCGCGATCATAAGGATGCGCTGATCGGTTTCCGTCAGGAATCCGAAGCGGCGCCATTTCATCACAATCCGGGCGACCGTTTCCCGGTTTTCTTCGTGATGCTTCATCTGCTCCGCAGTCATGGGAACAAAGAATGTTTTGTCAAGACGCGTGGGGAGTTGCTGCAGCACCTCTTTTTTGGCGCGTCGGATCAGAATGGGCTTCAGGGTTTCGCCGATGTGCGCCAGATCGCGATAACCAATCACCTTGCCATGGTCATCGGTCACCTGGTGCCCGGCCAGAAATCGGAAGAGCGGTCCCAGCCGGAAGCGATCCACGAATTCGATGATCGAATGAAGTTCCTCCAGTCGGTTTTCAAGCGGGGTTCCCGTTAGCACGATGGCATAGGGCGACTGCAGGCGCTTTACGCTTTGCGCCCGGCGCGTCTTCCAATTCTTGATGCGCTGGGCTTCATCCAGGATAATCAGGTCGGGTTTCCAATCCCGGATCAGATTCTCGTCGCGGTGCACAACATCGTAATTGATGATTTTGAAAAAGGTGTCCGTCGCATATTTCCTGGCGCGCTGGGCCAAAAGTCCTTCCACTACCTCCGCCGAGCGCCGGGAGAATTTTTGAATCTCCTGTTTCCATTGGTGTTTGAGACTGGTGGGGGCGACGACCAGAACCCTTTCGATGCCCATGCTTCCGGCCAGCAATTCGGCGGCGGCAACGGCCTGAATGGTTTTGCCAAGCCCCATCTCGTCGGCGATCAGACTGCGCCCCGTGCGCGCGGCAAAAAGGGCGCCTTCGCGCTGGTAGGGATAGAGGGGGGCCTTGAGAAGACGATCGGAAACGGTGCTTTCGATGCGCGCCTGCCTCCGGGCGTCATCGCGGACCTGGGCGATCATGGCAAGCGCGTCGTCATAACACCGCAATTCGGATGAAAGGTCGGTCGCCTTTTTGAGAAATGCGTCGAAGCACTCATAGCCCTGCGGCGTCAACACCCCTGCGGAATCGAAGCATTGAGAGGCGACCCGAACCAGTTGCGGAGAACACTGCTTCCCGGGGTTGAAGATCACCTCGCGTTTCGCCCCGTAGCGCACGTATACTTCGGAATAGGAGGGATGAAACCCACCGGCCAAGGCAGCTTTCCCGCAGGCTTTCTTTTCGATTTTTCCCAGGATAAACTCGATGTGCTTACAAGTGCCCAGTGTATTCACCGAAAAATCGGGGCAGGCGCAATAATTGTCTCCCGGCCGGGGACCGCGGATGGCCACCCGATAACTCCGCTTCGTTTGCGGATTGGCGACAAGATATTCCGAAAAAACCGGTTTCCCGCCGATGTTCTTAAGCGTAAATTTCTGCTCGCGTCCGAATTCCCGGCGGAGGGCAATCTGCCATTCTTCGAGCGACAGCCCCTCCGGTTTTCGCCAGCGGGGAACCTTTTTGACCAAGGGTTTCTTCACAAGAGATCCGGCGATATTTGTGTGTTTCATTCCAAGTCTCCAATAGTTGTTTTGATATTCAGCATAATGCCGGATCATATATCGGAGCAAGTCAATTTCCGGGCGCCTTATTCGGCAAACATTTTTCTTCATCCGGCAGGCTATTGCGGGTATTATATAAGGCGTAAACATCAAATGGCCGCAGTTTCAGGCGGCCGGGAAGATTATTATGACAGAAGCCATACCGGAAAAACTGGGGATCATTGCCGGGCGCGGCGCGTATCCGCGGCTCCTGGCGGAAGGCGCCAGAAAGCAGGGCGTGCGTCAGGTTGTGGCCGTCGCGTTCCGCGGGGAAACCGATCATAGAATTGAAAAGGCGGCCGATCAGGTCGTGTGGCTGCATGTCGGCCAGTTGGAAGCCATGCTGGAAGCCTTTCGTCAGCGTGGAATTGCCCAGGCGGTCATGGCCGGCCAGATTGCGCCCTCGAATCTGTTTAATATCCGTCCGGATGCCCGCGCTCTGGCCATCCTGGCCCGGCTCAAGAACCGCAACGCTAAAACCATTTTCGGCGCCATCGGGGATGAACTCAAGGCCATCGGGGTTGAACTCCTGCCGGCCTACCGGTTCATGGAGGATACCATGCCCTCTCCGGGCTTGCTCAGCCGTCGCGCGCCGACCGAGCGCGAGCGCCTGGATATCGAGCTGGGGCTCCAGGCGGCCAAGGCCACCAGCGCCCTGGAAATCGGGCAGACGGTCGTGGTCAAGGAAGGCGTGATCCTGGCGGTTGAGGCCTTTGAGGGCACGGACGAGACCATGCTGCGCGCCGGGAAGCTGGGCGGCGCCGGGGCCGTGGTGGTGAAGGTCGCGCGGCAGGGCCACGACATGCGCTACGACATTCCCGTGGTCGGCTTGCGTACCCTGGCCATGCTGAAAAAGATCAAGGCCGCGGTGCTGGCCGTGGAAGCTCGCAAAACAATTTTGCTGGAACGGGAACAGATCATCGAAGCGGCGGACAAACAAGATTTGGCATTCATAGCCGTGGAAGTGGAGGGGCTGAAGCAATGAGCGATCATAAAATCCGTGTTGGTGTGGTGGGGGTCGGTAGTCTGGGGCAGTGGCATGCCCGCATTTATTCGGAATTGTCGGCGGCCGACTTGGTGGGGGTGTATGACATCAACCAGGCGCGGGCCGAAGAGATTGCCCGGCGCTATCATACGCGGGCTATTCCCGATATGGCCGAGTTGGCCGGGATAGTCGAGGCGGCCAGCATCGTGGTGCCGGCGGATAAGCATTTTGAGGCGGCCGCGCATTTTCTCGAGCGCGGCGTGCATCTCCTGGTGGAAAAACCGATTGCCACCCGCATGGCCGATGCCGAGGCCATGGTGACCAAAGCCCAGCAGAAGAACCTTGTCTTGCAGGTGGGGCACGTCGAGCGGTTTAATCCCGTACTGCAATTTTTGGAAGGCATCCTGGTGCGGCCGCGATTTATCGAGGCCCACCGCCTGGCGCCTTATCCGCCCGTGCGCGCCGGCCAACACCCGCGCGGAACGGAGGTCAGCGTGGTACTGGATCTCATGATCCATGACCTGGAAATCATCCTGCACCTGGTGCGCTCGCCGGTGCGCGAGTTTCACGCCGTGGGCGTGCCGGTCCTGAGTGCCAGCGAGGATATCGCCAATGTGCGCCTCGAGTTCGAAAACGGCTGCGTGGCCAACGTGACCACCAGCCGGATCAGCCCGGAAAAATTGCGCAAAATCCGCGTGTTCCAGGATGACGCGTATATCTCGCTGGATTACGATAAGCAGGCCGGGGAAATCTATCGCAAAGGCGAAGCGCGCATTGAACGGAGCAAGGTGCCAATCGAGAAGGGCGAACCGCTTCCGCGCGAATTGGCGTCATTTGTCGAATGCGTGCGCGCGCGCGGCACGCCGGTCGTCAGCGGCGCCCAGGCGGCGGAGGCGCTCAAGCTGGCCGCGGCCATCTGCCGCCAGATCCGTGATTCGGATAGACGCCAGACGCCGGACACCGGACGCCAGCCCGGAGAGGAATAAAGAAGACGACGGACGACGGATGACAGAGTCTGATCTCTGATCTCTGACTTCTGGCATAGATGGTCATCGAGCGACATTATGAACCCTCCATCCATCATGATCATCGCCGGGGAGATTTCGGGCGACATGCACGCCGCCACCCTGGTGCGGGCGATGCGCCGGCGTCGGCCCGACCTCAAGTGCTTTGGCATCGGCGGCGAAAACCTGCGCGCGGCCGGCATGGAAATCCATCATGACGTTCGCGACATGGCCGTCCTTGGTCTGACGGAAGTCCTGCTCCGGTTTCGGTTTTTTAACCGGGTGTTCAACGAGATGCTGGCCCTGGCCCGGGAGCGTCAGCCGGATGCCATTTTGCTGGTGGACTATCCGGGATTTAATCTCCGGTTTGCCGCCCGGGCGCATGCCTTGGGTTTCAAGGTTATCTATTATATTTGCCCGCAGGTATGGGCCTGGAACCGCGGCCGTATTCCGAAGATGGCGCGGATTGTGGATCGTCTGCTGGCGATTTTTCCTTTTGAAGTGGACGTGTTCAAGGATAGCGGCTTGCGCGTGGATTTTGTAGGCCACCCGCTGGTGGCGCAGGCGACGGCGGCGCGCGCGGAGCCTCCGGTATCATTACCTTGGGAAGGCGAACCGCGTATTGCGCTTTTGCCCGGGAGCCGCTATCATGAAGTCAAGCGGATCCTGCCGGTGATGTGGGCGTCGGCGGCGCGCGTGCAACGGCAATTTCCCGGCGCCGGATTCATCGTCGCCGCGCCGTCGGAGGAAGTGGCCGGCTGGGTGCGTGCTGTGATGGGTTCCTTGGGCAAGGGGCCGGAGCATGTATCCGTAGTGGCCGGGCAGACGCGGCAGGTCTTGCGCCAGGCGCGCGCGGCGTTAGTGGCGTCCGGCACCGCCACGATTGAAACGGCATTGATGCGCTGCCCCATGCTCGTGGTCTACCGGGTGGCCTGGGCCACATATTGTTTTGGGCGGCTCTTGATCCGTGTGCCGTACCTGGGCATGGTCAATATCGTGGCCGGAAAATGCCTGTGCCCGGAATTTATCCAGCATGCAGCGCGTCCGGAAGCGATGGCTGCGGCCTTGGCGCCGCTCCTGCGCGCCGGCCCGGAGCGGGAAATCATGGTGGCCGGCCTTGACCGCGTCAGCCAGGCCCTGGGCGATCCGCAGGCGGCTGAGCATGCCGCGGATATTATTTTACAGGAATTGCCAAGATAAGATAACCACGGATCACACGGATGGCACGGATGAAGACGAGTGATTGTCATTCCCGCGGAAGCGGAAATCCAGAAAATTCGAGACTGGATTCCCATTTTCATGGGAATGACAGAAATCAGTATTCGTGATATTCGTGGTTCCGCCTGTGCGGATCCGCCGGGGCGGAAAAAATCTGCTGGGCTTTATTATGAAAACCACGGTCATTGTAACTGTCTATAACCGCCCGGCCATGCTGATTGCCTGCCTGCGGGCGCTGGCGCTGGGTACCCAGCGCGTGGATGAAGTGGTGGTTTCGGATGACGGCTCCAACGCCGACAATGTTCAACGGATGCAAGCCGCGTTTCCGGAGCTGCCGTTTCCCGTGCGCTATATTCGGCAGGAGGACCGTGGCTTTCGCCTGGCGGCCGCGCGCAATAACGCCCTGCGCCAAGTCACCGGCGATTATATCATATCCCTGGACTGCGATATCTTGCTCCTGCCGGAAGCAGTGATGGCGCATACCCGCCTGGCGCGGCGCGGCTGGTTCCTGGCGGCCAACCGGGCTTGTGTCGGCGCGGTGGAAACAGAAGAAGCGCTTCAACAGGCGATGCATCCCCGGCTATTGGAGGTGCTTTGGGAAGATGCGGACCGTCGCCATCTGCGTCGCGCGCACCGTCAATTTCAGCGCAATGTATGGTTGCGCCGCATTGGCCTGGCCAAGCGCCATAAACCCAAAATCCTGGGTTGCCATTTTTCAATCTTCCGCGAGGATATCGAGCGGGTTAACGGGTTCGACGAGGCCTATGTCGGCTGGGGACTTGAGGACGATGATTTTTCCATGCGCCTGCACAAAGCCGGTGTGCGCGGCCGATCGCTGATCCTGGAAGCCCGCGCCCTGCACCTTTGGCATCCTTCGTTGGCGTCTCGCCCGGCCACCAGCACGAACAGGACCTACTTCCAGCGCCGGGATATTCCCGCCTTTTGTGTCCAAGGTCTGCAGGCCGATGCTTCTAATAACGGCATTGAAAAACGAGCCTAAATAATGTTGACACCGCACTGTAAACCATGCAAAATTTTTACAGATTGTCATTCAGACGTGAGTTGCGCCCGCAACTCAAAGATCCGTCAGACACACAGAAAGGAGATCGGTTATGTATCGTACGATTTTTCTCGTTTTAGTCACGGCTTTGATGGTGGCATTCACTTCGGGTTGTACAACCACACAACCAAAACTACAAACCCAGGTTGGGGAACCACAATATGCGGAAAAGATCGAGATGACCGTCGGAGCCGACCAGTCCATGGTGATGAACGGCAAGAAATTTAAAGTCAACGATATACCCAAGCAATTAGCGAAAGCGAACGCCAACAAACATCTGATTATTATTATTTATCCGGAATCAAAATTACTGCGGGAAACTCTGATTACCCTGCTCGATCTGCTCAAAAAGGATGGTTATGACTTCGAGATGGGTGCAGGTTCAAAGTACGCGGATGTTCTGACGGAAATGCAGGGCTAATCCAGTTTTTCCGTCTAATAGCGAAAGCGCCTGTCAATGCAGGTCAGCGCTTGACCCCGCGCAATGTGCAGGCGATGGCAGCAATATGTTCGGGCGTGGTGCCGCAACAGCCGCCGATAATGTTGGCGCCGGCGGCCAGGAGGGCCGGCACGAAATCAGCCATCATCGCAGGCGTGTCCGGGAACACGTCCACCCCATTGCGGTTGACCGGCAAGCCGGCGTTGGCGTGCACGAGAATAGAGGCCTCCGGCGCCGCCGCGCGGATTTCTTTCACGACCTCAATCATCTGGCGAAACCCGTGCCCGCAGTTGGCGCCGATGATGTCGGCGCCGGCTTCCAGGCAGGCTTTAGCCATGTCGGATGGTCTCACTCCCATCATGGTTCGGTAATCCCCTTTGACCGTGCGTTCGAAGGTCAGCGTACTGATGATTTCGAGCCGGGTGTTTTCACGGACGGCCTTGATTGCCAGGCAGGTCTCGTCCAGGGCCGACATGGATTCGATCAGCGCCGCATCGGCGCCGCCGGCCTCCAGCGCTTGGGCCTGCTCCTTGAACGCGGCGTATAGTTCCTGTTCGGTGATGTCGCCCATCAGCAACAGCTTGCCGGTGGGCCCTATCGAAGCAATCACTGATCGCTCCCGGCCGGCGGCTTCGCGTGAAATCGCGGCAGCGGCGCGGTTGAGTTCCGTCACGCGGTCACCCAGGCCGTAAACCGAGAGCTTGAGCCGCGAGCCGCCGAAACTGTTGGTTTTAATCATGTCGGCTCCGGCGGACACATAGCTCCGGGCGATATCCAGCACGTCGGCACGATGGGTCACGCACCACAGTTCGGGACATTCGCCGGGCTTAAGCCCCTTACGCTGGAGAAACGTGCCCCAAGCGCCGTCAGATAACAGCCTGCGGCCTTGCTTTAATTGGTCGGTAATACGCGGCATGGGATTTCCTCGATTTGGTATAACTGCTCAGGCATCATATCCGAAAATATTTTTCCGCAGCGGCGGATCCGCACAGGCGGAACCACGGATATCACAGATTACACTGATAAGGATCCGACCGTCCCTCTGTTATCCATGCCATCCGTGTAATCCGTGGTGAGTAGTTACGATTTGGTTACGGTTGGAAATATAGTATACGAGTTTAAAAGATAAGAAAGAAAATTTAACTTATGGATAAAAAATATTGACTGCCGACCATCTTTTATGTAGATTACAAAAAAGCACAGAAACAGGGATCAGTATATCGGAATACGGTGAAAATCCGTGACGGGCCCGCCGCTGTAATCGGGGACCGGACGTTGCATTAAATTAGTCAGCCACTGTTTAGAGCCTCGGCGTCGGTGGACACTGAGGTATCCGAGCGGGAAGGCCGTAACGCCTGGGATGATCCGAAAGTCAGAAGACCTGCTGAACACCTGAATAATTGGAATCTGATGGAAAAGGATTCCGGTGAGCCTCATAGGCTGCCGGAATCCTTTTTTTTCTGCCGCAACAACACAACAAAGGAGGGACGAGCGATGAGTAAGAAAACAAAAGTGATCGCGCACCGGAGAAGCTGCAAAGCCCAGGGAACAGGCCTGTCGCATTACATTCTCATGGACAAAAAAGCGAAGAAATGAGTTCAGCCGGTAATTCTCAAACCCACGTAGCGGCCCCTTCGCGGGGCCGCTACGCTAATTCAGGCAATGGGCCCGCCTTTGCGCCGATGGATATCGGACACACTTCCTATATGGCCTTGATCCAGGCCGATACGGCCTTCTGGGCGCTAATCAGGAAAAACAAGCTGGCCGATGCATTATCATCGCCGTCATTCATCCGGGCATTTCGGCGGGAGGAAAAGAAATTTGTCCGCGAAATGCACACCCTGCGCTTCGGCCTGAAACCATCGGCGGTCTATTTTAATCCGACCGAAAAGTGCAATCTCAATTGCCGCTATTGTTATATACCCGCGGCCATGCGCCGGCATGGAAAGCACATGTCGGTCAAGCAAGTTCTCCACGCCCTGGAGTTGCTCAAGCAGTACTTCCGATCCGCCCTGCCGGCCGGGACGCGCCCTCAGATCGTATTTCATGGCGCCGAACCGATGCTCAATCGGGAAGCCGTATTTGCCGGCATCGAGCGGTATGCCGATGATTGTGCGCCACGAACGCGAGCTGCATGAGCGGCTGGCGATGCTGCAACACAGATGAAGGAAGGCCCTTCGGAGCCGGCTTTCAGGAGCAGGCTCCAAACCG
>Ga0247841_10007889_pt1 | contig 15586 bp, 17 predicted proteins | sample LaCruzMarch2015__2_FD_192410 | JGI IMG/M metagenome (GOLD analysis project Ga0247841, IMG submission 192410) | Freshwater microbial communities from meromictic Lake La Cruz, Castile-La Mancha, Spain - LaCruzMarch2015_18m | ecosystem: Environmental > Aquatic > Freshwater > Lake | place: Spain...
CTAAAAGCGCAAAACTTTAACTTTTTAAATTTTGCACTTTCCGCTTTACGCTTTTCGTTTTTTTGACCCTGACGGGATTTGAACCCGTGTCGAGAGCTTGAAAAGCTCTTGTCCTAGACCAGGCTAGACGACAGGGTCTAAACCTACTCTTCTTCTTCAGCAATGACCGGAGCCACACAGGCAACATGATCCTTGCCGTCAACTTTAATCAAACGCACACCTTGAGCAGAACGTCCGGTCTCACGAATATCTTTTATTGCGCAACGTAAGAACGTACCATTCTGAGTAATTACCATCAATTCATCTTTATCGGTAACGGCCTTAATATTTACTGCCTCGCCATTCTTATCTGTTACTTTCATATTAATAACGCCTTTGCCGCCGCGCGAGGTTAATCTATATTCATCAATAGTTGTGCGCTTGGCAAAACCTAAGCTTGTAACCGTAAGTATATCTACGCCCTTTTGGGCGACAACAAAATCAATCACCGTATCTTTTTTCCCTAACGATATTGCCCTTACTCCGCGCGCGCCTCTACCCATATCGCGCACCTTTGACTCTTGAAACCTGATAGCTTTACCGTGACGCGTACCGATTAATAAATCCTGTTTCCCATCGGTTAATTCAACGCCGATTAATTCATCGTCTTTATCCAAGGTGATACCGATTATTCCGGCTTTTCTGGGATTGCCATAGGCATCAAGCTTTGTTTTTTTAATCTGGCCCATTTTTGTAACCATAACTAAATATTTATCCCCGGAAAATTCTTTTACGGGTATAGTTGAACTGATTTTGGAACCCGGCTCCATCTGCACCAAATTAATAATTGCCTTGCCTTTGGAGGTCCGTGAGGCCTGCGGGATTTCGTATACCTTTAACCAGTGCACCTGGCCTTTGCCTGTAAATATAAGCAAATAATCTTTTGTGGAAGCGACAAAAAGGTGTTCGATAAAATCCTCTTCTTTAACCTCGGCCCCGGTTACCCCTTTGCCCCCGCGTTTCTGTTTCCGATACCCGCTTACCGGAAGCCGCTTAATATACCCGCCATGGCTTATGGTTACAACCACATCTTCCTCGGCAATTAAGTCCTCGATCTCTAAATCCTCAACTTCCCCTACAATATCCGTCCTGCGATCATCACCGTATTTTTTCTTAAGGTTCTCTAATTCTTCTTTAATAATGGCTTCGATTTTTTTCTCGCTGGCTAAAATAGCTTTGCAGAATTCGATTTTCTTTAATAGTTCTGCGTATTCTGCATCTATCTTGTCGCGTTCAAGCGCAGTCAAACGCTGGAGCTGCATTTCTAAGATAGCCTGAGACTGAATCTCAGAAAGTTCAAACTCCTTCATCAGGTTTAATTTTGCCGCTTCAACGCTCTTAGAGGTTTTAATAACCTTGATTATACGGTCGATAAACTTAAGCGCGATTTTTAATCCTTCTAATATATGCGCTCGCTTTAAAGCCTTATCCAGCTCAAACTGGGTTCTGCGTCGAACAATAATCTTACGATGCTCTATATAACAATCTAAAACCTGGCGTAAATTTAAAACCCGCGGCCGGTTTTCAACCAGGGCAAGCATAATAATACCAAAGGTGGTTTCTAACTGCGTATGCTTAAAAATCTGATTTAAAATAATCTGGGGTTCGGTATCGCGTTTTAACTCGACAACTATACGCATACCATCTTTATCGGATTCATCACGTATATCCGAAATTCCCTCAATTTTCTTATCATCAACTAATGCGGCGATAGCTTCAATAACCGAGGATTTCTGAACCTGATAGGGTATTTCGGTAACAATAATAAGATCTTTACCGTTTTTCTGATGCTCAACAGTCGCTCTCGCGCGTACAGTGAGTTTTCCTCGGCCCGTAGCATAGGCTTCTTTTATTCCGGTTTTACCACAGATAACTCCTCCGGTCGGAAAATCCGGACCTTTTATATAACGCATAAGGTCTTTTGGTTCTGCGCTAGGATTATCCAGTAAATATATGATTGCGTCTGCGACTTCGTTTAAATTATGCGGCGGGATATTTGTAGCCATACCCACAGCAATACCGCTTGAGCCATTTACTAATAGGTTAGGTATAGTTGCGGGCAAAAGAAGCGGTTCTTTTAAAGAAGCATCAAAATTAGGCCCGAAGTTAACCGTGTCTTTTTCTATATCCCCGAGCATGTCATCGGAAATAGCCGCAAGCCTGGCCTCGGTATAACGCATAGCTGCTGCAGCATCTCCGTCAACCGAACCAAAGTTTCCCTGTCCATCGACTAAAGGATAGCGCAAGGAAAAATCCTGCGCCATTCTTACCAGGGTATCATAAACAGCAACGTCTCCATGAGGATGATACTTACCTAAGACCTCTCCGACGATACGAGCGCATTTCTTGTAGGGCTTAGAATGATCCAGGTTTAATTCCTGCATTGCATACAGTATCCTTCGATGCACGGGTTTTAAACCATCACGGGCATCAGGCAGGGCACGGCCTACAATTACGCTCATGGCGTAATTTAGATAAGCATCCTTTACTTCTTCTTCAATGCAAACCGGGACTACTCTTTCATTTCGAGCGTACATATTTTAGCTATTCGCCTCTTTTAATTTTTTGTACATTACAACACTAACGCAGGCCCAGGCCGGAATAATAAATGCATTTATAGCGAATTGGTAAAAAATAGCCGCTGTATCAGACAGCTGGCCCTTCCTTAAGCCCAGTAATATAAGGGGCACAAAGCTAACAAATGCCGCTAAAAAAAATAAGCAATATTCGGCGACTGTAAAAGTAACATATTTTTTTATCAAACTATGGCTTTGCTTAAGGGCTAAAATTGGATTAAGATCATCCAGGACACAGGCAAATCCGCTTAAGGATAACCTAATTAAAAAATAAACTACTCCCACTATGCAGGTTATTATAGCTATAGTTGTTAAAACTAAACCAACTCCTATGCTTGCTGTTTTCCAGATAAGGGAAACAAATATCCCCCCGGCAATAATACCAATGAATGTTATTGTTCCGGTAATCAAACCAAAAAGCACATTGGTTAACAAATAAAAAAGCAAAAAGTTCTTACCCGATTTAATATTACTGGTTGCGCTGCCAACTGGCCCGGAAGAAAAATATTGTTTTAGGGCATATATTAAACTAACAACCACCAGCGCATCAAGTAACCAACGGATAACAATAATGGTAAACCAAAGAAAATCGACTCTTCCTCCTCTAGATAATAAAATAAAATTTAAAATAAGCGCGGGGAAATATACCAAAAGATATATTGCTGCGAGTTTCTTCCAATTTAAAATCCAAACCTTTACTCCTTCAGCAAATACAGGCCAGGCATGTATTATTTTGGATTCCATAATTTTTCCTCCTTTAAATATCGAGATTCTTTACCTGATGAGCATAATTTTCGATAAATTCTCTGCGCGGTTCAACCTGATCGCCCATTAAAACCGTAAACATTTTATCGGTCTCAACTGCATCCTCTAGAGTAACCTGCAGCATCGTTCTTTTCTCTGGATCCATAGTAGTATCCCAAAGCTGATGCGGGTTCATTTCTCCTAAGCCTTTATACCTTTGGATATGCATGCCCTTAGAGGCTACTTCCTTTATATAACCTAAAACTTCCCTTAAACTCATTAATTCTTTGACATCTTTCTCGTTTATTATTTTAAAAACAGCCTTTTGCTTTTTAATAACTTCTTTGGCTGAAACATCCTTGGCAACAACAATCTCCGGACTAAAAGTGCTAATATCTAAGCCTAATTTCTCAATCTTTAATATAATCTGCTCAATGTCCTGGGCCTCAAATAATTCTAACATATCTACATCAGTGGTTTTTTCATCTTTATCAGTCAGTTCGGCAAGTTCTTTGTCTGTGAAGAGAAAATGCTCCTTACCCTCCACTTTCACCCTATAAATAGGCATTTTTTTGGTCTTAGGGTGCCTAAAAGTGATGTATTTTGCGATTGACACTCCCTTTTTTTCTAAACTTCTTCCTATTTTTTCCAGCTCAACCAGTAAACTAAGCAAGTCCTTAAACTGGTTGTCAGTAAATTCTTTTTTCTCCTTTAGATATGTAAGCCTATGACCTTCCCGGCCTAAGTCTAAAAGCATTGCATCCATTTGCTGCTCAGTTTGAATATACTCTTCTCTTTGCCCTCTTTTTATTTTATATAGCGGGGGTTGGGCTATATAGACAAACCCGCCTTCAATTAATTTAGGCATCTGCCGATAAAGTAAAGTAAGAAGAAGTGTGCGAATATGAGAGCCATCGATATCCGCATCAGCCATTAAGACTAACTTGTGATATCGCAATTTCTCTAAATCGAATTCTTCCCCTATACCTGTTCCCAAGGCAGTAATTATGGTCCGGATTTCTTCGTTAGACAAAATCTTATCCAGCCGCGATTTTTCCACATTTAAGATTTTTCCCTTAATCGGCAGTATCGCCTGAAATCTTCTATCGCGACCCTGCTTTGCCGAACCGCCGGCAGAATCACCTTCTACAATATAAAGCTCGCAAAGCGCTGCATCGCGCTCTGAACAATCAGCCAGTTTTCCAGGAAGACCCGCCCCTTCAAGCGCTCCTTTTCTCCGGGTTAATTCCCGAGCCTTTCGCGCAGCCTCACGGGCACGCGAAGCAACAATAACTTTATCAATAATTTTGTTGGCAACCGAAGGGTTCTCTTCAAAATATCCGCTTAAGGCATCCAGACTTGCAGATGCCACAATGCCTTCAACTTCAGAATTCCCTAATTTCGTTTTCGTCTGACCTTCAAATTGTGGATTGGGAACCTTTACGCTTATTACCGTGGTTAAACCTTCCCGAACATCGTCGCCAGTAATGGCAATGTCATCTTTAATTAAATTTTTGGATTTAGCGTATTGATTAATAGCCCGGGTCAAGGCGGATTTAAATCCGGATAAATGCGTACCCCCTTCAATAGTATTGATATTATTTGCAAATGAAAAAAGGGTTTCTGCATAACCATCATTATACTGAAGCGCGACCTCTACGTTTATATCATCCTGGGCTTTTTCAAAATAAACAACCTTATTATGTAATGGATTTTTATTTTTATTAAGGTAATCTACGAAAGAAACAATCCCTCCCGAAAATTCAAATACGGCCTCTTTTTCCGAACGTTCATCTTCTAGCTTTATCTTAAGACCCTTATTTAAAAATGCCAGCTCCCTTAGCCGTTGCGATAATATGTCATATGAATAATCTACCTTGTTAAAGATTGTTTTATCCGGCTTAAATGTGATCTTGGTCCCGGTAGTTGTGCTTTTGCCAATGGTTGTAAGTTTGGAAACGGTTTTGCCGCGCTCGTAACGCTGGTGATAAATTTTACCGTCGCGTTTTACTTCCACCTCTAACCAATCCGAAAGCGCATTTACACAACTAACGCCTACTCCATGCAGGCCTCCGGAAACCTTATAAGATCGATGGTCAAATTTACCTCCGGCATGTAAAGTTGTTAAGGCAACTTCTACGGCTGGTTTTTTCTGGGTCTTATGCATATCCACGGGAATACCGCGGCCATTATCAACAACAGTTACGCTATTATCATGGTGCACCATTACCGCGATAGAATCGCAATATCCGGCTAGGGCCTCATCAACGCTATTATCTACAACTTCATAGACTAAGTGATGTAGCCCGCGCACAGAAGTATCGCCAATATACATTGCCGGCCTGCGCCTGACTGCCTCCGTACCCTCTAAAACCTGGATACTGGTAGCATCGTAGGCCTTATTTTTTTCTTCCTGCTTGGGCGAATCCCTTAACTCTTCCTGTTTTTTTACCTTCTCTTTTTTGCTCACTTCATATCTCCAACTTTAAAACGGATATCTTTTATTTCTTTTGAATACTGCTGTAATTGAGTAATCAGGGTCTCTTTTTTTAGATTGAAATTGTACATCCAGGCCGAAGAATCTACCTTTAACCCCAATATACCCTTTTTGAAATAATAAAACTTTATATGCCCCAACTCCCTTTTTGTCAAGATTTTTTTTAACCAACCCTCGGGGTTGTCTTCTGGGGTTTTTGTTTTTTTCCCGCTTAAGTCCTTAAATATAGTTTGCAGGGTATCTTTTATTTGCTCCATTATTAATTAAGCCGCATAGGCAAAACTATATAAACATAGCCATTGTTCCGTATTACACCCGGCCTTTCGCTATCCGTGACCTCTAGATCTATCGATTCTTGATTTAAATTTTTTAAAACATCGATTAAGTATGTCGGATTAAACCCAATAACCAGCTCCTTGCCCTGATAAGAAACTATTAATTCTTCCCGTGATTCGCCGACATCCGGGGTTGATTTTGAAACTACAAGTTTATTTTTAAAAACCTCAAATTTTACAGCCTGATAATCGGGTGTAGATAAGAGCGCCGCTCTTTTGACTGCCAATAAAAATTGCTGTCGATCAAGCCTAATTTTATTTTCAGTAGCCGGCGGTATAACTTGTTTATAATCCGGGAACTCACCTTCAATGAGACGAGAAATTACCACAACCTGACCTAAATCAAACAAGGCCTGGTTACCTCCCAATATCAAAGACAACTCACCTTCTTCTTTTAAATTCCGATTTAATTCGTGAATGGTTTTAATTGGCACAATAATACTGATTTCCCGCTCTATTGTCTTGTCTATTTTTCTTTCAATTACCGCCAGCCTTTTTCCGTCTGTAGCTACTAAAGTTAGGGTATTTTTATTAACTTTAAATAAAATTCCATTTAAAACATAACGTGATTCGTCAAAAGAAGCAGCAAAAAAAGTTAAATTAAGCATTTCTTTTAAGATTTGCTGACCCAAAACCACAACCTCTTTATCTTTAAACTCTGGCAATTTGGGAAATTCTTCTTTTGCCAACCCCATAATTTTAAACTGACAAACATCGGTTTCAATATTAACCTGATTATTTTTTTTGGTTGTAATATTTATATTCTCTATAGGTAACTCTTTAATGATATCACTAAATCTTTTCGCTGGAACGGTAATTGCCCCTGGTTCCTGAATATTAACAGGAATTACACAGCTTATACCTATATCCAAATCTGTTGCCGTAAGCCTTAAACTGTCTTTTTGTGTCTCAATTAAGATATTGGACAATATAGGTAATGCTGTTTTTGTTGTAATAACGTTTTGGACAATTTGTATCGCACTTATTAAGACGTTTTTCTCCACACCAAACTTCATTTTCTCTCTCCTTACTATTTATTATTTAATAATATTAAAATCATAATAGAAGTAATGCTTTATTTTTTTGTTAACAAGAACATAAGTTATTTATTCTTAAAAGGTTAATACAAAACACAACCTAGGGATAACCTCTTAACTTATTGTTTAATAATTTGAATAATTCTATCAACCTTATCTTGCAAGCTGGGATTCTTAATTAATTCCTCTTTTATTTTATTATAAGAGTGTAAAACTGTTGTATGGTCTTTGCCCCCAAAAAACTCCCCTATTTCAGGGAAAGATAATTCTGTTAACTCTCGGCTTAAATACATTGCTACCTGACGCGGCAAAACAATGGTTTTATTACGGCGCTTAGTTTTTAAATCTTGTAAAGAAACCCCAAATTCTTCTACTGTGCAACGTTGGATAAAATCCACAGTAATTAATTTTTTCGGTTCTTTAAGTAAATCTCTTAAAACCTCCTTGGCAAGATCCAAGGTTATGGGTTTCTCTTCCATTAAGGAGTAAGCCATGGTTCTTACAAGTGCGCCTTCTAATTCTCGGATATTGGTTTTTATTAATTGGGCGATGAAAAAAATAACTTCGTCCGGAACAGTGACAGGCTCGCGCTCAATTTTTTTCTTTAAGATCGCAACCCTAGTTTCTAGGTCTGGGGGCTGGATGTCGGTCGTTAGACCCCAACCAAAACGAGAAACCAGCCTATCCTGTAGATTTGAAATTTCTTTCGGGGGTCTATCCGAGGATAAAATAATCTGTTTGTGTGCATCATACAAGGCGTTAAAAGTATGAAAAAATTCTTCCTGGGTTGATTCCTTGCCCGCGATAAAATAAATATCGTCTAAAACCAAAACATCAACGTTCCTATATTTTTGTCTAAATGAGGAAGTTGTGTGATGTTGTATGGCCTGGATTAATTCGTTAGTAAATTGTTCTGAAGGTAAATAGCAAATTTTTAAATCCGGTCCAGATTTGTTTCTAATCTGATGGCAGATGGCCTGGATAAGGTGGGTTTTACCCAGCCCCACCCCGCCGTAAATAAATAAAGGATTGTAAGTTTTAGCCGGGGAATCCGCAACTGCAACAGAATATGCATGTGCATGACGATTAGAGGGTCCGACTACAAAGTTTTCAAAAGTATAGCGAGAGTTAAGGTTTGGGCAAGCAAATTGATTAGTCTGCTTGTTCAGGGTTGTAGTTGTAGCGCATACTGTCGCTATGCTTGTTGTGACAGTGTCAACCTCAAGGCTGATTTTGGACCTATGGCTAACACTGGCTTTAAAAGCTTCATGGATGAGTGAGCCATAGTTTTTTTCTACCCAATCCCGGAAAAACTGATCCGGGGCTTGTAAAACCATAGTATCATCGTCTGAAGCCTTAGGCTTTAGAGGTAAAATCCAGGTTTCAAACTGGGATTGCTCAATCTTGTTTCTTAGGTAGACTTTTGCCAAGTCCCAATCTCTGAATGAGTCTGACATATTGGTATTATTCACAGTTTATCCACACCTTGAATAACTCTGTGGAAAATTAATGCGGTTAGTGACAATTATAACAGAGTTAAAAAATGTTGCAAGTAAAAAAGTTAAGTGTCAGTTATTATACATAAAAAACAAATTGCGTCAATAGAAAAAAGATTGCTTTAGAATTGTTGATAACCTTTTAAAATTAAATCAATTACTTTCTTGACGGTTTAAACATTTATGTTATAATTAAAAACCGTTATAAATTTTATGCCCGAACCCATTGGATGGTTCGGTGTCCATTTATTGTTTACGCCCGAACATATCGGATTGTTCGGCGTTGATTTATTCTTTACACCCAATCCTATCGGATGGATTGGTGTCCATTTACTATGGAGGAGTATTTACAATGAAGAAGAACATTAACACGCCGACAAATTTGGTTGGTAAGAAAACGCATGGTTTTCGTCGGAAAATGCGTAGTAAGGCAGGCAGGCAGGTTTTGCGACGCCGTAGACAAAAAGGCAGAAAAAGACTCTGCGTCTGATGCTGAAGAAACTAGCTTTAAAATTAATAAAAATATATCAAGGCTATTTTAGGATTTTTTTGCCCTTAGCGTGTCGTTATACCCCGAGCTGTTCTGAGTATACACGTCAGGCCATTTTAAAATATGGATTCCTTAAGGGCACATTTAAAGGAGCTAAGAGGTTACTTTCCTGTCACCCTTTTTCAGGCAAAGCCGGATATGATCCCTTAGTATAATATATATGGAAAAACGTTTAGCATTAACAATTGGTTTATCTTTACTCGTATTGCTTAGTTGGTCAGCTTTAGTTTCTAAGACTCAACCTGTTGTGCAACAAGAAGTTATACAAAAAGAGAAGTCAAATATTACCCCCAATATTCCTATAAAAGAAGAAGTTTTGTTAAAAACTCCGATTATCGAAGATACCCAACCAATCCTATTTTCGACTAACAAACTCGAGGTCGCTTTTATTGAAAAACTTGGCGTTGTTAAGGATATAGGTTTTAAGGATTACAATAAACATAAATTTTATTTAAATTACGGATTTATGATTCAGGATCCCACGCTTATTTTTCATAAAGAAAATAGTACATCTGAAAGCATAGCTTTTGTCCACCAGGATTCAAACAAAAAGATTACCAAGAAGTTTATTTTTTCTAAATCCGGTTATTCCATGAGGTTAGAGATTGTTGTTAAGAATCTAACCAATGCCCCATTAAAAATTAATCTGCCAATAATCCTTGGGAGTCTCGACTTTTCACATAAGAATCCCCAGTCTCGTTATCAAGATGTAGCAATTAACACCCAAGAGAAAACTTTCCATCTGAATGCACAAAAGAATAAAACTCAGGATGGTATTAAATTTATCAGTTTGCGGGATCAATACTTTTGCGCAATTATTCAGCCGGAAGCCGCAGGCCAAACTGGATTTATTAATAAAATAAGTAATCAAGATTCTGAAGTAGGTTTGATATCTCAGGAATTTGTTATTCCTGTTGGAAGTCAGATTGGACATTCCTATGAAATTTTCATTGGTCCACAGGATTTGAAAGTTATTAATAGTATTAATTCAAACTGGGGAGTAGTTATTTATTATGGAACCTTTGACTTAATTTCTCAAGTCCTTTTGTCCAGTCTTGGATTTTTACATTTAATTTTACGAAATTGGGGATTAGCAATTATTGGCTTAAGCATTTTGATTTATTTAGTTTTATATCCGTTGACTTTAAAGCAAATGAAGTCAATGAAGGAAATGCAGATCTTGCAGCCTAAAGTAGAGGAGTTAAGACAACGCTACAAAGATAATCCTCAAAGGCAGAATAAAGAAATAATGCAACTCTATAAAGAACATAAGGTTAACCCCTTAGGTGGTTGCCTACCATTAATACTGCAAATGCCTATTTTCTTTGCTCTGTATAATGCCCTTATTCGTTCTGTTGTCCTAAAAGGTGCAGGTTTTCTCTGGATTAAGGATTTATCCGAGCCAGACCGATTGTTTAAGCTACCTGTTTCTTTACCAATATTAGGCAGCGACTTTAATCTGTTGCCAATATTAATGGCTATAGGTATGTTCGTCCAACAGAAAATTTCTTCAGTGCATAGCACAACCGGAGCTGCAGCAGAGCAACAAAAAATCATGCTTATAGTTATGCCTATTGTTTTTGGCTTTATTTTCTATAGCATGCCTTCGGGTTTAGTAATTTATTGGTTCACAAATAGTATACTCATGTTAGTATTTCAATTACGGGTTAACCAGAGAAAATATGTCGAAGAAAAGCATTGAAGTAGTAGGCAATACAGTTGAGGACGCAATTAAAAGAGCCCTTCAAGAATTAAAATTGCCAAGGAGTAAGGTTAAAATAGAGGTTCTTTCTGAGGAAACAAAGGGGCTTTTTGGTATGCCAGGTGCTAAATTGGCTAAAGTCCGGGTTAGTATGCTTTAAACCCAAGAAAACACTTGACAAATCTAACGAAACAAAGATAATAAAACTAGACATAAAACAAGCAAATAAAGTCAATGTTCCTTGAGGAACAATACGTAAATTGTTGAAAATACATGGGTAAGATAATCACAGTTTGTAATCAAAAGGGTGGGACAGGTAAAACTACCTCAGCAATTAATATAGCTGTTTTTCTGGCTGTTGCCGGTAAAAAAGTTATGCTTATTGATTTAGATCCTCAAGCAAATGCAACTAGCGGAATGGGCTTAAATAAGCATAATATACAAAAAAGCACTTATCATGTATTGTTGGAAGAATTGGACATTAATGATGTTTTGCAAAAGACAGCATTACCCAATCTTTTAATGGCTCCATCAAATTTAGATTTAACCGGAGCAGAAGTAGAATTAGTTGGGGTATTAGGCCGGGAATATAGATTAAAAAGGGCGCTAGAAAAAGAGAAGGGGAATTTTGATTTTCTAATTATTGATTCCCCGCCTTCGCTAGGTTTACTTACGATTAATGGTTTATGTGCTGCTGATTCAGTAATTATCCCGGTGCAGTGCGAATATTACGCATTAGAAGGACTAACGCAATTAAGCAATACAATTAAACTTGTGAAAGAAAATATTAATCCTAGCCTTACAATCGAAGGCGTTCTTTTGACCATGGCAGATTACCGCACGAATTTAACCAAAGAAGTTATTGAAGAGGCAAGGAACCATTTTAAAGACAAGGTTTATCAGACGGTAATTCCACGCAACATCAGGCTTACCGAGGCCCCAAGTTTTGGTAAGCCTATTTTTCTTTATGATAAAGAATCTTTAGGAAGCCAGAAATATGAAGAATTGTGTAAAGAAATTCTTAATGGAAATAAAGGAGAATCTTAATGGATAGAAAAGCTTTAGGTAAGGGCATTGGCGCCTTAATTCCAGAACGGGTAGTTGAAACCAAAAACGAAATCTTTTATGTCCAGTCTGAATTAATAAAACCCAATCCTTTTCAGCCAAGAGAAACTTTTGATCAAGAAAGAATTGACGAACTGGCGCAATCAATTAAAGAAAAGGGAGTGATTCAGCCACTTTTAGTCAGGCGCAAAGGGGACAATTATGAATTAATTGCCGGCGAAAGAAGATTCCGAGCTTGTAAGTCGTTGGGGCACAAAGAGATACCAGTCATCATTAAAGATGTTGATGACCGGGATTCTTTGGAGTATGCTTTAATTGAAAACATTCAAAGAGAAGGTTTAAATTCCATTGAAGAGGCCCATGCGTATCAACATTTAATTGATAAATTTCAGGTTACCCAAGAAAAGATTAGCGAGGTAATGGGCAAGGCCCGGGTTACAATTACAAATACCTTAAGATTATTAAAGCTTCCGCATGAAATACAAGAAGAAATGAAAAGGGGCCGCATTAGTTTTGCGCATGGCCGGGCATTATTAGAAATCGAAGATACCAATCATCAGCGCAAGCTCGCGCAAGAAATTATCTCAAAAGATTTATCGGTTAAAGAATTGGAAAATTTGATTAGAAGACATAGGCCGCGCAGGCCTTTGTCTCAGAAAACCCGTCACTCAAAAGAAGCTTTTGTTGTTGTTTTTGAAGAAGAGTTACAGCATCTTTTAGGGACAAAGGTCCGTATCGCCAAAGGTAAGAAGCAGGGAAGTATTACTATTGAATTTTATTCCGAAGAAGAACTAAAAAGAATTATCGATATTATTAGAGGAGGGAAAGTTTAATGAATCAGGCTGTCTTAATACTTATAAAACCCGATGGACTGAAGAAATCGTTGACCGGAAATATCTTAACCCGACTTTCGGAAACAAAACTTGAGATCGTTGCTGCAAAAATGGTCCGCGTTCCGCGGTCGCTTGCCGAGGAGCACTATAAACACTTAAAGGATAAGCCGTTTTTCGCCGAAATAATAAAATATCTGCAGGGTGAGTTGCACGATCGTAAGAAGGTTATGGCCCTGATTTACTGGGGAGAAGACGCAATTAAAAAATGCCGGGAGCTTGCCGGAGCAACAAACCCGGAAGAAGCAGAATCTACATCTATTCGCGGATCATACGGAAGAATTACGACTAGCGGAGTCTATGAAAACGTAATCCATGTATCAAGTAATGAATCTGAGGCTCAAAGAGAAATTAAGCTTTGGTTTGACCCCAAAGATATAATTGTTGATTTATATCCGACGAAAGAAACAGTCGAAAAGGAAATAAAGCGAAAAGTCTGGTCTTAAAAAATTAGGGGATTATTATGCAGAGCATGACTGGTTTTGGTGCACACGAAGTTGATCTTACTCCGGCGGGAAAAGTATGTGTCGAGCTAAGAAGTATCAATCATAAATTCTTAGAAATTTTAGTTCATTTGCCTGAGGGTACACTTTCTTTAGAGGATAGAATTAAGAAAACAATTGAAACTAAAATTAAAAGGGGAAGGGTTACCTGTGCTGTTAATGTAATCGGAGCTGTGCAATCAGCGGCTTTTATTAACGAACCACTGCTTAAGAATTACTTAGGCAAGTTAAAAAATATAAAGAGGAAATTTAAACTTGACGATAATATAAATATCAATACCTTGGTTAATTTGCCCGGGGTTTTAGTGGCAGAAGAGATGAGGGTATCTTCCGGAAGCATTTGGCCTGAGGTTAACCAGGCGCTCAAGTCCGCATTAAGTGAACTTTCTAAAACTCGACATAAGGAAGGAGCCGCTTTAAAGGGGTACTTAAAAAATAGGACCAAGGTTATAAAGCTTGATTTAGGCAAGGCAAAGCTAAAATTTAAAAAGGCAGTCAAAGAAAAGCTTAAAACCCTAGATTCAAGTGAAGAGCAATCGATGTTTTTAAAGAGTTCAGATATAAACGAAGAGATCGAAAGATTAAGTTTTCATATTCATAATTTAAGCAATACGCTGGATAAGTCAGGAGAAATCGGCAAGGAATTAGATTTTATAGCCCAGGAGATGCAAAGGGAAGCCAATACCCTAGCAGCCAAAACATTTGATGTCGGGGTTTCGGCGCAGGTTTTAAAGATAAAAAGTTCGATCGAGAAAGTACGCGAGCAAGTACAAAATATAGAGTGATAAATAAAGAAGCAGATAAAGGCAGGATATTCGTAATTACCGGACCATCGGGTTCAGGGAAAACCACGCTGCGGGACATCCTGCTCAAAGACAAAAAACTAAAAAATAAGTTTGCAAAATCCGTTTCTTTAACTACCCGTAACCCTAGGCATAAAGAGAAAAACGGGAAAGATTATTTTTTTGTCAGTGAAGAGGAATTTAATAGGCAAAAAAGGCTTAAAAAAATCCTTGAATGGACAAGATATTTGGGTTATTATTACGCCACGCCTAAGGCACTTGTTGAAGCTGAATTAAGGCGAGGGAAGAACGTTTTCTTGTGTCTGGATTTAAAGGGCGCCCTAAGATTGAAAAGGCTTTATCCTAAGAAAACAGTGGCAATCTTTATTCTTCCGCCATCGTTAGAAACGTTGAAGAAAAGAATTGAAGGTCGCTGCAGTAAAACCAAAAGACACGAGATTGTTAATCGTTTAAGGCTGGCTAAAAAAGAGTTATTGTTTGCAAGGAAGTTTGATTATTCTCTTCTAAACACTAACTTAAAGGAGGCAAAGGCAGCTTTAAAGAAAATTATATTAAAAGAGTCGCAATAACTATTGGAGGTAGAAACTAATGGGTTATATGGAAAGAGAAACGCTTCTGGATAAAAGCAACAATTCTATTTATAAGCTGGTAATATTGGCCTCTAAAAGGGCCCTAGAGATTGCTGAAGGTCAGCCTAAATTAGTTCAAGCCGACGTAGCCATAAAACCTTCGACTGTAGCCCTGTGGGAGATTGCCGGTAACAAAATCCACTCTAAGAAAATAAAGGCAAAGGAATAATATTTTAAATGCTAAAAACAAAAAATATTATTTTAGGTGTTACTGCTAGTATTGCTATCTACAAAGCCTGCGAAATCGTGCGCGGCTTAAAAAGAGAAGGATTTGAGGTCACGGTAATCCAGACTGCTGAATCTGAAGAATTGATCAGGCCGGTTGTTTTTCAAAGTCTGTCCGGGAATAAGGTTTATTCTGGGCTTTTTGATGCGCCCGAAGCCTGGGATATAGAACATGTATCTTTGGCAAAAAGAGGGGATTTGGTTTTAGTCGCTCCTGCTACAGCAAATATTATCGCTAAGATTGCTTCTGGGATTTGCGATGATTTATTAAGCTGTGTAATTTGTGCAACCAAGGCCCCGGTTTTAATCGCCCCGGCAATGAATGTTAATATGTACAATAATAAGATTACTCAGGGCAATATAAAAAGACTAGAATCCTTAAAATATAAATTTATTGAACCAAAAATTGGAAAACTTGCCTGCGGGGATATCGGCTTAGGGTGTTTAGCCGATGTTGAAAAAATAATTTCCGAGGTAAAAAAAGCTCTTTAAATA
>Ga0247841_10007890_pt1 | contig 15585 bp, 18 predicted proteins | sample LaCruzMarch2015__2_FD_192410 | JGI IMG/M metagenome (GOLD analysis project Ga0247841, IMG submission 192410) | Freshwater microbial communities from meromictic Lake La Cruz, Castile-La Mancha, Spain - LaCruzMarch2015_18m | ecosystem: Environmental > Aquatic > Freshwater > Lake | place: Spain...
TAGCCATGGCTGAAACTTATCTGGAGAAAGGCAACGATGTTTTGTTTTTTATTGATAATGTTTTCCGTTTTGCCCAGGCAGGATCCGAGCTATCCGCGCTTTTAGGCAGGATCCCGTCGGAAACCGGATACCAGCCGACATTGATGAGCGAGATCAGCGAATTCCATGAACGCATAAGAAGCCAGGTCGGCGCAGCTATTACTTCAGTCGAAGCAATCTATGTGCCTGCCGATGACCTTACCGACCCTGCAGTAGTAGCCATTTTTGCCCACTTAGGTTCAACAGTGGTCCTTTCCCGTGACTATGTGCAGCGCGCTCTTTATCCTGCCGTAGATACCTTGCAGTCGTCCAGCGGTTTCATTGACCCTACCGTTGTCGGAAGAAGGCATTTTGATGTGGCCCAGGAGATGATGAAGCATTTCCAAAAATACCAGGACCTGCAGCGTATCGTCTCAATCATCGGTAAGGAAGAACTTTCTAAAAACGAACGGATTATTTTTGACCGGGCGGCTAAATTGCAGTATTTCCTTACTCAGCCGTTCTTCACCGGAGAATTGTACACCGGCGTAAAAGGGGTTTACGTGACTTTGGAAGAGGCAATTGCCGGATGTGAGCAGATTATTTCCGGGAGGCTGGATGCTATCCCCGATGATAAATTTTACATGAAGGGTTCCATAGACCAGATCAAGAAAGAGAACGAAAAATGAAAATAGGAGAGGTATTCGTTGAAAAGGGCATAATCACCGCGCAGCAGTTAGAAACTGCCCTTAAGGAGACCAAGAAGAGCGGCGAGATCGTCGGCAAGACCCTGGTACGCTTAGGGTTTATTACCCAGGAGAAGCTGCTGGAGGCGCTGGCCGAACAACTCTGCCTGGTTTTTTACCGCAGCTTAAAAGACGTCCCCATAAACAGCGCCGCGGTAAAGGCGGTTCCGGTAAAACTCATCTGGCATTATAAATTCATGCCCATTGATTTAAAAAATAATGTTTTGACTATTGCTGTTTCGGACCCCCTGGCAGTATGGCCGATGGAGGATTTGAAACTGCATCTGGGTTTTGATATAGACAGGGTTTTGGCTTCCGAGAAAGAGATAGGCGATGCAATCCGCCGCTATTATGGCTTGGGAGCCGAGACTGTAGATGAAATTTTAACCCAGGATAAAACAGTAATCCAGCAGCATAAGGTCGAAGAAGTAGAGGCGGCGGATATGGAAAAATCCGCTCAGGATGCCTCGGTAATCAAGTTAGTCAACCAGATTTTGACCGAGGCGGTGAATTCCCGGACCACCGATATACATATGGAGCCCTACCGCGACAGCGTGCGGGTCAGATACCGTATTGACGGTGTGCTTTATGACATGCGCGTACCGGAACAGCTTAAATACCTGCATCCGGCAGTGGTCTCGCGTATAAAAATTATTTCAAACCTGAACGTGGTGGAAAAGCGCCTTCCTCAGGACGGCCGTGCCATCATAAAAGTACAGGATAAGCAGATAGATTTAAGAATCTCCATAATTCCTTCTCTTTACGGAGAGAACGTGGTAATCAGGATATTGCCGGTGCACCTGCTTTTTAACCTGGATGATTTAGGGTTAGCGCCCGACGATTTAAGCAAGATGAACATCCTGATGCAGAAGCCCCACGGGATTATCTTTCTTACCGGGCCCACCGGGAGCGGTAAAACTACCACACTTTATGCCTGCCTTAGCAAGCTGAATAAAGAGGGTGTCAAGATTATTACTATTGAAGACCCTATTGAATATGAACTTCCGGGGATTTTGCAGATCCAGGTGAAGCCGGAGATCGGTATGACTTTCGCTAACGCTCTTCGCAGTATCCTGCGCCACGACCCGGATATAATGATGGTCGGAGAAGTCAGGGATTTGGAGACCGCCGAACTTGCAATCCGCACATCTTTGACCGGCCATCTCATATTCTCTACCTTGCATACCAATGATTCAGCAAGCGGCGCGACCCGTCTTTTGGATATCGGCATCGAGCCCTATCTGGTCGCCTCTTCGGTCAATGCTTTCATTTCACAAAGGTTAGTCAGGAATATTTGCCCGAGCTGCAAAGAAGAAAGGAAGAACAAAGAGGTCCTGCCGGATTGTTTTAAGGATATCAAGATTTATCAGGGAAAGGGCTGCGAGAATTGCAAATTTATCGGCTATAAAGGCAGGTCGGCCATTTATGAAATATTTATGGTCACCGAAGAGATCCAGGAATTGATTTTAAATAAGTCCTCGGCCGCTCAGATTAAGAAGAAGGCGCAGGGATTAGGTTTTAAGACCCTTCTTAATTCGGGGATAGAAAGAGTAAAGCAGGGCCTGACTACTCCCGAAGAAGTATTAAGGATAGTGGAATCATAATGAAGTTTACCTATAAAGCAAAAAAAGGCTTATATCAGATCCTGGAAGGGGAAATTGAGGCAGATAATCAAGATGAGGCAGTAAGTAAGTTAACCTCCCAGGGGCTGTTCCCGGTCGCCCTTAACGAAGTCATTCCTGTTGAAACTCCCGCGCAAAAAGCAAAAAAAAGCAATAGGCCGCGCAGAAAGGTCAGTTCAAAAGAAGTCTTTATTTTTACCCAGAAACTGACCACTCTTATCCGCGCCCGTGTAGAATTATTATCAAGTTTAAGGATTATTTACGAGCAGGCTGATAATCTTACTTTCCAGGAAATTATCCTGGATATCTATAATTTCACAAAAGAAGGCAAGGCGTTTTCTGAATCACTGTCTAATTTCCCGAAAATATTCTCTCCTTTGTATATCAATTTGATTAAGACAGGAGAGACCAGCGGCAAAATGGATTTTGCCCTGGAGCAGATAAGCGATTTCCTGACGCGGGATGATAAATTAAGGACCAAGATCAAGGTGGCTATGGCCTATCCTGTTTTGCTGTTGTTTGTCGGGCTGGCAAGTATCTTTGTGCTGATAAATTTCGTAGTTCCGCGCCTTAAGCCGCTCTTTGAAGGGCTGGGTAAAGACCTTCCCCTGATCACCAGGGTTATCCTGAAGATGAGCGAATTATCCAATAAGACCTGGTGGATGGCCGCAGGGGTAGTTGCCGCGGTTATCTTGATCCTATATTATCAGAAAGGGAGTTCTTTCTTCGGAAACTTACTCACAAAAGTAAAAATGTACATTCCGGTTATAAATAGATTGGCCGCGAATCAGGAACTAGCCTATTTTTCCCGGGCCTTTGGGTTACTTCTTAAGAGCGGGGTCCCGGCGCTTAAGTCCCTGGAGATTTCTACTCCTACTATCAATAATCCCAGATTAAAGGAAGAGTTAAACAAGGTATGCGCCGGGGTCGCTTCGGGCCAGGCGTTATCCAAGAGTATGGAAACCTTTACCAGCCTGCCCAAATTTTTCACTAAGATGATTGCTGTCGGCGAGGAGTCGGGTAGGTTGACCGAAGTCCTGGAAGAAATACATAACTCATACGACCAGCAGATAGAGTCGGATATAGCGCTCGTCACTTCGCTTATTGAACCGGTGATGATTTTGGTGTTGGGCCTGATTTTGGGCACCATTGTTTTATCCATCCTTCTTCCTACTTTCCAAATAACCCAGATGGTGCATTAAAGATGAATCTTAACATTGCCCTGGAAATCAATAAACAGTACCTGAAGATCGTCGCGGTCGATTCCGGCGCTAACCAGCAGAATACCTTTAACTGCATAGTGGAGCCGGTTGTTTCTTTGACCGACGAGCAGATCGCCAATAAAATCGTTGAGGTTCTCCGCCGGGAAAAATTAAGGCCCCATGCCATTTACGTCTGCCTTCCCCGGGATTTTGTCACCGTAAGAAACCTGCATCTTCCTTCCCAGGACAACCAGGAAATCACCCAGATGATAGAGCTGCATATAGCCAGGGTGGTCCCCTATAAAAAGGATGAAATAGTCTTTACTTATAAGTTATCGGGCATGGATGAGATGGGTTATGCCAGGGTTATCCTGGGGATAATCCAGATAGACGCCCTCCGCCGGCAGGCGAATATAGTCGAGAAGGTCGGATACTTCGCGGATAACGTAATCTTAAGTTCCTATGAATCGCTGCAATGGATATTAAAGAGCTGTTCGGATGAAATAGGCCAGAATGATTTATACGCCATCTTAGACGTTGATTCGGCGTTCACCGATTTCATAGTTTTCTCAAAACAGGGCTTGTTATTTACCAGGAGCATACCCGTAGGGGCAAATCCGATTGCCGCTAAAGATGACGTAGGCCTAATGAAGCTTTTAGGCGAGGCAAAGCAGTCCCTGATAATTTTTTATAACGAAGCGGTAAATAAAAAACCGGTAAAGATATTCCTTACCGGCGCAAGCGTTATTGACAGCTTGGTTACATCAATAGAAAAAGAGATGGATATACCGGTAAAACTGGTGCCTGCTCCTTACGCCAAGGATCTTCAGAGAGCGGCTAATATGAATATCCCGCCGGATGCTTCAATGATAGCGGTATCGCAATTAAGCGTGGACAGGGGCGGCCAAAGCATGAATTTTGTTTTGCCCGAACTGCAGATAAAGAGGGCGCTTAAGGAAAAGACCAAGGACCTGATCATCATGGGTACCGGGACGATTTATCTTTTGAGTATTATCTGTGCTATATTCCTGGGCAGGTTCTATAAACAACAATCTTATTTTTCCAAGCTTAGCCAGCGCTTGGGGGTAATCGGGGTGGAAGCCGAAGATCTGATAGCTCAGTCAAGGCAGACAGAGGTGATTAAGGAATGCCTTTATAGCCGCAAGATCCCGCTGGCGATTATTTTTCAACTGCAGAAGGCTATCCCTCAGGAGATAGCCATCAGTATGCTGGGGATAGATGAAAAGGATACCGTTTCCCTGCGCGGCCAGGCCTACCAGTTGTCTGATGTGTTTAGGTTCGTTACTTCCCTCGAGAAAGCCGGAGTCTTCAAGGATATACAGACTAAATATACGCGCAAAAGGAAATTGAGGGACAGGGAGATAACCGATTTTGAGCTTTCCTTTCAATTAGCGTCTTAGTTTGTTCCTCCTTTAGCCCTTTGGGCTACGGAGGATTTCGCTAGATAAAAACTGCAGGTGCTTAATGCTAAAGATTAAAAAGAGAGAAAAAATTATTTTTTTTGTTGTCCTGGGCATAATTGTTTTATTCCTGATGGATAAGATCGTTTTCTCAAATTTCCGCAAAAAGATGAAGGAACTAAATAAAAGGATCAAAGTCCAGGAGACGGCAATCCGCAAAGGCTTGAGTATAAAGAAAAGCAAAGACAGGATTATCCAGGAATATAAGGATTACGCTAAATTCCTGATCACCGACACTCAAGGCCAGGATATAATCGCCAGATTTTTGAAAGAGATGGAAAAAATAACCCAGGACGCCGGGCTTTCGGTAGTGAACTTGGCTCCTGAAGAAAAATTAATAGAAACCCCGGAATATAAAGAATTCAGGGCGAACCTGCGCCTTGAAGGCAACATGGAACAATTAATAAATTTTTTAAAGAAGGTCCAGGATAGCGCCCTTCTTATAAAACTGGTTAAATTAAATTTAATCTCCAAGGATGAACAGGCAAGCCTCCTGCGTATAGATGTGACGGTAAGCCTGGTAGTGCCTATTTTAACGTCAAAGCCGGAAACCACGGAATAGCAGGATAAACCCCCCAAAAAAATGCCAAGGATACGCAAAGGATTCACTCTCGTCGAGCTTATGGTGGCTGTCTGCATACTGGCGATAGGGTTAGTGGGTATCGCGCGGTCGCTTTTGAACGCGGTTTCCGCCCTGGATTACTGTAACAGCCTGATGAGTAAAATGGCCTATGTTGATAACCTGATGTGCGAGCTGCAGGAAAAAGTAGACGAGAAAGAAGGTTTCAAGTCCGACGACCAGGCCATCAGGGATTTCCTCCAGGAAAAAATCAACCTGGCCAGGGAAAACGGGGCAGGGCAGTTGGACTGGTCGGCGGAAACCTCAGCCGCAAGCACCAGTATGGTTGAATTCGAGTTCAGGCTTAACTGGCAGGAAGGTAACAGCGCAAAAAATCTGAAGCTGGTCAGTTACTTATCTTCGCCGGTGAAGAAACAGGCGGAGCAGCCTTAAAAAAAGCTGATATGGGGAAAATAAAAAATAGAAGGCAAGAGGGAGGGGATGGTTTTTCCCTAGTCGAGGTTTTGATGGTGGCGGTTATTTTTTCTATTATCGGCATCGGCATTGCAGGCAGTTTTATTTCTGGAGTAAAGATATGGCGGCGCTCGCAAGATATGTCCCGGGTTTACAGTGAATTGATCTTGACCCTGGAAAAGGTTTCAGGCGAAGTGCGCCAGAGCGCGGATATTCCAGCTATCGGGTTTGAGGCAACCTCAGAGGATTCGGCAGGCGCTAAGGCCCAGTCATTTTCATTTCCTGCTTTAGTGCGAGGCTCTATAATCAGGATTACTTACCGGTTTGACCCTCAGGAAAAAAAGCTGTTGCGGGGGGAAGCGCAGTATAAGGATATCATCGCCGGTAATCAAAAAGATAATTATACCGAAAAAGCGATACTCGGCCTGGACGAACTAAAAATTGACTATTATTTTTATAATAAAGAATCCAATACCTCCGAATGGCGGGAATCCTGGAAAAAAGAGGACGGAATCTTTCGTTTAGTAAGGCTAATCGGGAAATATAATGGCGAAGAATTTACAAAAATCATTCTTGTACCCATCTTGTAACTCCGGCAGCATACTGGTTGCCGCAATCTGGATTTTAGCTTTCTTTATAATCCTGACAGGGGGGCTATACTCGATAATCTCCGGCCAGGTGAGATTAGCCGCCAGGGTGCAGCAGATTTTTTTCGGGAAACACCTTGCCCGTTCTGCCTGTGTCTATGTTGTGGCTAAAAGAAATGAGGCTGATTTTCCTTATGATATTTTATACGAGTTAAGAAAAAAACAAAAAATAGAGTTAGGCAACAGCGAATTAAGTTATTTTTTGGTCGACGAAGAAAGTAAAATCAATATAAATAGCGCTTCCAGCCTTGTGCTTAAGAATCTATTTGATGCAGCCGGAAGTTTATCCGCGATCTCTGCTCAGGAATTGGCTGACGCGATACTCGCCCGCCGCGCAGAGCAGGTATTCCGTTTGAAAGAAGAGTTGCTGAGCCTGGAAGGGGTAAAAGAGGAATCGTATGAGGCATATAAGGATTTTATTACCGTATATGGCAAGGGCGAGATAAATATTAACACCGCTTCACCGGAAGTCTTAACCGCTCTTGGAATGGATGAAGGCATTGTCCTGACGATAGAAGAATTTCGGCTGGGAGCTGATGGTAAAGCAGAAACGGAAGACGACGGCTATTTTGAAAACATTGGAGAGATCATCAGTAAATTACGCACCTTTAGGATGCTTTCAGGACAACAGGAGTCAGACCTTTTAAGCGCTATTACCAATAACTCCTTTAATGTAAAATCCAGCAATTTCACCTTGCAGATGGAGACCAAGATTTTAGGCAAGCCGGGGATGAATTACAGGGTGGTGGTGGACAGCAAGAATAAAATCAAGGAGTGGGTTGAATATTAGTTAACAGGAAAGGGGAGGTATCCATGGGCAATATTAAGAAACGGGGATTTACTTTAGTGGAGTTAATGTTGGTGGTCATCATTATCGGCGTGTTAGCGGCAATGGTTATTCCGCGCTTAACCGGAAGGTCCGAAGAGGCGCGTAAAGGGGTGGCTAAGGCGGATATTGATTTGAACATCGCTACCGCTTTGAGGCTTTATGAACTGGATAACGGGTCTTTTCCTACCAGCGAAGAAGGCCTGGATGCTTTAATGGCCGCGCCTTCGTCGGCAAAAAACTGGAAAGGGCCTTATATAGAAAAAAGGCCTGTTGACCCCTGGGGCAATCCATATCATTATAAAAGCCCGGGCAGTCACCGCAGCGACTATGATCTATATTCCGCGGGTAAGGACGGCTCGGAAGGGACCGAAGACGATGTGGCCAATTGGGACGCGACAAAATAAAAGCTTGACAAAACTTTTTGCTGTGTTACTATCCTTACAAATGTAACATCGATAGAAGGAGAAGATAGTGCCATCCATAGTCAGGTTTGGGGTTTCGCTGGAAAATGACCTGTTGCATAAATTTGACCTGCTTTTAAAGGGCAGGAATTATACTAACCGTTCCGAAGCAATCAGGGATCTGATCCGCCAGGAGCTGGTGAAAAAACAATGGCAGGAAGATAAGGAAATAGCAGGCGCTATCACTATGATCTATGACCACCATAAGCGCGAGGTGGTAAATAAGCTGATGGATATCCAGCATGATTTTGGGGGGAGTATTATTTCTACCCAGCATATACATTTAGACCACCATAATTGCCTTGAGATAATCGCGGTAAGGGGCAGGCCCAAAGCTGCCGAGGAGCTTACCGATAAGCTTAAGGCGATTAAATGGGTAAAGCACGCCACACTTAGTATGTCTAGTACAGGTAGAGAGATTTAAGGGGATTATTTTTTTGTCCGATAGTAGCACGAATAAAATATTAGTAATACAGAAAGGAGAAAAAATGCTTCGCAAGTTTTTAGTTTTAGTTCTAACCGGATCGTGTATTATTTCTTTTAAGATTAACGCTATGGCGGAAGAATCAGCCGTCACCACCGAAGAAGAGTGGTCTCCGCCTTCCGCGGGCCCGATTTCTACCTGGACAGCTCCTCTTTGCGGTAAAGGTAAATTTGCAATCCAGCCCTTTTTATTCTACAATAGAACTAGGGGCGCATTTGATTCGGATGGACATTACGATGGTCTATCCGAAGGCAACAGTAAATATCAGTATCAGGAACAATTATTTATGCAGTACGGAATTACAGATAAACTGGAAATAGACGCCCAGGTTGTTTATCAGCAGAATTATCTGAAGCAGGATGATTTGAGGGCGCATGAAAAAGGTTTCGGGGATAGCTATCTTTTTTTAAGATATTGCGCTGTTGAAGAAAAGGAATTAATCCCGCATACGGTTTTACATTTCCAACTTAAGGCTCCGACCGGTAGATATCAACATCTGGACCCGGATAAATTAGGTACTGATTCGATGGGCGCCACTACAGGTGGCGGCTCTTGGGATCCGGGCATCGGCCTGAATTTAACCAAAAAATTTAAACCGTTTATGTTTCACGCCGACGCCATCTACAGTTTTCCGCAAAAGGTCAGGGTAGACGGGGCAAAAACGATTTACGGGAAATATTTGAACTATGATTTCGGAGTGGAGTACTTTTTACCAAAAGGATTTAATCTTATGCTTGAATTAAACGGGCTTTCGCAGGGCGATAGACGGGAGGATGGTGATAGAGTGGCGTCGTCAGATGTAAAGTATTTAGTATTCTGTCCCGGGATAGGCTGGTCTTGTGATAAATTACAGACGCTTTTGGCGTATCAGCGGACACTGGTAGGTACAAATACCGATGCCAATGATTCCGTAATTTTAACCTGCGTTTACACATTTTAGTAGGAGGAATATATGCATATACCCGACGGTTATTTGGGTCCGGCAACCAGCGGTGTCATGTACGCAGTGATGCTGCCGGTATGGGCAATAGCTTCAAAGGTCGTTAAAAAGACGCTTAAAGCCAAACAAGTCCCTTTATTAGCGATAGGCGCGGCATTTAGTTTTGTGATCATGATGTTCAATGTGCCGATACCCGGAGGGACTACCGGGCATGCGGTAGGCGGAGTGCTTGTAGCAATACTCCTAGGCCCTTGGGCTGCCTGTATTGCCATAACGGTAGCTTTGGTCATCCAGGCATTATTATTTGGAGACGGAGGCATTACCGCTATCGGCGCTAATTGTTTTAATATGGCTTTTGTGCTGCCGTTTATCGGATATTATATTTATAAGGCGATTAGTTATAATGCTTCAATAGGATCAAACAGGAGAGTCATTGCTGCGGGCATTGCCGGCTATATCGCTATTAATATAGCAGCCGGGCTTACCGGGTTTGAATTTGGCATCCAGCCTCTGTTGCATAAGACCGCGAGCGGGCAGGCACTGTATTGCCCTTACGGATTAAATGTCGCGTTGCCTGCGATGCTAGGTGAGCATCTTCTAGTTTTTGGCTGGGTCGAGGCGGTAGTTACGGCGCTGGTGGTTAAATACCTGCAGAAACAATCGCCTGAGCTCTTGGAAGAAGGGAGGCGAGGAATATGAAAATTATTACTAAATTCTGGCTTGGCATGGCAGTGTTAATATTGCTTTCTCCTCTTGGGCTTATTTTGCCTGAACGTTTCAAGGCTGGTAGCGCCTGGGGAGAATGGGGTGTCGATGAAATGAAAAAACTGGTAGGATATATACCTCAGGGTTTAGAAAAATTATCCAGCCTTTGGAACGCGCCTATCCCGGATTACGCCTTTAAGGGCTGGGAAGAAAAAGGGTTAGCCGGCTTAAGTTTTGCTTATATAGTTTCAGCAGTAATCGGTATACTCGTTACCGCCCTTGTAATCTTCTTAATCGGAAAGTTTCTAGTTAAGGAAGATTGACTCCGCGATAAGAAAACAGCCAGTTGGGAAAAAGAGTCTTTATTTATCTAGAAGATGCTGTTACAATACGCAGAAGCCAAATGCACGATTTAATGTACGCGAATAAAATTATTGCCCTTCTCAAAGAAAAATTCCCAAGCAAAGAGATGCGAGGGGATATCAGGGTGGCTGTCTGTTTAAGCCCGTTAAGCCATGTTACCGCGGACAGCTTGCGCGAGGCATTCCAAACTCTTAGCGACAAAGATGGCTTTAAGGATGTTGTCCTTGATATTGAGAAGGGGGAGGTTTCCATTAAATGCAGGAAATGCTCGGCAATTACTAAGATTTCCGTTCCGGTCTTTACCTGTCCTGCCTGCAAAGGGGCGGATTTCGAAATACTCAACCACCAGGAATTCCTGATTAAATCAATAGAAATAGATTAGGGAGGGGTTTTGCGTGAAGAGGAATAATTTTATTGAGCGTTCTCTATCCGGAACTTTCTCATTCTTACGGGAATCAATATTCTCAGATGAATACGCCTCGAAAAAAGGGTTTTTACAGGCGCGCGACCCCAGGATAAAAGGGTTGATTGTTTTAATGCTTCTCTTGGCGGTGATGTTTTCCCGGGATATCCGTTTCTTGGCCGGAATTTACGCGCTTTGCTTATTGCTCGCCTGTGTTTCCTCGATAGGCCTGGGTTTTTTCTTAAAGCGCACCTGGATTTTTATACCGTTATTTTCTCTTTTCGTGGCCATCCCGGCGATATTCGATATCTTTAGCCCGGGCGAGCCGCTTCTTACCATTAAGATATTCTCATTAACTTCAAGTATTACAAAACAAGGCCTGGCCAGCGCGGGTTTCTTTTTTTCGCGCGTCCTGGCTTCAGTGTCATTATGCGTCCTGTTGGTTTTGACTACAAGGCACTATGTGTTATTGAAAGTCCTGCGTGTATTTAGAGTCCCCCAGGTTTTTGTGATGACACTGGGGATGTGTTATCGTTACGTTTATCTTTTTATAGAGATATTGCAGAATACTTACATGGCCATAAAAAGCAGGGTAGGCCATATTGTTTCGGTGAAAAAAGGCCAGGGAGTGGTTGCCTGGAATATCGCCAGTTTATGGCAGCGATCTTATGCGATGCATAACCAGGTGTATGAGGCCATGCTTTCCCGGGGATATGACGGGGAGCCAAAAGTAATGGATGAATTCCGCGCTACTTACCTGGATTGGTTTTGGCTGGGGGTAGCAATTTTAGTGCTGGGGTTAAGTTTATGGCAAAAACGATTTTTGAGTTAAAAGACATATATTATTCATATTTAGGCAAGATTCCCGCCTTATGCGGAGTGGATCTGGTTATTGAAGAGGGCTCTAAGCTGGCGGTCGTCGGCGCAAACGGGACAGGGAAATCGACTCTTCTTGCTATGCTTGACGGCTTGATATTCCCGGATAAGGGCATCCTGAAAGCCTTTGGCAGGGGGCTGGATGAGGCGGCATTAAATGACACCGGCTTTTCGCGCACCTTCCGGAAGAAGGTGGGTTTTGTATTTCAGAACCCCGAAGTGCAGTTATTCTGCCCGACGGTAAAGGAAGATATTATTTTCGGCCCGCTTCATCTGGGAGTACCTCACTCCGAGATAAAAAACAGGCTGGAAAAGTTAGCCGATGAATTTAGGATCGTGGATTTACTGGAGCGTTCGCCGCATCAGTTAAGTATCGGAGAGAAGAAGAAGGTTTCACTTGCTTCGGTATTGGCTATCCAGCCGGAAGTATTACTTCTGGATGAGCCGACAGCCGGGCTTGACCCCCAAACTACCAGGGATATCATTGATATCCTTATTACCGAGAACCAGGCGGGCAAAACCATTATTACTGCTACCCATGACTTGCATATCATTGACGAGATATCCGATGTGGTGCATGTTTTTGGCGCAGAGAAAAAAATAATCCGCAGCGCAAGCCCCAAAGATTTACTATCTGATGAGTCTTTCCTTATGGCGCACAACCTGGTGCATATTCACAGCCACAGCCATAAAGATAAACTGCACACCCATCTCCACCAGCATTTGGAGCACCATCACGAATAAAACGTCCCCGGTTTTTTGTTGACCCGTCTCTATATTGTGCTATGATTTAGTATATGAAAAAAATTGAACACCTTTTTTACCAATTTAGTGAAATCCACCGAAGGTGGACACAGTCTATTATTATTGCCATTATCTTGGGTTATTTTCTTGTTCCAACTTTTGCCCGCGCCCAGGAACCCGCCAAGCTGCCTGAGTTGACTGTTTTCTATTCTCCCGGCTGCCACAACTGTACTAAAATTAAAAAAGAAATAATTCCGCTTATAGAAAAAGAATTCTCCGGCCGGATCAAGATAGAGTACCGTGATGTCGATAATATTGAGAATTATAAATTGATGTTGAGCCTGGAGGAAAAGAATAATGTAGAAATAGAGAATACCATGCCGGTATTCCATTTTGAAGGGTATTTTTTAAACGGCAAGGGTGAGGTCAAGAATGCCCTGGAACAGATTATCATCCTGGCGCTGGATAAGCCGCAGGCTAATCCAGCCCAGATGCCGGCAATAGATTTAATGGCGCGTTTTCAGGCAATGAAACCGCTTGTGGTTACGCTATCCGGATTAATCGACGGGATAAACCCTTGCGCCTTCACTGTGATTATCTTTTTCATATCTTTTCTGGCTCTTCAGGGGTATAGAAAAAGAGCCCTGGTTGTCATCGGGCTTACCTTTATATCCTCGGTTTTTATTACCTATCTGCTTATAGGCCTGGGGCTGTTTAGTTTTCTTTACCGTCTGGAAGGATTCTGGCTGGCCTCAAGGATCATCAATTTTTCAATCGGGGTTTTCAGCATCGTGTTGGGTGTTTTATCGCTTTATGACTTTTTCAAGTTTAAAAAAACAAAAGAAACAGCCGGGCTGATATTGCAATTGCCGCAGGCAGTGAAGGCGCAGATACATTCTGTGATCGGCCAGCACTATAGAAATACCCAGGCCAAAGAAAAGACCGGAGCGGAAAAAAATATTCTCAGCCTGGTGATAAGCGCCTTCATAACCGGTTTTTTGGTCTCAATGTTAGAAGCGGTATGCACCGGACAGACCTATCTTCCGACGATAGTTTTTATTTTAAAAAGCCAGTATCATCTGAAGGCCTTCGCCTATCTGTTGATATATAATTTCATGTTTATTGTGCCGTTACTGGTGATATTCTTAATGGCTTTATTAGGGGTGACTTCGGGGCAATTTACTAAATTCTTAAGAAGCCATCTTCTATCTATCAAGATGCTTTTAGCTTTGTTATTTTTTGTCCTTGGGATCTTTTTAATCTGGAGGGTATAATGCGTAAGGCGTTTTTTTTGAGTTTATTGATGCTTTTTATCTCTACGGGGTGTTCCACCGGTCAGCAGCCGAAAGAGCAGGGTAATTCGCCCGACCCTTATACCTGGGATTTCGGCCAGGTTAGGGAGGGGCAGGTGTTAAAACACGCTTTCACCTTAAAGAATGAATCCTCCAAAACCCTGAAGATAAAAGATATAAATAATTCCTGCGGCTGTACTGTTTCCGAAGCCAAAAAGATGGCCCTTCTCCCGCAGGAGAGTACTACTATTGAAGTCAAATTTGATTCAAAAGGATATTCCGGAATAACCAAGCAGTATATTTATGTACATACGGATGACCTTGACAATCCGTTGATTAGGTTTATAATCATAGCTCAGGTAGTAAAGTAAACCAAAATATTTGAATGGAGGAATAAACAATGTGGTCTTTACAGTTAAGGATGTGGCTTTTATTGACGATACTTTTCGGGTTTATCTATGCGGTAATCGTAGTCCTGGGGACTACTTTTCTGCATGTAAGTAATTTCTCTTTTTACTTTATTGTCTCCCTGGTAATGATGTTTATCCAGTATATGATCGGCCCCAAGATAGTAGAGTGGACCATGCGGGTAAAATATGTAAAGAGGCAGGAGTACCCTAAACTTTTTCAAATGGTAGAAAGCCTGGCGGTAAGGGCAAATATCCCCATGCCCAGGATAGCCATAGCCCAGATCCCGCTTCCCAATGCTTTTGCTTTCGGCAGGTCGATAAAAGACGGCAGGGTCTGCGTTACCGAGGGTATTTTGAAATTACTCGACGACAATGAATTAAAAGCGGTGCTGGGGCACGAATTAAGCCATCTAAAAAACCGCGATGTCCTGACTATAACTCTTCTTTCAGTCATTCCGATGATCATGTATCGGATCGCCTGGCAGTTTTTATTCTACAGGCGCAGCCGTGATAATGAAGGTGGCAATACGGCCCTTATCGGGTTAGCCGCGTTCATATTTTATTTCATTACTAACCTTCTGGTGCTTTATGCATCACGCATCAGGGAATATTTTGCGGATAAGGGCTCCATACTTCTGGGAAACAGGCCGTCAAGTTTAGCCTCAAGCCTTTATAAGCTGGCATACGGGGCGGCGCGGATGGATAAAGAGGCCCTGAAGGAAACCGAGGGATTAAAGGCATTTTTTATAAACGACCCATCAAAAGGATTAAGCGAAATAAGAGAATTAAGCCAGCTTGACCTGGATAAAAGCGGTACTTTGGACCCCGATGAACTGGAGAAATTAAGAAGCAAAAATATAAAATTGAATTTTGGCGATAAATTATTAGAGCTATTGAGCACTCACCCAAATATGCTTAAACGCATAAAGGCGCTCTCTGCCTATAAACCTTCATCCGCATCTTAACTTTTCTCTAACACCTTACAGCACAACAAGTTTTCTTGGGGCATGGGACGGTTTTCTTGGTTGACAGCGTCTTTGTTTTGCTATATAATCAATAAACTATGGAATTAAACGAACTTATTGAGCAAAGAAAGGCGAAATTAGAGCTTTTAAAGAGTAAAGGCGTGTCAGTATATGCCAGTTCTCCTATTCAAGCCGCTAATATTGCCGATATTCTGAAAGATTTCAAGGATGGTCAAAAGGTCAGCCTTTGCGGCCGGATCATGGCTAAGCGCCTGCACGGCAAGGCGGCTTTTTTGGACTTGAGAGATTCCGGGGCAAGGATACAGCTTTATTTTAAATCGGATATCGTGGGCGCGGAAAATTT
>Ga0247841_10007891_pt1 | contig 15580 bp, 17 predicted proteins | sample LaCruzMarch2015__2_FD_192410 | JGI IMG/M metagenome (GOLD analysis project Ga0247841, IMG submission 192410) | Freshwater microbial communities from meromictic Lake La Cruz, Castile-La Mancha, Spain - LaCruzMarch2015_18m | ecosystem: Environmental > Aquatic > Freshwater > Lake | place: Spain...
AAAAAAATGAGACGTACTTCAAAAATAATTTATAAAAAATAAAAATTAACTATTCAAAACCTAACTCTCAAAAATAATTAGGTCAAAGGTAATATAGGAAAATGAATTTTACAATATTTTAAAACAAAATGATATTTTTTTTCATTATAAACTTATAAAAAATTGAGTTAAAATAAAACGGGTAAATATTATTTGAAAATCAAAGACTTATTGATTAGGCTAATATACGAAGAAGGTTTTTTAAATATTTTGCTATGACCATAAAGTCGTGTTTATTAAAGCCAAAATTATCAAGGACTTTTGCCCAAATTTAATTTTTGTCAGTCAGGGTAATATTTTTTATTAATTCAGTATGATGAAAATTTGAAATAAAAAAAACTGCCACAATTTATTTTTGTGGCAGTTAAATAATTTTGATAGATATTAATTATTAATATCTTCTTCTGTCGCTGTAAGAATTACTACTTGAACGTTCAGTTTTAGGTTTTGCTATTGAAACAGAAATAACTTTTTCGTCGTATTTTGCCTGATTTAATTTATCAATAGCTGCCTGTCCTTCGGTATCGTTGCTCATTTCAACAAAACCAAAACCTCTTGATTTACCTGAATATTTATCAGTAATAACTTTGGCAGATGTTACATCGCCATACTCATCAAATAAAGTTTTCAAATCTTCATTTGTAACTCTAAAACTCAAATTAGAAATAAAAATGTTCATATAAAAAAAATTAAAAAATTAATAAATGATTTGAGTTTTAAGATACGAAAAGGAAGTGTAAAAAAACGAACTTCAAAAATAATTTATAAAAAATAAAAATTAACTATTCAAAACCTAATTCTCAAAAATAATTGCATAAAGGTAATATAATAAATTGGATTAAATATTTTTTAACATAAATTTTATTCTGAAAAATGAAGGTTGAAATTTTATAAGGTTAAAAAAATGTTAATTGGAATTAAAATTATTGTTAAATAATGTATTAATTGATAGCAGGCTACATCATTAACTATTTAAATAACTAGCTAAGCTAAAATAAGGAAGATTTTTTGATTAATTATTTTTAATTTATTCAGATTTTATTAATTTTATACTTTCTTATACTTATTTAAATTTATTATTTTATGTCAAAAATTCGGGTTACAAAAGAATTCAGATTTGAAATGGCTCATGCTTTATGGAATTATGATGGTTTGTGTAAAAATATTCATGGTCATTCTTATGTTTTATATGTTACAGTGATAGGGGAGCCGATTTCAGATATTGATGATAAAAAGTTAGGAATGGTAATTGATTTTGGAGATTTAAAAAAAATAGTAGAAGAAGAAATTACTAAAAAATTCGATCACTCTATCATTTTAAACAATAAAGTTCCTTATAATGAGCTATATACTAATTCGGAAATGTTTGAACGTAAGTATTTTGTAGATTATCAACCAACTTGCGAAAATATTGTTTTAGATTTTGTACTGAAAATAAAAAATAGATTACCTGAAAATATTGATTTATATAATATAAGACTTTATGAAACAGCAACATCGTATGCTGAATGGAATAAAGAGGATAATTTATAATTTATTATAAAATAAAGAAATACAAATAGTTGAATATTTTAATTTTTAAGTTTACTCAAAAAAATCCTTGAGGCTCTGCCTCGAGGTCATTCATTTTGCTTTGATTTTACTAACCCAAAATTTACATATTCTGCCGCAAACAATCCAATTTGGATAATACAAGAAAAAAATAATTGAACTTAGCCATGACAAAATGCCCGTTGGTAAACATTACAAAGACCAAATATCGTTTACACAACATGAATTTGAATTACAAAAAGGCGATATAGTTTATACTTTAACCAGTGGCTTTTCTGATCAATTTGGCGGACCAAATAACAAAAAATTCATGTCAAAACATTTAAAAGATATACTTGTCGCTAATTGCCATAAAAGCATGGCTGAACAAAATCAAATACTCGAAATTTCATTAAGGGAATGAATTGGAGAAGGACAACAAATTGATGATATAACTATTTTTAGGAATTAAATTTTAACTTTACCTCAAAATTATTTTTACAAAAAATGAAAAAAAAATTATATTTATTAGATGCCTATGCATTAATTTTTCGTGCTTATTATGCTTTTATAAGAAACCCAAGATATACATCTAAGGGATTAAATACTTCTGCAATTTTTGGATTTACTAATTCTCTGCTTGACATATTAAAAAAAGAAAATCCAACCCATCTTGCTGTTGTTTTTGACCCCCCCTCACCTACATTCAGGCATGTACTTTATAAAGAATATAAAGCTAATAGGGAAGCAACTCCGGAGGATATCAAAAAATCAGTTCCTTATATAAAAGATTTATTAAAAGCATTTAATATTCCCGTCGTACAGGTTGATGGTTTTGAAGCTGATGATGTAGTTGGCACTCTGGCAAAAGAAGCTGAAAAAAAAGATTTTGTAACTTATATGGTTACTTCTGATAAGGACTATTGTCAGCTTGTTTCAGATAAAATATTTTTATATCGCCCCCGAAGAATGGAAAACGAAGTTGAAATTTTAGGAAAAGATGAAGTAAATAAGAAATTTAATATTAAAAACCCCGAACAATTTATTGATATCCTTGCACTAATGGGTGATGCTTCTGATAATATTCCCGGAGCTCCCGGTATTGGTGAAAAAACAGCTCTTAAACTTGTTTCCGAATATGGTACAATTGAAAATTTATTTCAAAATTCAGAAAAGTTACAGGGCAAGGTAAGAGAAAGTATTGTAAATAATATTGAGCAAATAAAACTATCAAAAATACTTGCTACAATTGATATAAAAGTTCCTGTGAAATTTATTGAACAAGATTATGTTATTGAAAATCCTCAGAAAGAAGAAATATTTAAAATTTTTGAAGAATTAGAGTTTAAAAATATGATTAACCGCGTTCAACAATTATTTGAAAATATTGAAAATAATAACATTCTTGCTTTTAGTCAGCCTAAACAAACTTCTCAGGGTAGTTTATTTGATACTGAAGAATTTGTTTTGGAAGAAGTAAAAAAGGATAAACAAAATAATTTTAACAATATTAATTCTATTGAACACAAATACCATTTAATAGATTCTATTGAAAAAATTAAGGCTTTAGCTGATAAGTTAAGTAAACTTGAGGAATTTTGTTTTGATACCGAAACCACCGGAATTGACCCGATTAATGCCGAACTTGTCGGAATTTCATTTTCTTTTAAAAGTTTTGAAGCCTATTATGCTCCTATTTCTGTTAATAAAAATGATGCGCAAAATATTATTAACGAATTCAAGCCGATTTTTGAAAACGAATTAATTAAAAAAGTAGGGCAAAATTTAAAATATGATATTCTCGTTTTATCAAATTATAATGTGCAGGTTAAGGGAAAATTATTTGATACAATGCTTGCTCATTACTTGTTACAACCGGAATACAGACATAATTTAAATTATTTATCAGAAACATATCTTAATTATCAGCCAGTACAAATTGAAGAATTAATTGGGAAAAAAGGCAAAAATCAACTAAATATGAGATTTGTTCCAATTGAAAAAATTTGTGATTATTCGTGTGAAGATGCTGATTTAACATGGCAATTAAAGCTAATTTTAGAAAAAGAGATTTTAACAAATAACCTCGATAACTTATTTTATAATATTGAAACACCTTTAATAAATGTCTTATCAGATATGGAAAAAACCGGTGTGAAAATTAATACAGAAAATCTTAAAATTTATGGAGAAATATTAAGAAAAGAGATTATTGAAATTGAAAAAGACATTTATAAAATTGCAGGAACTAATTTTAATATTTCTTCACCAAAACAACTTGGAGATGTTTTATTTGAAAGGATGAAAATTGCAATAGATTCTAAAAAAACCAAGACAAAACAATATTCAACAAGTGAAGAAGTGCTTGAAAAATTAAAAGATAAGCATGAAATTGTTAATAAAATATTGGAATACCGTTCTCTGAAAAAATTATTATCCACATATATTGATTCTTTACCACTACTTATTAATTATAAAACAAAAAAAATTCATACTTCATATAACCAAGCAATTGTAGCAACAGGCAGATTGAGTTCCAATAATCCAAATTTACAGAATATTCCTATTCGTGAAGAAAGAGGCAGAGAAATAAGAAAAGCATTTATTCCTTCTGATGAGAATCATATTTTTGTTTCTGCTGATTATTCACAAATTGAATTGCGGTTAATGGCACATTTTAGCGAAGACCCTCATTTAATTCAGGCATTTAATGATAATGAAGATATTCATACTGCAACAGCTGCAAAAATTTACAAATTAAATCTTTCTGAAGTAACAAAAGAAATGCGTAGCAGGGCAAAGACAGCAAATTTCGGAATTATTTACGGAATATCTGCATTCGGATTATCACAGAGATTAAGCATATCAAGAACGGAAGCAAAGGAATTGATAGATAATTATTTTATTAATTACCCGGATGTAAAAAAATATATGGATTCAAGCATTCTTTCAGCAAGAAATAATGGATATGTTGAAACAATTTTTGGAAGAAAAAGATTTCTTCCTGATATAAATTCCCGAAATGCTGTTGTAAGAGGAATGGCTGAAAGAAATGCAATTAATGCTCCCCTACAGGGATCTGCTGCCGATATTATTAAAATAGCAATGATAAATATTTACAACCAACTGAATAATCAAAATTTAAAATCTAAAATGATAATGCAGGTTCATGATGAATTAATTTTTGATTGTTTTATTCCTGAAACAGATATTTTAATAAATATTGTAAGAACTGAAATGCAAAATGCCACAATATTAAAGGTGCCTCTGATTGTTGATATTGGTAAAGGAAAAAATTGGGCTAAAGCACATTAAAATTTTATTAGTCTAAGAGGCTATATAACATATATTTATATTCTGATGTGATAATGAGTCTGCCTGACTATGGCATTAAATACAATATATTTATAAGGATTTAATTGGGTTTTGTCGAGAGTCAAATACTCTGAATACCACAATATTGTTGTCTAATTCTTTATACATTATTTTATAATTGCCTTCAATAAGTCTTCTATAAGCAGGATTGTACTCGTCAATTTGCTGCATTTTATAAAATTTTGTTTTTAACAGAATTTCGGGTTTGGTAATTATCTTATCAATAATTCTATTTGCAGAAATCAATGATTTGTTAGCAAGAAAATTGTAGATTTCTTTCAAATCTTTAGCAGCATTATCTGTCCAAATTATTGTTTTTTTGATTTCTTCCATTTTTCAGATTCTGTTTTCATATCATTATGTGATATAATTTTTCCTTGCTTGTATGATTGCTCTGCTTCTTTAAGTTTATTATTATATTCTTCCATACTCATTGGAGTATTATATTTTTCATGTTTTACAAGAAAAATTACTTTTTTAAGTACTTCCAATAAATCTAAATCATCAATAGTATCAATCTGAAGTTTCAATAATTCCTTTTCTAATGAAAGATTCATATTATTTTTATTTTAAGTTAATTCATTGTTAAAATAATTTAAAAAATTTCTCGGTTTACAAAGATATAAAACATTATTAATATAATAAACAGTAAAGTTTTAACCTAATTATACTTTATTGGCAAATCGCTAATTCTTACAATAGAATTATTGTAAGCAAATTAAAAATAATTAGATTTGCATTCAAAATTATAATATAAAAATATAATATAAGCTATAAAATCATTGCTATTTAAATGAAAATCAAAGCTCAAAGGTGTGTTAGTATAATTTTAATAAATTTATTTATTATTTGTTTTTATAGCATTTCTTTTTCCCAGGTTAAGAAAAGTAATGCGGTTATTTCATACCCTGTACCTCCCAAGAATGATAATTTATTATTTTATGTTCAAAGAAGTATTAACAAAAACACTATTGTTTATGATTTGAATTTATTATCTAATGGCAAGATAAACACAAATGAACCAATACATCCATATTGGATTAGTTATGAATTAGGTGCTAAAAAAGAAGAACTTAGTTATATTCAAAAAAATTATGCTTATGGTCTTGAAACAAAAATAACCAATAAAGATAATTTTGTTGTAAATTTTGTTTCTTATAAACAAAGAAGTATTTACCTGATAAAATCAGGAAAAGATAACTCATATAAAGCCTATATCTCAATTAAAGGAAATTTTGCAGAACTTCAGAGAATATTTGTAAAAATTGACGGAGGTACTTTTTGGTTTCCAAATGTAAAATATGTGGAAATATTTGGATATGATAATAAAACAGGAAAATCTGTTTATGAAAAAATTATACCGTAATTTTTTAAAATAAAGTTTTACATAACTAATTTAAGTATGGATTTTCCGGTATATTTATCCATGATTTATAAGTATCCCCGAATTTTTCTAATGAATATTTCCATATCTCACTATCTCTCATATTAATAATGTCATTAGCATTTAAATTTGATACTACCCATAAATTATCAGCAATTTCTTTTTCTAATTGCTGCGATTTCCATCCGGAATAACCAATAAAAAAACGTATATTTTCATTATTGACAATTCCTTTTTCAAGTAATGATTTAATTATATCAAAATCTCCGCCCCAGAAAATATTATCAATAACATTTACACTGTTTGGAATTTCATTACCTAAAGTATGAATAAAATGGACAGTATTTGTATTTACAGGTCCACCGATAGAAACAGTTAAATTAACATCGTCAAAATTATCCAAAACATCTTTTACTAAAACTTCTGTAGATTTATTAAGAATAAAACCAACTGAACCATTGTTATTATATTCGGCAAGAAAAACTACTGAACGCTTAAAAAATAAATCCTGTGAAAATGGATCTGAAATTAAAACACAACCACGATGAGGTTTAATAAAGTTATTTTTTGCTTTAAATATATCCAAGTCTATATTCATCCTGATTACTATAAAAATAGATTTTGCAAGATAAATGTTTTTTTAATAACCTGCATAATTCATAAAAAATATTATTTCGCAATTATGCTTTTTTAATAAACTAATTTTTACTTTTTAAATTAAATATTTTGATGTATTTTTACGATATTAAATTTTAAAACCTGTTCCTATGAAAAATTTATTTTGTTTTATTATTTTCTTTATTTCAGTTACAATTGTTTTTTCACAAAATGCTAAAACAATTGAAATCAAAGGTTCAACAATTACAAAAACAAGACATACTAATGTCTCTCCAAGGTCACAGATTAATGATAATAATGTTGTTGTTTCACCATTAATAAGCACTGCGATTACCATTACAGTTGAAAATTCTACAGGGTATTATGTTGATGTAATGATAGATAATAACTATAAAGGAACAATTCCTGCATGGGGAAAATCTATAATTACTGTGCCATTTCATTTTAAAACCATTTACTGTCAATCAGTAGGTGAAACTAAAGAATGGTTGAATACAGGAGATTTTTCTTCAAATACTACTTTTAAATTACAGTAGTTAACTTCAAGTATTTTTAATTTTAATTAAAAATACAACTGCGACAAGTGCCTATTTGCCAAGATAATATAAAACACATTGCTATTTGTAATAAAGATTTAATTGTATCATATGAAACTGCCACAGAAAATATATCAATATAATTTATCTGTACAATATCGTGGAAATTAAAAAGTTAAATTTATATTCTATAATCGTTGGGGCTCTATTTATTGTTTCAGGGGCAGGAAAAATAACAAATACTGCAAAATTTAGCAATCTGATACAAGAATATGGTTTAGGATACTTAATGATTTTATCTCCTTTAATTGTTATTGTTGAAATATTACTTGGACTTGCATTAGTTTTATTGATTAATCCTAAGAGACATTCACTTTATTCATTTATTTTATTAATTATATTTACACTTGCATATGCTTATGCTTATTTTATAAACCCAGATTACGCATTATAAAATTTGAACGGAAACTCAAATCCATTTGAGTAGTTCCACAGTCCCGAGAACCATGCTCGTCTTTTTTTATTCAAAGCGATTTTGAGAACGAGTTTGTCATTGACTTTTTCAAAATACGCTCCAATAGCAAATGTTCTATATCTAAGGGTAGATAATGTTCTTTGCGTTTTTTCTTGAAGTACAAACATTCTGAACAGTGCCATTAAATTATAGGCTATCATTGCAAAAGTCAATGCTGCTTCGGTTGCAAAAAAGTCTTTTAGATTGAAACTATCAAATCCAAAATCATATTTTAATTCCTTGATTCTATTTTCGGCATCGCCTCTGCCTCTGTAAAGTCTCCAAATCTCTGCTGCTGGAAGTTTCATGTTGGTTACATAAGCAGAATAACGATAGTTTCGGCAAATCTCCTGCTCTTCAAAAAGCCTTAGTTGCTTGCCTGGTGCCTTAGGTCTTTCCTTTATCTTTTGCCGAACGATAACAATTCTGCGTGGTTTCTCCCAAGATTCACTTTGGTACATTTGTTCACAAATTTCAATTCCCGTATCCAATACAATCCAATTATTGCTTTGCTGTATTACCCGCTGAATAGGATGAGTAAACTTTACAGCAACAATATAATCCATTACTTTCTGCTCCAAATAATCCAATATATTGGATTGAAAAAAGCCACTGTCCAAGCGGATTAATCCGATGGTTTTATTCTTCAATTTAGACAATGTATCCTCTAGGAAAGAAAGAAAATTGTTTGCTGATGAGCAATCTCCGCTACGTAGCCACATGTTAGCCACCAATTTTAAGTCAGCTATGAATGCAATAAGTGGATGATGGCTAGCCCTGCCTTTTTTGCTGGAATTATAGCCTTTCTTTGCACCTTCTTGCTCACCGTAACGAGTCATTACAGAAGAATCAATATCTAAAACAAAATTATCGAATTGAACATTGTCGAAAATCCATGAATAAAAATAATCGCTTACTTTTTGATTCGTACTTTGAGTAAATTTTGAGAAGAAACGTTTGTATGTATCTTGCCCAGGCGTGTTATTCCAGTCAAAAATTTTTCCCAATGTTGCATCGTGCCGAGTGACTTCGGTATGCAAAAATCGGTTGGCTCCATACCAAATACTGGTAATAAAACCTTCGATGATTGTGCTTATTTTATACCCCCGGTTTGAGCCTGAAACAGGTAAATCCGGATTCTTCTCTATCAGCTCCCTGAAGCCGATTTTTTGCAACATTTGTTTCAAAAATACCATTCCGCCCCAAGGCGTAATCTCTTTGCTGGTATACGATATCTCAAAGTCCATAGGCTCGAATTGTCTATTGCTACGCATTAGAATTTAGCTCATAAAAATAGTGTTTTTTTTCTATTGCGGAATTTGGGTTTAACAAATTATTTTTTATATGTTCATCAATTTTAATTATTTTTGAAAAAAATCATAATATGACAACTTTCGAAATTAAAAGTGAATTACATAAGTTAATAGACTCCATAGAAGATACTGAAATACTTAAAGCTATTCGTCTTATATTAAAAAAACAGCTTAAACATAAAGAAGATGATTTTTGGAATATCTTACCAGACAAAATAAAAGGAAGTGTTGAAAAAGGTTTATTACAAGCAGATAAAGGTGACTTAAGAGATAATAAACTTGTAATGAATGATATAAAAGAAAAATATAAGATTAAAAAATGAAAGTAAGCTGGACGCCGGAAGCGTTGAAAACTTATTACAATATACTTGATTATCTTCAAACTAATTGGAGCAATAAAGAAATTCAAAAATTTGTTATAAAAACCAATAAAGTAATAAATCAAATTTCTATGAACCCCGGAATGTTCAGACATTCAATACAAAAAAATATTCATATTGGTTTTATTACTAAGCAAACATGTGTAATTTATAAATTAAACCCTAATGAAATTGTATTGATAGTTTTTTGGGATAACAGACAAAATCCGCAAAAACTAAAATATTAAATATCTAAATTTCTATGTTTGTCTGAGCAACCATGCTTAGTCATATTAATAAGACTGTGATAAATTCATAACCTGATTCAAAAAAAAAAAATACTATTAAAGCATCTGCTAACATAATTACAAATAAATAAAACATATTTGATTACCTGAATTTGATTATTCCGAATAGAATTATTTCATAATAATTTATTTAAAACAGTCATATTTTAAATAATTTTTTATAAATTAGCACTTTAAATATAATTTATATCATTATGTTTACGGATAAAGATTTAGCACAATTCAAAGAAAAAAATATTCCTGAGCAAATTATTGTTAAGCAGATAAATAATTTTAAAAAAGGTTTTCCTTTTTTAAAGATTGCAAAAGCAGCAACTATTGATGATGGGATTATTAAATTAGATGATACCTCTGTTTCTCGTTTTGTTTCTTTATATGATAATTATGTTGAAACAAAAAAGGTTTTAAAATTTGTTCCTGCATCAGGAGCTGCAAGCCGTATGTTTAAAGACTTATACTCTTTTAAAGAAAAATATGACGGGAATGAAGATATTGAAAATAATAAAGATTATAAAAAAATTTATGACTTTTTATTTCACCTTGATTATTTTGCTTTTTTTCATGAATTACGGGAATCAATGAGCCAAAATGGCTTTGACTTTGATAACGAATTTACCAATAAAAGATATGTTAATATTTTAAATGCTTTATTAAGTGATAAAGGACTTAACTATGGTTCTTTACCAAAAGGGCTGATTAAATTTCATAAATATAAAAATTACCAGAGAACGGCTGTAGAAGAGCATTTAGTTGAAAGTTCATTTTATTGTGTTTCTTCAGATAACAGAGTAAGAATACATTTTACAGTTTCTCCTGAATATTTAAAAAAATTTGAAGAAATTATTGAAAATATAAGATTCCGGTATGGCAAGAAGTATAATGTGAAATTTGAAGTTGCTTTTTCAACTCAAAAACCTTCTACTGATACTATTTCTGTTGATTTAAATAATAATCCGTTTCGAAATAAAGACGGGAGTATATTATTCCGACCCGGGGGGCATGGTGCTTTAATTGAAAATCTGAATGAACTTAATGTTGACATAATATTTATTAAAAACATAGATAACGTTGTACCTGACAGGTTTAAGCAAAAAACAGTTACTTATAAAAAAGTTCTTGGTGGAATTTTAGCACATTATACTGAAAAGATATTTGATTTTTTAAAAAAGCTGAACAGTAAAAGAAGTGTTAATGAAAAACAGATTGCGGAAATATTTCATTTTATTGAGAAAGAATTATGTGTAATAAATAACTCAATAAATTTGGAAAGTAGCAGGGAAGTAATGATGGAATATTTTATAAAAATACTTAACCGTCCTATAAGAGTTTGCGGAATGGTTAAAAATGAAGGAGAGCCGGGAGGAGGACCTTTCTGGGTAATTGGTTCTGATAAAAATATTTCTTTGCAAATAGTAGAAAGTTCACAGATAAATATTAATAATCCTCCCCAGGTTAAGATATTTCAGACTGCCACTCATTTTAATCCTGTAGATATTGTATGTTCGGTTAAAGATTATAAGGGAAATAAGTTTGATTTAAGGCAGTTTACTGATCCAAAAACAGGATTTATATCTCAAAAATCAAAAGACGGTAAAGAACTTAAAGCACTTGAATTACCCGGATTGTGGAATGGCTCAATGGCAAATTGGAATACAATATTTGTTGAAGTGCCGCTTATTACTTTTAATCCTGTGAAAACAATCAATGATTTATTGAGAGAAGAACATAAATGCTGATAAAATTTTGCTACTGAATAATTATTTTTTTGGTTCTCATATAGGAGAATTTTCTTCTCTTCTGACAGCAGTTTTCTGGACAATTACTGCACTGGCTTTTGAATCGGCAAGTAATAAAGTCGGCTCACTTGCAGTAAACTTTTTCAGGCTTTTTTTAGCATTATTTTTTCTTTCAATTTTGAATTATTTTTATCGTGGACACATGTTCCCTGTTGATGCTGATATGCACACATGGTTTTGGTTATGCCTTTCAGGACTTGTTGGTTTTGTATTTGGAGATTTCTGCCTTTTTAAATCTTTTACTTTAGTAGGCTCAAATACTTCAATGTTGATAATGACAATTGTACCTGCTGTTACAACAATAATCGGGTGGTTTTTTCTTAATGAATCCTTAACCATTATTAATATTTTAGGAATTTCAATTACTATGGTTGGGATTTTAATTGCAACATTAACAAAAATAAATAGTAAAAGTAAAGTAAGGACTTCATCTTATGTAAAAGGAATTTTTTATGCCTTAGGTGGTGTTTTAGGTCAATCTGTAGGATTAATATTAAGTAAGTTCGGAATGGGAAATTATAATTGTTTTGCTGCTACTCAAATAAGAATTATTGCAGGGTTGATAGGATTTACACTAATAGTTTTATTATTTAATAAATCAAACCTGATAAATAGTGTTTTCAAAAATAAAAAAGCATTGGTTGGAATTTCTATCGGTTCATTTTTTGGACCATTTCTGGGTGTTTCTTTTTCTTTACTTGCAATTCAGCATACAACTACCGGTATAGCATCAACAATAATGGCAATTGTTCCGATTTTAATTATCCCACCTTCGATTATAATTTTTAAAAGAAATATTTCTTTATGGGAAGTTTTGGGTGCAGTTATTAGTGTTTCAGGAATTGTTTTGTTTTTTATGTAATATATAATCACACTTCAATAAATAAAATGATTTATTTTATTATACACGATTTTGATGAAACTGCGGCTGCCAGAAAAAATCCTAATGCTCCATTTGAGATATTACCTTTAACATTTGCCGGAGGTCCGGAAAAAGGGTTACTGCCTCCACTTGACTCAGTTAAAACATCATTCAGAAAATTAAAATATTCTTTAGAAATCGAGAGCATTTCAAGCATAACAGTATCTCCGGGAAAAGCTTTGACTTGCAGTATCATAATTCCGGCTGCATAATTACCATTAATAAAAGAATCATCAGAATATGCTACTTTATTAAGTGTATCTGAATATAAAACATTATTTTTATAAACATTCCATAAATAATAATCACCTGAAGGTTCTGGTTCCTGAGCCCATAGGTCAACCTCATATATGTTTTGCTCATGCCCGAAAGGTGAGTCAAATAATTTGCATGTAATTGAATCTATTTGCGGAACAAATTTTAAAAGTGACGAAGCAGAATATGATTCACCATTATAACTAATATTCAAAACGTAGGTTTTGCCAACTACTCCTGCAAAGTTTGAATCGGTTTGATAAATTCCTGCAGAAGTTTCATTTAAATGATAAATTAATGTGCCATCATTTATTGTAACATTTGCCCCGGTAACTGCAGGTGCAGGTTCATCTGAAAAATAAGATGTACTTTTAGTTATTTTTATTGTATGAGCTTTTGTTTCATTGGTAATTAAACCTTCAATAACAATTTTTTGTGCAGAATCATCAAGCTTTAAATTTATTTTTTCACTGCAACTTATTGCTGTCATTGCAATTACTATAATTAAAATTATATTTTTCATGTTTTTTTAAAATTTAAAATTGTAAGTTATTGATGGAATTACAGAAAACAGATAAATTTTATAAGCTTCCATTTGATTTGGATTATCTTTTGAAGGTTGAAAACTAATCATCCATGTATTATGCCTGTTGTATACATTATAAACGGATAAGTTCCATTCACTTGAGTATTTTTTACCCTCTTTTTGCTTGTCTTTTAGTGTTACAGACAGATCCAGCCTGTGATAATCAGGGAACCTGTAGGAGTTTCGATCTGAATAAACAGGTGTCCATATATTCCCATATTTAAATCTTCCTGTTGGAAAAGTTACCGGCGTACCTGTTGAATATACCCAATTAGCTGAAACCGACAACCGCTTATTAAATTCATAAGTCAGCACAATTGAAATATTATTAGGTTTATCATAACTTGCAGAATAAGCTTTGCCATTATTTATTTCAGGAATAGTTCTTTCAGCTTTTGAATAAGTATAACTTATCCAACCGGTAAATGCTCCTGTATTTTTTCGCAGAAATAATTCTACTCCATAAGAAGTTGCATTCCCAAAACGCAATTCTCCTTCCATTTTTTCATTTAAAAGAAGACTTGCATGGTCTTTAAAATCAATTTGATGATTCATTTTTTTATAATATACTTCTACGGATGTTTCAATCATATTGTTAAATAAATTCTGAAAATATCCTAATGCAACCTGATCGCAATTCTGAGGTTTTACATTTGGACTTGAAGGGAACCATACATCAAGCGGTGAACCTCCGGTTGAGTTTGAAGCTAACTGGATGTACTGAATAGTTCTTGAATAACTTGCTTTAATTGAAGATGCTTCCGTAAGCAAATATTTTAGACTTAATCTTGGTTCAAAACCGCTGTAAGTATTGAATATTTTTCCTGATGGATATACAATAGAATCAATAGAGTTGTAATTATTATCATAGTTGTATACAGTTGCTTTTCCGATATTTTGGAATACCGAAAATCTTAATCCGTATTCAGAAGTTAATAAATCTGTGATTTTTTGTTCATTACTTACATATATTGCATATTCCAATGCATAATTTTTAGGCATCTGAATACTTGAAGACGAAGCTGTTCCCAATATTACTTCAGCAAACCCGGGATTTATTGTATGATGAGTTCCAGAAATACCATATTTAATCGTATTATTTGAATTCAGGTAATAAGAAAAATCGTATTTCAGTCCTATATCTTTCAGCGTTGATATCCAATCAAATTTAGTAGTCCCCATAGATGCTCCTAAATCATAATTGTAATTGCTCAAAATAACTGATAAATTTGAAAACATTTTTTGAGAGAACAAATGATTCCACCTGATTGTTTCAGTATTGTTTCCCCATGACATTTTGAACATATTTGTAAATTTAAAAACATCTTTCCCAAAATATCCTGAAACGAAAATTCTGTTCTTATCATTTATTAACCAGTTTATTTTTGCATTCAAATCATAGAAATATAATTTGTTTTTTCTCAAATCTTTATCTCTTGCAAAAGGGAGAAAAATATCGGCATAAGAACGTCTACCCGATATTACAAAAGATATTTTATCTTTTATTATCGGACCTTCAATACTTAATCGACTCGAAATAGTCCCGATACCTCCTGTAGCTTCGAACTTTTTTAAATTACCGTCTTTCATTCTAATATCAAGCAGGGAAGATAATCTTCCTCCGTAAGCAGCAGGTATATCACCTTTATATAATTTTAAGTCTTTAACCACATCATTATTAAAAACGGAGAAAAATCCCATAAGATGTGATGCGTTATATACTGTAGCTTCATCAAGAAGTATAAGGTTCTGGTCATTACTCCCACCACGCACACTATAACCTGACATTCCTTCACCTGTTGCCAGAACCCCCGGTAATAACTGTAATACTTTTATTACATCGATTTCTCCCATTAATGCAGGAATCTTTTTAATCGTTTCAATATTTAGTTTTACAACGCTCATTTCGTTATTTACTACGTTTTCATTGTTTTTCTTATCTGATATTACAATTTCCTGAATGGTTTTATTTTTTATTTCCAATTCAATATTCACAGTTATATTTTGCCTTAGCTGAATTTGTTTTTCAACGGTTTCGTAACCAA